>Ga0216301_1000358_pt1 | contig 12423 bp, 11 predicted proteins | sample 4hB_Boncat_minus_FD_156203 | JGI IMG/M metagenome (GOLD analysis project Ga0216301, IMG submission 156203) | Terrestrial sediment cell enrichment communities for BONCAT metagenomics from Utah, United States - 4hB_Boncat_minus | ecosystem: Environmental > Terrestrial > Deep subsurface > Rock...
TCGGGCAGCGACTGAACGGTGTGAAGAATGAGCTAACGGCTCTTATCGACGCGCGTCGCGCCGAGCTTCAGGCCGGAGAGACGGGGCGCCGGCTGCTGGAAGAGAGCGTAGACATCACGCGCCCCGGCCGCGCGCCGGCGGTCGGCCGCCGCCACCCGCTGACGCTCGCCTTCGAACAGGTGACGGATATCCTGATCGGCCTCGGGTTCCAGGAAGTGGACGGGCCGGAGGTGGAGGACTACGCCTACAACTTCGCGGCGCTCAACTTCCAGGAAGAGCACCCCGCGCTCGACGAGCAGGCGTCCTTCTACGTGACCGAGCAACTGCTGCTCCGCACCCAGACCACCGCGCTCCAGGGCCGCGTGATGCCGGAGCTGAAGCCGCCGTTCCGGAAGTTCACGCTGGGCCGCTGCTTTCGCTACGAGGCGGTGGACGCCACACACTCGCACACGTTCCACCAGGTCGACGCCTTCATGGTGGACCGGAGGGTGACGCTCGCCGACCTCAAGGGCACGCTCGCCGCAATGATGCGCGAGCTGTTCGGGCCGGACGCCACCGTACGCTTCCGGCCGGACTACTTCCCATTTGTCGAGCCGGGCGTCGAGGTGGCCGTGAAGCTGCCGCACCGGTGGATGGAGCTGGGCGGGGCCGGGATGATCCACCCGAACGTCCTGCGCCACGTCGGCATCGATCCGGAGGAGTGGAGCGGCTTCGCCTTCGGGCTGGGGCTGGACCGCATGCCGATGGTCCGCTACGGCATCGACGACATCCGGCTCCTGTTCGAGAACGACCTCCGCATGCTGAAGCAGTTCTGAATCCGGCGCCGGGGGAGGGGCGACGCCGCCCCGCCCGCTCGCGCCTAAGGCCTGACGCCCCATGTTGATCCCAGTCGAATGGTTGAAAGAGTTCGTCGCCGTACCCGACGACGCGGAAGAGCTGGCCGAGCGGCTGACGCTCACCGGCAATGAAATCGAGGAGATCCGCACGTCCGCGACGGGGCCGGTGCTTGACCTCAAGCTCACGCCGAACCGCGCGGACATGCTCTCCATCCAGGGGGCCGCCCGCGAGATCGCGGCTCTCTACGGCTGCGCTCCGCAGGACGCCGCTGTCCCGTTGTCCGCCGCCGGACCCGCCGAGAGTGAGGTGCGGGTGGACGTGGAGGCTCCGGATCTCTGCCCCCGCTACATCGCGCGGGTGATCCGGAACGTCCGCATCGGACCATCGCCGGAGTGGCTGCGGCAGCGACTGGAAGCGGTGGGGCTTCGCTCCATCAGCAACGTTGTGGACGTCACCAACTACGTGATGTTCGAGCTGGGGCAGCCGCTCCACGCCTTCGACCTGGACCTTTTGCAGGAAAGCCGGATCGTGGTCCGGCGCGCGCGGGCTGGGGAGACGATCACCGCCATCGACGGGACGGAGGCCCGGCTCCAGGCGGACATGCTGGTGATCGCCGACGGCAGCCGGCCGGTGGCCATCGCGGGCGTGATGGGCGGTCGGGATACGGAAGTCTCCGCCGGCACGACCAGCCTGCTACTCGAAGCCGCCTACTTCGACCCGACCAGCGTCCGACGGACGGCGAAGCGCACGGGCGTCTCCAGCCCCTCGTCCTACCGTTTCGAGCGCGGCATCGATCCGAACGCCGTGCGGCAGGCGGCGGACCGGGCCGCGCAGCTCATCGCGGAGCTTTCCGGGGGCGTCGTCAGCGAGACGGTGATCGACGTGTATCCCGCCCCTCTGGAGGCGCGCAGCATCCCGTTCCGGCCGGAGCGGTGCCGCTCGCTGCTGGGCGTGGAGGTGTCGGACGCCGACTGCGAGCAATTCCTGACGCGGCTGGGGATGACCGTCGAGCGCGCGGACCCGGAGCGGTGGACGGTCCAGGCGCCCACCTTCCGCCCGGACCTCGCCATCGAAGAGGACCTGATTGAGGAAGTGGGCCGGATGGTGGGCTACGACCGCCTGCCGGAGACGCTGCCCTCGGGAGCCTCGGGAGCGGGGAAACGAAGCCGCTGGGGCTACCTCGTGATGCAGGTGCGCGAGCAGCTTCTGGCGCAAGGCCTCAACGAGGCCGTCACCAACACTTTGGTTTCACGGAGACATCTGCGATTGGCGCGGCTGGAGACATCGCCGGTGTGGCCCGGCGGCGAGGGCGCCGAGCCTGTCCCGCTGCGGAACCCGCTAAGCGAGGAGTTCGGGCTGCTACGCTCCTCCCTGCTGCCTGGCCTGCTGGCCGCCGCCGGCTACAACCTGCGGCACGGAGCTAGCGACGTCTACCTGTTCGAGAGCGGCTGGGTCCACAGCCGGACCAGCGAGACGGCTCATCAGGACCGGCTACTCGTCGCGGGGCTGCTGCTGGGCAGCCGGTGGTCGGGCATGTGGAATGCGGAGAAGCAACCGGCGGACTTCTATATGGCGAAGGGCGTTGTTGAGGCGTTGACACATACCTTTGACATGGAAGTGCGCACGCTGGAGCGACCAGACCACCCCGCCTTCCACCCGGGCCGCTCGGCCTGGATATCGGCGGACGCGTATCGGATCGGGATCGTCGGCGAGCTGCATCCGGACGTGGCGGCCGCGCTCGACCTCCCGCGCGGCGTTTACGTATTCGAGTTGGACGGCAACCAGCTGTGCTGGAATATGGTTTCTGGGCGCGACTGCGGGCGGGAATATGAGGCCCCCAGCCGTTACCCCCGCGCCCTCCGCGATCTTGCGGTCGTGGTGGCGCAGGACGTCCCATCGGTGGATATCGAAGTCGTACTCTGGAGGTCGATGGGGGAATACGCGCGCAATGTCCGCCTCTTCGACGTCTACGCCGGGAAGCCGCTGGCGGAAGGCAAGGTGAGCCTTGCTTACGCGCTGGAGCTGGGCGCGGAAGACCGCACCCTCACCGACGTCGAAGTCGACTCCCGCATCGCCGCCGCTCGCGAGCGGCTCCAGGCGCAATTCGGAGCGGAGTTCCGGGGGTGACGGGGATTCTCACCACGGAGACACGGAGTCACTGAGGATTCACGGAGAAGAATTGAACCGCAGAGGCACGGAGACGCAGAGAAGTTTGGACGGGATTAACAGGATTAGCGGGATGAGGAGAGTTGAAAGATCTAGGATCTGGACGAGGTGAACGCTAACAATAGGCGCGTGCATTCCCATCCGAACAATCCCGTTAATCCTGTCTAAACTCTCTCCAATCTCTCTGCGTCTCCGCGTCTCTGCGGTTCAATTCTGAATGTTCTTCTCCGTGAATCCTCAGTGTCTCTGTGTCTCCGTGGTGAGTCTTAAGCGCTCGCGTACTTCGCCTGCACGGTAGAGCGGAACTCGGCGGCGTAGTCCAGCTGGCCGGCGGCGATGGAGTAGCGGTTCAGGCCGAGGTGCGCCAATAGCGGCTCGAACTGGTCCGCCAGGCGCAGGGCGTTCGGGTCGTCGAGGGGCTCCAGGATCTCCATGTAGACCCGCAGCAGCGCCTCCGTGCCGCTCGCCCGGACCAGCGTCCAGCAGCGGATGCGGCCGGCCGGGTCGTAGACGTTGATCCGCATCCCGTCGTGCGGAAATGGTCCGGCGCGGTAGAACTCCACTCGCTCTCGGTTCGGCAGCGTGTACCGCGCGGCCGTGGGATGGATCGTCCGCCACTCGCCTTCCGTCTTGACCAGCAGCGAGATCTCGCTCAGCTCCGCGTCCGGCTCCCGCGTCGCCCCGGCGGGGTCGTAGCCCAGCAGGCTTAGCAGCGTCCCGTGGTTCGCGGGGTCGTGCAGCCACACGAGGCGCTCCAGCATCTCCGCCTTCACACGGTTCGCCTCGTCGCCGCGCTGCGGGTCCTCGGCAGTGGCGCGGTCGGGCAGGTAGGCGTCCAGGCGCTCGAAGTAGGCCAGCGAGCCGAACTGCTCCGCCATCTCCAGGTAGAAGTCGAGGATCGTCCGCCCCTGGAGCTTCAGCCGCGCGGCCAGGTTGAACAGCGCGAGGGCGAGGGCGCAGGTGTCCTTGTCCCGGTGGATGGTGTCGCCCGTCTCGTTCCAGGGCCGGAACGGCCCGATCTGGGCGCCGCCGCTCTCCTCCATCAGCGCGAGGATCACGTCGCCCGTCCCCTGCCCGTCGATCTGGCGCGCGAGCTTGCCCAGGTTCTTGAACCCGACCGCGGTGAGGTGGAACTGCAGCCCGTACGTCTTCGCCATCTGCTCCGCCAGCACGCTACTGGCGATGGTAGTGAGCAGATGGTAGCGGGAGCCGTCCAGCGCGCCCGAGTTCGCCGCTTCCCGCAGGCCGCCGGGCGTGCTGCGGGTGGCGCTCAGCAGCCGGTCGTAGGCGATGAGCGTGAAGATCTGGTTCGGGGTAAACCGGACTGCGTAGACGCCGCCCTCGAAGCCGCTGACGAAGAGCCCGAACCGCCGGGCGCGCGCGACCTCCGACTCCGGAATGACGACGGCGGTGCCGATCCGGTCGGCGTCCATGTCGGCGGTGACGGAGACGAGCACTTCCGGGTGGGCGGCGAGATAGGCGATGGCGCCGGAGAGGACCAGCGTGTTCGGGTCGGAGGGGTCCGGCTTCTCGATCCCCCCGATGGTCGGGTCCGGCTCCGCGTTCAGAAGCTGGATGGACCCGCGCCAATCCGTCCCCGGGAGCAGCAGGTCCAGGTACTGGCGCATCGCCGAGCCGCCGACGCCGTGCAGGCCGTCGAAGAGAAAGCCCGAGGTAGCGAAGGCGTCCTTCAGCGGCTGGAGGTCTTCTTCCGGAAAGGTCGCCCGCAGGTACTCGCGCGCGTAGATGCCCTTGGCGTCCACCTCCTCCATCAGGGCGTCCGGCAGGGCGCCGAACCGGATCTGGCCGCCGCCGCCCACCAGCGCGTGGAGTTGTTCCGCGATCTTGTCCGAGATGTCGTCCGTGTCCACGCCGCCGTACCAGGTGCTCGACTTCACGCCGTTGTGGTTAGGCGGATTGTGGCTCGCGGTGATCTGGATGCCGCCGCCCAGGCCGGCGTAGAGGGCCATGAACGAGGTGACGGGCGTGGGCGTCGGCTCGCGGCGGTGGTCGCGCACCACGCGCAGGCCGTTGCCCACAAACACGCGCGTGAAGATCTCGCCGAACTCCGCGGAGAGGAAGCGGGCGTCGTAGCCCACGAAGGCGCTCGGCGCGCGGCCTTCCGTGTCTCCGGCGTTCGCCAGGAAGTACTGCGCGTACGCCTGCGCGATCAGGGCGACGATGGTGGGGCTGAGCTGCGGCGTCTCCTCCGCCACGGCGAGGGGAAGCGTGGAGAGGCGCGGCGTCCCCGCAATCAGGCCGCGCACCCCGGCCGTTGACTTGGAGAGCCGGTCGAGCAGCCAGTCGATGTTCCGCTGGTGGGCGCCGGTGAACGCCGCATCCACGTCGAGACGGGCGGCCTGGTCCGGACGGGCCAGAATGGAGACGACGTCAAGCGGGGCGGGGGACGGTTCGGCGACGGACATGAGGCTCCTCGGGCGGGTTAGACGGGCGACAGAGTGCGGCAGGCATCCTCTGGAACCGTATCATAGCCCGCCGCGAGGCGGCCAATGGCCCTCTCGCCTACACGAGGCCGCGCCGCTCCAGGTCCTCGATGGCCGGGCGGGCGCTATTCCAGCAGGGCAGGACCGGCTGCGCGCTGGCGAGCCGCACGAGCGCCTGCCAGGAGCGGTGCTGGCGTTCGTCCAGCTCGGCGTGGGCGCACTCGGCGTTGAAGCAGCTCCCGCACCAGGAAATCCGGTGGATCTCGCCCGCCGGCGAGCCCCAGGTGGTGTCGAAGTGGACGCCGTACCGGCAGTTGTCACACGGCGTCTTCCGCACGGAAAGCAGCAAGAAGATCTGCCCGCCCGAGGTCCGCGTAGCGACGACCTGCTCCTGCCAATAGGTGTCCGGTGTTCTGCTCTGCACCATCGCACGCCTCCTCCGAATCCTGTGCGCCGTCCTGCTCCAGCCCGGCATGCAGCATTGTCGGCAGCGTCCCTGGCGGGTCACACAACCGTATGCGCCGTCGGCCGGAGTCCCGGCTAGCGGCGCCCAGCGGACCGTCTGGGCGTTCGCGCTCCATTCGCTTAAAATTGAAGGCGGAAGAGCGACTGCCGCCCGCAGAGAGTGAGACAAGGATGCCGGAAACGCCGAGTGAGACGCCGCCCCCCGCCAGCGCGCCGAAAGCCGGCGCGGAGCGGAAACCCGCTCCGACGGACGCCAGCGGCGCGCTGATCGGCTTCAAGCCGAGGCCTGCCCGGAGCCCGCACGATGCGGAAGCCCTGCGCAAGTACATGGCGGACTGGCGGCGCAGGATGCGCGAGGAAGGTTAGACCCGCCCGTAGGAGTTCGTCATGCCGCCCGAAGCAGCTTCCTCGCCTGCCGTGTCCACCCCCGCGCCGGAGTCGTCCGTCCGCGTGCCGTTCCTCTACCCGATCGTGTTTCCAGCCACGCGGGTGTTCGTCCGCGCGCTCTTCAGCGTGCTGGGCGGCTGGCGGGTGGAAGGGCAGGAGCACGTGCCGAAAACCGGCGGTGTGCTCATCGCGGCGAACCACCTCAGCTACGCAGACCCGCCCGCCATCGGCCTCGCCATGCGGCGGCGCTGCTGGTTCATGGGCAAGGCGCCGCTGTTCCGGGTGCCGGTGCTGGCGCCGGTATCCCGCATGTATCTCGCGTTCCCCGTGCGGGTAGACGGCGGGATGGACCGGGACGCCCTGCGCCGCACCGAGACCCTGCTGGCGGCCGGCGAGGCGGTGTGCATCTATCCGGAAGGCCACGTGAGCCGCGACGGGAAGCTGCATCCGCTCCAACCCGGCGCCGCGCTCCTGGCGCTGCGGGCGGGCGTGCCGGTGGTCCCCGCCGCCATTACCGGTACGGACCGGAGCATCCCGCCGCCGCATTGCATTCCCCACTTCGCGCCGGGCGGCACGCGGGTCCGCTTCGGCCCGCCGTTGCACCCCTCGGACGCCCCGTCTGGCCTCAGCCGCCGCGAGCAAGCCGACTGGCTCACCGCCCGCATGGCTGAGGCGCTCGCGGCTCTGCTTCCGCCGGAGCGGCTGCCGGGGTAAGTGGTGGGACTGAAGCGACGTGAGCGACGCCCGGTTTTGGACGGCGGGCCTCTTATAGACGGGAGGAATACCGATGGAGCGACGCTGCGCGGGGTGTTCCGCCCGGCTGGTGCAGGTGCAGGCGGAGACGATTACGGCGGATGCATGCCCCTCGTGCGGCGGCGTGTGGTTCGACGCGGGAGAGCTGGGAGCGCTGGCCCGCAGCCGGCCTGGGACGCTCACGTCGATAGATGAGCTGAACGTCACGCCGTCGTTCTCCGGCCCGGGGCACGGGTCACGCAACTGCCCCGCCTGCTCAGTCCCGCTCCGCGAGTTCGAGTATCCGTGGGCGCCCGGCATCCGGTTGGACGCCTGCAGCCGCTGCCAGGGCATCTGGGCGGACGCCGGGGAGATCACGCAGATCGAGGCGTTCGTCGCCCGCCACCAGGGCCTCGCCGCCCGGCCCGTCTCTGTGGCCCCGGCCGTCCCAGAGCCGCCCGCGCGGCCGGCGCCGCCAACGGCGGAAACCGATTGGCAGAGAACGATGCTGGGCCGGATGCAGGCGGCGGAAAACTTCCTCTCGCGTTTCCGGCGCTGACGGCGGACACCGCGGCGCATGGAGGATTCGGCGCATGGACTCTGACGGATTGGCCGCCGGGCGGGAGACGGACGCCCTAGTCGCCACCCTCGTGATGGAGTGGTGGCATGAAGCGACGTCCGACACCTGGACTTCCAAATGGACTCTGGAATGCTGGGGTGCCTCCCTGGGCGTGGACGGCGGGTTCTGGCCCCTCCCCGCATTCTCAACCGACCCCACCGCCGCCGAGCAGATCGTCGAGAAGCTCCGCGCCGACGGCTGGTCCTTCCGCCTCGACCAGGACGGAACCTCCCGTTGCGCTCGCTTCTTCCGGCAAACTCCCGGCGGCGCCGACCAGGTCAGCTACGCCTCCGCAGACTCCGTCCCCCTGGCGATCTGCCGCGCCGCGCTGCGGACGGCCGCGTCCTAGCCGGGTGGTTTCTGCGCGCCAATTGTCCTGGTCAGAGAAGCTCTCAATCGTCCGGACTGATACCCGTCTGGCGCAGGATCGAGCGCAAAGTGCCGACCGCTACCTCGCGATGGTGCGGGTGGTCGCGATCAGCGCTGCGGGCGTCTGGCGCTACGCCACCTGCCGGGTGGCGGGCTGCTCCTGCCAACGTGCCTCTGTGGCATCCGGCGGGAGGCGTCGTGTGGGCGCTACTGCAACGGGAGGGGTAGAGTGGCAGGAGCAGGAGAGCAGAAAGCGAGGAGAAGCAGATGGTTATTCTTAGTGGGCACGTGACAAGAGGCGGGTCGCAGGTCGTGAAGTGCGATGTGTGGGAAGGGAAGTATCACATCTGGATCGGCAAACCGGATGGGAGCGGCAACCCTACGGCCGGTGCATCCCTCTCGATTGACCCTGACAGTATTCCGAACGAGGAGGTGCGCCGCGCTTTGGAGGTTCTTTGTGGCGCTCCCTAGCCTGTCACGCGGCCCGCTCCACGTCGGCGTGGGCCGTTCATGGCCCGCCATCCACCGCCTCGGGATACAACAACGGGTGAGCATGGCTAGTTGTGCAGTAGAGTGCAACGGAGTGCGGAACGACTCGCAAAATGATCCCTGGAGAAGCCGGGAAAACGCGGATGTTGACTCCGCGTTGACTTGGACCCGCCAGGGATCAGCAAACAGGGCTGTATTCAATTAACAACTAGCCACGAAACAGGACGGAGGAGGTGGGATTCGAACCCACGGAGGCTTGCGCCTCACCTGTTTTCAAGACAGGCTCCTTAAACCACTCGGACACCCCTCCATGCGCCGTGTAGGCGCGGTCCCATTGTACCGGGGCCCCTGGAGGGTGTCAAGGAACCGCCCGTGGGGCGGCTGCGACCGGACGGGAGTTGAGGCGATGGCGGAAGTGCGCCCCTTTCAGGGGGTTCGGTATCGGTTGGAGCGGCCGGAGCAGGCCGAAGCGGTGATTGCGCCGCCCTACGACGTGATCTCTCCGGCAGGCGCGGACCAGCTCCACGAGCGGGATCCTCGCAATGTCATCCGCCTGGAGCTGCCGCGCGACCAGCCCGGCGACAGCGACGCGGAGAACCGCTACACGCGGGCCGCCGCCCAGTACCGCCAGTGGGTGGAGTCCGGCGTTCTGGCCCGCGACGAGCAGCCTTGCCTCTATGTGTACGGCCAGCGTTACACGGTCGAGGGCGGGCAGCAGGAGCGGCTCGGGCTGCTGGGCGCGCTGAAGGTGGAGCCGTACGAGGCGGGCGTGGTCCTCCCGCACGAGCAGACGTTCCCCAAGCACAAGGAAGACCGCTTCCGGCTCCGCATCGCGTCTCGCGCGCAGTTCAGCCCCATTTTCGGCCTCTATTCCGCGCCGGACGCGGGCGTCCGCGCGGCGCTCGACCGCTGGGCCGCCGGCGATCCCGTCGCCGTGGCGGTAGACCCCGAAGGCGTCGAGCACCGCCTCTGGCCGGTGGACGACGCGGAGTTCGCGTCCTGGGCCGCCGGCGTCTTCGAGGGGCGGCAGGTCTTCATCGCGGACGGCCACCATCGCTACGAGACCGCGCTCCGCTACCGGGACGCGCGCCGCGCCGAGGCGCCGGATGCGCCGCTCTCTTCCTTCGATTACGTGATGACCTTCCTGGTGGAGATGGAAGACCCCGGCCTGGTGCTGCTGCCCACGCACCGGCTCGTGAAGGGCGGCGTTCCCGTGCCGGAGGAGCTGCGCCGCAAGCTGGAAGCTTTCTTCCGCGTGGAGGAGACGACCCTCGAAGCGGTGGACGCCCTGGAGCATCACCAGATCGGCGTCGTGCTGCCGGGCGGCGCCGCGTGGCGGCTCACGCTCACCGACGCCGGCGCGCTGGACCGGCTGGACCAGGAGCACTCGGCGGCGTGGCGGGACCTCGACGTCGTCCTGCTGCACCGGTTGGTCTTCCAGGAGCTGCTGGGCATCACCGAGCACGGAGACATCGTCTACACGCGCGATCCGGCGGAGGCGCGCGACCGGGCGGCTTCGGCCGAGTTCGCCGCCTGTTTCGTGCTGCCGTTCCCGAAAGTCGACGAGCTGAAGGCGGTGGCGGGCGCGGGCGATAAGATGCCGGAGAAGAGCACCTACTTCTGGCCCAAGGCGATCACCGGCCTCGTCATCTACGGGGAATAGGCGCCATGCCGCTGTTCGAGTACCGCTGCGAGGCGTGCGGGCGGCGGTTCACGCTGCTGGTGGGCATGGTGGCGCAGTCGGCGGAGCAGCAGTGCCCCCGGTGCGGCGGGACCCAGCTCCGAAAGCTCGTCTCCCGGTTCGCAGTGGCGCGCTCGGAGGACGACATCCTGGATGCAATGGCCGACCCGTCGGCCCTCGGCGATCCGGAAGATCCCCGGGCGATGGCCGACTGGATGCGCCGCGTGAGCCGCGAGATGGGCGAGGATATGGGCGACGACTTTGACGAGCTGGTGGAGGAGGCCGTCCGCGAAGAGGTGGAGGGACCGGCGGGAGATGATGCGGTCGGAGATAGCGGCGGCGATTCAGCGGGATCGGCCGAGTAACCGCTTGTCATCCGGGCGGCGACGGGTAAGATCAGTAACATCATGACAAGCCGCGAATACATCCACCGAAAAGCCGTGGTGATGAGCCGCGCGCTCGAGGAGTTGCTGCCCACCTACGAGTGCGCGGACGGGCGGAACCCCATCCGGGGCTGCTGCCAGCTTCCCTCGGAGACGGAAGTGCTCCGCGTGCTGGGCCTCCTCGACGACGTCTTCTATCCCGGCTATCGCGCGGACTGCCATCCGGAGGAGCCGATCCAGACCCTCGTCATCGAGCGCCTGGCGCAGGTGTACGACATCCTTTACCGCCAGGTGAAGCGGGCCCTGCCTCTGCGCTGGAACAGCGAGTATGCGCGCGCCCGGCTCGAAGAAGCGAGCCGCGGCCGCCGCTGCGAGGACCAGGCGCTGGACGAGGACGCGCTGACGGTGGAGGCCGAGCGTGTGGTGGACGCCTTTCTGGAGCGCCTTCCCCACGTCCGCGAGTTGCTGAAACTGGACGTGATCGCCGCCTACCAGGGCGATCCGGCGGCCCATAGCTACAACGAGATCATCCTCAGTTATCCCGGCATCCGCGCGATTACCACGCATCGAGTGGCCCACGAGCTGTACCTGCTCGATGTCCCGCTCATCCCCCGGATCATGTCGGAATACGTCCACTCGCGCACCGGCATCGACATCCACCCCGGCGCCCGCATCGGCCCCAGCTTCTTCATCGACCACGGCACCGGCGTTGTCATCGGCGAGACGACGGACATCGGGCGGCGGGTGAAGATCTACCAGGGCGTCACACTCGGAGCCCGCAGCTTCACACTGGACGAGCACGGGCACCCGGTAAAGACGGGCAAGCGCCATCCGACCATCGAAGACGACGTGGTGATCTACGCGGGCGCCACGATCCTGGGCGGCGAAACCGTCATCGGCCGCGGCTCGACGATCAACGGCAACGTCTTCGTCACGCGCTCCGTCGCGCCGGAAACGACGGTGACCCAGCGGATGGCCGCTGGCGTCTCGGGCTGACACTCCTCCGCTAGCCCAGAAACCAGTACCTCTCCCATTAGGGAGCGGACGGTCCTGAGGCGTCTCCGCTCGTCCGTCGCCCCGCTCCGTGCCGAGGGGCATCCCCCATGGGTCCTGGGGAAGATCGGTGGGGGCGCCGCTCAGGGGTCCCGGAGGGACCGCCGATCCTAGCCCAGCGATTTATCGCTGGGACAGCAAGAGCACGCGCCATAGTCCCGGAGGGACGGCTGGTCTTCAGGGGCCGGACTTCCGTCCAGGTCCTGCCTCCCGCAGGGGACGACCGGCTGGCCGGACCTGCCCAGGGCCCGGGCGCAGGCGGGCACGGAGACCTCCACCCTCTAGCGCGTGGCTACACATCCCTTGGATGAGGTCTGTACGGTTCGCGCCGCGCAAGAAGCACCTGCATCCGTCCTTTGCCCCTCTCCGCGCCGGGCCCAAGCTTGTATCGGATCTCACAACCGGGGCAAGCAGTACTCCCTTGGGGAGTGTACGTCCACCGACCGAGAGCAGAATCTGGAGTCGGTGCTTCCCAGCGCCGTCCTCCGGGGCGATGACAGCTACCTTTGCGACCGGGATGCGGCCGTGACGGGCGCGGCGAAGAGAATCTCCGCACTCCAGACCGTGCTTTTAGAAGGCTCATCATCGCCCAATGTTCGGCAGTTGCCCCATCCCTGTGGAGATCCGATACAAGCCTAGTGGTCTGTCAAGCCTGCAATGATGGATAAAGGCGAGCCAAACGAATGCGTGCGTCTGCGGTCGTGAAGCGCCAGATCATCCGTGTCCCCGCGTGGTTCCGTTCGTCCTGCCAGGCGGAAACCTCCCGGCGGAGTTGCTCCAGATCCGGGATGCGCTGGT
>Ga0216301_1000359_pt1 | contig 12415 bp, 18 predicted proteins | sample 4hB_Boncat_minus_FD_156203 | JGI IMG/M metagenome (GOLD analysis project Ga0216301, IMG submission 156203) | Terrestrial sediment cell enrichment communities for BONCAT metagenomics from Utah, United States - 4hB_Boncat_minus | ecosystem: Environmental > Terrestrial > Deep subsurface > Rock...
GCCTTCACGCTCAGGAAGACGCTCCCGCCGTTCGGATCGTCGACATATTTCAGCACGATCTGCTCACGGGGGACGCCGATCTCCTGCAGGCGCCGGCTCGCCGCCTCAGCTTCGTCGCGATTGTCGAATGTCGAGGCTATCGTGCGCATGCGGTCTCTTCTTTGCGGGCGGTTCGAAGCTAGAAGCTCGTGGATGCCTGCAGGTTCCGTAAGCCGCGAGCACCGCATCCCTTGTGGTGGGGACGTGACGAAGCGCAACGCCACACCCCCTCCCGGATTTCCGGGAGGGGGCAGGGGGTGGGCAGCGCGTCAGCGCGCGCCGCCTTCCATAAGCTCCTTGAACCGCCCGAGGTCTTCCCTCGCTTGCGTGCCCGGCTCGCGCTGGAAGAGCTTGGCGATCAGCCGCCCGGCCGCGCCCGCCGGCGGATCGTAGCTGATCGTCGCACGCACCAGGGTCGCGCCCGACGAGGTCTCGTTGAACTCGACGCGCCCCCGGTTCGGAACGCTCGCTCCGGGCTCCGACTCCCAGGCGATAAGCTTGCCGGGCACGTCCTCGGTGACCCGGCTGTCGAACTCGACGCTGGTCCCGGCAGGCGCCTTGATCACCCAGTGCGAGCGCTTCTCGCCGAACGTCGTCACCGACCTCACATTGTCCATGAACTGCGGCAGGTTCGTGAAGTCCCGCCAGAAATCGTACAGCTCCCGCGCCGGGCGGGCGATCGTGACGGATTCGCGCACGACCGCGGTCTCGCTGCGGCTCTGCGGCCTAGACGAGCGGCCCGACAGCATGAAGGGAATGGCTCCGCCCGCGATCGCGCCGACCACTGCGGCCCCGACGACGAGCGATGCGCTCGGCCTTGAAGGCGCCTGCCGGCTGAGCACGACCGCGCGGCCGCTGGCGCGGTAGCCGCTCTCATGTTCGTCCTGGTGGAACGATGAGGCTCCGCTGGTGGCCGATCCCGTCGTCGAGGATGCGCTGCTCGAGGATGCGGTGGTCGCGCCTGCACCCGGCGGCAGTGAGGTGGTGTCCTGGGACATAGCTTCTCCTTTGGGGTTACTGATCCTCGCGCCGGCGGCAGCCGTCGCCGCGCAGCTCCTGAGAATATGCTTCCAACAGAGCGCAGCGCCGCCTGTTCCCCGCCCCCGCGCCCTTTGCGGCAAGCCGACGCCTCCTCCAGCCCGCGCCCCGAAGCCCCGCTTTCTGAGGCAGGTGCGCCCATCTCGCCTACGGTGCCTCTACGGTCCCGACCCGGAACAGTTTTCGCCGATCTTCGCTCTCACCGCATGTTCGGCCCGACTTTCTGCTCAACCTTTCCCCCAACGTTGCCGCCGCGGCCGTGAGAAGCTCGCTGCGCGCAGCCTGGCTGAAGGTGACGGCCAGCTACTGGTTCATTCCGTCGCTGCTGACGCTCGCCGCCTTCGTGCTCGCGCTAACCACCATCCACCTGGACCGCATCTGGGGCTCCGAGTGGCTCAACGCCTTCACCTGGTTCGAGGGCAGCCGCCCGGAAGGCGCGCGGGCGCAGCTGACGGTCATCTCGAGCGCGATGATCGCGATTTCCTCGACTGTGTTCGCGATCACGATCGCTGCCGTCGCCTACGCATCCGGCAATTACGGTCCCCGCCTCCTGACGAACTTCATGAACGATCGCGGCAACCAATGGTCGCTCGGCGTCTTCATCGCGACCTTCGTCTTCAACCTCACGGTGCTGCGCGTCGTTCGGGACCCGCAGGACGCTCCGGCTCCGGGTGAATCCCGCACCGAGGCGCTTACCGCCTTCGTGCCCCAACTCTCCATGCTTGCTTCGGCCGCCTCCGCCATCGTCGCGGTGGCCGTCCTGGTCTATTTCCTTCATCACATTCCCGCCAGCATCCGCATCAACACGGTACTCGGCGGCATCGGCGGCAAGCTGGTGCGTGACATCGGAGAACGCTTTCCTCTGCAGGGCGGCTCGAGCGAACCCGAGGAGCGCATAACGGGTATCGCGATCCCGGCGCGGAGCATCGGCTATATCGAGATCATCGACTTCGCCGAGCTCGACGAGATCGCCCGCAAAACCGAGCTGACGATCGCGCTGCGCGTCCGCACCGGCGATTTCATCCACCCCCACGTGCCGGTGGTGGAAGTAAGCCAGGCGGCGGACGAAAAGCTCCAGGAGCAAATCCTCGACTGCTTCTCGCTCGGCGAGTCCCGCACGCCGACGCAGGACCTGGAGTTCCTGATCGACGAGCTGGTCGAAATTGCGCTGCGCGCCCTTTCCCCCGGAATCAACGACCCGTTTACGGCGATTACGAGCATCCACTGGATGGGAGCGGCGCTCGCCAAGCTCGCCGACCGTGATCTGCGGGAGGGACCCGAGCAGGAAAGCTATGAAGGCGCTCGCGTGCAGCCGCTGGCAGACGATTTCGAGCATTTCGTTCAGCGCAGCTTCGGCGCCGTCCGCGCATCCGCGGCAGCCAATCCTGTCGCGGCCAAGAATTTCCTGACCGCGCTTTCCCATGTCTCGATCGGGGCGACTTCGGCGCAGCGGCGCGCGGCCCTGCGGCAGGAGGCCGAGATGTTGGTCCAGCAGGCCGAGCTGGAGCTCAAAGGACCGGCGTTGCGCGAAGTGCGGGAGCGTCTGGAGCTTTATCCCACCGGCTAGCCGTACATAGCGCTGAGAATCCAGGCGGAACCCACGACGACGATCGCCGACAAAGGCGCCCCGACCTTAGGATAGTCCATGAAGCGGTAGCCGCCGGGCCGCATCACGAGCATGTTGTTCTGGTGTCCGATGGGGGTGAGGAAATCGCACGAGCAGCAGATCAGCACCATGATGAGGGCAGCGTCCGGAGGAACTGCCAGAGCAGACGCGAATTCGATGCCGACCTGCGCCATCACGATCGACGTCGCGACGTTGTTGAGGAAAACCGTGAGGATCAAGGTCACCACGCCGAGCACGAGCAGGCTGAGGAACAAGGGCGCTCCGTTGAGTGCCATGCTGAGGCCCGAGGCGATCGCATCGCTGCCGCCGGCATTGTTGAACTCGCGCCCCAGCGGGATCATGGCGGCGAGGAGCACGATCACCGGCAGATCGATCGAACGGTAAGCTTCATCGGCCGGGATGAGGCGCAGCAGGCAGACCGCCAGAGCGCCGGCGAGGAAGCTGGCGGTCGTCGGGATGTCGAACAGCGACGAGGCGAGCACCGCCAGGGCGTAGATTCCGATCACGTACAGCGCCGACCGGCCGGGGAGGACCGGCCCCGCCTGCCGGTCCACTTCAAGCAGGCGCGCGGACCGGATCAGGCGCGCGAGCGCTTCCGGAGTCCCGCGCAGATAGAGCTGGTCACCCGATTGCATCAGGTTCTTGCCCAGCGGGCAGCGAAGTCGCGCGGCGCGCGGCCCGGCCGCGACGAACTCGACCTCGCCGTCGGTGCGCCCGCTGATTTCGGCATAAGGGTGGCCGATCAGGGAAGAGCCGTAGATGATCGTCACATGGGCGGTGATGACTCCGCTGTGATCCGACTCGAGCGGCGTGAAGAAGCCCGCCTTCGGTGCGATCCGCCACGGCGGCTCCCGGCTCATCACAAGCAGCTGATCCGCCGGGCGCAGGCTCGTTTCGGCGTCGAGGCGCGTGCGCTCGCCGTTGCGGATCACGGATAGCAAAGACGCACCCGCCTGGCGGAGCGAACGGCGGGCGTCCGCAACGCTGATCCGGCTTCGAATGGCGCCGATCGGCAGAGTCAGCTCGAACACGAACACGCGCTGGCGCGGCAGGTCCTGCTCCGGCCCCTTGCGCTTCGGAGCGAGCCGCCAGCCGATCAGGACGAGATAGACGAGCCCCAGCAATGCGACCGCGCCGGCTGCCGGCGTCATGCTGAACATGCCGAAGCCTTCGCCCAGCCGGTCCTCCCGAACGGACGAGATAATGAGGTTTGCGGGCGTGCCGACAAGGGTGGTGATCCCGCCCAGCAGAGTCGCGAAGGCGAGCGGCATCAGCACGGCGCCCGGCGGCACCTTGTGCTCCCGCGCGATCGTCATCGCCACGGGCATGGTGATGGCGAGCGCCGCGATATTGTTCATGAAGGCCGAGAGCAGCATCCCCATCAGCAGCACGCCCGCGATCCGCACCGAGAAAAAGCGGACGTTCGGCACGAGCCAGCTCGTCATCGCCTGCGCCGCCCCGGTCAGTTCCACCGCCCGGCCGAGCACCAGCACCGCAGCGACGATGATCACGGCCGGCGAGCCGAATCCCGCAAGCGCTTCCTCGAAGGTCACGAGGCCGGTGATCCAGCCGAGCAGGAGCACGATCAAAGCGACCGCGTCAGGGCGGATTCGGTCGCTCACGAACATCGCCAGCGCGAGCAGCATTAGCGCGGAGCTGAGAATGGCCGGGCTCATGTCGGCCCTATGCGCTCACCCGCCGCGCCCGTTCAAGCTGCACGTCCACGCACCTTGTTAGCGGGGCTGTGGAAAGGATATCAGCGCAACGTTCGGCGCCGCGCCGCCGACTGCAACAAGGAGAAGCAAGTTGAAGAAGATGATTACCGGTCTTGCCGCGATTCTCCTCGCCGGTTGCGGTTCTTCGGGAGACGGGAACGAGGCGCTGGCTGAGGCCAATTCGAGCGGGACCGCTGCCAGTGAGGCTCTCGAAAACCAGGTTCGGGAAAGCCCCGCAACGCCCATGCAGAAGGAGCAGGCGCTGGCGCTGATGAAGGAGCGCCACGAAAATTACGAGAAGATTGGCGAGGCGATGAAGTCGATCAGCCGCGAGCTCAAAGCCGAAGCTCCCGGCCTCGCCAAGGTGCGCGCCGGCGCCGCCACGATAGCGGACCTCGCGCCGAAGGTCCCAAGCTGGTTCCCAGCCGGTACCGGGCCCGACGTCGGCAAGACGGAAGCGCGCGCGGAGATCTGGCAGAAGCCGGAGGATTTCGCGGCCAAGGCGCAGGGCTTCCGCGAGGCCGCAATCGCCTTCAACCAGGCGGCGCAAGGCTCCGACCTCGACGCCGTCCGCTCGGCGCATGCGAACCTCGGCAAGAGCTGCAAGGGCTGCCACGACCTCTATCGTGAAGAGCATTGATCCGGCGCCCCTGGTGCCGGTTTGGGACCTACCGGTTCGGCTGTTCCACTGGTCGCTCGTCCTCCTCGTCGGCCTGAGCTGGTGGTCGGCCGAGCAGGGCTTCGACCGCGCCCACTTCTGGTCCGGCTACGGGCTCCTCTTCCTCCTGCTCTTCCGCATCCTCTGGGGCTTTTTCGGCAGTTCGACGGCCCGCTTCGCAAGCTTCTTGCGGGGGCGGTCGGCCTTGGCCGCCTATCTGCGGCATGGCGAAACACGGCAGGCGGGTCATACTCCGCTCGGCGGCCTCAGCGTGCTGGCCATGCTTCTCGCGCTGCTCGTCCAGATCGGAAGCGGGCTCGTCCAGATCGACGATGACGACTTCGTCGAAGGCCCGCTCTCGGGTTTGGTGAGCTACGACACCGCGCTTGTGGTGCACGACGTGCATGAGGTCGGCTTCAAGATATTGCTCGGCCTCATCGCCCTCCACCTCCTCGCCATCGTTTATTACGAGCTCGTGCGCCGGCGAGCGCTGGTTCGGCCGATGGTCACGGGGCTTGCCGAGCTCCCGCCCGAAATCCCGCCGATGAGGCCGGCCCGAAGAGGCCGCGTCGTCGCATGCGCCGCCGCCGCCCTGCTCCTCGTTGCAGCCATCCTCGGAGCCGCGCCGGCCCTGGGGTAACGCGCGCGGCGGTAGCTGCTCGCCCAACGTCGCCGCTGCACCTCGTAGAACCCGCCTGCTCGCCCCATATATAGGCTTCACCACCTGCTCCCTATGTGAGGATCTAGGCATGAGCCTGCACTCCTGGTTTGGAAACCACACGGCCGACCTCAAGGTGAGCCGCTGGGACCGCGGTCAGTTCGTGAGCCGATGCACGGCCTGCGGCGCCGACATGATCAAGCCGCCCGGGCTTCAGTGGCGGCTGCGCACGCCGGGCGCGTCTTGAGCGGGGGGGCGCGGCCTTCGGCTTCGGGCGAGGCCGGCCTTGCGCAATCCCGCATTTGGATGCAGCCTCACCGCCTGCCGAACCGGGCCGCTGCGCGGTTCGGATGATCGGTTCAGGACAGGTGGAGACCGCATGGCTGATGAGCAGGAAAAGAGCGGGAAAAAGGCCGGTTCGGTGATTGCTGCGGACATCGTGATCACGGGCAGCATCGAAGCGCCTTCGGGGTTGCTTCTCGAAGGGCGCGTCAACGGCGAGGTGCGGTGCGCCGACCTCGTCCTTGGGGAGAAGAGCGTCGTGACCGGCGGCATCCATGCGGACCGCGTCCGGGTGGAAGGGGTCGCCGAGGGCGGCATCGAAGCAAGGGACGTGTCGATAACTGCAACTGGCCACGTCATGGGCAATGTCTTCTACGAACGTGTCAACATCGCGCTCGGAGGAACCGTCGAGGGCAATATGAAGCGCCGGGCGCTCGACAACGAGGACAATGGCCGTTTAAAGCTCGTCGAAGGCTAGCGGCTGCCGCTCACACCGCCTGCTCAAACCTAGGTGCTTATCCCCGGCTCTCGATTTCGCCCCAACATCGCTCAAGCGCCGCACGGATGAACGCCGCACGGCTCTCCGGCCGCGGATGGTATAGGGTAATGAAGTCCCTGAAGCGGTCGATCGAGCCGCACTGGAACAGGAATCCTGGCACTTTGTCCCTCAACTCACTTTCGAGCAGCTTCGTCCGCAGGTCCGAATATCGGAACGCCCAGGGTCGGTGGAACGGCTGCCCCGAGGCGACGGAAAAGAGGACGTCCTGGAGCTCCCGGAGGATTTCGGCTCGGTGGTCTTCGGGGTTCGCCATGCGTACCCGGTAGCGGGAGCTTCCGGCCCTCGCCAGTGCTTCGAAGCGCCTATTCGGCCGCCATCAGCTGGCGAAGCCGCGTTTCAAAGCTGAAGGCCAGTTGTTCGTGACGCTGTCGGCCCGCCTCGGTGATGGCACGCTGGGCGGCGCGGCGCTCTTCGACGACGCGTCTGCGATAAAAGCGAACATCGTCTTCCATGTTCAAGCTCCATGGTGCGATGATACGAAAGGCGCTGCGGCGCCCGCACGAGTGCTATTTATCCGTTCCCGCGCGCGGAGTCGAATCGGCCTCCGGCTCGACATCCACCAGTGGCCGAAGCGCCTCTCGTTATCCGCGTTCGCCGCGCCTTGGCCTCGGCGGCGGGGGAAGATATTCGACAGGCGGCGGCGGCTCGTCATAGGCCATCGGCGGCGGCGCGTAGGTCACTGCCTCGCAAGGCGTCCCGGCATTCGCCATCGCGATCCGGACGCGCTCGTCGATGCACAGCAGCTGCACCGCGCCTTCGCGCATGCCCATGTGGTGAAGCTCACGCGACAGCTTGATCGTCTCGCAGATCCGGTCCCGCTTCGTGCCGCCGAGGCTCACTCCGAGGATGCCGGTCTGGACGCCCGCGCTCGCGCTCCCGAGGCAGGTGTCGATGCCGGACGTCAGCGGAGCCGCATAGGCCGTGCTCACGGGGATCCGGCGATTGCGCGCCTGGGTGTAGGTGTCGCCCTCAACCCGCACATTCGACGAGAGGTTCGACGAGTTGTTGGCGTTGTTGGTGTTGGAGTTCGACGCCGTCGCCGTGGACGGCCCGGTCGAGACGTTGCCGATCGAGGCATTGCCGCCAGTCGCCGATGCGCCCGCCGTCGCTCCGGCAAGCGCCGCGGCACGGGCCCCCGCCCGCGCGCTGTTCCGGTTGCGATTGCTGTTTGAATTTACGTTCTGGTTCTCGTTGCGATTGGAATTGCTGTTCTGGTTGTTGTTCGCGTTCGAGTTCGTGTTCGTGTTTTGGCCGAAATTGACGTTCGGCAAATGCCCCACTGGCGTACCCTTGTGCGGGGGCTGCCAGGTCGGCGGCACCGGATGATAAGGAAGCTTCGGTGGCTTGCCCGCATGCCCGGGCTTATTGCCGAAGTTGATGTGCGGAAGCTTGCCGACGGGGACGCCGCGCGCTTTGCCGCAGCTCTGACCGCCGTAGCCGGCGCCGCAACCATGGTTTACGTTCTGAGGAGCCGGATATCCCGTCGCTGACGCTGCCGCCGGCATTGCCAGGGCGGCGCTGGCGAGAAGGATCGTGAGACGCATCATGCTCTCTCCTGTCTTCCCCCCGGAAGACCTGGCGTTAAACGCTTCATTAAGCATGAGTCAACGAACTGCCGCGGCGAGTCCCGGGATGGTACAGGGGCGCGGCAGAAATGCTGTTAAAGGAGCCGCGGCGCTCGTCCCATTCGCGCGGTCGAGCCCGCCTGCGTCTGTTCGAGGCGCTCGGCGCGTTCCACGAACCTCATCCAGGTCTCCGCCGATTCGAGCAGACGGGCGCGGACGTTCGGCAGGCTCGACCTGGCCGCAAGCGACTGCGCCCGCTCTGCCTGCTCACGATAATATTCGGTCTGAGACACGTGATACTCTCCGACAACTCCAGAGTTTGCTAATATCCTGAAGCGGATGGGTTTTTCCTGAACGCAGATGTCATATTGGGTTCACCTCGGGCGCTTGTTCGTCCGTCGCCTTATCGTTCGTTGCTGCAGTCGGATTCGTGTTCGTTCCGACGACGGGTGGACCATGATGGGGGCCGCCACCTTCCGAAGCGGTTCGGCGGCGGGCAAGTCCGACGACCGCCTCCGCCAAGCTCGAAGCAAGGCGCGTCAAGGCCTCGTTGGAATTGCTCGGCGGGCCGCTCTGGTTTTCACCTTCCACCGCCGCGTCCTGAACCGGATGATATTCCTCGGGATAGGTCCTGCAGCCGACGCACCCGGTCCGGTGGCCGTCGTGACCAAGTGAGAGCGAAGCACGCGCTGGGTTCACCGGCCGATGCAGCCTCGGGTTGGGTTGGGCGGAACGTGTCGGCGCCTTGGCTGCGAAACGCATCGGATCGATTTCGCCGATTGCCGACCAGCCGAGGCCGGCCCCCGCACTCGCGCCGACAAGCGCGAGCAAGGCGATCATGGCGACGCCGGAAGGACCGCCCTTCCTCATTCGCAGCCAAGTGTCTCGATCAGCACGACAAGTCTCCTTGCATGCCCCCGCTTCGGGCTGACCGAAAGACGTGAAGATAAAGTAAATCCGCTCAGGCGCGTCAGCTCGTGCAGCGCCAGGGTGAAAAACGGCTTCATCACCTTTGAAGAGGAAGTCCTAGCCAGATCCGCGTAGTCGATGCTGGATAACGGACCCCGGAGAGCCCCCGAATGGACGCTTCCAACGTCGCGCTGATCGTGGAAGACGAGGTGTTCGCCCGTCTCATGGCCATGCAGATCCTGCTCGAGGACGATTATTGCGTCCTGGAGGCCTGCGACGCTGCTCAGGCCTTGCACGTCCTCGACCGAAACGACGACGTATCGCTCCTGATCACGGACATCAGCATGCCGGGGGATCTGGATGGGCTCGCACTCGCCCATGCGGTCAGAGATCAGCACCCTGCCATGCGGATCATTCTAACGTCTGGATATCGGCCCCCGGAGGAAGCGGAACTTCCACCCGGAGCCGCGTTCCTGCCGAAGCCCTACAATAGCCACAGCCTCAAGAGCCTGGTTCATTCGATGGGGTGGAGCAGCCCCTAGTTGCTCGAGACCAGTCGAAGCTTGTTGCTGGGGTCTCCGCACCGAGCCCTCCACTGCGGGGCGCATCGAACGATCCAGTCGGGCAGAGCTGCGCCCTGCAGCGGATGTGATATCGCGAAGCCCTGCGCTCGGTCGCAGCCGAGCTCCTTGAGGAAGGCAAGCGTCTCCATGTCCTCCACACCTTCCGCGGTCGCTGCGAGGCCCAGGCCGTGGGCGAGGTTCACGACCGATTGGACGATGAGCCGCGCCTCGCGAGAGGCGATGCACTCCTGAACGAAGCACTGATCGATCTTCAACTCCGAATATGGAAGCTGCCGAAGCTGGAGCAGCGACGAATAGCCGGTGCCGAAATCGTCGAGCGAAAGCGCCATTCCCTTGAGGCGGATCCGGGTCAACGTGTCGAGAAGCTTCACCACGTGCTGCGTCGCACCTTCCGTCACCTCGACGGTGATGCACTCCGTCGGCACCCCCTCCCGCTGGCAGCATTTATGCAGGAAGTCGGGGAGGAAGACGTCCCTGAGGCTCAGCGCCGACACGTTGAAGGCGATGTTGATCTTGATGCCCTGTTCGCACCAGGCGACCCATTGCCGAAGCGCCTTCAAAAGCACCCACTCGGTGAAGCTGTCGATAATCCCGAAGCGCTCGGCGGTCGCTACGAATGCCGCCGTATCGACAGACCCAAACTCGGCATGCTCCCACCGCGCAAGCGCCTCCACTCCCACCACGTCGCCTGTGCGAAGATCGATCTTCGGCTGATAAACGAGGAAAAGCTCGTCCCGCTCGATCGCCAGCTGCAGCTCCGTGGCGATCTTCGTCTCCGTCATCGAAAGCATGCGTGTCCCTCCTTGGCGGGGCCGGGCGCGCTGGAAAGCGCGTCGGCGAGATCTTGGACAACGAACGGCTTGGGCAGGATCTTGCCCATCCGCAGCCCGAGCGCTTGCCCCAGCCGCATCGCCGCCTCGAGGACGCGTTCCCCCACGCCGCTCGTGAGGATCACCTTGGCCGTGCATCTGTGCTCCGCCAAAAAGCGCAGGAGCTCGACGCCGTCGGTTTCCGGAAGCGAGAGGTCCAGGAGGACCGCCTCCGGCTGGGACGATTTGTACTCGTTCCGGAACTGGTCGCCGCTTCGGGCAATGGTCGCCTCATAGCCGCACTCGCTTGCAGCGTGCGAGAAGTAGTGGGCGCAGCTGAAGTCGTCGTCCACGATCAGGAGCTGAGGCTGTGACGGCTTGGGCCGGGGGGAAGATGACGGGTCGAACTCGGCGAGCTCCACGCCTCGCAGGTCGATCGGGCTGAATGTCTCATGCATGGCGGCCTCCCTCGCGCAGCGCAGCCGCCTCGGGACGCGCGTTCGCCCGCCTGGCGCGCCGCTCGCGCCGCCGAGAGACGACGAGGCTGATCGCCTGCAGCCCGCGGGTTCCGTAGGAATGGAGCGCCCGTTGCCAGCTGACGAACTCTTCGACCGAAAGCGCGTAGCGCCGCCGCGCTTCGCCGAGCGACAAAAGGCCGCTCTCGACTGCGGTGACGACCTGGGCTTTGCGCTTGGCGCCCCACCTTTTCTCGTGGGTCGGCGGCAGGTCCTGGCGAGTGAGTGTTGTGCCATTCGGGCCAGTTACGGCTTCGACGGCTCTGGCGCTATTTTCGTTCTCGTTCGGCATTTTCGCCTCATCGACAAAAACGCCCCACCGCGACTCGGTAGCTAGGCTTGCCGAGCTAAAAATGAGCGAACGAAATTGGTTACCGCTGGGCTGCGGCCACGTGGAAGGGTCCCGGCCTGCGCCGAGACGGAAGCCGTTTATTTGACGCGCTCGACCTGCTCGAACTCGAGCTCGACCGGGGTGGCGCGGCCGAAGATGGAGACGCCGACCTTGACCCGGCCGCGGTCGAAGTCGAGTTCCTCGACCATGCCGTTAAAGCTCGCGAACGGGCCTTCGAGGACCTTCACGCTGTCGCCGATGTCGTAGTCGACGTTGAGCTTGGCCTTGGGGCTGGCGGCGGCGGCTTCCTCCTTGGTGTTGAGGATCCGCGCGGCCTCGGCCTCGGAGATCGGCTGCGGCTTGCCGTTGGTGCCGAGGAAGCCGGTGACCTTGGGCGTGTTCTTGACGAGGTGGTAGACCTGGTCGCTCATCTCGAGCTTGGCGAGAACGTAGCCGGGGAAGAACTTGCGGTCGCTCGTCACCTTCTTGCCGCGGCGGACCTCGGTCACCTTTTCGGTGGGCACCTCGACCGCCTCGACCATCTGGTCGAGGCCCAGGCGGGTGGCTTCGGAGACGATCGCGTCGCGGACCTTGTTCTCGAAGCCCGAATAAGCGTGGATGATGTACCAGCGGGACATGTGGTCTCTTGATCCTTTAGCTGAGAAGGCCGAGCAGGCCGCGCACCATCGCGCTGAACGCGCTGTCGACGCCGAAGAAGAAGATGCCGAGGATGGTGGTCATGATGACGACCATGAGCGCGGTGGTCATCGTCTCCTTGCGGGTCGGCCAGACGACCTTGGCCGTCTCGGTGCGCACCTGCCGGAAGAATTCGCCGGGATTGACCTTCGCCACTGCTTCCAAGTTCCTCATCGTGCGGACAGCCGCCCGGGACCGGAAGGTCCGGTCAGCCGAGCATTGCCGATTTAGCGAGAGGTGCGAGATAACGTCCGCCGAGCGCGAAAGCAAGGGCGGGGGAGGGGGTGCCCCGAAACGCATGGGCGGGTTCCGGCGTCAACGCGGCGCCCTTAAGAATGGCAGGAGTGGAGGGACTCGAACCCACGGCCCTCGGTTTTGGAGACCGATGCTCTACCAGCTGAGCTACACTCCTAGAGCCGGAGCCCCGCCC
>Ga0216301_1000360_pt1 | contig 12393 bp, 9 predicted proteins | sample 4hB_Boncat_minus_FD_156203 | JGI IMG/M metagenome (GOLD analysis project Ga0216301, IMG submission 156203) | Terrestrial sediment cell enrichment communities for BONCAT metagenomics from Utah, United States - 4hB_Boncat_minus | ecosystem: Environmental > Terrestrial > Deep subsurface > Rock...
GCCTGGCAGGACGAGAGGAACGAAGCCCGCGCCACCGTCCGGTGGACCTTCGACGTCCCTGCCGCCCGGCAGAAGCTCCACCGGATCTATCCTAAAAACGAAGCTTGACGGTCTACTGAGTAGAGCGTCAACCTTCAATCATCATCCCACGGACCTGTGAAAAGGAAGCGTTCCTTTGTCATCCTGAGCTTGCGAAGGATCCGAGGTCGGGGCGGTGGTAGGTTCGTCTACGACCTTCGGGTGGAGAGATCCTTCGTCGTGCCTCCTCAGGAAGACAAAGGGGGGCTCCACCCATGGCAGGGGGTTAAACTCACGACGTGCCGTACCCAACGTTCTGCGTGTACATCATGGGCAGCGAGTCCGGCACCCTGTACATCGGGTTCACCAACGATCTTGCCCGCCGGGTTCACGAGCACAAGACGAAGGAGAACCCCCGGTGCTTTACTGCCCAATATGAATTGGACCGGCTGCTTTACTGGGAGGAGTTCAAGTACGTGAACGATGCCCTCGCTCGTGAAAAGGAGATCAAGGGCTGGAAGCGGGAGCGCAAGATCGCCCTGATCAATGAGTCCAACCCTGCCCGCCTCGACCTTGCCCGCGCCTGGTACAGAAAGGCACCCGCTGACACCGAGTAGCCAAGCAGCGTCAGTGAAGGTTGCCCTTCCGTAATGCGAAGCCCACTCTTTGTCATCCCGAGTAGAGCGTCAACCTTCATTTGTCGCCTCAGGAGGGGGAGGCTCCCCTTTGTCATCCTGAGGAGCCTGCGACGAAGGATCCGAGGGGCAGAGGTTCGTGGTCCAACCTACGGCCGCCCCGACCTCGGATCCTTCGCAGGCTCAGGATGACAAAGAGGGGCGTTCCGGGGGCATGACGAATTAAGCTTGACGCTCTACTCAGGATGACAACGAGGGCGCACTTCCATGGTGGTGTAGTGTGCGAATGAAGCCTGACGCTCCACTTAGCCGGCAGCTTCTTAAGGAGTGGAGCTCATGCTGTCCTCCGAATCCGTCAGCCACTATTAGCGAAGGTATCTAAGTTTAAACCCCTAGCGGCTTGAGGCCCGCCTCGATATGCGCGCGACGCGGCTCGAGGAACGGCGGTAGGGCGAGGCGCTGGCCGAGAGTCTCAGGATCCTCGTCGGAGGCGAAACCGGGGCCGTCGGTGGCGAGCTCGAAGAGGACTCCACCGGGCTCTCGGAAGTAGAGGCTTTGGAAGTAGTAGCGGTCTACCTCGCCGGAGGTGGAGATGCCTGCCCCCTCAATCCGTTGTTGCATGGCCAACAGCTCCTCAACGTCCTTCACCCGGAACGCCACGTGGTGGACGCCCCCGGCCCCGACCCTGCCGAAGTTGCCCCCGGTGGGCTCGAGCACGCGGACCCGGCCGTAGGGGCCTTCAGCCGTTTCGAAGACGCTGTCGCCTTCGGCGGCCCGGTAACCCAGAAGCTCCGTCAGGACTCGCCGCGTGCTGTCGGGCCGGGCGCTCTGGAGATCCACCCCGACGATCCCCCGAATCGCGTGCTCCGCCGAAACCGACTCCGTCCACGGCACCGCCTCACCGGTCCATCCCGCGTCGTCCACGAGCTCCAAGCGCTGCCCTTCTGGATCCGCGAAGAGAATCCTCTCCCTTCCCTGGCCGTCCGTTCCCCGCTCTGGCGACGTTCCCGCACCGGTTAGGCGATCGTGCCACCAGCCCAGGGCGGTGCCGGGCACTCGGAACGACGTCAGCGCAACGCTCCCCGCTCCCGGCACGTTCGGCCCAATGGTGGGCCAGTCGAAGAACGTCATGTCCGTTCCGGGCGAGCCCACCGCATCCGCGTAGAAGAGGTGGTAGGCGCTGACGTCGTCCTGGTTCACGCTACGCTTCACCAGCCGAAGGCCGAGCACCCTCGTGTAGAACTCCAGGTTCGCCCGGATCTGCGCCGTGACCGCCGTGACGTGGTGGATGGAGTGGGTAGACATCTTCTTCTCCTACGAAAGCCAGTAAACGATCTCTCGCTCGGTTCGCCTGGGTACGTCTCTGCCGCCACCTACAAAAGCGATCCTTAAGAGGACGTTAAGAACGAGTCGGGAGCCATTGACACGTCATACCGTCTCCGGTAGGTCTTTGGTCACGCCCCCTTGGGATAACTCCCGTTCAGTGTTACGGTGACTGCGTGAGAAGGATTGTTGCACTCGCGGTTCTCGGCCTTGCCGTCGTCGGTTGTGGTGGAGGCGGCGAAGGTACGCATACCACTTCAAACTCTCTACTCGGCAATTACTCTGGCACGCACACGGACGCCAACGGTGCCGCGATTGGAACCGCGACCATCTACATCGTCGATGGCGGAAAGGTGCTCGGCACGGTTACCCGGACCGGAGGCGAGACCTACTCCCTGGACGGCCAGATCGCAGATGGGCGCTGGACCGGCACGGCTTCGCTGATGAACGTCCCTCGCGAAGCTTCCGGCACCTTCCGCCTGACGAACGGCAACATTCTGCTGGGAACGCTCGCGATCAAGAACATCGACGGGAATATCGTGCGCACCTCCATCGCGGCGACTCGGCAGTAAGCGGCTTACGGCCGGGCCGACGTACCGGCGGCGAGTAGCTCTGACACCGTCACAAACCGGTAGCCCTTCGCTTTGAGGCCGTCCACGATCCGGGGAACGGCCTTCATCCCCTCGCGACGGCTTCGGTTCTCCACGTGCAGGAGAATGATGGAGCCCGGACGGGTTTGCCCGAGGACGTGCTCCGTCATTGCGTCCGCGTTCTTTGCCAACTGCGGGTCGGAATCCGGCTCCACGTCCATAAAGATGGACCGCTTGCCCATCTGACTTAGGGCGTAGGGGAGCACCAAGAGTCGCTTACCGTTGGGTGGTCGGAAGTGGATCGGGCCCTGGTGCCCTGACTGACGGATGAGTCGGTCGGTGCTCTCGATCTCATCGCGGCAGAACGCGAGGGACTTGAACACCATGCGGGAATGGGAGAACGAGTGGTTGCCCAGCTCGTGCCCTTCCCGGACGACCCGCCGCGCAAGATCCATTTCCCGTTGGAGGTTGTCCCCCACCACGAAGAAAGTCGCCTTTGCCCCGCGCGCCTTCAGAATCTCCAGCACTTCCTCCGTGAAGGGCGACCGTGGCCCATCGTCGAAGGTGAGGGCGACGAGCTTCTCCGGGGTTTCCACCCGCCTCACCAGTCCCCCAAAGAGTTGGAAGGTCCGGTGGTTCATGAGCACGTAGGCACCCGCGCCAAGCGCTACGAACGCCAGCACGAAGGTTCCTAGCCAGACGCTCCACTTCCGCTTCTCTGCTCTCCGTCGCAGCAGGTAGCTTCCGACAGCCGTAGCCGCCACGACCAAGGCGAGGAACAGGAGGGCTTCAGCCATTCGCCGTCAAGAGTGGTCCTTCACCGGATGCGGCACGTAAGGCTCTTCCAGCGATTTCCGCTCGTCGTCGTTCAAGACGAGGTCCATGGCCGCGACCGCGTCCTCAAGGTGATTGGGCTTCGAAGCGCCGATGATGGGAGCGGTGACAGTCGGGTTTGCGAGGACCCATGCCAGGGCGATCTGGGCGGCGGGGACGCCGCGTTGACGGGCGAGATCCTGGACCCGGCGGGCGATCTCGAAGTCCGACTGGTCGGTGTAGAGGACGTGGCTGAACGTGTCGGTCTCCGAGCGGGTGGTCTTCTCGCCCGCCGGCCGCGTCAGAAATCCCCTGGCCAGCGGACTCCAAGGGATGACCGCGATCCCTTCCTCGCGGCAAAGTGGCAGCATCTCCCGCTCTTCTTCGCGGTACACGAGGTTGTACTGGGGCTGCATCGAGACGAAGCGGTGCAACCCCTTCTGCTCTGCTACCGCCAGCATCTTCATGAATTGCCACGCGTACATGCTGGACGCCCCGAGGTAGCGGACCTTGCCCGCGCGGACGAGGCTATCGAGCGCCTCTACCGTCTCTTCGATTGGGGTTTCGTAGTCGAACCGGTGGATTTGGTAAAGGTCGATGTAGTCCGTCTGCAGGCGGCGGAGGGACGCGTCGCACGACTTGACGATGTGCTTTCTCGACAGTCCCTTGTCGTTGGGTCCCGGCCCCATCGCGTTGAAGACCTTCGTCGCGATCACCACATCGTCGCGCTTGGCAAAGTCCTTCAGCGCCCGCCCCAGCACTTCCTCACTCGCCCCGACGGAGTACATGTCGGCGGTGTCGAAGAAGTTGATCCCAAGCTCTAGCGCCCGCTGGATGTACGGGCGGCTGGCCTCTTCCGGCAAGACCCATTCGCGCCACTCGGGCGTCCCGTAGGTCATCGTCCCGAGGCAGATGCGAGAAACCTTAAGGCCGGTCCGGCCGAATCGAACGTACTGCATGCCCACTCAAACTATAGCCCGCTCCAAAGTCATCTACAGGGACAGCGCTAAGAGCAGCCGACGCCTCAGGTCCAACCGCGAGAGCGGATGATCTGCCCGGTTATCCACTCCGAATCCTCCGACGCCAAAAACGCGATCAGCCGAGCCGCGTCGTCTGGCATCCCGATGCGGCCGCGGGGCGACTGGTCAAGCAGGCTTGTTCGGAGGTCCGACTCCATCCAACCGGTGTCCGTGCCTCCTGGGTCCACCGCATTGACCGTAATGCCCGCAGGCGCCAAGGCTCCGCTAAGGGTAAGGGTCGCGGCCTCCATCGCTCCCTTCGACACGGCGTACGACAGCTCCTCGGGCATGGGATGGAGCCCCTGTCCGGAAGTCAGGTTCACGATCCGGCCCCAACCCCGCGAGTTGCGCCGGACGAACTCCTGACACAGAAGCAGGGTTCCTCGAACGTTGACCGCCAAGTGGCGGTCCAGGACCTCCGGGGACAAGGCGAGGAGACTATCGGGCTTAAAGAAGGTGTGGTTGTTGACGAGGATGTCCACGCCGCCCATCTTCGCTTCGGCCGCATCGAACACGGCCTTCGGAGACAGGGGGTCGCCCAAGTCGGCGTTTACATTAGGCCAAGGCAACTCGCGATCCTGACTCCAAGACCTTTCGTCGTCGAACGGCGTCCAACGCGTCGCGAAGACTTGCGTCCCTCCACGGGCGAGGGCCTGGCAGACGGCGTAGCCGATGCCAGACCGATGACCAACGCCCGTGACGATAGCCCGCCGCACCCTGAAGACCCTTGGCCTTACTTGGCCTTCGCCTTCAGTTCCGCCGCCCACCGGATCCCTTCGTAGAGCGACTGCAAGAACAGCTCCTCTTTGAAGGTGTCGGCGGTGTGGCCGAGGCCGGTGTACCAGGCGCGGCCGCCGTCCATCTCGTGGCACCAGATGATCGGGTGGTCGCCGCCCATCTTGCCGCCGGAGTACGACTTCTCGTCCAGGGTCGCAAGAACCCGGACCTTGCCGCGCGGGTTGCTCCGATAGTCGTACCACTCGTCGACGCGCCGCCAGATTTTGGGAAGCATCTTCGTCGTGGGGTGGTCGGTGTCCTCGACGTGGATGTCCGCCTCCTGAATGTGCGGGTGGCTCTGGAAGTAGGCGCCGACGAGCTGCCCGAACCACGGCCAGCTGTACTCCGTGTCGCTGGCGGCGTGGACGCCCACGAACCCGCCGCCGCCGCGGATGAACCCTTGCATCGCCGACTGCTGGCTCTCGTTCAGGATGTCGCCCGTGGTGGAGAGGAAGAGGATCACATCGTACTTGGCCAGCCCTTCGGGGGTGAACACCGAGGCGTCCTCGGAGAAGTCGGCGTGGAAGCCTTTGGCAGTCGCGAGGTTACGGATGGCCTCGGAGCCGGGGCCGATTGAGTCGTGGCGGAAGCCAGTGGTTCGGGAGAATACGAGAACGTTCATCGGTCGGGTCACCTTCTTAGCGGCGGTCTGCGGACGGGGGCGTTTGTTCAGCGTGTACCAGGCCTCGGTGACCCATAGGGGCTCGCCGGTGGCTGACTTCAGGTTCAGGTTGAGGTACACCACCCGGTCCTCCTTCAGACCGGGAACGACGAGGCGGACGCTCTTGCCGTCCTTGGCCGGCAGCATTCGCGCCACCGTCAGCGATTCACGGTTCTTCTTGTCTCCGCCGTAGTCGATGGTCGGAGCGTAATTCCACTGCCGGACCACGTAGTTGTCCCGCTTGGTTAGCGCGCGGCGGTCCACGGGCTTGGTGAACTCAACGACGAACCCATCCGGGGTCGCCTTGACCTGATGGATCTCGAAGACGGTCTTCCCGGTCGGGCGGAGGCGCTGGAGGCCGAAGGTGGTGACCTTGCCCGTCTTCGGATTCGTCCATCCCCAGTTGCCCGCAGCGCCGATGCCACCGTAGTAGAGCGATCCGTCGGGTCCCCACGCAAGACGGTTGGTGCCCGACTCAAGACCCTGGGTCACGTGCACCATGCCCCCCTGCCACTGTCCGTCGACCTCTTCAAGGAACGCTCGGTGCAGGCCGCCGTAGGTCACGTCGGAAACGTACATCTGCCCCGCAAAGGGTCCCGACGGGATCAGGATCGGCTGCGAGGGAGAGTTGGCAGCCTCGTTCTGAGGCATGTAGAGGGCGGGCGGGGTGAACGGACGGTGGTCGAACAGACCAGGCACCCCGCCGTCGGGATAGTTGGGAGTTTTGAACTTGGTGTCGTTGTAGTGGCCGTAAAAGCCGCCCACGCGAATGTGGTTGAGCTTGTTCGCGGGCTGCCAAGCTCCCTGGTTCTCACCCACGAAGATCTCGCCCTTCGGTCCGACGCCGATGCCATTCGGCGTTCGGTGGCCGCTCGTCAGGTACTCGATGTTCTTCGCGGGTTGCTTCGGGTCGTAGCGCTTCGGGTCGACGCGGAACACGGAGCCCCGGTTAGCCGGGTTTGGACCGTCGATCCCGGGGGCGTTGAAGTGGATGGAGGTAGAGAGGGTGCCGTAGAGCCAGCCGTCCTTCTCCACCAGACCGAACGTGAAGTGGTGGTAGTTGTCGCTCTTCCAGCCGCTCCCCACCGTCTCGCGCACGTCGATCAGGTCGTCGCCGTTCGTGTCGCGTAGGCGCGTGATCTCCTGGCGCTGGGAGACGTAGATGTCGCTGCCAACCACGGCAAGGCCGAGCGGTTCTTGGAGGTTGTCGGCGATCTTCTTGGCGGTGACCTTGCTCCGGTCGCCGCTGGTCACGTTGTCCAGCACCCACAGGGCCCCGTCCCGCTGATCGGGCCGGAATTGGGCGCTCTGGTTCGGTTCGAAGGTGGTGATCAGCATTCGGCCGTCCGGCAGGAAGCCCAAGGCCCCCACCTTCGGCTCGAAGCCGAGCGGGCGAATGGTGGATACCTCCCATCCGGGATGGACCCTATCGAGCGGTTCGCCGTTGCCGGGACGGGTGGGTCCACCGATCCCGACAACCTTCTTGGGCCCCGGCGAGACGACGCGGGTGACCCCAGCGGGAGTGCGGAGGATCGCTTGGTCGACGACGGAAAAGTCGTTCGCCTTGGGACCGCGCCATTCCCAAAGAAGGCGTTCGCCGCCATCGTTCTCGAAGTAGCGGAGGAGGAAGGGGTGCCAGCCTGCTTTGAGGCGGACGGAAGCTTCTTTCGGAGTGGCGGCGTGGACGCCGTCGTTATCCAGCACCAGCCGACCTCCGATCTGGAGGGCGGTGCCGTCGTCGCTCGACAGGCGGAAGCGATAGTCTCCTTCCTCGGCCGCGTAGATCTCTCCGGTGATCTCGATCACGAAGTGGTCTTTGAAGCCGAAGAACTCCCCTTCGCTGAAGTCGATGCGGCCGACAAGGCGGTCGATGTTGGGCGTTTGGCCGGGCGTCAGGGGGGCCAGGTCCGTCATGGGACGCTGAATGTCGAAGAGGCGCAGGGTGGCTCCCGGCTCGGTGGCAGGGGCTTGAGGGATGGGAGTCTGCTGGGCGAGGGCTATGGCGGCGAGGAGTGAGAGCATCGTTGCGGTACCGGGAATCGACCCTGGTGGGTGGATATTGCTCATGACCCTACACTAAAACGGTGCGACAGGTGCACGGAACGAGCGTAATGACGAACAATGGTGACCCCAATGCACGCTTTCGCCGCGCGACGACGCGCCTTCACCCTCATCGAGCTTCTGGTCGTCATCGCCATCATCGCGATCCTCGCCGCCATCCTCTTCCCGGTGTTCGCCCAAGCGAAGCAGGCGGCCAAGGGCTCGGCGTGCGCGTCGAACATCCGCAACCTGTCGCTGGCCGAGGTGCTGTACCAGAACGACTACGAGGACACCTTCACGCTCGCCGCCTACGGCACCGAGACGAGCACGGTGCTCTGGCACGACATGCTGGACCCTTACGTGAAGAACAAGGACATCTGGCACTGCCCGAGCAGCTCCTTGTCGAAGAAGGACACCACCGGCGCCATCACCTCCCACTTCGGCTACAACGTGGCCTACCTAACGGACTTCCAGATGGACTTCTCGAACGCGAACAACCACCGCGCGTTCGGGGTGGGTTCCATCGAGAAGCCGTCGGAGACGGTCCTGTTCACGGACGCCAGGGCGAGCGTGAAGGGGAGCTGGTGCGGGGACGACGGAAAGCTGCTCTTGGCGCCGAGCGGTTACTACGAGGCCACCGAAGGCAGTGGCGCGGACTGCTGGGGGATTCCGGACCCGCTCCACACGAACAAGGTGACCATCGCTTGGACGGACACTCACGTGTCGAAGAAGGCGATGAGCGGGTTCTACGAAAAGCAGGATCCGGTGGACCTATACTTCGACCGGGAGTAGCGCGAAATCTCGCCTGAGGACCGATGCTCAGGGGTCTATCCGGAAGGCGAGGGAAAAACTCCCGCCATGTCATCCTGAGGAGCTTGCGACGAAGGATCTCCTACAGCACACCCTGCTGGGAGAGGTCCTTCCCCTTCGTGCCTCAGGGTCAGGATGACATGGCTTGGTGGGCACAGTGACACCTAGTCCCTGCTTTTCGGAACCACAACGGCACAACGTTGAGATCGTTGTGCCGTTGTGGTTCTTTGAATGCTCTACAGCTTCCGAATGCGGATGTTCCGGAAGCTGACCACGTTGCCGTGGTCCTGTAGGACCAGGTAGCCCACGGCGCGCTTGCCGTGGTGCGGCAGGTCCGCGTACTTGCTCTTCTTGTAAAGCGCCGTCCACTCGGGGCTGCCGAACTGGTACTCGACGATCTTGTGGCCGTTCATCCAGTGCTCCACGTGGTTGCCTTTGGCGATCAGTCGCACCTGGTTCCACTGACCCGCGGGACGAGTGACGTTCCGCGTTGGGGCGTGCATCGCGTAGTTCGATCCCGCCGTGTTCGCCGGGATACGGCCGTCGGGGTGGCGCTCGTTGTCCAGCACCTGCATCTCGGGACCGGTGGCCCAGGGAAAGCTGAACTCTTCGGTGGCCCGGTAGAAGACGCCGCTGTTGCCGCCGGGCGAGACCATCCAGTCCATCCTTAGCTCGAAGTCGCCGAACTGCTCCACCGTGCGAATGTCGCCGCCGCCCTTTCCCGGGGTGAAGACCAGGGCGCCGTCTTGGGCGCTCCAGCCTTTCGGCAGGTCGTTGCGCCGCCAGCCCTGCCAACTGCTCAGGTTCTGGCCATCGAAAAGCAAGCGGAAGCCTTGGGCGCGCTCGGCTTCGGTGAGAGTGTTCGGCGCGGGTAGCTTCGCCGGGTTGGGGCGGACGATCTGGCGGGCCGGAATCTTGTTCAGGGTGTACCAAGCCTCGGTCGACCACAGATCCTGACCCGACGCGCTGGCGAGGGTCGGGTCAAGTCGCACGTACACCACTTGCCCCTCCTTTAGCCCCGGAACCTCCAGGAATACGCGCCGTCGGTCGGGCGACACCGTCACCGACCGAATCTGCATCGTCGCTTCCCCGATCTTGGGGCCGCCGTAGTTCGCGGTGGGCACGTAGCGCCAGGTCTCCACCGTGTAGTTCGCCGGCGTCAGTCCCTGGCCCTCGGCCAGCGGCTCGGTCAGCTCGACCTCCATGCCATTCGTCTTGGCGCGGACGGCTAGCATTTCGAACGTGGTCTTGCCGTTGTACTTGATCTTCTGAAGTCCGTACCGCTCCTTCCCTTCTTGCCCCCAGTTGCCGGCGGCGCCGATGCCCCCGATGTAGAGGGCGCCATCCGGGCCCCAAGTGATCCGGTTGACACCGGCCTCGAGTCCCTGCGTGAAGCGGAAGACCGCGCCCTGAAGCAGTCCGCCGACCTGTTCCACGAACACACGCTTCACGCCGCCGTGGGTGACGTCGCCGTGGAGCATCTGGCCCCGGTAGGGGCCGTCTTTCATCGTCGTGGGCTCGCTCGGCGAGTTACCGATCTCACCCTGGGGCAGCCACACGACCGGTGGCTCTTCCACCAGATCCTTCGTGCCGACTGGATCGACGGATCGAGAACCGTAAAACTTGCCCGGCTTGATGTGGAGGATCTTCGACGAGGGGAGCCAGTCGCCTTGGTTGTCGGCGACGAAGATCTCGCCGCGGTAACCGAGGCCGATGCCGTTGGGAGTGCGCAGGCCCTGGGCGATAAACTCGAACCGACCGTTCTTATTGATCTTGATGACCTTGCCCCGGTCAGGGTTCTGCGGCCTGGTGCTTGCTCCGCCGGGGTCGATGGCGGTGGCGAGGGTCGCGTAGAAGTGGTCGTTCTTGTGGACGAGGCCGAACGCGAACTCGTGGAAGTTCGATGTCACGCCCCAGCCGTTCGCGACGGCGAAGTACTCGTCCGCCACCTCATCGCCGTTGTGGTCGACCAGTTTGGTCAGCTCTTGCTTCTGCAGGACGTAGATGTCTTTGCCCACGACCTTAAGGCCAAGGGGCTCGGCGAGGCCGGTGGCGATGCGCTTGACCCGGACGTTCCGGCTGTCGCCCTCGACGCCGCTCAGGATGTAAACGGCGCCGTCGGCGTCCCACGTGCAGACCACGAGGCGGCCATCGGGCAGGAAGTCCAGCCCGCCGACCCGCGGCCGGAAGGTCTCCGGGCGGATGGTGACGAGGTTGTAGGAGGGGTGGACGCCTTCCAGCGGCTGACGGTCGCCTGGGCGGGTCGGACCGCCTGCGTTGATCACGAGCTTTCGGCCCGGCGACGTGACCCGCACCTCACCCGAGAAGGTGGTGAAAGCTTCGGCCGGCACGAGCACGAATTCGTTCGAGCCCGGGACCTTCCATTCCAGCTTGAGCCGCTGCTCCGCGCCCTCGTCGAACATCTCGATACGGAACGGGTGCTCGCCCACCGCCATCTCGTACTGGCCCTCTTTCGGCTCCGCGCCGTGCAATCCGTCGTGCCGGATCACGTCGGTGTCGCGGATGGAGAACAGAGAGCCATCGTCGGAGGTGAGACGGAAAGTGTAGTTGCCGGGCCGCTTGATGTTCAGGTAGCCGGTGGCGTGCACGAGGAAGCGATCCTGCAGGCCGCCGAAATCCTCGGTCGACTCAAGGTCGATCACCGGGACCACGAACGACTTGTTCGGGGTCTGCGCGGCGACCAGGGTTGGGATCTTCGTGAGCGGGACGCCGATGTCGTAGACGCGGATGGCGACCCCCGGCTCGCGCGGCCCCGGCTCTTGGGCTCGGACCGACTCGGCGGCGGTGGAGGCGTAAAGGTCTTCGTGAGTCGCCTCTGGCTCATCGGGGGCTACCAGCCGCTGCGCCTTGGGCAGCGGGAGGAACGTAGCGAGCGTGCGGGTGGGGCGGTCCGTGTTCAGGACCAGCACGCCGGACATCTCGACCGACTGGAGACCCGTCTGCTGACGCACCGCAGGATTGCCCTTCGCCTCGAACTTCCCGTTCGTGGTGAAATCGTTTTTGGAGCCCAACGAGGTCAGATTCATGTCGACGGCAAGCGCCTCGCCCGGGCGCAGGCCACGGGTGACGAAGACGCGCTCGAAGCCTGTCCGGCCATCGGCGGCGGGCACGAACTCCGGCGTCTCCTCGACCATCGCCTGGCGACCGCCGGGGAGGGGGAAACGGTAGCGGAGGGTGACCTTCCCGTTCTTAAACTCGTAGCCCTTGAACTCGGGGCTGATCCGCTGCGCCACGGCGTTCTGGCGGTACTCCCACACGGGCTTGTCGACTTCCCCGGTGAGGTAGGCGGCGCCTTGGCTCGTGGGTTGCGGGCCGTGGGACGTGGTGTACACCGCACCGTCGAACTTCACGCCGCCGAACCAGGCCTTGTACAGTCCGCAGTTGGTGGCATCGTAGGCGACCCAGAGTTTGTCGTTGAGGGCCGCGGTCACCATTCGGGCTCGCCGGTCGAGCACCGACCGGAAAACCCAAATGTCGCGGGGGCGTTGGGGGGCCGCCTGGATGGGCGACGGCTTCAGCATGGTAGCCGAGAGCAAGAGCACTAGCACGTTGGCGTTTTTACCTTTCTCCCGGTGAAGTCGTGACGGTTCCCGTTGCCGTCAAAGGGATTGCGGCTTCGGCTCGAAACATCGAAAGGCGAACCGCTTCCCGCGCCCACCACGAGGCTATCATTCACGTTCCCCCAC
>Ga0216301_1000361_pt1 | contig 12367 bp, 8 predicted proteins | sample 4hB_Boncat_minus_FD_156203 | JGI IMG/M metagenome (GOLD analysis project Ga0216301, IMG submission 156203) | Terrestrial sediment cell enrichment communities for BONCAT metagenomics from Utah, United States - 4hB_Boncat_minus | ecosystem: Environmental > Terrestrial > Deep subsurface > Rock...
CACGTCGAGGCGGTGCTCGAAGAAGGGCAGATCGATCCGTTCCTCCTGGCGCGGCTCCGGCAGGGCGTCGAGCTGGCCGGAGCCGGATAGAACGCGGGCGCAGTACAGAGCAAGAGAGGGCGGGATCGCTGTCGATCCCGCCCTCTCTTCGGTTTGCCGGTCCCGTGGCGCCGTTACTTCACCGTCGATGTGACGGAGATCTTCACGGAGGCCAGCTTCGGATCGTCGCTGGTGAGCGCGAGCGTCGTGTTGGCCGCGCCCTTCGCGGTGGGGGAGAGCAGCACCGTCAGGTTCACCGACTGGCCCGCCGCGATGACGACCGGGCCGGCCGGAGAGACGGCGTAGGGCGCCGCGAGCGCGGCCACGTCTACGGTCAGCGGTCCGGTCCCTTTGTTCTTGAGCTGCACCGTCTTGCTCTTCGGCTTGCCGACCTTCATGGTCCCGAAGCTCACCTTCGTCGTCGAGACGGACAGCTTGCCCGCCTGGGCGCTGGGCTCCGGACCCGGCGTGGGGCCGGGCGCCGCCGCGCCGGATGGATCGATCTTCACCACGAAGGCGTCCGTGCCGCCGCTGTAAGCGGCGCGCGCGGCCTTCGCCGTGGGGAAGTTGTTGGATACCGTCTCGCCCGCTACGTAGGCGTTCCCCGCTCCGTCCACCGCCAGGCTGAAGGCGTGGTCCCGGGAGCGGCCGCCCAGGCACGTCGAGTAGACGAGCGCGCTGCCCGCCGCGTTGATCTTGGCGATGAAGAGATCCGCGTCGCCGGCGGAGCCCTTCTGCACCGAGTTCAGCATGGGGAAGTCGGAGGACTTGGCCTTGCCGGTTACGTAGGCGTTCCCGTCGCGGTCCACGTCGATGGCGGTGCCCTGGTCCTCGCCGCTGCCGCCCAGGTAGGTGGAGTACACCACCGTCCCCGAAGGCGAGAACTTCGTCACGTAGGCGTCCACCCGGCCGTTGTTCCGCGCCTGCAGCGGGTTGACCAGCGGGAAGTCCGTAGACCAGGTCATCCCGGTGGCGTAGGCGTTGCCCGCCGCATCCACCGCGATGCCGGAGCCGTATTCGTCTCCCGACATCCCGAGATAGGTGAGGTAGACCAGCGCCGACCCGGAGGCGTTCACCTTCGCCACGAAGCTATCCGAATACGAGCCGGAATAGACCCCGCCGCCGAACACGGTCTGGAAGCCGTTCACCGTCACCAGGTCCGTCGAGTCCGTAGTCCCGGTCACGATGGCGTTGCCCTCGGCGTCCACCGCGATGTCGCCGCCGTACATGTTCTCGCTGCCCGTCGCGCCGATGTAACCGGAATACGCCAGGCTGCCGCCGTCCGCGGAGACCTTCGTCACGAAGGCATCGCTCGTGCGCGCCGCGCCGCCGTCCCGCGCCGTGTCGAACGAGCCGGCCGTGGTCGGATAGTCGTTCGAGAAGGTCAACCCCGTCAGGTAGGGGCTGCCGCCCGCGTCCACCGCGATCTCGAGGCCGTAATCGCTGCCGACGCCGCCCAGGTAGGTGGAGTAGACCAGCGAGGAGCCGTCCGGGCTCAGCTTTGTCAGGAACACGTCCCGCTCGCCCCGGTTGGCCCCCTGGAGCGCATTAGCCAGCGGGAAGTCGGGCGAGGTGGTGTTCCCCGTCACGTAGGCGTGGCCGGCGCTGTCCACGTCGATGCCCCGGCCGAAGTCGTCGGCGCTGCCGCCCAGGTAAGCGGAATAGACGATGCCGCTGCCGTCCGGCGTCAGCTTCGTCACGAAGACGCCCGCGCCGGCCTGCGCGCCCGCCGCCGGAAAGTTGGCTGACTTCGTGTCGCCCGTCACGTAGGCGCTGCCCTGGTCATCCACCGCGATGTCATAAGCCGCGTCGTCGGCGCCGCCGCCCAGGTAGGTGGAGTAGGAAAGGATCGGGTCGATCACCAGCGGCCGGCTCGCGTCATAAGCCGCCAGCTCGAAGCCGATCTCCGGGGTGGCGGACTTCTCGGAAGGGAGGAGGGTGTAGGCGCCGGCCACTTCCTGCCGCTGGCCGTCGATCTCCTGGTAGACGACCGGCTTGTGCTGGCGGACTGCGCCGCCGTCCGTATGCAGCACGAGGTCGCCGTTGTCGGCTACTTCCACCTGCTCCGCGCCCTGGAACTGGAGGCGGATCTGGTCCGGGTCTGCGCCCGGCGCCACGATGAAGTCGTATTCAAGCTGCTGCTGGGCACCGTAGTACACCACGTCCACGCCTGGATATACGTCCTCGTACTGAACCCTGCCGTAGTGGGGGACGTTGGTCCGCCACTGCTGCGGATCGCGGCCCACGAAGTAGTGGACCTTACCCGGCTGTGGATCGGCGGCGCGGACCGCCGGCTGCGGCCGCGCGCCCGCCAGCCTCATCCGCAGCGTGTCGGCCTTCAGGCGGCGAGCCGGGGATTTGGGACTGCGGAGCTGGAGCACCGCTTCCTGGCCGGTCAGCAGGAGCGTGTAGCCCTGACCGCGCGCCAGGTAGCGCGCCTCGCGGCCCGCCTGCCCACGGTTCTCTTCAAAACTTAACGGCAGCCGGGCATACGCCGCCTGCGCCGCCTTCTGGCGGTCCGGTGTCTTTACGGGCGGAACGGGGCTCGGAAGCGCCGCCAGCACAGTTCCAGCCACTAACGCCGCCGGCAGCACAGCGCCGGCCCAGCCACGATTCACAATCCTACTACAATTAGTAACCATCTCTAAAGCTCGTCTCCTCGAGATCAGCCGGATAAGCCGAGCAGCAGACCCAACGTCCAGCTACCCGTTCGAGAGTGAGCGCGCACTTACCTTGTACAATCGCAGCGAATAGCCAGTCGGCTGCTTTTAGGGGAGGGGAGAGGGCGGGGTGCTTACTGCTCACCAACGAACCAGGGCTCCGGGGATAACCCCCAGTCTGCTTGCCCTGGTATCGCCCTTATCCCCAGCGCTTGCGAGAGCCAAACCTAGCGAGCGCAAGAAAAAGCGGGAGTGAGAGCTTCAACCCCGCGTGGGGCGCATCCGAAGAAAAGCTTCAACACAGGTGGACGCAGATATTACAGAAGATCACAGAGGGGGAAGGACAGGGAAGGCGATCTCCGAGCCTTGCCCCATTCCCTCGGGACGGACGGAGCCCTGCCTTGGACTGGCCGCGACCATGGAGGCGCGTTTGGCCGGGGCTACACCCGGCACGGCGCCAGGCGGGGACAGAGAACTCCGCTCTGCGATGGGGGCGGTGGAGCTAGAGGCCGAGCGGGTTCTTTGGGGGTGAAGGGACGGGAGGCGCGACCGGCGCCGCTAACTCCCCGGCAATATACTGCGTGGGGTCCACCCACTCGAAGAAGCTGCGGAACGGCTCGACAGACGCGAGGCGCGAGTTCCGCACCTGTTGGAACGCGCGGGTCTCGGCCAGCCTGCGCAGGTTTTCCGCGCGGGCGAACGGCGCCAGCAGGGCGATGATCCCGAACACGCCGGCCAGCCCGCCCATCTGGAGGACCAGCCAGCGTCGCATCGTCCGCAGCCCCACCGGGCAGTTGTCCGTGAGCATGGTCCCATCGCGGCGCCGGTAGAAGCGGACGCAGAGCTTCCCTTCCTTCTCCCGGACGAGCGCTTCGGCCTCGGCGCGGCTCATGGCGGAGAGGTTGTAGACGTGCTTCTGGCAGTGGTTGCAGAAGCGGGCGCGCTCGTCGCCGTCCATCTTCTCCCACGACGCGGAGCACGGGGATGCAACAGAGACACGGGATAACAGGTCGATGGCGGGCTCCATCAGGGCCTCCTAACTGTGCGCGGGCGTTCGATGCCCCGTTAGATGCGCCGGCCGGTGAAAAGGTTCGTGGCCGCCGCAAACTCACCCGCCATTCGCGCAGCCGCCGCATTCTTATAAGAGGTAGGCGACGGGCGGCCGCATGGCTTCCTAACCGTTCTCCGAGGCGGTGAGAACAGTGGGGCGCTGTGGGTATGCTAACGATGATGAGGCGGTAATCAGACGGAAGGAGAGGCGACATGTCGGGCAGAGCGGTTCAGATCGTGGTGGTGCTCTTGCTGCTGCTCGTGGCGGCTGGCGGCGTCTACCAGGCCGTGGAGGCGCGCCGCCCGAAAGGCAGCGACGTCGCGCAGCTCCAGCAGATCCTTCTGGACGGGGAAGCCGCGGCCGAGCAGAAGAACGCCGCCGGGATTGCGCGGTTTCTCTCGAAGGACTACAAAGACGACCTGGGCATGTCCGACACCAGCCTGGGTTACCAAATACGCGAGTACCTGCGCCAGGCGCGGACCGTGGACGTGACCATCCCCACCGAGTCGATCCAGATCCAGGTAAGCCCCGACGGCAAGACCGGCTCCGTCAACTTCCGCGTCGCCATTTCGACACAGGGCGACCGGGGCGGCGGGGGCGCGGAGACGCAGATGAGCTTGCAGGTGGCTAAAGAGCCCGTCCACTACTTTGGCGTCTTCCCGGGCCAGGAGTGGCGGGTCACCTCCGCCGGGGGCTACGCAGCCCTGGAATAGGCCGACCGGGCGTGAGGGGAGTGGGAGGAGCGCCGCACGCCCGGTAAAGTGCAGCCGAAGGTGGGCAAGGTAAATTGGGGTGTTTTCGCACCCTTCTAGCAGGCGTCGATCTGTGGTATCATCTACCACAGGATGTCGTCATACCCACACTTATGAGCAGCAGCGCCCGAACGCTCGTCCCCGGCGGAGAGGCGCCCGGAGCCGCGTCTGCTGGAGACGGCGGCTGCGCGGCGCCGGATGACCCGTTGTGCCGCCGGTACAACCGCCTGAAGCTGACGCTCGAGTTGGCTGAAATCGGCCTGCCGCTGGTCATGCTTGCGGGCCTCACCTTCTCGGGCGGGGCCGCCGCCCTGCTTCGGTACGCCGAGCGGGCGGATCAGGTCGCTCCCGGCGGCCACTGGGCCGGCCACCTCGTTTTCCTGGTCCTCCTAGGGTTCATCACGCGCCTCACGCAGTTCCCCATCCAGTTGCTCGACGAATACTGGATAGAGCGCCGCTTCGGCCTGAGCTTTCAGAGCCTCACAAGCTGGCTGTGGGAATGGTTCTGCCGCTCCGCCGTCTGCGGGCTGGTGACCGTCGTCCTCCTGGAGCTGGTGGCGGAGACGCTGCCGTGGTGGCCGCTGCTGGCGTTGCCCTGGAGCATCCTCTTCCTGCTCTTCCGGCCCATCTTCTACGACTACATCTACTACCCGCTCCAGGCGCACTTCTACCCCGTGCGCTTCCTACGCCACGAAACCTTCACCCTGCCCGGCCTGGGCAAGAAGACGCTGCCGGTCTACGAGGTCCACGTCAGCCACAAGACGCGCCGGGTGAACGCGGCCATCCGCCTCCGGGGCCCCAAAACCGCCATCTACGTCACCGACACCCTGATCGATGAGTTCACGGATGGCGAAGAGCGCCTGGTGATGGCCCACGAGTTCGGCCACCTGTACGACCAGCTGCACCTGGAAACCCAGACGCGAGCGGGGATCGCCCAGGCCCAGCGGAAGCTCGTCCTCGGCTCGGCGCAGCTCCTTGCCGGTCTCGTCAGCCTCTGCCTGCTCCACTTCCTTAGCGCTCCGCTGCACCTGGCCGGCGTGGCGGACCTGCGCGGGTTCCCGCTGCTCGCGGCCATGACGCTCGGGCTCAGCCACGCGTTCGCCCCGCTGATCTGCCAGGAAGCCCGCCGGGATGAGCAGGACGCCGACAAGTACGCCCTGGCCATCACCGGCGATGTGGAGAACTACTGCTCGGTGATGCGGAAGCTGCGGGAGATCAACCTGGAAGAGGGCGCGGCCAACCCGATCAGCCGCTTCCTGTTCTGCACCCATCCCAGCTACGCCGAGCGCGTGAACCTGGCTCGCCAGTATCGCCGCCGCCACTCGCCGCGCCGCAAGAGCCGCAACTGGCGCGGCTGGCGGAACATTCAGCGTCACGGCCGGCGCTAGCGTTCGCCCGCAGCGCCGAACGGCGCCGCCACGGGCTCGAAGTTCCCGTAGTCGTCCCGGCCGCGCACCCGAATCGCCCGCCAGCGGCGGCCCTGGGAGTTGATCGCCGTCTGACGGACGGACGGCGGGACGTAGCGAAGCGTGAGCCCGCAGCGGCGCCGGGACGAGCGGTTCGGGTTGCTGCCGTGGATGAGCATGCCGTGGTGCAGGGAGATCTCTCCGGCGCGCAGGACGGCGTCCACCGCGCTCGCCTCCTCCTCGGAAGTCACGGGGACCTCCTGGTTGATGCTCAGCAGGTTCCCAGAGCGCGTAGCCGTTCCGTGTTCCCGAATCGCGTGGTGCGTTCCGGGAATCAGCCGCATACAGCCGTTCTCCACGTCGCTGTCGTCCACGGCGTACCACGCCGTCACGGCGAAGGGCGGCTCCAGGCCCCAGTAAGTGACGTCCTGATGCCACGCCACGAACTTCTCGGGAGAGGTTTTTGCTTCGGAGGGGGCGGGATACTTGCAGAAGAAGTGAGTGGCCAGGAGCAGGATGTCCGGACCCACCACGGCTTCCACCGCATCCAGGATGGCGGCGTTCGTCGCCAGTTCCCACACGAACTGCTGGTCGAAATGCCGGTCCAACAGCCCGATCTCGCTTTTCTCGCGGCCCTCTCGGGCTTCCAGCGCGTCGAATTCCCGCCGCACCCGCGCCACGCCTGCCACGTCCAGCACGCGGAGGCCGCAGAGAAAGCCGTCCCGCTCGAACTCCGCCGCCAATCGGGTCGTGTCCATCGTGCTCTCCAGGCTTAGTATTACTCCCTTAACGCTGCGCTGGTAGTTAAGGATGCGCTCTCTGTGTTGAGCCATTCCCAGGACAGGCTGTCCAGGCGAAACGCTGACTTATCCGGTCCCTCTCGTTCCCTCTGTGTTCGTCTGTAGTCTCTGTGTGCTTCAGTGTTGGGCCGCTCCCCTCGGGTTTCTGCGGGACCGTATCGGGAGGACGGCAAATCCCCGACCCCAAGCGGGTGTGCGCAACGTCTTACTTTATGTTCGGGTGTGCGTATACTTGATTCATTCTCCGGCGGAGGCGTAGCCCGCCCTCGTTCGCGTATCCATTCCCATAAGAGTCATTCCCGCGCGTCCGGCTCCGGGTATCCCCGCGCCCCTTCGCCCTGCGCGCTGTCCGGGAGAGCTTCCAGATGACCAAAGGTCTGTCCACTAGCGTTCGAAGCGCCGGCATCGCCGGGCTGCTCTGCGGCGGCGTGCTGCTGCTCAGCCATCCGGCTTTTACGGCGCAAGGCCCCGGCGGCGCCCGCGGGGGCGGCCGTCCCTCCTCGCCCATCACGCCTGGCGGTCCGGCGGCTCCGTCTCCGTCGGTCCCGCAGGGAGCCATCCGCAAGCCGGCCCCCAAGTCTCCCAAGAAAGAAGTCCTGCCGGCCGTCCCGCCTCCCGGCAACGCCATCATGCCGGTGTCGGAAGTCCGGCCGGGCATGAAGGGCTACGGCCTCACCGTCTTCCAGGGCACGAAGATCGAGCGCTTCAACGTGGACGTGCTGGGCGTGCTGCCCCGCATGAACATGGGCCAGCCGCTGGTCCTGGTCCGCCTCACCGGCGGTCCTATCAGCGAGCGCGGCGCGTACCTCATCCAGGGCATGAGCGGCAGCCCCATCTATATCGAGGGCAAGCTCCTGGGCGCCTTCTCGATGGGCAACGCCTGGCCGAAAGAGCCGATTGGCATGGTCACGCCGATCGAGAACATGATGGAAGCTCTCGATCCCAAGCTTTCCGAAATCCCCGCTGGGCAGAGCGCCCAGGACTTCCAGCCCGGTCCCGACTTCGCGGGCGGTGCAGGCGCCGGCATCTTCGCCAGCACTCCCGAGAGCCGGGGGGCGGAGTACCGCGGCCAGAGCTTCAAGCCGCTGGCGATTCCCGTGGCTGTCAGCGGGCTCTCCGGCCGGAACCTCGACCGCCTGGCCGGCGTGCTGAAGCCGTACAACATGTCCGTGATGCAGGGTCCCGGCAGCATGGGCTCGGTCCAGCCGTTCAAGGCGGAGCTCACCCCCGGCGCGGGCATCGGCGTGGTGCTGATGAGCGGCGATGTGGAGATGACGGGCATCGGCACGGTCACTTATCGCAAGGGCAACGAGCTCCTCGCGTTCGGCCATCCGATGATGCAGATCGGCGCCGCGCAGTTCCCGATCACCACCGCCTGGATTCACGACGTCTTCCCCAGCCTGGAAGTCTCCTACAAGATCGGCTCCGCCGGCGAGATGGTCGGCACGCTCACGCAGGACCGGCCCTTCTCCATCGCGGGGAGGATCGGGCCGCTGCCCGCGATGGTCCCCATCCGCTACACGGTGGATGACAAGGCGACCGGCCGCACCCGCACCTTCAACGTGAAGGCGGCGAACCATCCGCTCCTCGTCGGCCAGCTTCTGCCGATGGCCGTGAACCAGGGCCTCTATTCGATGCGCCCCGTGCCCGGCGACACCTTCGCTCGGGTGAAGCTGACGGTGGAGACGGAGAACGCCGGCACGATCACGCGCGAGAACGTGTTCTACGATCCCGCCATGATCGACGTCGCCGCCGTCCGCGACCTCATGGAAGTGATGGGGCTCCTGTCGAACAACGCCTTCCGCCGCGTGCCGGTGAAGAGCGTGGATATGCACGTCACGCTGGAGGAGAAGCGGCCCACGGCCACCGTGGAGCGAATCTTCCTCTCCCAGGAGAAGTTCGAGCCCGGCGACGAGGTGGAAGTCGGGGTGATGCTGCGGCCCTACCGCAAAGAGCCGGTGCTGCTGAAGACGAAGGTGAAGGTGCCGGAGAACGCCTCGAACGGGCGCGCCGTGCTGATGGTGCAGGGCGGCGCCACCCGCGTCGACCTGTCGGCGCTGATGACGGGCGGCATGCCGGGGATGCTGCCGAGCAGCCCGCCGCCGGACGCCAGCCTGCGCCAGGTGCTGAAGCGCTTCAGCGAGCGGGAGCGCAACGATCAGGTGGTGGTCCGCCTCGTCTTCCCCACGGCCGCCGTGAACATCAACGGCGAGCGGCTGTCGCAGCTTCCTTCCACCATCGTGGACGTGATGCGCAGCTCCAAGACGACCGGCTTCCGCATCGAGCGGGAAGAGGCGAAGAAGGTTGAGGATACGGACTACGTCGTCCAGGGTCTCCAGTCGCTGTCGATTACCGTGGAGAAGGAAGACCACGGCGAGCAGCCTAAGTCGGGCGTGACGCGGCCGAGCACCCCCGCGGGCTCGTCCATCGGCGCTTCCACCGGCGGCTCGCCGGGCACGCCGCTCAGCGTGGGCCGCGACCTGGATGACGCTGAAGACGCCTCGGTCCGGATCATGGTGGACGGCCAGCCGCGCGTGCTACGCCTGACGCCGGAGTTGGAAGAGGAAGACGCCGACGAGGAGGACAAGCCCAAGAAGGCCGAGCCGAAGAAGCCGGAAGCTCCGAAAACCGATAAGAACGGCAAGAAGCCGAGCACTCCGCCGGCCGGCTCTCCGCCCCCAACGGCACCGGCGGCTTCCGCCACGCCGGCTACTCCGGCAACGACCACTCCGGCGGCGGACGCCAAGCTGGTGGGCCGGCAGGCGACCCTCTGGACCCAGAGCGCCCAGGCCGACTTCGAGCGCGGGACGCTGGACCATGCCGCCGTGAGCACGAACGGCGAGGTGCGGATGGCGCCCACCCTCCGGCTGCTCCATGAGTCGAGCGAGCAGTACGTCTGGAGCGTCCAGCCGATGGGCAATGCGATCTATGCGGGCACCGGCAACGGCGGCCGCGTACTCAAGGTGGACAACGAGGGCCAGGCGACCGTCTTCTGCAAGACGGGCGAGCTGGAAGTCCACGCCCTGGCGAAGGACAAGGATGGCAACCTGTATGCGGGCACCAGCCCGAACGGCAAGGTGCTGAAGATCGGGCCGGACGGCAAGGCGACGGAGCTGTTCTCGCTGAACGGCGCGGAGGCGGCTTCGGACGCGGGCTCCAAGTTCATCCTTTCCCTCGCGGTGGGCGCCGACGGAACGCTCTACGCGGGCGCCGGTCCCAAGGCGCGCATCCTCCAGATGAAGCCGGGCGAGAAGATGACGGAGCTTTGCTCCCTGCCGGACTCCTCCATCACGAGCCTGCTGGTGGCGCCGGATGGCGTCGTCTACGCGGGGACGTCGGAGGAAGGCGCGGTCTACCGCATCCAGCCCAATGGCAGCAGCACCATTGTCTACGATACGGACCAGTCTTCGATTACCGGGCTGGCGCTGGATAAGGCCGGGAACCTCTACGCTTCCACGGCGCCGTCGGGCAGCATCTATAAGATCGAGCCGGACGGCGCGCCGCGCCTCCACTTCACCAAGAGCAAGGGCGCGATCTACGACCTGAAGAGCGACGGCGCCGGCAATCTCTACGCCTGCTCGGCGAACACCATCATGCGCGTGGAGCCGGACGGAAGCGCCACGCTGCTGGTGGACCGCAATAAGGCACAGTTCATGGCCCTCGCCTGGGATGACCAGGGGCGGCTGGTGGCCGGCAGCGCCAACGTCGGCAGCGTCTACCGCGTGGAGCCTTCCACCAGTGGCTCGTTCGTCTCCACAGTCCACGACGCCAAGCTCCCCGCCCGCTGGGGCCGCGTTCGCTACACGGGCGTGCTGCCTCCGGACGGCAGCCTGGTGGTGGAGACCCGCAGCGGCAACACGCCGGAGCCGGACGCCAGTTGGAGCGACTGGCAGGCGCCGCAGGTAAACCAGGGCAGCATGTTCGTGAGCAGCCCCACCGCGCGGTTCCTCCAGTACCGCGTCCTCTTCAAGGCCGGCAGCGGCGCGGCGGCCCTGCGAGACATCAGCTTCTCGTACCTGCCGCGCAACCAGGCGCCGGTCCTCGTGCTGGGCGCTCCGCTGGGCGGCGAGATCGTGCAAGGAAAGCAGACTCTGAAGTGGACCGCCGCCGATCCAGACAAGGACACGCTCACCTACGAGCTGTCCTATAGCTCGGACAATGGCCGCACCTGGAAGTCGCTGGGCGAGACGTCCGCACCCGCAGCCCCGACGGCGAGCGCCTCCACCGCCGCACCGACAGCGCGAGGTACGGCCGAGCAGGCGCTGAAGCGCTACCGGGATGAGCTGGACAAGGACGCCTCCCTCACCCCGGCCCAGCGGGACGAAGGCTACGATAAGGCGAAGGCCCTGGTGGAGCGTTACCTGAAGGAGCAGGAAGACAGCGGCGCTTCCAAAGCGGCGCCGAGCCCCACGCCGACGGCTCCTGCGGCCCCGGCCGCGACGCCGCCCGCCGCTTCCGCCTCCAAGACGCCCGGGGTGACCCGCGAGCCGACCTTCGTCTGGGATACGAAGCAGGTCAGCGACGGCATCTACATCCTGCGGATTGTGGCGACGGACCGCGCGAGCAACCCGTCGGAGCCGCTTTCCGTGACGAAGATCACTGAGCCGTTCATCGTGAACAACACGCCGCCGCAGGTCTTCATCTTCGAGCGCGGGATCACCGTCGGCGCGGATAAGACGGCCCCGGTCGTCGGGTTCGTCACCGGGCGTGTGGCGCTGAAGGGCGCCCAGTACCGCATCGGGACCGGCGAGTGGCAGGCCATTGAGGCCGAGGACGGTATCTGGGACAGCTCCTTCGAGCACTTCCGCTTCTCCGCCACGCCCTCCGGCTCCGGCGAGCAGACGATGGAAGTGAAGGTGGTCGACGCCGCCGGCAACGTCCAGGTCAGCAAGGTCAAGTTCACGGCGCCGTAAGTGAAGAAGGGCCCGCCAGTCTGCGAATGCAGACCGGCGGGCTCAATCCACTCGTGGTAGAGAACACCGCATGAGCGAGACTCTTATCCCAAAACACATCGACCTCCCCCAATCGGACCCTCCAAGGCATCCAGGGCCTGAAAGTCCCCGAAAGCCGCTCTGGGAGCGCGCTCTCGAGTTAGCCCGCGCGATCCCCGAGGAAGAACGCGCCCTCTTTCCTGCCGATGGCTCTGTGGAGCTGGATCATTACGTCTACGGCACGCCCAAGCGCAGCCAGTGAAGCGCATCTTCGCTGACACGCTCTATTGGGTGGCCCTGTTCAACGAACGCGATCAGCACCACACAAGCGCAGTTGCACTCAGTCAAGCCCTTTCAGGCGTCCAGTTCATCACCACCGACGAAGTGTTAGGGGAGTTCCTCACCTTCTTTGCCGGCTATGGTCCGCGCACCCGAGAGTCTGCCGCCGACTTCGTGGAAGAGATAATGACTTCTTCCGAGGCAGTAGTGATCCCGCAAAGTCACGAGACCTTTGTCGCTGGTCTGCTGCTGTACCGAAGTCGCCTTGACAAGGGCTACAGTCTGGCTGATTGTGTCTCTATGACAACCATGCGCCAGCAGGCGATCACCGAAATCCTCACTCACGACCATCACTTTAGGCAGGAGGGATTCAGGGTTCTGATGCGGCCCTGACATCGGTCGGTTGTCAAGCAAAGAACCAAGGAGCGAAGGGCCAGGCGCACCCGCGC
>Ga0216301_1000362_pt1 | contig 12319 bp, 10 predicted proteins | sample 4hB_Boncat_minus_FD_156203 | JGI IMG/M metagenome (GOLD analysis project Ga0216301, IMG submission 156203) | Terrestrial sediment cell enrichment communities for BONCAT metagenomics from Utah, United States - 4hB_Boncat_minus | ecosystem: Environmental > Terrestrial > Deep subsurface > Rock...
GTAGTTGGTCGTCTCCACCCCGATCGAGCGCAGCATCGACGGCAGCGCCAGGCAGCCCGGCACGCTCAGCAGTCCGGCCCCGAGGAAGATTATCAGGCGGCCCAGCCCGGGTGAGTGGATCGCCGGCCCGGCGGCCCAGGTCCACAGCGCGGCGATAGCGAGGCCGCTCATCGCGAAGCTCCGGGCTGACCGGGGGTCCGCCAGCGCCGCAGGATCGCCAGCGCCACGTCGCGGAACTGCCGGCCGCGATGCCGGAACCCGGCCCAATCCCGGCCCGTTACGCGATGCGCCATCTGCGTGGGAACCTCCACCACGCGCAGGCCCGCGCGGCAGGCATCCAGGTTCAGCCCCATCTCCGTGGAGAACCCGCCGTCCAGCCGGCCGATCCGCCGCCATGCCGTGCGGCTCATGGCGCGCTGGCCGGAGAGCGGCGCCTGCATAGGCGGCGCGCCCGCCCTTTGCAGGCCCCACCGCGCCAGGCGCAGCACCAGCCCGAAGCCTCCGCCCTTCTTTCCCGGACTGCGCGGAAACGTGGCCACGGCCATGTCGGCTTCACCGCTCAGCACGGGCTCCAGCAGGCGCACCGCTTCCGCCGCCGACGCCCGCAGATCGGCGTCGAGCAGCAGGAGCGCCTCTCCGCGCGCCTCCTCCAGGCCCGCCATTAATGCTGCTCCCTTGCCGCTGTTGCGCGCCAGCCGCAGCACCCGCACCGGCGTCGCGCACTCGGCGCCGGCCGCTTCGGCTTCGGCGGCCGTGCCGTCCGGCGAGCCGTCGTCCACCACCAGCACTTCGCAGGCGCCCACGCCCGCCGCCGCCAGCGCGCCCGCAATGGCCCGGACCGTCTCCCCGATGCGCCCCGCCTCCCGGTACGCCGGAATGATTACGCTCACCCGGACGCTCATGGGCGGTCGAGCGGCGCCATCGGCCGGCTGGCGCCGGGCTTGCTGCCGAAGTGGCCGTCCGCTCCGGCCAGCGCCAGGATTGCGGAGATCTGGCCCGAAGCCGTGTCGATGTTGTCCACCGTCGGGATGTTCCGCCGCCGCAGCCCTTCCAGCGCGCTCACCGACGTCTCCTCCGGCTCCGCCGCCACCACCCGCATCCCCTCTTCCAGCGCGACGTCCACCACGCGCAGCTCCGGCACATCGCCCGCCGCCACGTTCGCCGCGCGAAGGTCGTCGGGGACGGAGGTCAGCACCAGGAGCCGGCGGACCGGAGTCTGGTAGTCGCCGCTGAGGCGGATGCCGGCGGCGCGCGCCACGGCCTCCAACGACTCCACCGCCCCGCCCCGGGCCAGCGCGCGGACCACCCACCCGGCGGCGGCGTAGCGTTGGGCTTCCTCCGTCAGCGGCGCCGGATCGCGGAGGCTCCCCATCCGCATCCGGATGTCGGCGGGAACCTCGCGGAGGTGATCGGGGATGCGCGCCACCGGCCCGATTTCGGCGCCCGCCGCGCGGAAGGCGCTCTCCAGCTCACTCCAGAACCCTCGCTGGTCCCACGTTCCACAGATCACGACGCCCACCGAGGAGCCGGGGAGCCGGCCGCGGACCGCCAGCGGCAGCAGCGCCTGCTCCGCCTGCTCGCGCGCTTCCAGGCGCCGCCGGGCGGCGTCGTTCGCATCCCGCACGCTCTGGTTCTGCTCTCGCAGCAGGTCGAACTGCTGGCGCAGGTTCTCGTACACCGCCGACTGCCGCTCCGGCGTTCCCAGCGCCGACCCGACCATCAATCCGATGGCCAGCGCCAGAAAAATGCCGATCATCGTGAGCGCCAGGTAGCGAAGATCAACCATAGATGCCTGGAAATGGGCCGCAGGCGACGCGGAGCGCATGGAGCAGGGAATGAATTGAACCGCAGAGGGCGCAGAGAGGGATGGAGAAGGCAGAGACGTTTGGACGGGATTAACGGGATCGACAAGATTATGAAGGGAGGGAAGGAGACAGGGGAAGCTATTCGGATGATCGCCGCCGTAGGGCCGCGTATTGACGCTTCACCATCCAGTCAATCCCGTTGATCCTGTCGACAACTTTCCCCTCTCTGCGTCTCCGCAGTGGAACCGGTGCGACGTTAGCGTGCGGCGATGGGACGGACTTCGGCTTCGACGACGGGGAGGTCCAGGTCCGCCTCGGCGACTAGCTGGCCGGCGCGCAGGGCTTCGGCGCGGAAGCTGCCCTCCTTGCGGTCGCGCCGCTCCAGGAAGCGGAAGCGCAGGCCCTTGATCTCCTGGACGGAGTTCAGGATGTTGAAGTCGCCGCGCTTGTCGCGTTGGTCCAGCAGCGCGTGCCATTGCTCGTGGGTCAGCTCGGACACGTCGAGGCCCTCCTTGCTGAACAGGGCCTGCTGTTGGGCGGGAGAGAGCCCCTGGTAGAACCGGAGGAGCGCGTAGGCTTCGCGGACGAAGCTCGCCTCTTCCGAGGCGATGTTGCTGCGCTCCAGAACGGAGAGCTGGAGCGGCGTGAGGGCGGCGAGATCCGCGAGCGCGGCGAAGGAGACGGTTTCACCAGGTTTCGGCTGCTTGCGGAGGTAGCTCTGCACGGGCGCGGCGGCGGGAAGCCCGGAGAGGTCCATCAGGTCGGTGAGGCTGCGGAGGAGCTGGAACCCGCGCGCGGTGGCTGTAGCCTGGGCGTCGAGCTGGACACCGAGCTGCGCCATCACCTCGCCGACCTTGCGTCCGCCGACCGCTATCCCGCTGAGACTCCCGCCGTAGGCGCGGTGACGGGAGAGGATCGGCAGCCCGCTGGCCAGGCCCAGCTTCACAATGATCTCATCGCGCGTGCCGCTGAGCTGACCGCCCTGGCCGATGTCGGCGGGGAGCGCCGGCCCTTCGGCGGGGGAGCCGGGCGGCGGCATCCGCGCGGGCGAGTGGAGCTTGGTGAGCTCGATGGGGGCGATGGCGCCGCTGACGCTGTTCTCCCGCATCGCGGTGGCGCGTGCGCGGAGGAACGGAAGGCCCTGGTCCGCCCAATCGTCCAGGTCCACCGTCGCCCAGAGGGGGCCGGTGAGCTTCTTCAGCTCCTTCCCGGAGATGGCGGTCACCAGCTCGTGGATCGGCTTGCCGGAGACTTCCGGAATAGTGAACGTGACGGACGCGCCCCGCAGCGCCTTTTCCCGGTCGGCGGGGGTCATGTGCCACCAGATGAGCATCCCCATCGTCTGCGACTGCGAGCGCCCTTCCCGCTGGAGGATGCCCGACTTGACCTCCCGCATCGTGGCGGCGGCCTGCTCGTTCAGGGCTTTGACGTAGCGCTTGAGGAGCAGTTCCCGCGCGCTATCGCGAGCCTTCGCCTTCGCGGGGTCCGGATCGAGGCGGTACGCGCGCTCGGCGCCGGCGGGCGGCTGCACGGTCCAGACGCCGTCGTACAGCTCGGCCAGCGCCGCCATCGTCTCCCGCAGGGCGCGCTTCGGCACGTAGGCCACCAGCGGCTCATCGGCGAGGGCTGGGGCGGCCGAGAGGGTGACGCCGGCCGCCGTGGAGAGCACCCGCAAGCACTCCCGCAGCGTGGCGCGGGGCGCGCCGATGGTGACGCCGCGCGCCGTGCGGACGTCCTCCAGGTACTCGTCCGCCGCCCGCGCCGGCCCGGCGCCCCAGGCCGCCAGGCAGAGGAGCAGGCCCGCCAGTCCACGCATCACCGCAAGTCGCGCCACACCAGACCTCCGTCTCCACCACTGTGTCTATCCGTTCGCCCCGGCGTCGAGGCAGCCCTCCGGGCGCGGAAGGCCGGTTCGAGCCGAGGGGATTCCGAGGGTCGCGGCAAACACCTTATCTGTCGAAGCTAACGAGAGACAAGGGAGAACCGGTGCCGGAACAGAGATCCACTGACCCCGCCGCGCCCAACGCGGCGTCCAACCACCCGACCCGTTCGGACGCAGAGCTCGCGCGAACGTTGATGCGCCGTCAGGCCGGGCTCAGCCTCCGGGTCGCCACCGTCTTCCTGGCCCTCATCCTCGGGGTGCCGCTGCTCACGCACTTCCGCCCGGACCTCAGCCAGCAGCCCATCTTCGGGTTCCCGCTCTCCTGGTTTATCCTCGGCATCCTGTTCTACCCGATTACGTGGGTTCTCTCCGCGTACTTCGTGAAGGCGTCCGAACAGGTAGAGGCCGAAGACGCCCAGATGATCCGGCAGGAGCGCCAGGGACTATGAGCTGGATTCCGATTGCGCTGGTGGTTCTCGTGGTCCTCGCCACGGTGGGCCTGGGTCTCTATGCTACCCGGATCTCGCATACGGCGAGCGACTTCTTTGTGGCCGGGCGCTCCGTGAGTGTGTTCTGGAATGCCTCGGCGATCTCGGGGGAATACCTGTCCGCGGCCTCGTTCATGGGGGTCGCCGGGCTGGTGATGCGGTATGGCTACGACGTGATCTGGTATCCGGTGGGCTACGCCACGGGGTACCTTTTCCTGCTCCTCTTCATCGCCGGCCCGCTGCGGCGGTTCGGCGCGTACACCATTCCGGACTTCGCGGAGGGCCGCTTCGGCAGCCGCTCCTTCCGGAAGACGGCGGTTTCGTTCGTGCTGCTCATCGGGTTCTTCTACACGATGCCCCAGATGCGGGGCGCGGGCGTGGCGATGAGCAGCATCTTCGGAACCCCGTACTGGGCCGGGGTGCTGCTGGTGGGCGTGGTGATTACCTTCAACGTGGCGCTGGGCGGCATGAAGGGGATCACCTTCGTGCAGGCGTTCCAGTACTGGCTGAAGATGTTCGCCATCGCCGTCCCGGCGTTCGTGCTGATGGCCGTGTTCGGCGGCTACCACCAGTTCGTGGCGCGGGCGCAGAGCCAGCCGACCGCCTATCCCGTTTACCAGGCGGACGTGGAGCGCTCATTCAAAGCGGGCGACATGCTCACCCTGCCGCCGGACGAGCCGTACCGCATCCAGTTCACGCAGGATACGCACGTCCGCAAGATCGAGCCGGCGCGCAAAGCGAAAGAAGGGGAAGACCCCCTGGCGGCTCCGCAGTTCGTTATCCCGCCCTACGAAAACCGCGACAGCCCCACGGCCGGGGCGCCGCACAGCGTCATCTTCTGGCCCGCCGGAGCCGTAGCGGAGTTTCGCCCGGCCAACGTGACGGCAGGCGGGCAAGTGGTGGAAAAAGATGGCAAGCCGGTGGTCACCACGGCCAAGCTGGAGTTCGACCAGCCCACGAAGATCCGCTTCCTGAAGGGCGAGCCTGCGGCGGGGACGGTCTCCAACGGGGCCTGGCTCCAGCCGTTCGGCGGCCTTACCAACAAGCACGGCTATCCGCTGCTCTACACCTTCTCGCTCATCATCGGCCTCATCTTCGGGACGGCCGGCCTGCCGCACATCCTGGTGCGGTTCTATACGAACCCGGACGGGCGGGCGGCCAAGCGGACCACGCTGTGGGTGATGGTGCTGATCGGCGTGTTCTACCTGTTTCCGGCGCTGTGGGGCGCGATGGGCCGCGACCTGATCCCCGAGCTGTACGCCAACGGTAAGACGGACGCGGTGGTGGTGGAACTGCCGGGGAAGCTGGGCAACGTGTGGGGCGACATCCTGCGCGGCATCACCGGCGCGGGCGCCTTCGCGGCGTTCATGAGCACCTTCAGCGGGCTGCTCGTCTCCATGTCCAGCGCTATGGCCCACGACATCTACGGGAGCATGCTCCGGCCGCAGTCTACGCCGGAGCAGCGGTTGACGGCGTTCAAGTGGGCGGCGGTGGGCGTGGGGGTGCTCTCCACGGCGCTGGGTCTCCTGGCGGAGACGTGGGACATCGCGATGCTGGTCGGCTGGGCCTTCGCCATTGCGGCGGCCTCGTACTTCCCGCTGCTGCTGCTGGGCGCATGGTGGCGCGGGCTGACGGTGAAGGGCGCCGCCACGGGGATGCTGGTCGGCGGCCTGGCGAGCCTGGGCGCCATCGTGGCGACGATGCTCATCGACCGGAAGCTGCTGCTCTGGACGCCGGACCCGATCGTCCGCACGCTGATGGAGCAGCCGGCGATCTGGGGAGTGCCGCTCTCGCTGGGGCTGATGTGGCTGGTGAGCACCCTCAGCCGGTCGGAAGTGCCGAAGGACGTGGACACGCTGATGCTGCGCCTCCACGCCCCGGAAGAGCTGGGCATGAGCAAGGACTACATCCCCGATGCGCACTGACGAAGGCCTTGGAAGTCAATCCATAGACCGCGGATGACACGGATGGTTCGGATTTACGCGGATCGAGCCTGGGATTTCGGAGCAGATTAGCTAGGGGACGGGCGGTGGAATGCGGCTGCTCCGGGTCCGCAATCGATACAGAGAACAACGATGCGAATTGACCAAGCTGTAGAACGCCTGCGGGAGCGGTCGCCGATGCCGTTGTTTGTGGTGCGCGTGTGGGACGCGGACCTGGACGCGCAGCTCCGGGACGCGAAGCCGGAGGCGCTGTTTCCGGGCCGGGAGATCCGTGACCCGCATATGGCCGCGTGCGCCCTGGCGGGGCTGCACCTCTGGAACGACAACTTCACGTCCAGCCATAATCTCTGCCAAGGCATCCAGACGCTGACGGGCAGCTACTGGCACGGGCTCGGCCACCGCCGGGAAGGCCACGCGGGAGAAGGTTTGCAGGCGAACCTGAGCAACGCCAAGTACTGGTTCCGGCGCACGGGCGACCATCCCGCCTTCGACGCGGTCTACCGCAGCGCCCTCAACGTGCTCGACGCCGGCGGGACGGGATTCCGCTGGGCCACGGAAGCGGCCGGGATGCTCCGCAGCCGTCGCACGTGGGACCCGTTTGCGATGGTGGACTGGTTCGGGCAGGCGGAGGCGCAGACGGTTTCCGGGCAGACCCAATCGCTGCTGGAAGAGATCCAGTGGCGAGAGATCGACCTGCTGGTGGACTGGTGCGTTCAGCAAGCCCTGGGCGACTGACCTGATGTCGGAGTGCGGATTTCGGAATGCGGAGAGGCGCTGACTATGCGGCCCCTCGCTCTTCCATTTCGTGGGTGAGGCGGCGCTGGAGGAGAGCCATCACGGCGGCCTCTTCCGGCGGGAGGTCGCCCCGCGTTTCCTCCATTGCTTCGTCGGCGCGCTGCTTCAGGGTCTCCAGCATGGAGCCGTCCAGGTAAGAATCCAGGACAGCAGGGTGGACGTAGCACTTGCGGCAGACGGCGGGGGTGTTGCCCAGCCGCTCGGACACGCGCTCGATGGCCTGGACCACGTTCTTCTTGGCCTGCGCCTCCGTCCCGAAGACGCCCAGCTCCTGGAGCGCTAGGGCGGCGAGCACCGTGCCGGCCCAGGTGCGGAAGTCCTTCGCCGTGAAATCTTCGCCCGTGATCTCCCGCAGGTAGTCGTTCACGTCGCCGGATTCGATGGAGTGGCGCTGGCCGTTGACGTCCACGTATTGGAACAGCTCCTGGCCGGGGATGTGCTGGCAGCGGTCGATGATCCGCGCCAGGCGGCGGTCTTTCAGCGCCACGTCCCAGGTTTTGCCGCTCTTCCCTTTGAAGTGGAAGCGGAGCGTCGAGCCGTGAACGTCCACGTGCCGGTTCCGCATCGTGGTGAGGCCGAACGAGCGGTTTTGCTTCGCGTACTCCTCGTTGCCGACGCGGATCAGCGTGGCTTCCAGGAGCCGGACCACCGTCGCCAGGACCTTCTCGCGCGGCATGCCGGGCCGCGAGAGATCATGATCGGTACGCTCGCGGATCTTCGGCAGCGCCTGCCCGAAGGCGAGCATCCGGTGGTACTTCGTCTCGTCGCGGACGGCGCGCCAGCGGGCGTGGTAGCGATACTGCTTGCGGCCCTTGTCGTCCCGGCCGGACGCCTGGATGTGGCCATCGGCGTGGGGGCAGATCCAGACCTCGGTCCAGGCGGGTGGGATGGCGAGGGACTTGATGCGGGCCAGCGTTTCCCGGTCGCGGATCGGCCGGCCGTCGAGCCCGGTGTAGCTGAAGGAGCGGCCCGCGCGCTTGCGCCGGATGCCGGGATCGGCGTCGCTGACGTAGCGCAGCCCGGCGATCTTCGCCGCGGCTACGGGGTCTTTGGCCGCTTCCGCCAGTAGCTCCAGCCGGGGGCGCGCCGCCGGCTGCGTCTTCTTCCGCCGGACCGGGGCCGCCGGTCGCTCCGCCACTGCTGTCATCCGCGCCTCACTCCGCAAGCAACTTCAGGACGGACCTTGCCTGCAGGGGCCGGCCGCCGAACAGATTGTACGCGGAAGCTGCCGGGAGAAAACGCGCGGGTGGTTATACTTCGTCGCCGGGGAGCGGCTCTTCGATCTCCTCTTCCACCACCGCCACCACGTACACGTCGTCGGCGCCCGCCGCCACCATGTAGAAGACGCGGTAGCGAGGATCGACCCAGAAGCTGCGGCAGCCGGGAAAACGGCCGTCCGTAGACAGCGGATACATGCGCGGCAGTCCCTGGAGATACTCCAGGCGCTGCTCCAACCCTTCGCGGGCCACCTCCGGCAGGGTTTCCAGCGAATGCTGCGCCTGCTCCGAACAAATCACTTCCGCCAAACTCTCCCCCTCACCACGGGAATCCCCGACTTCTCTGGACAGGATAAACGGGATCGGCGGGATAGGGAAGGGGAAGTGACGGCTCAGACGCTGAATCTCTTGGGACGGGATCGACCCGATTGGCTATTGAAGCAGGGTGAGGCCGGCCAGCGCCCAGCCGGCTTCCGGGTTCACGGCGTCGAAGCGGAGGCGGGCGACGGTGCGGAGCGGATGCGGGTTGTCCCAGCGGGTGACGCGCAGTCCCAGCGGCGTCCCGGCGGGCGACTTCGCGCGCCAGGCGAGCGGCGCTCGCAGGGCGGGCGCGTCGTCGGACCACGAGCCGGTGGCGCGGCCGGTGGTCAGCGTCTCGCTTACTTCCTTGCCGTCCGTATATTCGACCGTCAGTCGGACGACGGGCGTCCCCGCCGGAACGGACCAGAGCGCCGCGTTGAGGAGGGCCGCCTGGCGGATCTTTTTGCCCACCGGGACCGTGAGGGACTGCGCGGCGCCTTGCGGGAGCAGCCCGGCGCCGTGAGGCGCGGCGCCCAGCACCACCAGCCGATCCGCCGGGATGTCGAACAGCACCTCGCCCACGCGGCGGGTTCCGCCCGGCAGGCCGCTCAGGTCCCACCCGGCGCCGAGTCCCAGCCAATCTTTACGAGCGACCCTGGCGGCCGGGGCAAGATCGAGGATGGCGCCTGCCTGGGCGTGGTCTCCATCGCCGAAGTAGGAGCGGGTGAATTCGGCGCCGGGCGTGTAGGGCAGGTCTTCGGGGCGTTCGGGGCGGCCGGACCAGGCGTACTCCGCCGCGAGGATAAAGGCGGAGAACTGGCGCAGCTCGGACTTCAGCACCGTTTCATCCGGGAAGTAGCCGGCCCACGTGGTCTGAAGGAGGCCGAGGGACTCCGCCTTGCGGGCCGCTTGCGCGAAGTGGTAGATGTTCAACGGCTCGTACCAGGTGCAGGCGAGGGTGTCCAGCCCTTCCTGCTTCAGGAGGTCCAGGCTGGGGTACGCCGCGCCCGCTCCGTAGTGCCAGTCCGCCACGGTCATGTTCTTCGGCAGCAAGGCGCGCCGGGCGCGAGCTTCCGTCGCGTTGGGCGCGTGAGCGGCGTCCGGGACCTCGCCCTTCGCCAGCAGCATGTCGCCCCAGACCATCGGGCGGACTTTCCGCGCAACCGCCCATTCGTTCAGCCGCTGGGCATGAGTCATCACGAGCTCGGTGACGCTTTTGCCGGCGCAGCGGGGGCAGTCGGGACGCGGGAAGCGGCCGCGCATCGTCACCTCGTCGTGGCCGAGATGGAACGAGGTGGGCTTGAAGACCTCCAGCGTCTCCTCCAGGATCTGCTTGATGAACCGGTCGCTGTCGGGGTGGTTGACGCAGTAGGCGTATGGGGTCTGCGGGTCTTCGGCCAGCGTGCGGTTCTGACCGTTGCGGAACATCCACTCGGCGTGGCCGGGGGTGTTGATGAGGGGAATGGGATCGATGAAGTTCTGGCGGGCCAGGTTCACGAGCCCGGTGAGATCCGCCCTGGAGATCGAGTTGGGCGCCGCGATCTCCGGATGCGAGCTCCAACGGGCGGCCTCGCACTGAATGACCGCCGCATTCAGCTTGTAGCGAGCCATGATCCGCTGGATCAGCTTCCGGTGGAACGGGATGCCCGAGGCGCTGGGGAACCAGTGAGCGCCGCGGAAGGCGAGTGTCGGCCAGTCTTCGATCTGGATAGCGGGACACCACATGCCCCCCTGCGCCGGCCGCGCCAATTGGGCCAGCGTTTGAAGGCCGTAGAACGCTCCCTGGGCCGTCGTGGATTCGATCACCACGCCCTGGCTGCCCACGCCCAGGCGGTAGCCTTCCGGATTGCTGGACCAACGCGGGGCCGTGCTCCCGGACACCGGGCGCATGGGCGGCTCGGAGACCGAACCGAGCTGGATGCGTACTGGATGACCGGACGGGCCGCGGGCCGCCCCGGCGCCCGGCTTCAGGCCCATGCGGTCTCGGAGCAGGCTCATCAACTCGGCGCGGAGGCGGGGGTCGCTTCCGGCGCCGGTGATGGACCAGGGGACGCCATCTCCGATGGAGAAGCCGCCTTTCCCGCGCTTCACCGATTTCGGGCGCGGAATGAGCAGCAGCGGACGGTCCACGCTGGACTGCGCGGCGGGGACGGCCCGCCACTTCTCCGGCAGCTCCAGCGGGGCTGCGGCGGCCTGTGGGACGGCGTGGGGTTCGACGGTGAGGAGAAGCTCCAGCTTCACGGGAGCGCCGTACGTGAGCCGCCGCGCGGGGACGCCCAGCCCACACCAGAAGACCGGAGCGGCCTTCGCCCAGTCCTGCGTATCGCGGCGGGCGTCGAAGAACATCACGCGCTGGTCGGCGGTGGCCTCCAGGCGCAGCTTGCCGATTCGGCTGTCGAATTCCAGGCTGCGGAAGCTAGGGGCCAGGTCATTCTCCACCTGGCCCGACGTGGCCGGGAAGGCGGGGACGACGCCTGCGCGTCGGCCGGAAACCGTGTCGGCTCGGAACGGGCGCGCCGCCAGGAGGTTGGCATTAAAGTATCCGGCCCCATACTCCAGCTCGGCGGGAACGTCCTGGAGCAGGCGTCCTTCGAAGCGAAGGCGGAAGCGGCGGTCGTCGAGCGCCTCCAGGCGGTGCTCGGCGCGGAACACGTCGCTGGCGGCCGTGACGCGGAGGGACGCGCCGGCGGCGTTCGGCTGCGGCGTGATCTCCGGCGCCTGGAGGCGCTGATCGAACAGGACGCCCGTCCAGCCCGGCTTCACCACGTAGAGGGTGGACTGGCGAATGATCGGCACGCCCCGGTAGGCGACGGTGAGGCCGCGCGGGCCGCTGAAGTCTACGGTCCAGGGCTGCTCCGGGGCGGCGGCGGCCTGGGAGTCTCGCGTGCTGCGAGTTCCGGGAAGGCAGCCCAGGAGCGTTCCGGCCGCCAGAATGAGGAAGAGAACGCTCCGCATCGGCATCGCTCCTACGGGCAGCCGGCCCTAATTGTTGTCGTCGGCCTTCCAGTCGTCGGACGCCGAGGGGATGCCCTGGGCGAGCGGCGAGTTGTCTTTGGCGTAGATCGTGAAGGTGCCGTACTGAACATCCTTCTCCTGCGCGCGGTGCAGCAGGTTCAACTCCGCCACGCGGCCGGTCTTGGGGTCTTGCCAGAGGGCGCCGTAGCCGCCGATAGGGGAGCCCTTGGGAGCGTCGCGGCGACCGATGAGCAGCCACTTGCGCTGGCCGGGATCGTCCGCCTTCTTAGGCTTGTAAATCTTCCAGCCTTCCGCCAGCAGTTTCTCGTCGTAGTACTTCACCACGGCCGTGGACTTGAGCGGCTGCTTGATGGTGAAGTCGGTGTCCCGGTCCGTAATCAACTGGTCGATGGTCTGCGGCTGCGCGGGGCCGCCCTGGTTGGAGGGGACCGGCCCGACCGGCTGCATCCCGCCCTTGGGCATGCACCCGGCGAGGACGAGCCCGGCGGCGAGCGCGCCCACCGCGAGGAGAGAAGAATGGTTTACCTTCATTGATGACTGCCCTATTTACGGAACCCGCCGCCACGGGCTCGCAGTGATGCGCACGAGCGCATGGAAAGAGGCGCGCTGACGCGCGCGGTTTCGAACCAGGGAAGCGGTTCTACCCGGCCCGTGCGGGCGCGCGTCCGGGGCGGGTGGGCGACGCACTTAGTGGCGGAAGTGGCGCGCGCCGGTAAACGCCATCGCCAGCCCGTACCGGTTGCAGACGGCCACGCTGTCCGCATCGCGCTTCGAGCCGCCAGGCTGGATGATCGCCTTGACGCCTGCTTTGGCCAGAGCCTCGGGGCCGTCCGGCATCGGGAAGTAGGCGTCGCTGGCGCAGACGGAGCCTTCCGCCCGGTGGCCCGCCATCGCTACGGCCAGCTCGCTGGAC
>Ga0216301_1000363_pt1 | contig 12258 bp, 9 predicted proteins | sample 4hB_Boncat_minus_FD_156203 | JGI IMG/M metagenome (GOLD analysis project Ga0216301, IMG submission 156203) | Terrestrial sediment cell enrichment communities for BONCAT metagenomics from Utah, United States - 4hB_Boncat_minus | ecosystem: Environmental > Terrestrial > Deep subsurface > Rock...
GCTGGGCGCCACCCGCGAAAACCGCTGGTGGAACCAGATCATGCCTTATACGTAGAGCGGCAGGACGCTGCTCTACTGCGCTTCGGATCGGCCAGACGCCAGCGGCCCGGTCCTCGCGGAGGACCGGGCCGCTGGCGTCCGGAGAGAGACACGCCGCCGTTCAGTCGCGGGGAGCAACGCCGGGAGGATAGATCAGCTTGGCGGGCAGCCGAACGTCATACCACCAGTTCGGGCCCGGTCGATTGGCACTGCGGATCGCCACCTGGTACCCGGCCGGCTTGCCGTCCGGAACGGTGGGCGGGAGCGGCGCCAGGAAGAAGACCAGCTTCTCCCGCAACTCCGGAGTGACGGCGCCCACCCACACCACGAGCGTCCGGCGGAGGTGCGCCTCGACGAGCTGCGGGCTCACCTCGGCCAGCGGTAGACCAGCAGGCGACAGGGCGCGGGCCTGAAGCGTTTTGGGCAGGCGGCTGAAGAACTGGAGACAAGGCTTCACCCCCGTGCCAGTGTGCATCCCGCGCGGCAGCAGGCCCTGCGCGCCCGCGCAGATGCCCGCGTCCTCCGTGAGCTTGCGCACCTGGGAGTCCTTCAGCTCCGCCAGGCGGAGGAGGTCTTCGAGCTCCGCCGGCTGTCCGGGGCGGAAGCGGGAGCGGAGGTCGGCAAGCTGCGTCTCCGGGACGTCGGCCTCGTCTTCCAGCCACCAGTATTTTGCCCGTAGGAGCACCCGTTTCTCATCCTTATCCAGGTAACGCCAGTCGCAGTTCCATGTCTCGGCGAGCCGGGAGAGGAGGCGGCGCACCGGGATTTCCTTCAACTCGAGGTTGGCGGGCAGCTCCACCGAGGAACGCAGGTAGCCGTCAGCGATGATGGACACCCCCAGCCGCTCGGCCACGGTTACCAGCAGTTGCTCTCGGGTGCGCGTTACCTTCTGGCCCGGCAGAGCGTGCGGCTCCGGCGTGAGGTTCAGGGTGGCGCGGGGCATTTGGGGCGTCTCGTCCTCCAGGGGGAAACTGAGCCCCGCTAGAAGGGAAGCCGCTCGGCGATCGGCGGTCACGCGGTTGTGTAGGAAGCGAAGCCCGCTGAGATTGCCCGTGGAGGACATAAAGCCGGAGGGGCGGATGAAGGAGATCGTGAACCCCGCATACAGCGGATCGAAAGCGTGCCGCTCCCGGGTGAGGACCAACCAGTAGCGATCCAGATCCGCCGGGGCGCGAGTCGGTCCGCCAAAATGGCGCCGCCCCATCCATTCGCGGAACAGGTCCTTGTGGGGCCCGTCCAGGAAGCGCTTGCAAGAGAGAACGGTCGGCTCGCTCTCCAGGAGCCGCGCCTGTCCTTCCGGGCCGAAGGACTCAATCATCAACAGGGGAACCAGCAGGTGCAGCGCCGGAGAGCGGCGCTCTTCGCCAGCCTGTTCCAGTTTCTTGAATCCCGCTTCATGCGCCCAGCGGATACGGTCCTTAATGTACTGCGCCAAGTACTCCTGGTCGATCTGGCTCAAGCGGGACGCGAGGGCTTTTCGATTGGAGCCGGTTTCCAGCCGCCACGATTTTCCCTCGCCGATTTTGGCCCAGAAAACGGAGCCGTCCGGCGGGGCCGAGAGAAGGTCGCGCAGGCCGTCCATCCAGGTCTTGAGGTCGAGGCCGTCTCCGATGAGCGTGACCCGCTGTTCCGCAAGGTCACGCCCCGGCGCCAAGCGGGCTCCGAAGCGGCTTCCCAACGCCGGCAAGCAAGTCTTGAGCGCTTCGCCCGTTACACGTATGTTGGTTTAAGGGAGAGGTCGAGAGATCTGGCGATGCCGGCGCCGCACCGGCAGGACGCGCCACAAAAACAAGGAAAGCGAGACATCCTATGATACACTTTAGTTTCATTAAGGTTTTCCTTAGATCGCAAGAAGGGAGAGAAACTAAGCCCGCATTTCGTCCGAAAGGAGGGCTTATTCCATCCGCAGCCTGGTGCGGACCACTCACTACTTCTTTATTAGCGCCTGGGCCTCGCCAGACGCTGCCGGGTGACTGCTCCAAGAAAGGGAAACCTGTGCACAACTGTGTGGCTGTTTCCCGCAAGCGGCTTCTCGGCGGAAACCGGCTCTGAAACACACTCTTGGTTTATGCCTCCACCTAACATCATGAGCGATATCACAGTAACCGAGAAGCTGGGTGCGCGCCTGGCGGAATTAAGCGCCGCTTAAGCTCCCGATTAGCGTGACGCGCATTTCCGTTGTGGCCCGGCTCTCCTCCAGCCATTGCGGCGCATCCTGAACAGCTCCTTAACGTCCTCTCCATCGGCGGTTCGGAGCAGGAGGGCGGCGCCGGGAAGCGGAACGCCACTGCATACCGGCGTCCGACCTCTCACTTCCAACCCCTATGCGCCCCATCCTCTCTTCAAGATCTTCCCGTCGTGGGTTCACGCTCATCGAGCTGCTGGTGGTGATCGCCATCATCGCAATTCTCGCCGCCGTCCTCTTCCCCGTGTTCGCGCAGGCGCGGGAGAAGGCCCGGCAAACCGGCTGTGTCTCCAACATGCGGCAGCTCGGTATGGGTCTCACCCTCTACTTCGATGACTACGACGAGCAGTGCTTCTTCTTCGGGCACGCCAAGGACCTGAGCCGCCTCAGCCCCGGCGCGCCGCTGGGCGCTACTCGCGAAAACCGCTGGTGGAACCAGATCATGCCCTATACGAAGAGCGGCGGGGCGCTGCTCTACTGCGCCTCCGACGCGGGCCGCAAGCCGCACGCGACGGAAGACGGCCAGGCCGGGCGAGCGCTGGTCCCGCGCTCGTACGTGGCGAACCGCGCCGTGGAAGGGCTGGGGCTGTCCGCCGTCGAAGTTCCCGCTGACGTCATCATCGTCACGGAGAAGGGCGACCCGTTCGACGACTCGTGGTTCGAGCCGCCAAAGAACCTCTACGACAAGGCGGGGTTCGGGCAGCCGGTGCTGGCCCTGCGGCGGCATAACGGCGGCGTGAACGCGATGTTTATGGACGGGCATTCAAAGTGGATGAGCCGGGGCGCGCTGCTCTCGAACCCCTGCGGCGAGCCGTGGTCCGGCGTGGAGCTGATGCGCCGCTACCCGATTCCCGGCGCCGCCCCGTGGCACGCCAACTGCCCGCAGTAAGTCAGCATCTTCAGCTTATGAACCGCATCGGCATCGACATCGGGGGGACCAGCGCCAAGCTGGGACTCGTGGACGGCGCCGGGACCGTGCTGCGCCGGACGCAGACGCCTACCGGCCGCGACCTGGACGGCGACGCGCTGGTGGAGCGGCTGGTGGAAGCCGTGGCGTCCCTCCAGACGGAGGAGACGGCGGCCGGCCTGGGCGTGGCGGCGCCCGGCTTCCGGCGCGCGGACGGCGAGGGCGTGGTGAACGTTTCCAACATGCCGCTCATCGACGGCTACCCGCTGCGCACCCGCCTGGAAGAGCGCACCGGCCTCCCGACCGTCCTCGATAACGACGCGAACGCCGCCGCGATGGGGGAGCACCGTTTCGGCGGCGGGCAGGGCGTGGCCCGGCTGCTGGTGATGACAGTGGGCACCGGGATCGGCGCAGGGATGGTAGTGGACGGCGCGGTCCACCGCGTTTCCTGGGAAGGGCTGGGCGACCCGGGACACGTGCTGGTGCAGGCCGGCGGCCGAAAGTGCGCGTGCGGCGCACACGGCTGCATGGAAACCGTCGCGGGCGTCCCCGCCATCGTCCGCCACGCCTCCGAGCTGGCCAGCCATCCTTACGCGCATATCGGCGAGGTGGTGCAGGCGGCGCGAGAGGGCCGAGGGCCGGCGGCCCACGCCCTGGCGGACGCCGGCCGTTGGCTAGGAATGGGCCTGGCGACCCTGGTCCACGTGCTCGGCCCGGACCGCATCCTGCTGGGCGGCGGCGGCCTGGATGCGGCCGAGGAGCTGCTGATGGAGCCGATCCGCAACTCGCTGTTCGCGCACGTGCAGCCCTTCCTGGGCGAGCGGCTCACCCTCGCGCGGGCGGCGCTCGGCAACGACGCGGGGCTCGTGGGCGCCGCCGCGCTGGCCGACGTGCTGGGCGGCCGCTAACCGGACTTCCGCTCGACCGGTTCGGGCGCGGGGCGTGACGAGAGCACGATCCCCAGGATGACGAGCACGCTGCCCGCCAGTCCCAACGGCGTCGGCCACTCGCCGCGCAGCAGGATGCCGAGCGACACGCCCACCAGCGGCTGCACGTACAGGTACGTCGCTACCCGTCCGGCGTCCACGCGATCCAGGACGCGGAACCAGAGCACGTAGGCGAAGACGGTGGCGACGAGCGCCAGGTAGAGGACGCCGAGCCCGTTGGCGGGGGTAGCCCACGTTGTGCCGAAGCCCGCTGCGCGCCACTGCCAGAAGGCGAGGGGCGCCAGCACGGCGGTTCCCCAGTACGTGGCATAAGCCGTGAGCTGCGGTCCGGAATAGCGGCGCATGGCCTGCACGCCCACCACCGACGCCACCGCTTCCGCCGCTACGGAGAGCACCAGCAGCCCGTTCCCCAGGGCGCGGCCACTCATTGCGGCGTCCTGCGGCCACACCAGCGTTACGCCGCCCACGAACGCCACCCAGACGCCCGCCCACTGGACGGCGCTGAGCCGCTGCCCCAGCAGGACGCCGGCAAACGCCGCCGTGAAGATCGCCTCCAGGTTGACGATGAGCGCTGCGTCGGTGGCGGTGGAGCGCGCCAGCCCTTCGTAGTTCAGCAGCTTCGCCAGCCCGAACCCCACCACGCCGACGGCCGCCAGCGCCCAGCGCGCGGAGGGGGTAGGCGACGGCTGGCCCGCCGTGCGGTCTCGGTGGAAGCCAGCGGCGCACATCCAGGCCGCGGCCAGCGCAAAGCGGACGAACGCCAGCACGAGGGGCGGCGCCGTGTCCAGCACGCCCCGCGCCACCACGTACGTCGAGCCCCAGAGCAGGTTCACGGCGATCAGCAGCAGCGCGTCGGTGCGGCTCAAAGAGAGTCTTCCGTGGTTGCCGCTGCCGCCGGGAAGCCCGGCGGCAGCGAGGGCGGGCGTTGGTTCACCCGCAGGGCCGCCGGGTCTCGGCGGCGAATGATCCGGCGGCGAGCCTGGAGGGAGACGGGCGCCGGCCCGCTCCCTCCGTCTCTTCCAGCACTACCTGGAAGCTAATCGCTGGATAGCTTCCGAGGCGGGAAGCGTCTCCTGGACGCCGCTCTCCATGTCCTTGAGAGCGACGACGCCCTGCGCAACCTCATCCTCCCCGAGGATCAGCACGGTCCCCGCGTTCACCCGGTTCGCGGCGCGCATCTGCGCTTTCATGCTCCGGCCCTGGTAGTCGGCCTGGGCGGGAACGCCGGCCTGGCGCAGGTCGTTGAGCAGCTTCAGGCCCGGCAGCCGCGCCCCTTCTCCCAGCGTGACCACGAATACGGGACGCGCTTCCTCCAGCGGGAACTGCACTCCCAGCGCCTCGCAGGCCAGCAGCACGCGCTCGATGCCGCAGCCGAACCCGATGCCGGGGGTCGGCTCGCCGCCCAGCTCCTCCACCAGACCGTCGTAGCGGCCGCCGCCCAGGATCGTGGACTGCGCGCCCAGGCCGCTGTGCGTGATCTCGAAGCTGGTCTTCACGTAGTAATCCAGGCCGCGCACCAGGCGCGGATTCCGGACGTACTCCACGCCCAGCGTTTGCAGCACCTCCTGCACCCGCGCGAAGTGGGTCGCGCACCCTTCGCAGAGGTGGTCGAGGATGTCCGGCACGACGCCGGCGAGCGCATCCCAATCCTCCACTTTGCAGTCCAGGATGCGGAGCGGGTTCACGTCGTAGCGGCGCTGGCAGTTGCCGCACATGCCGGCGATCCGGTCCTTCAACGCGTCCCGCAGGGCTTCCCGGTAGGCAGGGCGACACGCGGCGCAGCCGACGGAGTTGACCTCCGTCGTCTCGCCGGTCACCCCCACGCGGCGCAGGTAGGTGAGGCCGAGCGCGATCACCTCCGCGTCGAGGGCGGGGTCGTCACTGCCCAGGGCTTCGATGCCGGTCTGGTGGTGCTGCCGCAGGCGGCCGGACTGGGGACGCTCGTGGCGGAAATTGGGCGCGATGTAGAACAGCTTCGTGAGCGGCGACTTCGCGCCGAGGCTGTGCTGGATATAGGCCCGCAGGGCCGGCGCCGTGCCTTCCGGCCGCAGCGCGAAGGCCTCCCGTTCGGCGCCCTCGCCGTCGGGGTTCTTCTCGGGGCTGCCGGCGGAGACAAAGTACATCTCCTTGGATACGATGTCGGTGTGCTCTCCGACGGCGCGGACGAACAGCTCGACAGGCTCGAAGATCGGCGTGCGGATCTCGCCGTAGCCGAAGTCGGCGCACGTGCGGCGGAAGGTGTTCTCCACGTACCGCCAGCGGGGCGAGTCCTCGGGAAGCAGGTCCTGGGTGCCTCTCGGCGCTCGGTATTTCATGGTGCGGGTCTATCCTGGGATGGGTCTGCACGACGCGCAGCGGAAGCGCGCGGGAGAGAATCAAAAAACCGCGGCCGCCCCTGGGGCGCCGCGGCTCGAAAGCGGGTGACTGCCGGTCCGGATCAGCAGGCGCACGCAAGCCGCGGCTCGCCATGGTGGCGGCCGTGGTGGGCGTGCTGGTGCTGTGGCATGGTGGTCATCGCCGAGACTATAGCATGGCCGCGCGGGAGAAGTCAAAACAGCGCGGATACGGTATCGTATCGGAGACGACAGACACGTAAGCGGAAGTGAAGGATGAGCAAACCGAAAGTATCGCTGCTGCGCTGCCCGGCCAGCGCGTCGGAGGCGGAGATCACGGCGCGGACGGAAGAGGCGATCGGCATGGTGGGCGGGCTGCGCGAGCGGTTCGCGGGCAAGCGGAAGATCGTCCTGAAGCCGAATATCGGCATCGACCGGGTGCGGCTCACGCAGGGCCGCCAGACGGAGCTGACGGAGCCCGCCGTGACGGAGGGCGTCATCCGCGCGCTGCGGGAGGTGACGGACGCCGAGATCATCATCGGCGACGCGCCGACGGACGACCTGGCCGAGACGATCTACGCGAAGCTCGGCTATCCGGAGATGGCGGCGCGCTATCCGAAGGTCCGGATGGTGGACTTCGGCAAGGGCCCGTTCGTGGAGGTGGAGGTTCCCGGCGAGCCGCTCCAGTTCTCGCGCTACTGGCTGCACCACGAGCTGGCGGAGGCGGACGCCTGCGTCTCTGTGGCGAAGATGAAGGCGCACCGGTCCCTCGGCTGCACGCTTTGCATCAAGAACCTGTTCGGCCTGACGCCCTGGCGGATCTACGGCCAGCCCCGCGTTTACCTCCACGACCGTCTCATTCGCCTGCCGCGCGTGCAGGTGGACCTCGCCCGGTACTTCGCGCCCGCGCTGTGCGTGGTGGACGGCATCATGACCGCCAACCACGGCGAGTGGCATGGCACGCCCATCGAGACGGGGGTGCTGCTGGCCGGCGATAACGCGGTCTCCACGGACAGCGTGGGTATGCAGGTGATGGGCTTCAACCCACTGGGGGACTACCCGTCTCATCCGCACTGGTACCGGCGCAACAGCATCCGGCTGGCGCACGAGGCGGGCCTCGGCACGGCCGATCCGTCCGATATCGAAGTGCTGGGCGAGGAGCCGGAGGCCGTGCGGCAGCCGTTCGAGGTGCAGCCCTACGGCGAGGGAAACGCGGCCCGCGAGGCGGAACTGCGAGCCGGACAGCGCTGCGTGGAGCACTACCAGGAACACCGCGACCGCTACGTCGGCGATTATCCGGGTCGCTATCTCACCTTCCGCGACGGCGTCTTGCTCTGGGACGCGGAGGACATGCACGCGACGCAGGCGCTGGAGAAGGAGCGGACCACCGACTGGAAGGACGCGCCGCAGTTTACGATCCAGGTCGTCCCCGCCGCCGACGAGATCGAGCGGCTGGAGAGCTATGCGATGGGTGGATAGCCAATGGAACGCGGATGACGTGGTGGGCGCTTCCATCGGCGCCCACATGAATAGCAAGTCGCAAAGCCAGGGGGCGGGATTCGAACCCACCGACCACTGTTCTCTGAACAGCTGCTTCCCGGTGAAGCTCCCTGGCGCAGATTGAGAGTAATCCGGCAGCGCTCGCGCCCAGCCGGGTTAAAAGCCTTGGACCGCCGACCTTACCTCGCTATGGCGTGGACCCACGGCCCATTAATCACACTGTAACCTGGAGGCACTGGTCTTCAAGCCGGCGGCAGGAGTCGAACCCGCCTGATGCTGTTCTGCAAACAGCCGCCTCACCGCTCAGCCACGCCGGCGAACTGTGTGAGAAACCCGGCTGGGCGTGAGCCCAGCCGGGTTGAAAAACGAGGGTCGAGTCAGCACGGAGCAAGTGGCGTTAGACGCATCAACGCTCATCGAGCGCCCATCTGCAACCTCGATGATGGGCATTTAGCAGCAGGAGCGTATGGATGCTGTTTTACTCGCCAGCCATATCTTTCTGGAGATACGTTTTTCGCCGATCCTCGTTTCCTGGACCCGCCCTGCGCTATTCGAACAGGGCGGGATCCAAGCCTTCCAACTCCATCTCCGTTCCGTTAGCCGTCTGGACGGCCTGCCGGAGGGCGGACGCCCACCGTCCCGTTTGCGTCGCCTGCTCCAGACACTCCTGCACGCTCACCATCCGGCGGGCGTACTCGTGGTCTTTGTCGCGGGAGGCGTCGCCGAGCGCGTAGGGGTTGCGGCCCGTGTTCTTGGCGGCGTCCTTCCACATCTTGGCGGCCCGGGCGGCGCCGCCGACCAGCTTCACCGCCTCGTGCAGGGTCATCGTCTCGCCCATCACCTCCACGGTGACGGCCAGGTTGTAGCTCGCCTGCGCCACCTGCAGGGTGGCGATCTTCCGCTCGCACTCGCGGAAGACGCGCATCAGCTCCAGGGGCTCCTGCTTCGACTCTTGCTCCTCCGCGAACTGGAAGAGGCTGGCGTTGAACTGTGTGGAGACGATCTCCCGCTGGTCCTGCAGCTCGCGCAGGCGGTAGGTTAGCTGGTATCCCGTAATCTTCATCATTCACCTCCTCGTTGAAACAAGCCGGTAGAGGGAGTCGAACCCCCAACCGTCGGTTTACAAGACCGCAGCTCTACCGTTGAGCCATACCGGCGGATCGGAGAGGGAGGAATCGAACCTCCGCCCGAAGCTCCCAAGGCATCTGTTCTCCCACTATACTACTCCCCGATATGCAAGCGGGAGGACCCGAACCTCCAGTCCCCTGCTTAACCAATCCTTGCGGGAGTAGACTCTAACCTCCAGCGGATGGTGAATCAGTCTCCCGTGCCGGAATAACATCCCACGTCCAAGTGGATGCATTCCAACTCTTCCAGCTCACCCATCCTGGCAGACTGTGAGTTTCGAAAAAACATGTAATGATACCAATCACCTGATCAACGGGGAGGATATACTCTGGTCCGAACTCGTCTATCTCTCCTTGGTATGCAAACCCGACCGGGTTATCTGTAACCACCTCATTTGCAATGACGTTTCTTATGTTCCGATGGACCGGAGGCTTCCCCCAAATCACGGTGCCCAGTGGGCCTCCCATCCCGATCTTGAGAACCTCTCCCATGGGACTTAACAATTCGAAAACTCTTGGCTCACTATCACGTAGTTTACCCAGAAGGTCTGAAAGGGCATCCAGAGACTCTACATTGAAACAGCGAGGTTCTTCTTCATCATTGGCTGGTTCTCCATAATCAGTCAATCTCCAGGTAGTCATCTAGCGCCTCCTCAATCTGAGGTTCCGACAAGTTGAACCATGCCGGTGGATCGGAGAGGGAGGAATCGAACCTCCGCCTGAAGCTCCCAAGGCATCTGTTCTCCCACTATACTACTCCCCGATGTGCAAGCGGGAGGACTCGAACCTCCACTTTCCTGCTTATGAGACAGGCGCTCTAACCGTTGAGCCACGCTTGCGATGCAGATGAGAGGACTTGAACCTCCAACCCACAGATTAAGAGTCTGCTGCGCTGCCATTGCGCCACATCTGCCCATGTCGACGGCAGGATTCGAACCTGCAACCAGTAGGCTCTCGACCTACCTCCTCTGCCAGTTTGGGATACGCCGACCCATGCCGATGAAGGGATTCGAACCCCCAACCTTCTGGTTCTAAGCCAGACGCCTCTGCCAATTGGGCTACACCGGCGAACACGATCTCATGCCTCCGACAGGAGTCGAACCTGCAACTCTCTGGTTAAAAGCCAGCTACGCTGCCATTGCGTCACGGAGGCCCCAGGAAACGTGGGCCTCCCGTTTCAATCGCACCATGATCTCCCTCTTGTTCTTGCCAATCCGTCATGGGCCCGCAAGGAATCGAACCTTGACCACCTGTTTGTAGGACAGGCGCTCTACCATTAAGCTATGAGCCCGCAAATGCCAGGGGCAGGAATTGAACCTGCTCCGCGCTGACCTTCAATCAGCCGCTCTACCGGTGAGCTACCCTGGCGAACGCTCCGGGTGGAGCGCATCTTACGAGATGGGCAGGGAGGGATTTGAACCCCCAGTGTCGGGACGAAGCTGTTTTACAGACAGCCTGCTTCAGCCATTTGCATACCTGCCCAGAAGGCGACCTCTTCGAAAGCGGACGGCAGGACTCGAACCTGCATTCTCTGTCTGGCGGACAGATGTACTAGCCGTTGTACGACACCCGCGCTGGTTGTAGGAGAGGGAATTGAACCCCCGTCGTCCCCTTATCAAGGGGATGCTCTCCCATTGAGCTATCCTACAGGTGTCCGTGGGGAGTCGAACCCCAATCTGCAGGGTCACAACCTGCTTGCTTACCATTAGCGTACGGACACACGGGGCTGAAGGGACTTGAACCCTCGATATCCACTTCGACAGAGTGGCGTGTTAACCGCTACACTACAGCCCCCAACCCGGAGCCGCTTCCGCGCTCCGCATGGACCCACGGGGAGTCGAACCCCGAACTACTGCTTGCAAGGCAGTTGTGTTCCCATTAGCACCATAGGCCCATTCGCCGCGTCGACCGCGGCCGTTCCATCGCTATGCGGTTGTCAAAGTAGACGGAGTTCCGGACCGTCCCGGGCCGTCACTCCAGCGGCAGGACTCGAACCTGCAACCCTCGCCGTAACAGGGCGCCGCTCTCCCATTGAGCTACACTGGACCATCATTTCGGGGGGAGGGCTCGAACCTCCACTCGACTGGGTCAAAGCCAGTTGTGTTACCTATTACACCACCCCGAACCGCCTCTCTACGGAAGGAGTGGGACTCGAACCCACGAGAGACTTTCGTCTCCACCCGCTTTCCAGACGGGCGCCTTCGCCGCTCGGCCATCCTTCCACGCCGCCTATACACGTCACCCCATTAAGGAGGGAGTGGGACTCGAACCCACGACGGCACAATGTCCGTTACGGATTAGCAGACCGCTGCCTTACCACTCGGCCATCCCTCCCCATGCCCCCGGTGGGATTCGAACCCGACACTCCACCGCTCTTAAGGCGGTTGACTCTACCAGTTGGTCTACGGAGGCGCACGCCCCCGGCAGGACTCGAACCCGCATCTTCCGCTTACGGTAACCGGAGTCGAAGTCCGGACCGATACAGGGGCCTGTATTCAGTTGTCCAACGGAGACGGAGGGACTTGAACCCCCAGGGGCTTTTCAGGCCCCACTTGTTTTCGAGACAGGCGCTGCTGCCACTCCAGCAACGTCTCCCCACGGGAAAGGGAGGACTTGAACCTCCGCCCTTCGGGTTCGGAACCCGACGCTCTCTCCGCTGAGCTACTCTCCCTCTCGCCCCTACGGCATCCGACCGGCGAGGCGCATCGTCAAGTTTTCGGGATCGCGCCGGTCCACGATGTAATCTTCGAACTCGTGGACCGGCACATCCAGATAGCGGGCGAGCGCGCCTTTGAGCTCGCGGTCGCTAACTACGGACGCTGTCTCCAACGCCCGCATCGGAATATCGAGGCTAAAGCCTTCGATCCGCACCTGCAACGCCCCGGCTTCCGCATCGGTTCCTCGTAGCTTCACCATTTCTTTGGCCTCCCGAGCAACAAAAATCCCCGAGGTCTGCTGGACCTCGGGGACAGTGAAACCCTGACGGGGTTCCGATCTATCCAGGAGATCCTTCGGCGTGCGTATCATTGACACTCGGCAGATAGCTCTGCACGAAATCGATGCGCAGGCTGGTGAGCGGCGACAATGAGATCTGATCCATGCATCGCGGTTGAACGTTATTCTGTTTTGGTGTCGCGATAATGGAAAACATCGGTAGACTTTCCGATCTGTAACTTCTTGATCCTGCGCCTGTTCTCTTGACCTCGAGCATTATACAGCC
>Ga0216301_1000364_pt1 | contig 12256 bp, 11 predicted proteins | sample 4hB_Boncat_minus_FD_156203 | JGI IMG/M metagenome (GOLD analysis project Ga0216301, IMG submission 156203) | Terrestrial sediment cell enrichment communities for BONCAT metagenomics from Utah, United States - 4hB_Boncat_minus | ecosystem: Environmental > Terrestrial > Deep subsurface > Rock...
CTGCACCAGCGTCTCCGGCCAGCTCTTCCGGACGCTGGACGGCGGCGCCAGTTGGAGCAAGCTCCCGATGGAGTTCGGGGAAGTGCGCGCCGTGGCGTGGAGCCCGGGGCCAGGGAAGTGAGAATGACGAAGTTCGAATGACGAATGGGGCGGAGTGAGAATGGCGAATGGTGAGGGAATCCCCATCACTCCGGCACGATGCGGGTTTCGCCGTCTACCTTTTCGAACTGGATCGGCCGGATTCCACACCGCGCTTGCACGTAAGCGGCCAGCGACAGGTAGCGGACCGACCGATAACCAGATCCGAAGAGTTAACGGATCGCCATCAGGAAGGCTTCCTCGGTCCGAGTCCGTTCGCAGGCCGGCCGCTTCGTTCCTCGCCCCGAGAGAGTCGGAACACCTCATCAAGCAACCGGCGGGAGCAACCACCGCTTGCCGACCGCCGGACCCGCTCCGCGGGACGCTCTCCGCAATGAATCATTGTTTGGCGGCTACGGCGATGAGCCAGTCAGGCCACAGCTATGGACCAAGAGTATCGAAGATTCCTGAAGGCCGTTGCGGCGCGCGATGCAGACGCGGCGGCTGCCTTGATCCATGACTATCCGGAGCTTCATGACTACGAAGGCGCAAACGGCAGCTTGGTGGAGGTCCTGTATCGGCAGGCGCCCGGACTGCTCGAACTCGCCTTGAAAGCGGGCTTGAGCCCGGATGCCGGTCCCGCGCTCCCGATCCAGACCTTTCTTCAGTACGCAGCGGCTGGGGGTGAGCTGGACTTGCTGCGGCTCGCGCTGCGCTACGGCGCTAACCCGGAGAAGCGAAATGACTGGGGCGAGGTGGCTCTGGGTTATGCCTGCTCTCACGGCCAGCTCGAAGCGGTGAAGCTGTTGATTGAGGCGGGAGCCGACGTCAACGCCGTCGAGGAGCGTCCGGAAACCGGCTACCGCAGCACGCCGCTGGATGGCGCCGGCAGGTATCCCGAGATCGCGGAGTATCTGCGAAGCCGCGGAGCGAGGCTGTATCGAGAATTGGCCCCGTGACCTCCACGGCGCCCGCCCAGTCGACTGTTCAAGGCAGGACCGCATCCATTCAGCCGAAGAGGAGCGACTCATCTCTATCCGACTCTCCCGACTCAGTAGACTTCTGATCGTGTCTCACACCGATCGCGGGGCGGTCATTCGCATCATCAGCGCCCGACTGGTGACACGCGGGGAACGCAGACATTATGAAGATGAAACCTGACGAGCAACCAGCTACGCTGCTGGACGATGATCTGTTGCCAGAGTATTCTGGGCTCCTGAAGAACGGGGTCCGCGGCAAATATGCGGGACGCCTGAGTCGGAGAGGGAACCTGGCATTGCTCGCTCCTGACGTCGCAGAAGCATTCCCCACCGATGAAGCCGTCAATGATGCATTGCGCGGCCTCATCGCCACGCGAAGTGAAGCACCCTCATCCCAATCAGCCGCTTAACTTCTGTTTCAGCCACCCGGCCTCCTTCGTGTTGCGCAGCTTCTCAGAGGGCCTGGGCGAGGAGGATCAGCTCCCCTTCTATAAGGGGAAGGTCCAGGCCGCGGGGCTTCAGGTAAGTCGTCGCCAACGTCTGGTGATCGATGAGCGAGCGGCGCTTGAACCCGTGCTTCCGCAGAAAGCCGTCGAGCCGCTTCCGCTCGATGAATGAGTGCATCGGCTCGCCCGATTGCTCCAGCAGCCGGGCCATGCGCGAAACGGGGCTGTCCGGGTCCGCCAGGGCGGCGCTGTCTACCATCGTAAAGAGGAAGAGACTGCCGGGCGCGCCGTTCCGCGCCACTAGCTCGAACAGCGCGTCCACCTCCGCCTGCTTCAGGTACATCAGCAGCCCTTCCGCCAGGAAGAAGGTGCGGGCGTCCGGTCGAAATCCGGGGGCGGCGAGCAGCCGCTCCGCCGCCGATTCGTGCGCGAAGTCTACGGGGATCAGCGTGACGCCGGGAGGAACGCCGTCGCCGCGCTCCAGGGCCCGCCGCTTGACGGCCTGCGTGGCGGGGTGATCGATCTCGTAGAACCGCGCGTGCGGGAAGTCGGGCTGGAGGCGGAGGGCGAGGGGATCCAGCCCGGCTCCAAAGATCACCACCTGCTCCACCGGCTGCTCCGGATCGGCGAGAGCGGCGGAGAGCGTCTCGCGGACGTAGCGCTTGCGCAGCAGGATGTGGAGCGCGCCGCCAGGCATGGCTGCATCGCCCATGCGCATCAGGAAGCGGCGCGTCGGACCGAATTTCCAGAGGCCGAGCAGAAACCGGGCGCGCGGCGAGTGCGCCCGGATGAAGCGCTCCGAATACGGCTCGTCGGGGTCCGCCAGGAGCGGTCGTAGCACGGGATCGAGAGCGGAGGCGACCTTGTTCCCCGCGATGCGCAGCGCGGTCTCGCTGGGAGTATCCTGCTTCATTGCCGCTGGGCGATCGATTGCCCGCCTTCAGGCGAACCGTCCACCGGCCCATGCAGCGCCTCGAACACGCGGCGGGACACCTGCTTGCAGAACCGGTTGCCCAGGTACTCGCTGCGCTGGCCGGAAAGGAGGATGCAAATCGCGTAACGCGCGCGCGGCGTGCGGACGATCCCCGCGTCGTGGAGCGCGTTGCCCAGCGTCCCCGTCTTGTTGCCCACCTCCACGCCCGCCAGCTTCGGCACCCCGGCCGGAATCCGGAGGACCTTCTTCTGGCGGAGGAGCACCTGCCACATCTCCTCATCCGCCTCCGGCGTCACCAGCTCGCGCCGGTCGAGCGCGGCCAGCAGGTCGACCATCTCCCGCGCGGTGCAGGTGTTCAGCCCCCGCCGCCCGCCCCAGTTCAGGATCTTATGGCTGATGTGGAGCTTGGGACACCCGTGGGCCGCGCAGAAGCGGTTCACCTGGTCCGGGCCGCCCGCGAGGTCGATCATCCGGTCCGTGGCGGCGTTGTCGCTCACCGTAATCATCTGCTCCACCCACTGGAGCGCGCGCTTGGTCTTCAGCTCCGGACGCTTCTCCCACCGGGCGTACGCCGCCGCCATCACCTGGACTTTGATGAGACTCGCCGCCAGAAAAGTCCGGTCCGCGTTGGCGGAGGCCGTCTCGCCCGTGGTGAGATCCTGGACGTGGACTGCCGCCATCCGCGCCGGGGCGTCTTCCACCATCGCCTTGAGATTCTCCTCCAGGACTCGCATCCGGTCGGACGGCGGCTGATCCGCCTCCGGCGCGGGCGCTTCCGTCTCCGCTTCTGGCGTCTGAGCCAGCGCCGGGATTACTCGGGCCGGACCGCCAGACGTGGACGGGCGCGACTTGGCCGTCCCGGCAGAGGCCGGACCGTCGACGTGCGCCTTCCGGGCGAGGGCGGTGTAGAGCCATGCCGCATCGACCAGGAGGAACAGGGCGAACCCGGCGGCGCCCCACCGGCTCCGAAGGAAACGCGAAGGGCTATACCGCTCAAACCGAAAGATCGGGCTCACAACAACATCCTTCCGACCGGATCTCGACGCGCGAGGGGAACTTCTATCAACCGGAGCGAGACGCGGTTGCTCCCCAACCGCCGATGCAGTCTTCCCACAGACAGGCAGCTCAAACACCCGCACTCGACGATTGATGGGGAAAGCTGCGAAGCAGGGGGGAGCCGGTATACTGAAAATGGTCTACCGGCAAGCATCCGATGGCTGACGCCGCAACCGGGAGCCTGGAGCTGGCGTTACCTTACTTGTATGCCGGAAAGGCGAGGGAATCCTATGCGAACGGTGGTGCTGATCCTCGTGGGGCTGTTTGTGGCGATAGCCGTCCTACGCTTCGTGCTGGGCCTGGCGCTCGGACTCGCGTTCCTGGCCTTCAAGATCGCGCTGGCGCTGCTCGTCGTGGCGCTCCTGGCGGGGCTGGTGCGCCGCCTGTTCTTCCGCACGTAAACCCGCGAGCACGCCGTAAAGCGGGGAATCGCCCTCCGGTTCGCTTCCCTATAGCCCGTCTGGGCGCTCTCTCAAAGCCTGGCGCCCCGCAGAACGGTCAAGCGCCCAGGTCGAGCCAGCGGACCTCCTCGGGCGACAGCTCCAGCTCAAGCGCGCTCACGCACGACTGAAGCTCCTCCAGGTTGGCGGGCCCGATGAGCGGGAACACCGGGAACGGCTGGTGGAGCACCCACGCCAGCGCCACCTGGATGGCGGAAAAGCCCCGCCGGCGGCCCAGCTCTTCCGCCCGCCGCAGCCGCTCCCAGTTCCCCTCGCTGTAGTAGACGCGGGTGACGGTTTCGTTCTCCGTGTTCTCGGGCGTGAACTGACCGGAGAAGAAGCCCCGCGCCTGGGAAGACCATGCGAAGAGCGGCGTCTGGGTGCGCGTGTACCACTCCCGGGCCTCCTCGCTCCGGGCGTCCACGCAGCCGGCCCAGATTGTCTCGTTCGGTATGGCCAGGCTCAGGTGCGGACTGCTGGCGGTGAACCCTTCCAGCCTGTGGGCCGCCGCATAAGCGTTCGCCTCATCCAGCCGCTCGGGCGTCCAGTTGGAGCCGCCGAAGGCGCGGATGCGCCCGGCGCGACGGTGCTCGTTCAGCGCCTCCACGATGGGGCCGACGGGGACCTCCGGATCGTCGCGGTGGAGGATGTAGAGGTCCGCGTATTCCGTCCGCAGGCGCGCGAGGCTGTCCCGGAGATCGCAGGTAATGTCTTCCGGCGTCACGCGGCGGCGGTCCACGTTGTGGTGCGCGCCCTTCGCAATCACCACGATCTCGTCGCGGCAGCCGCGCTCCTCCATCCACCTGCCCAGCGCCCGCTCGCTGTTCCCGCCTTGATACAGGTGCGCCGTGTCGATCACGTTGCCGCCCAGCGACCGCCAGGTGTCCAGCAGCTCGAACGTGTAGTCGAGCGCCTCCAGCGAAAAGACCATCGAGCCCAGGACGAGGCGCGACAGTTCACGGTTGAGCGGGGCGAAGCGGAGGTATTTCACGGGCGGCTCCTCAGTGCGGCGTGTCTCTTGATCCCAGGTGGGTTCGGCGCTGTCCGGCAGGAATCATCCCCGCGGATGACGGATAGAGGCGCAGCCCCACGCCAACCCGCCAAGCGAAACCCGACCTGCCATGAATAGCCGTCCGTCCGCACCCGCCCTGCTCGCCGAAGTAACGCGCGGTCCGGCTGTTGAGAGCCGGCACTTCGGCCATGCCGTCGTGGTGGACCCCAACGGCAAGGTGCTCTTCGCCGCCGGCGACCCGGAGCATCCCACCTACCCGCGCTCTTCCCTGAAGCCGCTCCAGGCGCTGGCGGGGCTGTCGAAGCGAACAGACCAGGCTTTCCGCTTCACGGACGCCGAGATCGCCGTGATCTGCGCGTCTCACGCCGCCGAGCCCCGCCACCGCGAAGCCGTGGCCCGGATTCTGGAGAAGATCCAGGCTACGGAAGACGATCTCCGCTGCGGTCCGCACGCTGTCCCCCACGCGCCCACCCGCGACGCGCTGATCCGCGAGGACCGCCAGCCCACGCCGATCTACAGCAACTGCTCCGGCAAGCACTCCGGGATGCTGGCCCTGGCGCGCGTGCTGGAGGCGCCGCTCCACGGCTATTGGGAAGCGGACCACCCGGTTCAGCGGGAGATCCAGCGCGTGCTGGCCGCCGCCTGCGATACGGATCTCTCGCGCCTCCAGTGGGGGACGGACGGCTGCGGCGTGCCGACCTACCTCATGCCGCTGCGGGAGCTGGCGCTCGGCTTCGCGCGGCTGGCGGCGCCGGATCGGCTCTCCGAGAGCGACGCGGCGGCGGCCCGCCGCATCACGGCGGCGATGAACGCGGAGCCGGAGATGGTGCGCGGCGAGGGCGGCTTCGACAGCGTGGTAATGCGCGCCATGCCGGGCGTGCTCGTCTGCAAAGGCGGCGCGGAGGGCTGTGAGGCCGCCGGCCTGCTGGGGAGCGGGATCGGGATCGCCGTAAAAGTGGAGGACGGCAGCGCCCGGCCGCTGGCGGCGGTCGTTCTCTCGCTGTTCCAGCGCTTCGGGGCCCTGTCCGGCTCCGTCCCCGAAGCCCTCCTCCCGCTGCTCCGGCCCGTCGTCCACAACACGCGCGGCGAAGAGGTGGGGGAGGTCCACGCCTGCGTGTAGCTCTCTACGCCGGATTCGGGCGCGGCGCCAGGCCGAGCTGCGCCTGGATGTCGCGCTGCACCTCCTCTGGACTGCGCACGCCGTCCGCCACCACCAGCAGCTCCTTCGTGCGGAACAGCTCGAACGCTGGCTCCGTCTGGCGGTGATAATCCTCGAGTCGCTCGCGGAGGGCTTCGGGGGTGTCGTCTTCGCGGACGACGAGCTTTCCGCCGCACACGTCGCACACGCCGGCCGCCTTGGGCCGGTGCTGGATCAGGTTGTAGTCCAGTCCGCAGTTCTCGCATACCCGCCGGGCCAGCGCCCGCTCGAAGACGACGGAGTCCGGAACGTCGATGCGGATCACCGCGTCGATGTCGTAGCTCTCCAGAAAGAACTCCGCCTGCGTCCGGTTGCGCGGGAAACCGTCCAGCACGAACCCGTAGTTCCAGTCGTGCTGCTCCAGCCGCGTGCGGATTACGTCATCCACAATCTCGTCTGGAACCAGGTCCCCGGCGGCCACGATGCGCTTCACCCGCGCCCCCAGCTTCGTCCGGTGCTGGATGTTCCAGCGAAAGAGATCGCCGACGCTGATGTGGACGAGGTCGTAAGCGGCCTGGAGGCGCTTGGCCTGCGTCCCCTTGCCGCTGCCCTGCGGGCCCATAATGAGATACTTGTGCATACGGTCTCTTTCCCGAGGCGGGCTGCGGTTTCCTGGGAGGCCCGCCAGGAAACCGCAGCCCGCAGCGCGAACAGTGCGGCGTATGCCCACTCCCACTGAACGTCCTGAAACGTGGAACGCCGAGGCGATCTACGTAATCGGCCACCAGCGCCCGGATACGGACGCCATCGCCTCCGCTCTCGGCTATGCCTGGTACCTGCGCGCCACCCGCCAGGCGGAGGCGACGCCCGCCCGGGCCGGCCATCCGCCCGTCCAGACCATGTTCGCGCTGCACCGCTTCGGCGTCGACCCGCCGCGCCTGCTCACGGCGGTAGCGCCCACGTTCGGACACGTCGCGCGGCTCCAGCCGCCCGTAGCGCCGGAGGCCCCGCTTTCGGCCGTGCTGGCGCAGCTTGCCGGCGGCGCCCGCGTCGCGCCCGTGGTGGACGCGGACGGCCGTCCTACCGGCGTGGTGACGCTCATGGCCCTCGCCCGCGCCTACGACGAGCCGGGCAGCGCCCCCACGCCCTGGTCTTCGCTCGCGCGTCCCTGCGGCGAGGTGGTGGAGCCGGCGCCCACCTTCCACGCCCGAGAACGGATCAGCGATCACCGCACCGCCCTGCTCCGCAACGAGCCGGACGACTTCCTCGTCACAGACGACGCGGGCCGCTACGTGGGCATCGCCACGCGCCGGCACCTCCTGCAACCGCCCCGCGCCCGGCTGATGCTGGTGGACCACAATGAGCTGGGACAGGCGGTCTCCGGCGCCGAGGAGGCGGACATCATCGGCGTGCTGGACCACCACCGCCTGGGTAATCCCGCCACCGCCGCGCCGATCCCCTTTGTGGTGGAGCCCGTGGGCAGCACCTGCACCCTCGTCGCGGAGCGCTGCCGCCGGCGCTCGCTGGGCCCTCCGGCGGGCCTGGCGGGGGTGATGCTCAGCGGCATCCTCTCCGATACTCTCGTCTTCCGCTCTCCCACCGCCACCGAGCGCGACCACATGGCCGCCGCCTGGCTGGCGGAGCTGGCGGGGGTGGACGTGGAGACCTATGGAGACGAGCTGCTCCGCGCTGCGCCGGGTTTGGCCGGCCGGGCCGCTGAAGAGATCGTCGATGGCGACCGCAAGAGCTACGAGATGGGCGGACAGTCGGTAAGCGTGGCGCAGGTGGAGGTGACGGGCTTCCAGGAATTGCCGCAGTGCCGCGCCGGCCTGCTGGTGGCGCTGGAAGAGCGCCGCCGCATGGAAAACCTTTCCCTCATCTGCTTAATGGTGACGGACGTGGTGACGGGCCGCAGCCGGCTGCTGGCCCAGGGCGATTCCCGCCTATTGGCCGTCCTGCCGTTCTCCCGCGTCGCCGATGCGGAGTGGGACCTGGGAGACATCGTCTCCCGTAAGAAGCAGCTCGTCCCCGCTCTCCACGACGTGCTCACGATTCAGGCGTAGGGCGGGGTGTGGGTGTGTGTGGGTGTGCCTTCGGTGACCCGTTCCTACACCCAGACACCCTCACACCCATCCAACCACCACCCCTACAACGCCACACCCCTACGGCTTCTTCACTGCAGGCTTCGCTTCCAGCTTGAACCGGGCCGACTTGGGGAGGAAGTTCACCTGAATCTGGAGTGCGCCGTTCAGGGGACCGGACTTTTGCGCCGTAGCGTCGAAAGTCACCGTCCACTTCTCGCCTGGGGCCAGCGACTTTTGATACGACCACGCCTGGCTGCCCCACATCAGCACGCCGGGGGTAGCGGGAGCCGGCTGCGGGTTCTCCAGCGTTAGCTGGGCCAGGGCGTTCCGGTCCGCCGTGATGTTGGTCACCGTCGCCGCCGCCTGACCCGCGTTGTGCAGGACCACCTTGAGCGGGAACTTCCGGCCGGCCGTCACCACGGCAGGCGCCTGAATGCGGGCGGCAAATCCGGGCGGTGGGCGCAGGCTGAAGAAGAACACCAGCCCGCCCCAGAGGACCAGTCCCTCCAGCAACACCAGCAGCGCGCAGCCGGCCCCACAGCCGGCCGCCCAGCGCGCCCGGGGCGGCCACGCCGGCCGTGCGGGCGGCCCTCCGAGGCCGGCGAAGTCGAAGTCGTCCAGTGGTTGCATCCTGTGATCGGCGTCTGGAGTGGAAGGGAGCGGCCGGCGCACCGCACCGGAGGATGGCGCCGCCGCGCCTGCGGGTCAGGGCCGAGCGCCGGGCGTCGGGACCTCTTTCCAGCGCGCGTACTGGCGGTTCCGCCTGCCCTTCAGCGGGGTGTGCGGCAGCAGGCGCAGGTCGGCGCCGTCGAGAGCTTCGGCGTAGCCTTCCCGCAGGAAGAAGGCGGCGAGCGCATCCCGCAGCTCCCCTTTGATGGCCGCACAGGCCGGATCGTAGGCGCGGTTCACCAGCTCGTGGGGATCGTTGCGGAGATGGAACAACTGCTCGCGCCCGCCGTTGGGCGTGTAGACGTACTTCCACACCGGCCCGCACGCCATGTAGATCGCCCGCGGCCCCTCGAACAGCTCGCCGAACGTCAGGGCTCGGCCCGGCGCCCCCTTCGCCAGCGGAAGGACGCTCGCGCCGGAGAGATCCCCCGGAGGAAAGACGCCCGCCGCGTCCAGGAACGTGGGCGCCAGATCGCGGTGACCAACCAGCTCCGCGCAGACGGAGCGCTGGGGCAGCGTGCCCGGCCAGCTCATAACGAAAGGCACGGAAGCGGCTCCCTCATAGAACGCCCGCTTGCCCCACTGGTAATGGTCGCCCAGCAGCTCGCCGTGATCGGAGACGAACAGGACCAGGGTGTTCTCCCGGCGGCCGGCGGCTTCCAACGCGTCTAAGATGCGGCCGATCTGCGTGTCAATCTGGGTGATGCAGGCGTAGTACGCGGCCTTGATCTGGCGGGCCAGGTTATCGTCCGTCAGCTCCATCCACTTGCTGTACGTCTGCGCCTGGTGCAGGGGCCAGGCCTCGTCCCGGTCGTGGGCCGCCCGCCGGGGCAGCGGCATCGCCTCCGGATCGTAGAGCGTCAGGTAGGGGATCGTCGGCTCGAACGGCGGGTGCGGCTTGATGAAGGAGCTGAAAAGGAAGAAGGGTTCCGCGCCCGCGTTCCGGATGAACTCCACGGTCCGGTCGCCGACCCAGGTAGTGCCGTGATGCTCGTCCGGAAGCTGCGACACTTGCGGGAGGTAGTAACGCTCGTGGCGGATACCGTGCGGCTCGTGGACCCAATCGCACCCCACCGAGCGCAGGTACTGGAGGAAGTCGTCCTCCTCCCAGGAGAGCGGGATCTCTTCCATCAAGGAGAGATCGCGGAACCCGTGGCTCGCCCGCACCGGGTCGAAGTGCATCTTCCCAATCGCCTGGCAGTGGTAGCCCGCGCGCGTCAGCTCGTCCACGAACGTCGGCTGGGTTTCGGCAAGCTGGTTGCCGTTCGCCATCACCCCAGTGCGGTGCCCCCACAGGCCGGTAAGGAGCACCGACCGCGCGGGCACGCACTCGGGCATCTCGCAGTAGGCGCGGCTGAACCGCACGCCGGAGGCGCAGAGCCGGTCCAGGTTCGGCGTGTGGATGGACGAGTTGCCGGCGGCGCGGATCGTGTCGGACCGCTGCTGGTCCGTCATCAACAGCAGGAGGTTCGGAGGCGAGGCCATGAGCGTGTGGGGAGCGCGGGCGTTAGAGCGCGGGGCCGGATGGGCTACCCTTTTGTTGGCCCTCCGCGGCGGCTTCGCCTGCCGATACAGACAGGCTCTTCGTTCGCTACCCTTCAACCGCCCACTCATTCTATAATCGTTTTAGGATGACCAGGCTCATTTCTAATCGTTTTAGCATGCAAGGAAGCGATTCCACACAACATCGCTCTCCTGTAACCGTTTTGGCACGGGAAGCAAGGGCCGACATGACCTCTCTTGCACGCACACCCCTGACGCCGGTCGGTCAGATGGCGCTCCACGCGCAGGTCGGCATGCGTATCCCCCTTCCAGCCGTGCGGAGCTATGTAGTCTCGAGCGCCCGGCGGACCCGAGAGGCGGCTACCTATACCGAAGAATACTACCCCCCCCAGTACAGTACGGACGGAAGCCTACTCGGGAACCTGCGCTTCGCTCTCAAGCACGAGCCACTCGATCTGGGCGTCGTCCACAAAGCACTGGAAGCGATGGGCAGGAAAGACTTGGAGACGTGGGTGCAGTCGGAGCCTACGGGTGAGTTCAGCCGCCGCGCTTGGTTCCTCTATGAGACCTTCACGGGAGACACCCTCGACCTGGAGCCCGCCCGAGCGGGGAATTACGTCGACGCCCTGAATGAGAAGCTACATTTCACCGCCTCTCCACGGAACTCCAGCCGGCAGCGAGTGCGGGACAATCTTCTCGGAACGCGACTACTGTGTCCCACTCTTCGGCGCACCTCTCGATTGGAGGGGATGATTGAGGCGAAGCTATCTGAAGAGGCGAAGGCGATCACAGCCCCCTACTCGCCGGAAACACTGGCGCGGGCAATTTCCTTCCTCTACACAAAGGAAACCCGATCCTCTTTCGCTATTGAAGGCGAAACTCCCAGTGCGCGGCGCGAGGAGCGTTTCCTCCAGGCGCTTCAGCAGGTGAGCTCCTTCGACCCGAGCGACAAGACGGCGCTGATCCAGTTGCAGCAGAGCATTGTCGATCCGCGGTACGCCGATGATGATTGGAGGAAGATCCAGAACTTCGTCTCCGAGACTACCCGTCAGTTCGGGCAGCATGTCCATTTCATCGGCCCTCGCCCCGAAGACGTCGCCTTGCTGATGGAAGGCTGGATGGCGCTCACGGGGCGGCTCCTTCACAGTCCACTGGACCCCGTTCTCGCGGCGGCGGTGAGCGCCTTCGCCTTCGTTTTCATCCATCCGTTCGAAGACGGCAACGGGCGAATCCATCGCTTTCTGATTCACTACGCCCTGGCGAAGGGGGGTTTCAGCCCTCCGGGTGTGATCTTCCCGGTCAGCGCCGCCATCCTGCGACAGCGGCTCCTCTACGACCAAGCACTGGACGCATTCTCCAAACCATTGCTATCTGAGATCGAGTGGCATTGGACGCCCAACAGCGAAGTCGTGGTGGAGAACGACACTCTCGATCTCTACCGATTCTTCGATGGGACCGCGCAAGCCGAGTACCTGTATGAGCGCGTCGCAGAAACCATCCACGTAGATCTGAAAGAAGAACTCCAGTTCCTGGAAGCGTACGACGCCGTGTACCGAGCTGTAACGGAGATCGTCGACATGCCGAACCGCCGTGCGGGCCTGCTGATTCGGATGTTCCTCCAGAATGGCGGCCGGCTCTCGAACAACAAGCGCAAGCAGTTTGCCGAACTCACCGACGGCGAGATCGAGCGGATGGAAGCTGCCATCCAGGAGATCCTCGGCACATCCAGCGGGTTGCTGTCCGGCTTCGGGGATGAATGCTAAGCAAAGCGGGCCCCGGGAGTTGCTCCCGGGGCCCGCTTCTTTATTGGGCGCGCTCTCTGGCGATGAGAGCGTTTAGCTCTTCTTCATAGATGAAGGTGTGCGACCCCAGTTGCAGGATATCGTTCACCTTCCGCTCTCGAATCCAGCTCTGCA
>Ga0216301_1000365_pt1 | contig 12236 bp, 8 predicted proteins | sample 4hB_Boncat_minus_FD_156203 | JGI IMG/M metagenome (GOLD analysis project Ga0216301, IMG submission 156203) | Terrestrial sediment cell enrichment communities for BONCAT metagenomics from Utah, United States - 4hB_Boncat_minus | ecosystem: Environmental > Terrestrial > Deep subsurface > Rock...
CCCCCCGAGAGCCGCGTAGACCCCCCAGTGGATCATCAAGCCAAACCGAGCGTCCGTCCACCAAGCCAAGCGATCCATCAAGCATCGACGGCCCAGGAAGGCGCGCCGGGAGGGGCATTAGAGAGCCTTTAGCGAAGCGCGAGCCCTGTCGGCTAGCCATTCCCTCTTTCGGATCAAAGGCACCAACTTCTCGACCTGGGGCACCCTTTGCAAGGCTAAGGCGAGGGGGAAGGACGCCTCTACAAGTAAGCCTCGGCCAGCCTGGTGAATCTCGTCGCACATGTCGACCAGCTTCTGTGCGAAAGAAGGATCGCTCCGAAAGGCTGCAGTGAGCACGTCGGCTAAGAGAGCTTGCATTAGGTTGACTCTCGAAGTCGCGATCCGCTCGAACAGTTCGGCGGTGAAGAGCCGTAGTAGGTTTGCTTGGGTGTCTGTGGCTCTCTCGAAGCAGCGATAGACTGCCTTAAGAGAGCCGTTCACGCTACGAGCGTTGTACTGGTGTTCCAAGACAGATCGACAGGTCGAAATGGCGAACTCGCTAGGCATTGCAGCCTTATCGGAGTGGTTAATCCACGTCAGGAGGACATCCAAAGCGCGCTCTTTACAAGCTGTTTTCGGATGGGCGATGCAGAGTTGAATAACCGCCTCATAATCCTCAGCGGTTCGACCGGGCCGCGCCATTAGCAACTGCGTGGCTAATCGCGAAACGTATTCGTGAGGGCTTTGGACTAAGGTTTCCAAGCGCCTTTGAGGGATCTGGTCACCAGACTTAGAGTTTAAGATAGCGTTGGCAGCGCGGGCCGCGATACTCTGACGATGTGACTGCGCGAACTTGACGAGTTCATCTAAGGCGCTCGGCACTAGCGGTACTGCTGCCTCTAGCAGGTCGATGACGCCGTCAGTGACGACGAGAAACCCACCCTGGAGGGCGGCAATCGTATCTAATGCCATCTGGCTAAGTCGATCCGGCTCCTCGGATCGCAACTGCACAAGCATCTGACGTTGATCGAGGTTCAGCCTGCCCGTGCGTATCACCTCTCTAAAGTCGTGGAACGAGGCGTCAGCATCCAGAAGACCTTCTATTTTGGAGCCCTTCGGGGGCCCTATCGCCCGCGCGATCTCTCGGAGGCGGCCCAACTGCCCTCTATCAGTCGGTTTTCCGTCCTGCCAAAGCAAAGCTAAGAGCAGACTTCCAAGTCGCCCCCTCCCTTCCGCAGATTCTGGTATCCGTTTCAGCAGCCACTCCAGCAACTCAGGACTTCTCCGCTCGATCAGTCGGCGAAATGCGACCTCAGCAAGTCCCGCGTTCTTTCCACTCCCTAGTTCGCAGACAAGTGAGTCCTTCACTTCGCTATCGGCACGGTCCGCCAAGATGGTGCCGAATATGATCTGCCATCTCGGAAGCAGCTCAAGATGGGGCAGTTCGCTCCATCGGCGCCATGGCATGGCCCCCTCATTGATCAGCCGGTGCAAAATGGAACACCACGGTGCCACAAGAGGCTGCAGAGACTTCCGAGGCACGTCGACGGTGAGTGCCGAGCGAGCATACTGGACAACTTCGCCAACGGGGACACCCTCAAGGGCGAAGTAGGATGCCACGATTGCTCGCCCCTCCTCCTTGAGATGGGTATCAAGCTCCTGCAGTGCGGACGACATCTCGGGGTCAACCATGTGCGCAATCCTGGGCCGGATTCCACTGAGAAGCCAGCCCAATCGAATTGCCGACGCCTCGGGAAGGGGTTGGCCCGGGCGCAACTCGCCTCGCTTCCAAGAAATCGCAATGAACGGCCCGATGTACCTTCCCAAAGGCTCCGGAAGGAGATGAAGAATCGAAACCACCTTTTGAGACGCAGCTTCGCGGACCTCGTCGCAGCCTTGGCTTGCAATTCGGAGGAGCGCGGGCCACAACTTAGACATCGGATGGGGAGCCTCGAGCAGCCGATTGAGGACAAAACGCTGATGCGCGGCCGATAGCTGAAGTGATCGATTCGCGCATTCAATCAGTTGCTCAGGCTCAGGCCGCGAGGCGGCTCCCCAAGCCACAAGTCGAAAGTGCTCGAAGTCGCCTTCGTCGAGATCCTCGACCATCGACTCGTACAGGGATTTCTCGGCGATTGCCAAACATTGCCGGATGATGCCGGCAGCGTATGCCGGGGCCGAACCGGTGTGGAAGTCCGCCACCATCTCGTTAAGCGCTGCATCCCCCGAAGTCACTGCCCACCGCGCGATCCCGTACTCGAGCAGTGTCTGGTGAAAGAAGCGAACTCCACCCGATCGCGTTCTCTCTAGAACCCCTTCGCTTAATAAGCGCTCCACTTCGGCGAATGCGTCATCCCCGGAAAGGAACTCCTGGGGCAGCGCATCTTCGACCAGTCTCTTCGCGAGTTTCGAACGCTCATAGCAAAGCTGAGAAAGTGTCTGGGAAAGAGACTCACGGTAGAGTGAGCGTCCCCCGCGTCGGCGCGGGCGCAGAACCTTCTTTTCCCAGTACGTCTCGTAAAGCTGAGCGACTGTCAGGTCCTCAGGAACTCCTCTCTGGTTGAAAATCTCGCACGCCATACCGAGAAGCAACGGGCTCGTGGCAATCAGCGGCAATGGCGATCGATTCGCCTTGATATTCAGAAGGCTGGAGGCAAAGGCGCGTGCCTGTTCGTCGGTAACGTGGGGATGTTGTCGCTTGAACCTGCCTGCGGCGACGAAGGACGCCTCGGCATCAGTGAAACCTGGAACGAAAACGGGTTCCGCAACAAGGGTGCCAGGTTCTTCATTGACAAAGCTCAGATGTTCAGCGAAGTCGTAATCACGGCAGGATACAACGACCCGATGGCCTCTCGAAACCATCGACTTGAGAAACTTGGCAATGTCACTCGCGTTCCTACCATCTAGGATCACATCGAGTGTGTCAAAGAGGAAGATCGCGGGGGTGTTGTTAAGGGCTTCCCAGACATCGTCCGGCTGCCCCGCTCCGTCGCCGAGTGCGGCGGCGACGGCCGCCCCGAACCCACTTGCAGTCGAGAGATCTCCGGTTAATGACTGGCAAAAAACGACGTACAATGGCTCGACACGGGTCTGAAGGAGAAGTCGTCCCAACTGGCCCAATGCCGTGGACTTTCCAAATCCAGCCTGTCCGACAATGAATACGCAAGCGCCTTCAGCAGACTCCAAGCGGGGGACGACCAACCGGCTAATGAATTCTCTCTCTACAAGAACTTCCGGTAGGAGGAGGCTGACAGCAGTTTCCGAACTGCTACGGAGACGCTGACTGTTCAGAGGAGCGGACGAGGGAATGGCTTCCTGATCGACGGCAAGGTCGGTAAGAGAAGGGAGTGCCCCACCCGGAGGAAATATGCCCCTAGAGGAAAGTGAGTTCCTCGGTGGAATGGTGCACTGCGTAAGGAGGAAGTAAACAAAATCTGCGGCCGCCTCGGCCCCATACCCGTGCCACTCGTCGTCCTTGGTCCGGTTCGAACGATCAACAAGCGCCTTGACTACAAGACTCTGCTTCCCCCGGTGCAAGGCCGCAAGGCTGAACCCCGAGCCTTCCATCTCGATAGCCCCAACTTTTCGATGTCCAAGGGCAAGCTCGTCCCGCTTCGTTGCGGAGGCCACGACCGCGTCACTAACGACGATCACCTTTTCTTGCATCTTTGGGACTGCTGTGCCTCCTCCTGGCCGCGGGGTGACAAGCGCCGGCTTCCACGGACCAAGCTGGGCGATTTCCTTACGAAGATCAGGAGACCCAGGATACATGTAAGGTTCAGGAACACGTTCTCGGGGCTTATGTTTGGCGCGCCGATTGTCGTAGACGTTGGTGCCGACGATGACGTTGCCCAGTGATTCAGACCGTCGCATCCTTTTGGCCGCACCTGCAATTCCGACAAGAACCGCATAACTGGCGTCGAGTTCTTTCAGTGCCAAGAGGGACTCGACGGCTGCAGCGTCACTGGCTTGGTCGCTGAGCCGAATGAGTGCGATCTCATAGTCTCCGCCACCAGGTCGGGAAAGTCGAGCACGACGAAAGACAACATCACCGCTCCGTTCGGCGGGTTGTGAGGTATCGATGCCGAACTTGTCGACAACCGCTTGGTGCTCTTCCAGCGTCGTGGTGACGAGCAAGAAGTCGAAAAGGATGAGGTTCGTCACGTAATGGGTGGGCACCGTCACCGGTTACCTACCCCCAATCTTATCTTCAAGTGCCACTTCTGTGCACCTGTCCAACCCGAACGGACGAAGTCAGATCAGGCGTAGTCGGGTATCTGCTGCAATACTCTGCATGGGGATCGCGATTGACCATCTGGTGTCGCTGGGCCACCGGCGGATCAAGTTCCTACGAGGCTTCGAGGTTTCCGGCTCGGCGATGCTCCGCGAAGAGGGTTACTACCGCACGATGGTCCGCCACGAGCTGACGCCCCTCTACAGCCACGAGCGCTGCAACTTCTTCGACGACGCCCAGGCGGAAGCCCAGACCCGCGGCCTCTTCTCGTCGGGCGAACCGGATCGTCCTACCGCCCTCCTTTGCCTGAGCGACCTGATGGCCATGGTTGTCTGCCGCACCCTCCGGTCTATGGGTCTCGTCGTCCCTGACCAGGTGTCGGTGGTGGGGTTCGACGACATTCCTTCGGCCGCTCGTTTCGACCCACCGCTCACGACCATGGGGCAGCCGTTCCAAGAAATGGGCCGCCAAGCGGTGAGGCACCTCCTCTCGGCCATCGACCAGGGAGACGCCTGGGACCGCCACCAGCGGGTGGAGACCCTGATGCCCGCCCAGCTCATCGTTCGCCAATCGACCGCACCGATGCTCTAGGGTTCCAGCTAGTCTAGCGCGTCCCGAGGTGCCGCTTCTAGTTAGCTACACTAGCTCCCAAGGGATCTGCGCCGAAGGCTGCACTTTGGTCTACTGGCCCATTGGTCCTTCTCTGCTATTTCCGCCAGGGCCTGAACCGTCGCTGATTGTTCAGACTGTTGCTTATGCGACTACTTTCTATCTTCTCGGCGTCTCTCGCTTTGTTCGCAACAGGATTTGCGCAAGGGCCCGACTTTGGCGGCAACGCTCAGCGGGAGGCCCTAAAGAAGCTCTCGGGGTTGACCGGGGAATGGTCGGGAACGGGCTGGGCCGAGTTGGGTGGTCGGCGGAGCGAGTTCAAGAGCGTGGAGATCGTGACTCCCAAGGCGGGCGGCGCGGTGCTGGCCGTCGAGGGAGAGCACTGGATCGAGGTCGGGGAGCGAAAGATCCCGGTGCACCTCGCCTTTGCCACCATCCGCTACGACGAGAAAGAGAAGAAGTACACGATGCGCGCCAACCTCTCCACGGGGCTGGAGAAGGTCTATCCGATCGAAGTGCTGGAGAACGGCTACCGGTGGTCGCAGAGGAGCACGGACCTGGGAGACGTCACGTACGTGGCGACGTTCCGTGGGAACTCTTGGGTCGAGTACGGCGAGGTGGTTCGTGACGGTAAGGCGGTGCGCGTTTACGAGATGAGGCTTACTCGGAAGTAGAGCTAACGGACTTCCCTCATCCCCTGCCGCCTCTCCCATTCCCCCGCACGAACCATCGGGGAAACATGAGAGGGGGTTTCTCTACGGTCCTTAAGGGGCGGCTCCGGTAAACTGCTGCGATTCCCATGGACCTTCGGAGCACGCTCAATCTTCCCGACGCTGACGCCACGATCCCCATGAAGGCGAACCTGCCTTCGCTGGAGCCGGCGATTCAGCAGATTTGGGAGGACGGGGGGATCTACCACCAGATCCAGGCGGCTCGGCAGGGGGCGCCTTCGTTCGTGCTGCACGACGGACCGCCGTACACGAACTCGCCTATCCACATCGGCACCGCGCTGAACAAGATCCTCAAGGACTTCGTGGTGAAGTCGCGGACGATGATGGGTTTTCGGGCACCGTACGTTCCCGGCTACGACAACCACGGGCTGCCGATCGAGCAGACGGTGATGAAGAAGTTCACCGAGAAGAAGATCGTGCCCTCGGTGCTGGAGCTGCGCAAGGCGTGCCGCGAGCACGCGGCGGAGTACATCAAGGTCCAGACGGACCAGTTCAAGCGCCTTGGCGTCTTCGGCCTCTGGGAGAAGCCGTACGCCACGATGGATTTCCGGTTCGAGGCGGAGATCGTGCGGACCTTCCGGCGATTGGTCGAGGGCGGCCACGTGTACAAGGGGCTGCGCCCGACCTTGTGGAGCCCGACCTCGCGTACCGCGCTGGCAGACACGGAGATCGTGTACCACGATCACGTCTCGAAGGCGATCTACGTGGCGTTCCCCCTGGGCGAGGACCCCAACCGTATCTTCGAGAAGTACGACGACCTGAGCACGATCATCTGGACGACCACGCCGTGGACGATCCCATCGAACCTGGCGTGCGCGTTCCACCCTGAGTTGGAGTACGCGGTGGTGCGGGTGGGCGAACAGCACTACCTGGTGCTGGACGCGCTGGTCGGGCGGCTGGCCGAGGTGCTGGGCTGGGCGAACCATGAGGTGGTGCAGCGGCTGGACGGCATCAACATGGACGGGATGTCCTTCCGACACCCGATCTTCGACCGTCCGTCGATCGCGGTGATGGCGGAGTACGTGACTACGGAAGACGGCACGGGCGTCGTCCACACCGCGCCCTCGCACGGGCGGGACGACTTTTACACCGGCCTGAAGTACCACCTGCCGATTCCGAACACGGTGGACGAGCGGGGCGTGCTGACGGAGGAGACGGGCGAGTTCGCGGGGACGTTCTACAAGAACTGCGACACCGTGGTAGTGGACCGCCTGCGCGAGGTGGGAGCGCTGCTGGACGTGCGCGACTACCAACACTCCTACCCGTACGCCGAGCGCGACGGGCAGCCGGTGATCTTCCGGGCGACGGAGCAGTGGTTCGTGGCGATCGAGCCCCTACGAGGGCATATGCTTGGCAAGATCCGCAACGTGCCGCTGGAGGAGTTCGTGGCAAGCCAGAACCCTGACGGCGTCTCGTGGGTGCCGGAGACGGGTTACAACCGGATCGAGGCAATGGTGCGCAACCGGCCGGACTGGTGCATCTCGCGGCAGCGGCCATGGGGTGTGGGCATCCCGGTGTTCTACGGGGCGCGCACCCGCACGCCGGTGCTGGACCCGGTGGCGATCGAGGCAGTCGCGGAGCTCGTGGAGCGCGAGGGCTCGGACGCTTGGTTCGACAAGGATCCGTCAGAGATCCTGCCCGAAGGGTACGCCCACCCGGAGACGGGGGAGACGGAATTCGTGAAGGAGACCGACGTGCTGGACGTGTGGTTCGACAGCGGCTCCACCTCCTTGTGCGTCCTTGAGGGGAACGTGTACCCCGAATGGCAAGAGCAGTGGCCAGCGGACCTGTACCTCGAGGGCTCCGACCAGCATCGAGGATGGTTCAACTCGTCGTTGATCATCGGCACCGCGACCCGGGGAGCCGCCCCGTACAAGCAGGTGCTGACCCACGGCTTCGTGACGGACGACAAGGGCCGGAAGATGTCCAAGAGCCTGGGCAACGTGGTGGACCCTGTGAAGGCGTCGGACCAGTACGGGGCAGACGTGCTGCGGTACTGGGTGGCGAGCGTCGACTACAACAACGACGTGCCGTGCTCGGACGTGCTGCTGAAGCAGTTCGGCGAGAATTATCGGAACGTACGCAACACGCTACGGTTCCTAATGGCCAACTCGGCGGGCATGGACGGGGTGTTTACGGGGACGCCGCTGCCGCTGGACGAGTGGGTGATGGAGCAGGCCGACCTGCTGGCGGCGGAGTGCGTGGGGGCGTACGAGCGGTACGACTTCGGTGGGGTGATCAACGCGGTGCACAACTTCTGCCGCGAGGAGCTCTCCAAGTTCTACTTGGACGCGATCAAGGACCGGATGTACTGCGAGGCGAAAGACGCGGAGGCACGGCGCTCGGGCCAGTTCGCCTGCGACTTCGTGCTGCGGCGCCTGCTGACCCTGGTCGCGCCGATCCTGGTGCACACGGCGGAGGAAACCTGGCGGAAGATGGGTGGCGAGGGCACGGTCCATGCGCAGACGTTCGACGCACCCTCTGCCGAGCGGCTGCAGGAGATCGAGGGGTCGGAACTGCAGCGACGGTTCTCCACTCTGCGAGGCGTGCGCGACGACGTGTTCGCGGCGTTCGAGCAGTGGAAGGGGACGGACGACGTGAAGGACAGCCAGGACGCGTGCGCGGTGCTGACGGAGGAAGGAGAAACGCTAGCGACGCTGCAATCCTTCTCGCTTGAGGAGCTGGCGACGGCATTCAAGCTAAGCTGGCTGGAGCTGCGGGAGGGGACGCCTTCAGTGACCTTCCGGCGGAGCGACTTCCTGAAGTGCGAGCGGTCGCGTCTACGCCGACCGGACGTGGAGGTCGTGCAGGTAGACGGCCAGGATATTCCGTTGACGGCGCGCGACCGCCGCGTCTTGGGACTCTAAATGCGCAAGCGGCAAGCCCTCTTCTGGGTTATCTTTATCGGCTTCCTAGCCTTGGACCAGGCGGTGAAGGCGTGGATTCGGGGCGCAATCCCGGTTCATGGCTCGATGAATGGGCGGCCGTGGCCGGGCGTGTTCGAGTTGACCCTGACCTACAACCAGGGAATCGCGTTCGGACTGTTCCAAGGGGCGGGGGTGCTGCTGGCACCCATCGCCATCGCCATCGCGGCGGGGGCGACGTGGTACAGCGTGCGGCATCCGAAGGATTCGCCGTGGGCGCACGTGGCGATGGGGCTGCTCGCGTCGGGGGCTCTGGGCAACCTGTACGATCGGCTGGTCCACCGGCAGGTCACGGACATGTTCTGGTTCCGGTTGATCAACTTCCCGGTGTTCAACGTGGCCGATTCGTGCATCACGGTCTCGACGATCCTGCTCGTGATCACGTGGTGGCGGGATGCGATCAAGCACCCGACGCCGACTTCGGCTCCCGCAGGTCCTATCGCGGCGCAGGACCCTGAAACCCCGCGCCCCGAAGCCGAGTAAAGGCTGGTATGTCGTTTCGTTACCAGGGTCGGTTCACGTTGCTCGTGCTCGCTGCCGGGCTCGTTCCCGTCGTGCTGAAGCAATCCAAGCCGCTGGCGAAGGCGGTCGGAGACACGTTGGTGAAGGCGGGGGAGGCGCTGAAGAAGATGTCCGAAGCGCCGGATACGCCCGAGACGACTACCGCGTCGTCTTCGGCGGAGGTCGTGGAGGCCGAGGTGGTGGTGGAGCCCGGAACCCCGGTGGACGAGGCAACGCCCAATGAGGACGTGAACACCGATAAAACCACCAAGGTCGGGGCGGGGACGGACGACGTGGCGATGGAGACTGCCAGCCCTTACGCCCACGAAGAAGTCTCGGCGCAGATCGCCGCGGAGGCGATGGCCGAGGGGGACGGCGCGGCTACCGAGGAACCGATGAGCCAAGAGCCGCCCGAAGCGCAGATGCGCACGCACGACCAGCAGCGCGAAAGCAAGCCGGTCGAGCCAGACCAGCCCATCAACCCGCGCCGGCAGACGAACTCGCGGCCAGACTAGGGTCCACTGCCGAGGACACGCAGGGCGACCGCCCTTCTTCGGCGTGGCCCATCAAGACAACGGGGTGTGGGTCGATGACCCACACCCCGTTGTCTGCGTTCCGATATAGCTATCGAGCGGCGTAAGCCTCTTCGACGACCGAGGCCTTCACGGAGTGGCCATTGGTAGGCTCTTCAAAGCCGTAGCCGGACTCGCCGTGGACGGTAAGGTCGAGGCCGATCTCTTCCGCCTCGTCGTGGACGCGCATCCCGACGATGGCGGCGACGACTTTGGCGAGGACGAGCGAGGCGACGAACACGAAGGCGCCGACCGCCCCGACCGCCATCAGCTGCTTCATGATGAGCGCCATCCGGCCATCGGCCAGCGCGGGCTCGACGGCGGCCTTGTTGACCGTGACGTTGGCGAACACGCCCGTTAGGATCGCGCCGAGGAGGCCGCCCACACCATGGACGCCGACCACGTCGAGCGCGTCGTCGTAGCCCAGCCGGTGCTTGAGCTGGATGGCGAGGTAGCACCCGACACCCGCGATGAGGCCGATGGCGATGCTCGCGCCGAAGTTCACGAATCCGGCGGCGGGGGTGATACCGACGAGGCCAGCGACCAGGCCGGACGCGCCGCCGATGGCGGTCGCCTTTCCAGAGCGCAGCTTCTCAGCCCCCAGCCAGGCCAGCATCCCGGCGGCGGCGGCGAGGTGGGTGGTGACGAAGGCGTTGACCGCAACGTCGTTGATGGCGAGCGCCGAACCCGCGTTGAAGCCGAACCAGCCGAACCAGAGCATGCCCGCGCCCAGGAGGGTGAGCGTGATGTTGTTCGGCGGCGGGGTCAGCGACTTGCGCTTGCCCAGCGCGATGCAGAGAGCGAGGGCGGAAACACCGCTGGCGAGGTGGACGACGGTGCCGCCCGCGAAGTCGAGCGCACCGAGCTTGAACAGCCAGCCGTCACCGTTCCACACCCAGCACGCGATGGGGGCGTACACGAGCAACGACCAGAGGATCATGAAGATCAGATAGCCGCGGAACTTGACGCGCTCCGCGATCGCTCCCGAGATCAAGGCGGGAGTGATGATCGCGAACTTCATCTGGAACAGCATGAAGAGCGCGGCGGGAATGGTCTGGGTGCCGTAGGGCGTGGTGAGCGAGATGTTCTCGCCCAGGGCGTACTCAAGGCTGCCGAAGAAGCCGTTGGTGGACTTTCCGAAGGCCAGCGAGTAGCCGACCAAGATCCAGAGAATGCTGACGACGCCCATCATGATGAAGCTCATGAGCATCGTGTTGAGCACGTTCTTTTTGTGCACCATGCCCCCGTAGAAGAGGGCGAGCGCCGGGGTCATGAGCAGGACGAGAGCCGTCGCGACGATCATCCACGCGCTATCGCCTTTATCGATAGCCGGGGCAGCGGCGGCGGTTGCGTCCTGTGCCAGGGCCACCGATGCAACGGCGGCGAACAACGAGCAGAAAGCGACACGGGTTGTGCGCAAGCTGGACCTCCCAGGGAATTCGGGTTTAGTTCCGCGTCTTTGGGGATTCCACTTCGTTGAGGAGACGTCACTTTACAACGGTTTTTGCGTTTTGCGGTGATGTTTTTGATGATGGTTCGCGGATCTTGAACCACAACGGCACAACGAGACCACAACGTTGTGAGCCCGCTGTGCTCGTTGTGCCGTTGTGGTTCAAGGGGCGTGTGCAGGAACCAGGGGCTACTTCCGAATCAGGATGCAACGGAGGCCTTCCGCGTACTCGACTCCGATCTCTCGGCCATCACGCAGTGCGGCACCTTCCACCAGGCTTTCGATGAAGGGCCAGGGGTTGCCGGTTCGACCGACGATGCGGTTTCCGAAGTCGTTGCGCTCGGCGACGAACTGGCTGTGGTGGACCCGGAGGAGTTCTTTCTTCTCGGGCCAGTAGTCCGTGATGTCCACGTAGAAGTTGGCGGCGATGGTGCTGAACTTCAGTAGCCACTTGACACTGTCGACGCGGGGAGCCGCGATGGCGGAGGCGTCGCCGGCGCGGCGGTGGTCGGCGTGGCTGCGGCGGGGTGGGTACTCACCGTCGAAGGCGAGGACGTACTCAGGCTTAAGGCGCTGGAGGTGGCTCTCGATCTTCGCGATCAGCTCATCGCTGGCGGTCAGGCGGCCATCGGGATAGGAGAGGTAAACGACGTCGTTGGCGCCCCATTGGTGGGCCGCGCGGGTCTGCTCGTCGCGCCGGACGCGGCGGTTCCGGGCGGCGTCCTCAAAGGGATAGTAGCCCTTGTCACCGTCGGTGCAGACGATGAGGCTGAGGACGGCGCCCGCGTCCCGCAGCTTGGCGAGCGTGCCGCCGAGATAGAACTCGGCATCGTCCGGGTGGGCGGTGATCACGGTGATTCGGGTGCCCCGGGCGAACAGACGAGCGGAATCGGGATCGACGGGGGGATTGGGCTTGGGCGGCTGGCGCGGAATCACATCGAATTCCCACGGTTGCCACCAATAGAAGAGGGCCAGCGCGGCCCCTAGCACTCCAACGGTCTTCAGCGCTCTCTTTCGCCACTTCGAAGCCATCACCAAGGACTACGAGGAGTCCGGGTCAGGTTATTGCGGGCAGACGCGCAACTAACTTCAGCGCGGGCTCGCGGGGAATCTGGTCAAATAGTGAGCGGAGGCCCGGAGCTGTGTTTGCTCTCCCCTTAGCAGCCGAGGGTCTTTATCCGCTTTGGGCACCCGGTTATCCGGGTGCCCTTTTTGCTGTAGCGGCACAGCTTGCTG
>Ga0216301_1000366_pt1 | contig 12226 bp, 11 predicted proteins | sample 4hB_Boncat_minus_FD_156203 | JGI IMG/M metagenome (GOLD analysis project Ga0216301, IMG submission 156203) | Terrestrial sediment cell enrichment communities for BONCAT metagenomics from Utah, United States - 4hB_Boncat_minus | ecosystem: Environmental > Terrestrial > Deep subsurface > Rock...
GAGCCCAACCCCAAACCCAATGCCGCCGCCGATCCGCTGGGCTTCGGCCGGCGTGCCCAGCAGCATGCCCGCCGCGAGAGCGGCCAGCGCCAATCCGCCTATCTTGAACCCGTTCATCGGTGAACCTCCTACTAAAAACCGCATCGGCATCCAGCCGCAGAGAGCCGGACTCCATGCTTATATTACCGATCGTGAACGGGACTCGCCAAGAGACCTGAGCCCGCCAGGGCCGCGCCGGCTGCGGCCATAAGCTCCGTCACGGGAAGAGACATGAAGTGGACACGTAGCGCGCCTCTCCAACTCTCGTTGAAAGGCATCCGGAATCAATCAGGGGAATGAGAGCGGTTCGCCGCTCTCATTCCCCTGTAGTCTCCACCCCCTACAACCCCGTGGACGGGACGCCTAACGGACGGAAGCCTGGAGGTGCTTGGCGCGGGTGATGCGGCGGACACGCTCCGCGTTATCGATGAGGATGAACTGGCCGCCCTGCTCCTTCAGGCGGCGAGCCACCGCCGTGAGCACGCAGACCGCCTCCTCCGGCACAGACCGCAGCCCGGAAACATCCATCTCCAACCGGCGGCAACCCTGCGCGATGAGACCCCGGCACAGCAGCTCGCAACGGCTGGCGGCCTCGGTGTCGAAGCGGCCCTGCAACTGCACGCGGGCCACGCCGCTGTCGTCGCTGCGCGTCAGCCGGATGCTGACGCCATGCTCCGGCACGGGGAGGGCGGCCAGGTCCATCTCCGGGCAGGACGGCGCGGCATAATCCAAACGGGGGAGGTTCAGGGCCCAGAGCTCGCTGCGTCCCTGGCGCTTCGCCTCGGTCGCCCAGCGCTTCCGGAGCGAGCTTTCGAGCAGGGGCCAGATGGCGTCTTCGGAGTCCAGCTCCACACAGCAAGCGGCGGAAGCGCCGTCCGCGGTCTCGAAGCCGGAGAGAGCCAGGCTTCCCGGCGCCGCCAGCGCCTCCAGGGCGAACGCATGGTCCTCGGCTGCCCGCGCCGCGTGGCCTGAAGCAGCCCGCGTGAGGCGGAGCACTGCCGCGCCCGCCTCCTGCTGAACCCAGCGGCGCTCGAAAGCACCGGCGAGCACCTCGGGAGCCTCCAGCGTGACGCCGCTCTGCGCGGCCCGCGCGCGGAGCGCCTCGAAGGCGAGGCCCGCGAGCGCCGCCCGCAGGTCTTCCTCGGTTTCCCATTCGGCGAGGACGAGATAGCAATCCGGCGCGTCCAGACTGCGGAACGTTTGCCAGTGGACGAACCCCGCCGTCAGGCGAATGCGGCGCGCGGTCTCGACCAGCGCGCGGAGAGCAGGCTTCGACTCAGCGGAGGCCGAGGGATGGATGCGGACCAGTGCGGATGCGTGCATAGTTCGTAGGGCGAAGCCGGCGTTCCAAGGCCGTGCCAATTCCGGCGGGTCCCGAGCCTTGCAGTTGAGCAGCGGCTCCGGGAGAGGCTTCGCCACGAAGCATTGTCGGCAGCACCGTCAAACACATGGAACCAAAAATAGCGAACACACGCGTGAACTTTCGACGCGTGTTAAAATGCCATATCCTATGTGGCCCTCCGCTCCACCCGCATCCCCATCTATCAGGCACGCGCCTGCCCGCCGGCAGTGGAAGGAAGCAGGCCTGGCCTACCTGTTCTTGCTGCCCAGCGCCCTGATTCTGGGGGCGTTTGGATTCCTACCGCTGCTCAACGCGCTCGCGCTGAGCTTCCGCGACTGGCGCCTTTCGCCCGGCGGGTTCGTCGGCTTCGCCAACTACACGAAAGCGCTCGCGCCCGCCTCCGAGTTCTGGCAGTCTCTGGGCGTCACCGGCTACTACGTGCTGGGGACGGTGCCCGCCACGCTCGCGCTGGGCTACCTGCTGGCGGAGTTGCTGCATTCCCGCATCCGGGGCCTGGCGTTCTACCGCAGCCTGTTCTTCCTACCTTACATCGTGTCGCCGGTGGCGGCGGCGGCCGTGTGGCGCTGGATCCTGCATCCGAGCTTCGGCATCGCCACCAGCGCCGTCAGCCCCTTGGGGCTGGAGCCGCAGTGGCTGCGGGAGGAAGCGGGCGTCTTCGCGCTGGCGGCCCAGGGGCTGCACGTTACGCTGCCAGCGTGGGCCGCCGGTCCTAGCGTGGCGCTGGTGTGCATCATCGCCGTCACCATCTGGCACAACCTGGGGTTCGCCGTGGTGGTGTTGCTGGCCGGCCTGGCGGCGGTCCCCACCGACCTCACGGACGCCGCCCGCCTGGACGGGGCGCGGGGCTGGCGGTTGATGCGCCAGGTAAAGCTGCCCCTGCTGTCGCCCACGCTCTTCTTTCTGACGGTGATCTTCACCATCCGCGCGTTCCAGACGTTCACGCAGATCTACGTGCTAAGCATCGACCACCGGGGCGGGCCGGCCTACACCACGCGCAACGTCACCCTCTACATCTACCAGTGCTTCAACGACTTCCAGGCGCGCCTGGGCGCCGGCTATGGCTGCGCGGTGGCGATGCTCCTGTTCCTCATCGTCCTGGGCCTCACGCTACTCCAGTTCCGGGTGCTGGGAAGTCGGGTCCACTACCAGTAGATCATGCCTACCTCGCTCTCCCTCCGCCGCAGGTGGGCCGCCGGCCTGGCCGCCCACCTGGCGCTCGGCGTCGCCGGGCTGCTGGTCGCCTTTCCCTTTCTGTGGATGGTGCTCGGCTCCATCAAAACGGGAGAGGAAGCCTCCGCAATTCCCCCCGCGCTGCTGCCCGCCGTTCCGCAGTGGCGTAACTACGTGGACGCGTGGACCTCCGCGCCCTTTCCCAGCTACTTCCTCAACTCGGCCGTCGTGGCGGTTTCGGTGACCGTACTGGTCGTGCTCTCCGCGCTGCTGGCGGGATACGCGTTCGGGCTGCTCGAGTTTCCGGGCAAGTCCCTGCTCTTCGTCCTCTATCTGGCCACGCTGATGATCCCATTCGAGGTGGTGCTGATCCCGAACTTCCTGCTCATCAACCAGCTCGGCTGGCACAACACCTACCGGGCGATGATCGTGCCGTGGGGGGCGAGCGCCTTCTCCGTCTTCCTGGTGACGCAGACCTACCGCGCCCTGCCCCGCGACTTCTTCGAAGCGGCGCAACTGGACGGCAGCGGCCACTGGCAGTTCCTGTGGACCGTGGCGGCGCCGCTGGCGCGGCCCGCCCTGGCGACGGCGGGACTGTTCGCCTTTCTGGGAAGCTGGAACAGCCTGCTGTGGCCGCTGCTGGTGACGCAGAACGACCGCCTCCGCCCCATCGAGGTCGGTCTCCTGTACTTCCTGGAAGCGGAAGGGCCCCGGCCGCATCTGCTGATGGCGGCTTCCACGCTGGCGATGATCCCGATTCTCGTGCTGTTCTTCCTGGCCCAGCGCACCTTCATCGAGGGGGTCTCGGCGGGGGTGAAGGGGTAGACCCGGCGGCGCCCGCACAGGGATACAACTACCCGGCGGCGCCTGTTCGCCTGCCGCGCGCCCGGTCCCCGAGGAGAGCCCTGCCGATGACCCGGAACATCCGCCGCCCCCTGCTGGGTCTGGCCCTGCTGATCGCCGCCGGCGGGCTGGCCGGTTGCCTGGGCGCCACCCCGGCGAGCAGTCCCACAAGCTCCGGATCGACGGCTGGGGCTTCGTCCGGAGGCAAGACCCGGCTCACCTTCTGGCACACGCGCCGCCGGAACCAGGAGAAGCTGCTCCAGGAGATCTGCGCGGACTACAACCAGGCCAGCCCGAACGTGGAAGTCGTGCCGGAGTTCCAGGGCAGCTACGACGACCTGAACAAGAAGGTCCGGCTCTCCGTCCAGTCGAAGTCGCTGCCCGCCCTCACGGTGGCCTATGAGGACCAGGTGGCCGAGTACGCCACGAACAACGCGCTCCGCCCGCTGGACGACCTGGTTTCGGACCCGGAGATCGGCCTGAAGGCGGAAGAGCTGGCCGACCTGCCGGAGCAGTATCTCCGCACCAACCGCTACGCCCAGTTCAAGGACCAGCTCCTCTCCTTTCCGTTCACCAAGAGCAACCTGGTGCTCTACTACAACCGCTCCCTGCTCCAGAAGGCGGGTTTCTCCGCGCCGCCGCAAACGTGGCCGGAGTTCGAGAAACAGGCCGCCGCCGTGAGCCGCCAGATCGGCAAGCCGGCCTTCGCCTTCGACATGGACCCGTCCACGCTGGATGGGATGATCTTCTCGCAGGGCGGTGAAGTGATCTCCGCCGACGGAGCGCACACCACGTTCGATCAGAGCGCGACGGTGCGGATGCTGGACCTGCTGAGCCGCATGAAGAAGGCGAAGACGCTGGCCCAGGCGGAGCCGGACGACCTGCCCGCCCTCTTCGCCGGGCAGTCGTGCGCCTTCGTGCTGGGCTCCAGCGCCAGCCGCGCGAACCTGGAAGAGCTGGTAGGGACGAAGTTCGACTGGGACATCGCCGTGATCCCCCATGCCGAGGGAGTGGAGCCCGTAACCGTGATGTACGGGCCGAACGTCTGTATCTTCAAGGCCAGCCCCGAGCAGGAGCGGGAGGCCTGGAAGTTCATCAAGCATTTCATCTCGCCCGAGGTAACCGCCCGCTGGGCGCAGGGGACGGGCTATCTCCCCATCCGAAAATCGGCCGTGACCCGCCCGGAGATGGCGGCGTTCTATGAGAAGAACCCGCGCGCGAAGCATGTCTACGACATTCTGCCGACCACGAAGGGCGAACCGAACGTCGTCGGCTGGCGGGAGGTGCGGAGCCATCTACAGGCGGCGGCGCAATCCGTGATCGGCGCGGGAACTGCGCCCCAGGCCGCAGCCGTTCAATTAAAGAAGAAGGCGGACCAGGCGCTGGCGCAGAGCCGGTAGCCTGTGTGGGTGTGTGGGTGTGTGGGTGTGTGGGTGTGTGCCTGACCCGCCCTGTCCCGAAGACCTTCGGGATGAAGTGGTGGTTGAATAGGGAGTGAGGCGGCGATGTCGATGGAGTGGCTGGCGAACCTTAGCATCAAGTGGGTGCTCATCATGGTCGGGGGGCTCATGGTGATGCTCACGATGGTGCGGCTCACGCCCCGCCAGCAGGCGGCCACGGGCCAGAGCAGCGCCGACTGGCTGGTGGAGAACGTCCAGGTCATCCTGTCCGTGGTGGTGGTCGTCTTCCTCATCATTCGCCCGTTCCTGTTCCAGGCGTTCTATATCCCGAGCGACTCGATGGTCCCCACGCTGCTCGGCCCCACGCATGACCCGGCCAACCCGCTGCGGGAGAAGACCCCCGGCGACCGCCTGCTGGTGAATAAGCTGATCTACCGGGTGTCGAACCCCAGCCGCTTCGACATCGCCGTGTTCCGCGCGCCCCGCGCCGCCTCGCCGGATGAAAAGGAATTCATCAAGCGCGTGATCGGCCTGCCGGGCGACACCGTGCAGGTGTTTCCCGGGCGCATCCTGGTGGACGGCAAGACGGCGATCAAGTTCTCGGGCGTTCCCGGCGCGGTCACGGCTCTCTCTGTCCAAGCTGACAAGCCGGACGTGAAGGTGGAGCGCAACACCGCCGAAATCGCCACGGACTACCAGAGCGAGAAGCTGAAGGTGGTGGCGCTGCCGAACCCCCAGGTGGAGAACGACGGCCGGGAAGTGCGGGTGGACGGCGAGGTGATGCTGCGCGACCTCCAGGGCCTGATCCGGGCGACGCCCGGCCTGGGCGAGTTCGGCGGCGCGCCCGGAGTCGAAGGGACACTGTTCAGCATCAATGCAGAGCCTCGACTCGCTGTGATAAACGGGCGGAAGGTAGTCCATGACCCCGGCCACGTGCTGGTGAACGGGAAACGGCTGAAGGAGCCCTACCTGGCGGCGGCGCCCCAATATGAGATGCCGAGCCGAAAGCTGGGCGCCGGCGAGTACTTCATGATGGGCGACAACCGGAACAACAGCAACGATAGCCACGCGTGGGGACCGCTGGACCGGGAGCGCATCATCGGCCGGGCGGAGATCCTGTTCTGGCCGGCGCAGCGGTTCCAGATCTTCCATTGGTGGCTGGTGAGCGTGCTGGCGGGACTCTTCGTCGGATACCAGCTTCTGTACCGAGCAATGGGCGGCAAATAGACCCCCGCGCGTTCGCATCCTCTTGCCAGACCGGAGCCCGCGGTCCGCGCCGAGCGAAACCATGTCCTGGCTGGCTGAGATCAGCATCAAGTGGATTCTGATGGCCGTGGGGGCGCTGGTGCTCGCACTCACGGCGCTGCGCGTCTCCCGGCCCGGCTCGCGTTCGGGCGCCGCCTCCGCCCTCGTCGAGAACGTTCAGATCGTGCTGTCGGTCGTGGTGGTGGTGTTCCTCATCATCCGCCCACACCTCTTCCAGGCGTTCTACATCCCTTCGGGGTCGATGGAGCCCACGCTCCACGGCCCGCCTGCTTTCCCCGTCGGCGACCGGCTGCTGGTGAACAAGCTGGTGTACCGCGTGTCGAAGCCGCGCCGGGGGGAGATCGCCGTCTTCCGCTCTCCCGAGGCGGCCGACTCCGGCGAGAAGGAGTTCATCAAGCGGGTAATCGGCCTGCCGGGTGAAACGGTCCAGGTTGTGCCCAGCCGCCTGCTGGTGGACGGGCGGACGGTGGTAAACACTTCTTCGGGATCGAGCTCCACCCACGGCCTCGGCCCGCCGAACGGGGAGCCAGAGCTTGAGGCGGACGGAGATACCGCCAGCATGGTGGTAGGCTTCAACGGCGAGCGACTGGCGGTGTTCGCCGTGCCCGAGCCCCAACTGGAGTATGACAACTTCCAGGTGCGCGTGAACGGCGTGCTGAAGCTCCAGGACAAAAGCGGCCGCATCCAGGCGAGCGAGGACCTCGGGGCGTACGGCGCGGAGCGGGGCGTGCAGGGCACGCTGTTCATCCTGGCGGGGGAGCCGCGCCTGATCGTGGTGAAGGGGAAGCGCGCCTCGTACGACCTGGGCCACGTGCTGGTGAACGGCAGGCGGCTGAAGGAGCCGTACATCGCCGCGCCTCCGCTCTATGGCAAGGGCCCGCTGAAGCTCGGTCCGGACGAGTACTTCATGATGGGGGACAACCGGAACCACAGCGCGGACAGCCACGTATGGGGTCCGCTGAAGGAGGACCGCCTACTGGGCCGCGCGGAGATCCTGTTCTGGCCGCTGGCCCGCATCCGCCTCCTGCACGTGTGGCTGCTGGCCTTCTTGGCCGCCCTGTGGCTGGTGTACCTGGCCGCTCACAGCGCGCTCGCCCGGCGCAGCGGGTAGCGGAGCGGGGCGGACGACGGCAGGGGATGTAGGGCTGGAGCGCGGGAGGAATTAAAGTGCGGCGCGCGGGAATTCGAGAAAGGGTGCTTACTGTTTGTACGCACGGCTATGGCCAACCGCATTCCAAAGGGCCTGGTAGCTTGAGAATTGCCTTCGGAGGCCGTGCGGACCGTAACGCCGTAGGCTGGTGACGCCTCTGTATCCATTTCTAGGGGCTGGTGCGACCATGTCCGAACACGGCGCGAACGATACTGCACGGGCAACACTTTCCTCATTCTTGCGGAGCATCGCCTGGCTCCCGCTCTTATTCCCGGTCATTTCAGTGGCCGAGACTGCGTTCCTCTGGGTTTCGCCTATATCTGCCGGCCTTGGACTCCTCGTTACTTCGGTATCCAGTTCCCTCGCCGTGGTTGCTCTCCTATTGCCGAGCCAATTGGAGTGGATTCTTCACTGTCTGGGCACGTTGAACAGTCCAGACGACAAGGAGGCCGGCGGCAGCTCGTATCGGGCGATGAGCACCCGGCAGATGCTGGCGAGCTATCGCTACACCTGGAACAAGCAGTATGCGCTCCGGGTGCTGGCCTACTTCCCGGTGTTGCCCTTTCCTATGGTCCATTCATTATTCAGTGACTTCGGAGTGAAACCAGTCGATCCGATTGCAGCCATCGCCTGGGTTGGCTACGCTATCGTGGCGACCTTCGGAATATACCTGAACACGCGATGGGCTCTGGAACTCATGCGGAAGCCAGTATATCCAGATTAGCTCATTTTGCTTGAATACCGGGGAGAAGTGACGGCAATGAGGTGGGACATAGAGTATTCTGTCTTTATGACGATTATGATCTTCATATCAATTGGAGTATGGTCCATCGTACGCCTGAATATCTGGGGCATGCTCGCTGCGGTCTGCGGAGCGATAATGGTTTGGGGAATGCTGCTAGTGGACGAGCGAGAATCTCACTCGGTCCGGTTTTGGGCCATGTTTGCATTTCCTTTCTTTTTCACTCCGGCCGTCAGGTTGCAGAAGGGTAGGGACGAAAAGCGGGCCAGAAAAGATCAGCGACAGCATTAATCAGGTAGGTCGCGGCAACGGATGAGAAGTGGCGTTCGTAGCGGTCACGCTGAGCATCTTGCTCCGAAGCATCCTCAAGTCCGGGGGCCGGCTGGGAGACTCGGCCGAACCAGAAGCCGATCTCCTAAAGCAACAGGAGCACACGAATGAGAGACATCCAGCGTGAATGGCAACTTCAGCTTGAGCCACCTGCTGACCTGGGCTGGCGCGGGCCCCTCACGGTCACTGTTTCCCACGATGGCCGGCGCTACCAGATGTGGGAAGCGGGTTTTCTTGTCTACGGGTTCGGCAAGACTCCCACGGAAGCTGCCCGGCAATTCTGGCGAAGCCTCGGCGACCTGATCAACGACTTCGATGAATGTCCTCCTGAAGTCCTGAGCCCTAACGGTCGGGAATTCCGCGAGCGGCTCGCGCAGCATCTCGATCGGTAGGCGTCGGTGGGGAATATGGCTCCGCCTGGGGCAACCTCTCCTCACCGCTCGTCTGTCCGCACCATCTCCAGCACCCGCGTGCGACCCATCAGCTCGGGATCGATGAGGTCGGCAAGGGCGCGACGGCCGCCGGGGTCTGTGGTGCGCAGCCAGTCGCGCCAACCCACGGCGAGGAGGAAGTCGCGCTGGGTGGTGAAGGCGGCGAGGCGCAGGCCGCAGCGCTCGGCGGTGCGGATGAGCGTGGTGAAGTCCACGTCGGCGGTCAGGTCCAGCGCGCCGGGAGCGGCGAGGGGATCGACGGCGACGGCCTGGTCCTGGTAGGCGCGCAGCGTGCCCCCGGCTTCCGGCCTGCCGAACAGCTCCTCCGCCGTCGCGCCGTAATCGAGGGTGAGGAAGGCGCCGGCGGTCAGGCGCTCGCACACCTGCGCGGTCCAGGGCTCCAGCGCCAGACAGACCTCCGCCACGTGTCCCTCGCGGGGCAGCAGGCCCAGGGCGGCAAAGTAGCCGGCCAGGGCGGGCGTGGAGGGCTCCCCCTCGCGCTCCACCAGCCGGTCGCCCTCCACGTCCACCCAGAGCTCCCGCAGCCGCCCGTCGCGAACCACGACGCGGTGGACCGGAAAGGCGTCCGGCAGCTCGTTGCTGTGGAAGACACCCCGGAACGGCTCGCACTCGTCCAGGCCGGGTGTCCATTCGACCTGCGCGCCGAACTCCGCCAGGCGCCGCTCCTGGCGCGCGCGCCACACGGGGAACGGTTCGATGATCCGGTACCGGGGCCGCAGGTCCGGCGCCAGCTCCGTCAAGACGCCGTGCGCCAGTGAGCCGTCGCCGGCCCCCATCTCCACCACGATGGCTTCCGGATCGCCCAGGCCCTCCAGGATCTGCCGCACCCGCCGGCCCACCAGCCGTCCGAACGCCGGATGGTGGACCGGCGCCGTCATGAAGTCGCCCTGCGCGCCGATAGGGGAGGCGGACCGAAGGTAGTAGCCGTGCTCCGGATGGTAGAGCGCCGCCTCCATGAACTGCGCGAAGGTGAGCGGCCCCTCCCGCCGAATCCGGTCGCGCAGGAGGGAGAGCAGGGGAGTCTCCGGCGTCCGGCCGTGGCGGCGCTCGTAGAAGGCCCGCGCGGAGGCGGGCCAGGTGGTTGGATCGCGCGGGTCCATCACGCTTGTTATGGCACAGGACGGCGGCGGCGCAACTGGAGGGGATCGATTCGACACAGACGGACACAGATGTTACAGAAGAACACAGATAGGGAAGGGAGGGCGTGGGAGAGGGGCCGCTCACAATGGGCTGATCGAGTTCGGCCGATCGACCGTGGAGTGGCGCGGCGGCGTGTTTTGACGGAAAGGGTGGTTGGAGGCGCAGGCGGACGGGCGGACGGAAGCTAACAAGGCGCCATGAGCGAACCGGAAGACATCCTCCCGTGGGAAGACCCCCAATGGCGCGCGCGGGCCGCCGACTTCGCGCGGCGGCTCGGCATCGACGCGGCGGGCGAGCCGCTGGTCTTTCGGGCGCTGACGCACCGCAGCCTGGCGGAGACGGCGCCGCAGGGCGACAACGAGCGCCTGGAGTTCCTGGGCGACAGCGTCCTCGCCTTGCTGGTGAACGACTACCTCTACCGCAACCATCCGGAGCAGGCGGAAGGGCAGTTGACGAAGCTGAAGGCCCGGTACGTGTGCGAGCCCTCGCTGGCGCTGGCGGCGGCGGCGCTCGATCTCGGCGCCCTCCTCGCGATCGCGCCCGGCGACGAAGCCGCGGGCGGCCGGCAGCGCCCCAGCACCCTCAGCGACACCTTCGAGGCGGTGCTGGCGGCGCTCTACCTCAGCCGGGGGTTGGAGGCGGCGCGGGAGTTCGTCCACGTCGAGCTGATTGCCCGCATCGATCCGAGCGAGGTGTGGGACCACAAGTCGCGCCTCCAGGAGATGTACCAGGAGAAGCACCGCGCCACGCCCAGCTACCACACCGTTTCGGAGACCGGCCCGGCGCACGACCCCGTCTTCCACAGCGAAGTGCGCGTCGCCGAAGAAGTACTCGGCCAGGGCGTCGGCCGGAGCAAGAAGCTGGCGGAACAGGCCGCGGCGGCGGACGCCCTCGCGCGCCTGGAGCGCCCGAAGCCCGCTCGCCGGACCCGGAAGCCGCCGCCCGCCGCCCCTTCCGAATAGCCCAACGGCATGCTTCCTTGCGGACGAACCGGCCCCGGACCGATAAAGTAACTGGCGGCCCGACGGAACGCGGCCCCGGCGCAGGGGTCATGAAGGCGGCTTTCCGTCCCCGCCCGCCGGCGGGGACGCCTTAACCGGCGCCGGCGGCGGTTCCTGTCTCTTTGACACTCGCCGGTCGAGAGTGCTAAAATCCGGGTGTGTACAGGCACGGATTGCGCCTGTAGAACGATCTCTAAACTCCGACTCATCCCATCGAGGTACCGATTCGATGCAGCTCGATCGAAGGAAACAAGCATTACTCCAGACGATCGTAGCCACGTACGTGGAGCGGGCGGAGCCGGTGGGGTCGCATTACCTGGCCCTCCAAGAATCCCTGGGCGTGCGGTCGGCGACGATCCGGAACGAGCTGGCGGAGATGACCGACCTGGGCTATCTGCGGCAGCCGCACACGTCCGCGGGCCGGGTCCCCTCCGATCTCGGCTACCGCTATTACGTCGATCACCTGATGACGTGGGAGCGCCTCTCGCCGTCGGGAGCGCGGGCCATCCGGGGCGTGCAGAAGATCAGCGCGGGCGACCTGGAGCAGTTGCTCATCCAGACGTGCCGCGTCCTCTCCAGCCTCACGCGCTACACGTCGGTGGCCGCGCCGCCCGCCTCCGCGGAGCCGGTGATCGGGCAGGTCTACCTCGTGCAGGTGGCGCCGCAGCGGCTGCTGGCGGTGGTGGTGCTGAAGAACGGCCAGGTCATCCATCGCTTCTGCGAGGTGACGCGCGGGCTCACGCCGGCGGAGGTGACACGGCTTAGCAACACGCTGGACGAGCACCTGCGCGACCTCGCCGGCAGCCAGGTGGCGCAAACGAGCATCCGCGTGGCGGAGCAGCCGGCCCACGAAGAGATTCTCAAAGCCCTGGTCGCCGCCATTGGCCGGGGCGTGGCGGACGAGGACGACGATCTGTACGTGGAAGGCGCCAGCCACATGCTGGAGCAGCCCGAGTTCCGGGAGGTGGATCGCGTCGAGCCGCTGGTCCGTTTCCTGGAAGAGCGCAAGACCGCCTACGAGGCGATGCAGCAGCTCATCCACCAGCAGAACCTTACCGTGAGCATCGGCCAGGAGAACCCGCACCAGGCGCTGCGGGAGGTGAGCCTGGTGGCGGCCCGCTATGCGGCCGGGCAGGAGATGTTCGGCTGGGTGGGCGTGCTGGGCCCCACGCGGATGCGCTATGAAGAGGCGGTGCAGGCCGTCCAATACGCCGCCAAGACGCTGTCGGAGACGCTGACGCGGCTGAGCTCGGAATAGCGCCCCGAGCGGTTGACGATTTCAGCCCGGCCCAGTCTGGGTAGCATGGCAGGGCGGGTCCCCGGCCCGCCC
>Ga0216301_1000367_pt1 | contig 12222 bp, 9 predicted proteins | sample 4hB_Boncat_minus_FD_156203 | JGI IMG/M metagenome (GOLD analysis project Ga0216301, IMG submission 156203) | Terrestrial sediment cell enrichment communities for BONCAT metagenomics from Utah, United States - 4hB_Boncat_minus | ecosystem: Environmental > Terrestrial > Deep subsurface > Rock...
CCTCCCGGTCGTCCACCCGGCCCGCCAGCGCCGGGGCCGCCTCCTGGGCCGCCAGGCCCACCGCCGCCAGGCCCGCCGCCGCCCGGTCCGCCACCGCCGGGTCCGCCGCCGCCGGGTCCGCCCTGGCGAGAGAGGACGCGGTCGAGCGCGGTCAACTGCTTCGCGTCCCACACCACCTGGAGCTTCTTGATGGTGTCCTTCGCCTGGTCCTGGGTCATCTTCGGCTGCTTCTTCAGCGGGTTGAGAACGGCGAGGACCTTCTTCGCCTGCTCCGGCTTGATCTGGGTCGACTTAGAGCGCTCCATCTCCGTAAGCCCCTGCGTCATGGCGCGGGTGAGCTGGAACGTGTACTTGTGCTGCTCGCGGAACTTGGCGAAGGCGCCGAAGTTGCCGCCTCCCGGCCCCTGGGCCAGGGCCGCGGATGAAACCAGGGCTGCCAGGCCGGCAGCGAGTGCGACGGTGGGACGTGCGTTCACGATCATCTCCTGTTTGCGAGCTGGCGCGCAGCCCGTTATTCGTAGCGAAGAGCTTCGATGGGATTCAGGCCGGAAGCCTTGACGGCGGGATAGATGCCGAAGAAGATGCCGACAATCGCCGAGAACCCGAACGAGACAATGATCGGGCCGGGGCTCAGGTACATCGGAAAGCCGAAGCCGCCCGCGTCCTGCGGCTTCGCCATCTGGAGCGCCAGCAGGACGCCGATAGCGATGCCCAGAAGGCCGCCCACCAGGCTCATCGTCACCGACTCGATCAGGAACTGGTAGAGGATGTCCTTGCGCTTCGCCCCGATCGCCTTGCGGATGCCGATCTCGCGGGTGCGCTCGGTAACGGAGACGAGCATGATGTTCATGATCCCGATGCCGCCGACGATGAGCGACACCAGGGCGATTCCCGCCAGCAGCATCGTCATGAACTGGTTCTGCTGGGCGGCGCTTTCGGACATATCCGCCTGGTTGAAGATGCGGATCGTTTCCTGCTCGTCCGGCCGCAGGCGCTGCGTCTTCCGGATGGAGGCTTTGATCTCGTCCTCCACCTGGATCATCTTGTCTTCCGAGACAGCCTGGACGCTGATGCCGCTGAGGTAATCCTGCCCGACGACGCGCACCATGGCCGTCGTGACCGGGATGTTCACCTGGTCGTCCGGGCTACGGAAGCCGGTGCTGCCGCGCTTCTTGATGACGCCGATCACCTTGAAGTTCTGGCCGGCCATCTTCATGTACTTGCCGACCGGCTGGATGGCGCCGAAGACGTTCTCGCGCACGCTGTCGCCGATGACCGCAACCTTCGCGCGACGCTTCACGTCGTCATCATCAAAGATCTTGCCTTCGGCCAGCGGCAGGTTCCGAATGTCGAAGTAGTCCGGCGTGCAGCCCATCACTTCCGTGGTGGAGTTCTGGTTCTGGAACTTGACGCGGACGCCGCGCTGGCGGACTTCGGGAGACACCGCCTTGATGGACGGGCAGTTCGCCTTGAGGGCGAGCGCGTCGTCGAGCTTCAAGGTCTGAGCGGAGCCCATCCCCTGGCTGACGCCGCGCGTCTGCTGCGCCTGCGGGATGATGGTAAGCACGTTCACGCCCATGCGGCGGATCACGTCCTGGGTGGCCTTACCGACGCCTTCGCCCAGCGCGACCATGATGATGAACGCGCCGACGCCGATGATGATGCCCAGCATCGTCAGGACCGACCGCAGCTTGTTCGCCAGCAGCCCCTGGAGTGCAATGCGGAAGGCTTCCGCGATGCTCATCCCGCGCCGGCGGCGAGCCGGCGCGGCCGGGAGAGTGGGCGCCTTCGCCTCTTGCGCTAAACTCACGCCACCACCTCTACTTCTGTAATATCAGGCAGCCGCTCCAGCTCTTCCAGCGCGTTCTTCGGCTGGGAAACCAGGTCGTCGGAAAGGACGTGCCCGTCTTTGAAGCGGATCAGCCGGTTGCAATGCAGGGCGATGTCCAGCTCGTGCGTTACGATCACGATGGTCTTTCCCTCGCGGTTGAGGCGCTGGAAAATCGCCATCACTTCTTCGCCCGTGCGCGTGTCCAGAGCGCCCGTCGGTTCGTCCGCCATGATGAGCACAGGGTCGTTCACCAGCGCTCGTGCAATCGCCACGCGCTGCTGCTGACCGCCCGAGAGCTCCGCCGGCGTGTGGTCGTGACGGGCGGCCAGCCCCACCGCTTCCAGCGCGGCCAGCGCGCGCTCCTTCCGGTTGGCCATGCCGCTGTAAAGCATGGGCAGCTCCACCTGCCGAAGAGCGCTCGTGCGCGGCAGCAGGTTGAACTGCTGAAAGACGAAGCCGATCTTCTCGTTGCGGATCTCGGCGAGCTGGTTGTCATTCATCCGCGACGTGAGGATGCCGTCCAGCCAGTATTCGCCCTTCGTGGGCTTGTCCAGGGCGCCCACCAGGTTCATGAACGTGGACTTTCCGGAGCCGGACGGCCCCATGATCGCCACGAACTCACCGGCGCTGATCTCGATGTTCACCCCGCGCAGCGCGTGCACGAGGGTGGAGCCCATCTTATAGGTCTTCGTCAGGTTCTCAACGCGGATCATGGCTCGGGTTTCAGATCGCCCATTTCGGAATGCAGATCGGGAGCGCGCCGGGTTTCAAGGACCGGGCGAGCGCAGGGATCGTGGCAGATCCCTGCGCTCCCATCAACGGTCCTTCAACTCAGCCTCACATTACCGGCCGCCGCGAGGACCGCCACCCCCACCGCCGGTACCGCCGCCCGCTCCGCCGCGGGCGCCGCCCCGGTTGCCGCCCATGCCGCCGAACGGGTTGAACGGATTGTTCGTGCCCGCCTGCTGTTCTTGCGGTCGGACGGTCTTGGTGACGATCTCTTCGTCCTCTTTGAGACCGGAGCGGATCTCGGTGCTGTCCTGTCCGGCGATACCCACCTCAACGGGAACGCTGACCGGCTTGCCGGCTTCCAGCTTCTCCACGGTGTAGGTCCCCTCGCTCTCTTTCAGCGCCTCATTCGGGACGGTAAGTACGTCGTTCGCCTCCTCCACGATGAACTCGCAGTTCGCGTTCATCAGCGGCTTGAAGCGGGGGTCCGGCGTGTCGATCTCAACGGTCACCGGGATATAGGTGACGTTCTGCTCGACCTTCGCCTGCGGGTCCATGCGGATGACCTTGCCGTCGACGAGGAGCGACGGGTAGGCGTCCACGTTGACGGTAACCCTCTGGCCGACGCTCACCTGGGCGATGTCGGTTTCGTCCACGTTGCAGACGATCCAGAGCCGCGAGACGTCCCCGATCTGGATCATCGCGTTGGTGCTGCCGATGGCGCCGCGCCCGGACGGAACGACAGTCCCCTCTTCGACGTTCTTCGCGATGACCACGCCGGCGCGCGGCGCCACGATGCGCGTGAACTCGAGGTTCTGGTTCGCCTGTTTGATGGCGGCCTGGCTCCGGACGATCTGCGCGCTGGCGGACACGATCTCCTGCCGCCGGACGTCGATCTGGTTCTTCTCCGAGATCGCGGAGTTGAGCTCCGCCTTCGCCTGCTCCACCGCCGCCTGCGCCGCGCGGAACTCGCGCTCCCGCACCACGTCCTGAACCTGGTTCGTCTGGGTAAGATCGAGCGCCGCCTGGGCCTGGATGATGCGCGACTCCGATTCGGCGATGCGGTCGTCGGCCTCGTCGATGCGGGCCTGCAGCTCCTGCTCGGCCAGGTTGTTCTCTCGCTGGAGCGTCTGCTTCCGCTGCTGGGCCGTCTGAACCGTAGCACGGGCGCTGGCGAGCCGCGCCGACGCGGTCTGAACCTCGCTCTCCGCCACATAACCGGAGGCGAGCAGCGCGCGCTGGCGGCGGTATTCCGCCGCCACTGAATCCATGTTCGCCCGCGCCTCGTCCACGCTGCTCTCCACAGTCCGCACGTTCAGCGGAATGGTGACCTCGCGGAGGTTGGAGAGGGACGCCAGCAGCTGCTTCTTCGCTTTCTCGGCCTGCTGCTTGGTCTTGCCGGCGGTCACCAGGGCGGCCTGCGCCTGCGCGATGTTGAACTTCGTCAGCTTGGGCTGGGCGGTCGAGTTGGCCTGCGCCTGCGCGAGCCGCGCTTCGGCGCTGCGGACGGCCTGCCGGGAAGCGGCAATCCGAGCGAGGGTCTGCTGTTGTTGTTGCTTCAGGTTGACGCGAGCCTGCTCCTGGCGGGCCATCGCGGAGTCGTAGTCCGCCTCCGCCTGCTCTTTGGCCGTGCGGGTGTCCGTCGGGTCGATCAGCGCAATGAGCTGCCCCGACTTCACGCTGTCGCCCAGGTCCACCATCAGCTTGTCGATGCGGCCGGCGACGTTGGCTTTGATGTCGACCGTCTTCCACGGCTGGATTACGCCGGTGGCCGCCACGAAGCTCTTGACGCTCTCGCGCTTGACCTTATCGGTTTCGTAGGTAACCTGGTCCTTCTTGGGGCCTGGCTTGGCGGTGGCGTAAATCCCGCCGCCAATCGCGGTGAGCAGGATAACGGGGATAGCAAATTTCTTCATTGGAGCCGGAAGCATTTCTAAAGATCCTCTAACGAGCGGGTGGCGACCGCCGTCCGCCGATAGGCGCTCCGCCCATGGCATCAATCGGGTGGAAGCGGGAATGTAGTATTGCTGAGGAATACGAAGAAAATCGGTCTCGCGTCAGCGGCCGATGGCGCGATGGAGCTGAGCCAGGGCGAGTTGGAGGTCGTAGAGCGCCTGGATGGCGTTGTTGTTCGCGGTGGCGAACTGGACCTGGGCCTCGATGAGGTTCACGATGGTGGTCGCCGCGACGCCTTGCTCGTACCGCGCCGTGGTGACCTCCAGGTTCACCTGTGCGGCTTCCACCGCCAGGCGGCTGGCCGCCACACGCTCCCGGGCATTCACCAGGTTCAGGTGGGCTTCTTCGACATCCGCCACCACGTCCCGGCAGGTCTGCTCCAGCCGCGCCAACGCGCTCGAAAAACCGGTCCGCGCCTCCTGCTCGCGCGCGTGGGTCAGCCCGGCGTCCCACAGCGGGAGGGAGACGGTGGCGCCCACGGCCCAGTCGAACTGCTGGAACACGTTATTAGGAGAGACGTTGAACCCGAAGTTCGTGTTCAGTCGCGGCTTGCGGGCGATACGGGCGATGGAGATGCCGGCTTCGGAGACGCGCGCCTGCGCTTCGTCCTGGAGGACTTCCGGACGGCTGCGAATGGCGGTTTCCCGCAGCACCTCCAGCGGCGGCAGCCCCTCTTGCGGTTCGGTGAGCTGCACCAGACGAAGGGGGGGCCCCACGGGAAGCCCCATCGAGTTGCGCAGGTTGTTCGCCGCCAGCCGCACGTCGTTCTGGGCGAGGATGCGGTCTACCTGGCGGTTCCGCAGCTCCGACAGGGGCAGCGCACGGTCGGCCTGCGCCGCGCTGCCTACTTCGATCCGGCGCTCCACGCGGCGAAGCTGTTCGGCGGCCAGCTCTTCCTGCACTCGCCGCAGGTCCAGCACGCGCTCCGACCGGAGCTGCTGGATGTAGTTCGAGGAAACGGTGAAACCGAGGTCGTTGCGAACGGCCAGGAGGTTCGCGGTGTCTCGCTCTACGCCCGCCCGCGCCTGGCGGACGGACGTGCGCGTGAGGCCGGAGTCGAACGGCGTGTAGTTGAGTGAGAACTGCGGCTGCAGGCCGGAGTTGAAGTCGGTGGTGTCGCGGACGCTGCCGCGCGTGGGACGCGCTACCTGTCCTCCGCCGTTATTCCCGTTATTCCCGTTGTTCCCGTTTCCGCCGTTATTCCCGTTTCCGCCGTTGTTGCCATTCCCGCCATTGTTGCCGTTACCGCCGCCGGCGTTCCCCCCTGCTGGCGCGCGGGGCTGGATTGTTTGCCTGCCGAAGAGACCGCCCAGGTCGCTTACACCGCGGCCCTGGTAGCCGATCTGGCCGGTGAATGTGGGGAGCGTGCCGACCCGCGCCTGCCGGACCCGCTGCCGCGCGGCCTCCACCGACTCTTCGGCTATGGCGACGTTGGCGTGGTTCTGGTGGGCAATCTGGATCGCCTCCTGGAGGGAGATGGGTTGGTCCGGCCTCGCCGCCGGAGGCATGTCTTGCGCGCGCGCCGTGACGGATGGGAGGAGACATGCCAAGACAGCCACTCGATACAGCCAGCGCCCTGGAGCGCCCGTCCTTCGCCCGCTCAATGGCCGGTTCCTTTCGTTCATTAGATTCGCTTAGGGCAGTATAGGCGCGTCAGCTCCGAAGCGCGCCCAACCGCAGGCGTCCTCTCAGCGGAGAGAACCCGCCAGCCGCCGCAGCAGGTCGGCGCGCTGCTCGCCGCAGATCACGTAGTTCACACGCCCCACCTTCCCTCCCACTGCGACGCTGCCGCCGAGCGCGCCGAGCTGCGGGTGCGTCACACTCTGGAGCAGCGTGAGCGTATTGAGGCCGTCCGAGAACCGTTGGAACGCGACGATGTGGCTGCGTCTTCCGCCGGGAGTCTGGCGGACGGACGTTTCAATCAAGCGGTAGCCTTCCGGAAGGTTCGCCGTCTCGGCCTCCAATACCTGAAAGTCGGGAGTGACTTCCGGCCATTCTTGCCGATCAGCGGTGGCGGGCAGATGGAACAGCGCGGCGGGAAGCCGCGCGTTGAACTGGATGCCGAGGAAGAACGACTGCTCCGAGAGCTTACCGTTCTGGTCCCACACCTGTGTCTTCAGCGGCAGCGCTGTTTTGAGGTCGAGCCAGACGATCTTGCGAGGGTTGCCGGGGTGCCGGGGCTCGATGGAGACCATCACGCATTTGCGCCCGGCGATGGGCTCCACGCGCATCTGGCGCAGGCGGTAGTTCTGGAGGAGGAGGTCGGTGCTGTCGATGGGCGGCGGCAGGGGCACGCGACGGTAGGGCTCGCCGGGGGACTGGAGGAAGTGCTGCCGGCCCTTCTGCAGATAGCGCGAGCCGGCGGTTTCGCCGTGCGTCGCCACCATCAGCGTCTGGTCCGGCGCTCGATGGTAGACCTTGGTAGTGATGACGGAGGGGCGGGCGTCCTGGTGACGCTCCAGCTCCTTGGTCCCCTGGTAGCTCCAGCGGCGGTCCACCGTGGCGCTGCGGCGGAGCAGCCCATACAGGTCCGCCGCGCGGGCGGGCGCCGCCAGTGCGGTTGCGACGCCGAGCACGAACCCTGCCCAGGCGAGGGCGCGTTTCATCGTGTTGAAGCCATCCCCTGCGGGCGGAGCCGGAGGGCCGGGTCCGCGCTCTGTCGGTTCGTGGGCGCCGTTGACGAAGGACCGAGGTGTCCTGCGCCGGCCATACCATTTTACAGAGGGAAGGCGGAGATGGGTGGCGGGAATTGCGAGTGAAGCTGAAGGACAGCGAACCGGGCCAGTGGAGGCGAGCAAGGACGCGTGGGAGTAGGGACCGCGTGGCAGTCCTCACTCACGCCGTAAGTCTACTCCCGGGCCGGCGTGGAAGGGTTACCGCGAGCGGACTGCAGCCGGGCGGGTGGGGAGAGACAGCATCAGGCCGTCCGCAGTTCCCAGGGCGTTCGCCAGACCATACTGCTCGTGCAGGCCCGCCACCGCCACTGCCGGCCCGGGGGCCGGAGCATGGCTTCCCACGGACGCCGTCGGGCGAGAAATCGCCAGCTGCCAGCCAACCACCCCAGTCGCCAGCGCCACGCCCGCGCCGGCCCATCGTCCGAAGACAGGCAGCGCGAGCGGCGCGCGCGCGGCGCGGCCCGGCGCGTAGGGTGCGCTCACCGCATGAACCACGCGCGCCCGCAGGTCGACGGGGCACGTTTCGCGCCCGAGGTGGGCGACCAGACGAACCGTGCGACGAAGCCCCTCCCACTCGTCGCGGCAGCCGTCGCAGTCGGCGAGATGCCGCTGCAGGCGTTCGGCCTTGGCTCCGGGGAGCTCGCCGTCTACATAGTCAGAGAGTAACCCTCTGGCGTCACGACACTTCATCACTCGTTCCCATCAAGAAAGGCTGCAGCTTCTCGCGCAGTTCGGTGCGCCCCCGCTGGATGCGCGACTTCACCGTCCCCAGCGGGCACTTCAGCACCGCCGCAATTTCCTTCTGCGAGAGGCCCTCGATGTCGTGCAGGATGACGGCCAGTCGCAGCACCTCCGGCAGCTCGCGGATGCAGTCGCGCAGGTGGCGAGACAACTCCTTGTTTTCCAGCGCGCGCTCCGGGTTGCAGTGGACGCGGTCGTCCGGCGGCTCGTAGCCGGCCTGGCTGAGGATATCCGCGTCTAGCGAGAATGGATCCTGGGTGCGGCTCCGCCGCCGCCGGTAATCGATGCAGGTGTTGAGCGCGATCCGATAGAGCCAGGTGAAGAACAGCGCGTCCTCGCGAAAGCTGCTGAGGCAGCGGTGACCTTTTACGAACACTTCCTGCGTGAGGTCTACGGCGTCTTCGTGACTCTGGATCTGCCCCAGCACAAACGTGAAAATCCGATCCTGGTACCGCCCGGTAAGCTCGCCGTAGGCGGCGGAGTTCCCGGCCTTCGCCTCGCGCACCAGCAGAGCGTCGGGGAGCTCCGCCAACGGGAGAGCGAGCCGGCCGGTGTCTTCATTCGAGCGCCAACTCTTTAGCCACATAGTTATTCCAGCTGTTGTTACCCTACGTGGCCCCGCCACGGCACTTAGACGCAGACATTCCGGAGTAGTTCCCTGCCGGACAGCCGATTATTACCGGAGGACCTCGCCGCCTAAACGAAGCATTGCTCTAGGGGCGAGCGCCGAGGGCGCCGCCCCCTGCTTGGTATCTGGTTGCAGGCCCGTCCTCGTGTCCTGCATGATCGACCGGGACAGGGGGGCGCCACAGCCGTCGTTCGACCCACGCGCCGGTCCATCGTTTGACGGATAACGCTCCGGTCGGAGGCTCATCCACGGCCCGCCAGGGCGTTTCGCTTGCAGAGCGGCCACTGCCCAACCCGCCGAGGAATCGCCTGATGGAAAACCCGAGAATCCGGGTAGAGTGGCTTCGTGACTATTAATTGCGGAGTGGCGCTTGTGTCGGATCCAACAGAATTGGTGCAGGAAAATCGGCAGCGCGATGTCGCGGCGGCGGCTCTCAAGCGCATGATCCCGGAGATCATGCGTCGTTGGGAGCGGCTGGTACGGGAGAAAGTCCCTGCGGCGGGCATGCAGGATACTCCTGTCCTGTTCGACGACATCCCCGAGATCCTGGTCGAGATCGCGCAGGCGCTGGCCATCGGCAACGAGGGACTCTTCGTCGACAGTGAGGCGAGCCGGGCCCACGCCGTACAGCGGGTCGAGATCCACGCTTACACGCTGGATCAGATGGTGCATGAGTACCAGCTGCTCCGCTGCGTGGTGGTGGAGGCGCTGGGCGAGCGCGTACCGCTGGATCTGGAATCGCTGAACATCATCCACGGCACGCTGGACCAATCGATTCAGGAGTCGGTAGACGAGTACGTGCGGCTCCAGCAGCAGGATCTCCGCGAGAGCGAGGAGCGTTACCGGCTGCTGGTGGAGGGCGTGAAAGACTACGCGATCTTCATGCTTGATCCTCACGGTCGAGTGACGAGCTGGAACGACGGAGCGCGCCGCATCTTCGGGTACGAAGCGGAAGATGTGCTGGGCGACCATTTCTCCTGCATCTTCGGGCCGGAGGACGCGGCGGAGGGCGGTCCGGACCGGCTCTTGCGCGAAGCGGAGGCGCGGGGGGCGTTCGAAGCCGAGGGGTGGCGCGTCCGGAAGGACGGCACACGGTTCTGGGCCAATGGCAGCGTGACGGCCCTGCGGAGCCCGGACGCGGGACTGCGCGGCTTTTCGATGATCAACCGCGACATCACCGAGCGGAAGTTCCTCGAGGACCAGCTCCACCACCAGGCGGACGAGCTGGCGCGGGCGGACCGCCGGAAAAACGACTTCCTGGCTATGGTGGCCCACGAGCTGCGCACTCCCCTCTCGGCGATCACCAACTCGCTCTATATCCTCAGCAACATCGAGCTCAACGAGCGCGCGCTCAATAACCTGTCACTGGTCAATCGCCAGACGCGCCAGCTAGCGCGGCTGGTGGAAGACCTGATGGATATCTCGCGGATCAACAGCGGCAAGATCGACCTCCAATGGGCCGTGGTTCCCGTGGACCGCGTGGCGGCGGACGCCGTGCAGACGGTGCTGCCTTTCATCGAATCGCGCGGCCAGGAACTGGAGGTCGAGATTGCCTCCGGGCCGCTCCCGGTGCGCGGCGACGCGACCCGCCTGGAGCAGATCATCACCAACTTGTTGAACAACGCCGCCAAGTACACCGAGCCCGGCGGTCAGATCTGGCTGACGGTGGCCCGTGAGGATTCCGCAGTCGTGGCGCGGGTCCGCGACACCGGGATGGGGATCGATGCGGCGATGCTCCCGTCCATCTTCGACCTGTTCAGCCAGGTGGACCCCTCCGAGGCCCGCAGCCACGGCGGGCTCGGCATCGGCCTGAGCCTGGTGAAGCGACTGGCGGACCTCCACGGCGGCACGGTCACCGCTTCCAGTGAGGGACTGGGTCGAGGGGCGGAGTTCGCCGTCCGGTTGCCGCTGGCCATTTCCGAAGACGCGTGAACCTACGGCCCGGATCGTCGCTCCACACGTCCGCGCTGTCGCTGCCACCCGCCCTCACGCCGACCCCCTCGCTAAAGGTGGAGCTGGTTACGGACGCGGACGAGTTGGCGGCGCTGGAGCCGGAGTGGACGGACTTGTGGGAGCGCTGTCCCGACGCCGGCCCGTTCCAGGCGCCCGAATGGCTGCTGCCCTGGTGGAGACATCTGGGGCGCGGCCGGCTGTGCGGGGTTGCGGTGCGCTCGTCGGAGCGGCTGGTAGGGCTGGCGCTGCTCTCGGTATCCTCCTACTTCGGCATGCCGGTCCGCCGGCTGGGGTTGCTGGGAACGGGCATTACGGATCGCCTTGGGGTGCTACTGGAACCCGCGCTGGCGCACCAGGGCGTGGAGATCATGCTTGCCGCCCTGGCGGAGCATGGCCATGAGTGGGACTTCTGCGACTTCCAGCAGCTCCCCGAGTCGTCTCCGCTGCTGCGGGCGGCCTTGCCGTCCGGCATGCGGGCCAGCAACCTGCCTCAGGAGGTGTGTCCCTATCTTCCCTTGCCGGAAGCCCCAGAGGCCGTTCGGGCGAGTCTCCCCGCCCGGATGCAGGCGAACCTGCGCTACTACGAGCGGCGATTGGCTCGCACCGGCGGCGGGGGCGTCGAGGCAGCGACACAGCCAAATCTCGGCGCGGCGCTGGACGACCTCTTCCGCCTGCACCAGGGTCGCTGGCGGAGACGCGGATTGCCCGGCGGCTTCGCCAGTTCTCGAGTCCGCGCCTTCCACCGCGCCACGGCGCCCCGGCTGCTGGAGCGCGGCTGGCTGCGGCTCTTGCAGCTGCATGCCGAGGGGCGAACCGTCGCCGCGATGTACTGCCTGGTCTGCCGGGGAACGGCCTACTATTATCTCGGAGGCTTCGATCCCGCCGCAGCGGCGCTGAGCCCGGGAACATTGCTGATCGCCCGAGCGCTGGAAGATGCGGTCCGGAACGGCGCTCGGGAGTTCGACTTCCTGCGCGGCGACGAGCCATACAAGTATGCCTGGGGCGCGGTCAACCGCCTCCACTCCCGCCGCCTGCTGTGGCGCGACGAGCTTCCCAGCCGGCTGGCGCCGTACCTGAACCACTGGGAGCGACAGGTGGAGCGCCGGGCGAAAGACTGGGCCGCACGGCGCGCGGGCCGCCGGAGCTGACGCCCCGCCGCCGTGAGGAGTGGCTGCCCTTGAAGACCGCCATCATCATCCCCGCCTACAACGAGGCAAGCCGCCTGGGGCGCGTGCTGGAGGCGCTGGACGGCGGGCGCTGGGACGTGCTGGTGGTGAACGACGGCTCCACGGATGACACGGCCGCGATCGCCCGCGGCTTTCCCCGCGTGCGGCTGCTGAATCTCGCGGCGAACGCCGGCAAGGGAGCCGCGCTCTGGGCCGGAGCGCAGGCGACGCGCGCGGAACTGCTGGTGTTTCTCGACGCCGACCTGCGGGGGCTCCAGCCGGAGCACGTGGACCGGCTGCTGGCGCCGCTGGCGCACCCGCACGTGGAGATGAGCGTGGGCGTCTTTCGGGGCGGGCGCGGCCAGACCGACTTCTCGCACTGGCTCACGCCCTGGGTGTCCGGCCAGCGCGCGGTCCGCCGGTCCACGCTCCTCTCGGTTGACAGGGTTCCGGAAGCACGGATGGGAGTGGAAGCCCTGCTGACGCGGACGGCGGAGGCGCGGGGCTGGGGGGTGCGCTACGTCCCCCTGGCCGGTGTATCCC
>Ga0216301_1000368_pt1 | contig 12183 bp, 8 predicted proteins | sample 4hB_Boncat_minus_FD_156203 | JGI IMG/M metagenome (GOLD analysis project Ga0216301, IMG submission 156203) | Terrestrial sediment cell enrichment communities for BONCAT metagenomics from Utah, United States - 4hB_Boncat_minus | ecosystem: Environmental > Terrestrial > Deep subsurface > Rock...
TTCGTCGACGCAGGCAGCGTTTCGGAGAAAGAGACTCCTGGCCTTTCAGGCCTTCGCCTCGGCGCGGGCGTCGGCGGCCGACTCTACACGAATTTCGGCCCGCTCCGGGTCGACGTCGCGACACCGATCGGCCGCCGCGAGGGCGAGCCGTGGGTCGCCCTCTACGTCTCGATCGGCCAGGCCTTCTGATGGCGGACGCAGGCGTATATCGCGACGGGGCTCGGCCCGCAGGGCATCCGGTGCGGACGATCGGCAAATGGGTCGGCATCGTCCTCGGCGTCCTGCTGCTGCTCGTCGCGGCCCTCTATTTCGGCATCAACAGCGAGATCGGCCGGCGCTACGTCGTTCGCCAGATCAACAACCTCGAAACCGCCTCCGGCCTCGATATCGACGTCGGCAGCATCGAAGGATCGATCTACGGCGAACTGACCGTCCGCGACCTGACTTTGAAGGACCCGAAGGGCACCTTCTTCTACGCGCCGGTGGCAGTGATGGACTGGCGGCCCTTCTCCTTCCTGCGCAACCACATCGACATCAAGGCGATCACCATCCCGCGCGCTCGTCTGTGGCGCACTCCCGAGCTGAAGGAGAGCGGAGACCCGAACGCGCCGCTCCTCCCCGACCTCGACATCGACATCGGGCGGTTCAGCATCGGCCGGATGATGATCGATCCGCCCGTCACCGGGCAGCGCCACCTCCTCAGCCTCAACGGCCGGGTGAAGATCGACGACGGGCGAGCCCAGGTGGCGATGAATGCAGGCGCCTTGGTCGCGCCGGGAATTGCGGGAGGCGACAAGCTCGTTCTCCGCCTCGATGCGGTGCCGGAGGAGAACCGGTTCGACATCGGCGCTCGGGTCGAGGCGCCCGCCAACGGATTCGTCGCTGGCATGACGGGCGTCCGCCAGCCGCTCGTCGCCGCGATCGGCGGTCGGGGGAGCTGGACCAACTGGCAGGGCCGAGCCCAGGCGATCCTCGGGGGGCGCGGCCTCGGCGATCTTGCGATCAGCGGCCGCGACGGCACGTTCACCGTCACCGGGCCGCTCCGGCTCGCAACCCTCGTCCCGCCGCAGATCCAGCGGCTGGTCTCACCGCTGGTGCAGGTCAATCTCGTCACCACGCTCGGCGAGCGCAGGGCCGACACTCGGCTGCGGCTGAATTCGTCTGCTCTCGCGATGTCCGCGGAGGGACTCCTCGACCTCGGCAACAGCCGCTTCGGCAATATGCGGGTCAATGCGCGCCTGCTTCAGCCCGGAGCGATCGCGCCGAACCTGCGCGGCCGGGATGTGCGGCTCGGTCTCGTGCTCGACGGCGCCTTCGCGACGCCTACGGTCGCTTACGATCTCCAAGCGGCGGCGCTCGGCTTCGAGGCGACGGTGCTCGAAGGCTTCCGCGCCACCGGCCGCGCCCGTGTCGACGCCGACCGTATGACCGTTCCGATCTCGGCGCGGGTTCGGCGGATCACCGGACTGAACGAGGCGGTGGGCGGCCTACTCACCAACGTGGCGCTCGACGGCACGCTGAACATCAGCGGCACGCGCATCCTATCCGACAATCTCCGGATCCGCTCGGACAGGCTGAACGCCACTGCCGTCATCGCGGCCGACATGGCGCGCGGCCAGTACACGGCCGGCCTCCAGGGCCGGATCAACAACTATCTCGTGCGCGGGATCGGCCTTCTCGACATCACCAGCAACATGGATGTGGTGAGCCAGGGCGCCGGCTTCGGAATCCGCGGGCGCGTCGCGGCGCGCACCCGCCGGATCGACAACGCCTCGGCGCGCGACTTCCTCGGCGGCAACGCGACGGTGAGCGCGAACATCGCCGTCGCTCCGTCCGGGGCCGTCACCTTCGACCGGCTGCGCCTTGCCGCGCCGCTGCTGCGGATCACCTCGGGAAGCGGCAGCTACAGCCCGGACGGGCGCATCAATGTCAGGGCCGCGGGCGTGTCCAACGCTTACGGGCCGGTGGCGGTCGTCGTGACTGGCACGGTGACGCAGCCGAACGTTCAGCTCCGGGCGGCGAGCCCCGGCTTCGGGATCGGGCTCAGCAACGTTTCGGCGCAGGTGCGGAGCACGGCGCGCGGCTTCGAGATCAGGGCAACGGGGAACTCGCAATACGGCCCCTTCTCCGCCGACGTCCTCGTCGTCAGCGGGCGCGGGCCGCTGACGCTCGAGATCAGGCAGCTCGTATTCGCCGGGATCATCTTCACCGGGCGGGTCGTGCAGACGCCGGCCGGGCCGTTCGCCGGCACTCTGACGATGAACGGCTCAGGCCTCGACGGCACGATCCGCCTCGCCGCGGCCGGGAGCGTCCAGCGCGCAGACATTTCGGCTCGTGCGAACGGTGCGCAGATCCCCGGGCCGACTCCGATCACCATCCAGCGCGGAATCATCCAGGCGACCGCCATCCTCTATCCGAACCGGCCGGCGATCGTCGGCGACGTGCAGCTTGCCGGCGCTCGGCGCGGCGCTCTCCTGATCCAGACCGCGCGGGCGCGGATCAACTATCAGGGCGGAAGCGGCACTGCGCAGGTGGTGGCGCAGGGGACGAGCGGGGTTCCGTTCCAGGTCGCGTCCAACGTGGCGCTGACCCCCAACCACGTCCGCGCCGCCGCTCAGGGAATCGTGAACCGCATCCCGTTCCGCCTGGCGAGGCCCGCCGACCTCCGGAAGGCAGGGCCAGACTGGCAGCTCGCGCCAGCCACGATCGTCCTGCCGCAGGGCACCGTCCAGCTCGCCGGCCGCTTCGGCAACGGTATGGAGATCCAGTCGCGGATGGCGGGGCTCGACCTTTCGATCTTCAACGCCTTCACGCCCGGCCTCGGCCTCGGCGGGCGAGCCACGGGCAGCCTCGACTTCGCACAGCCTTTCGGCTCGTCCTTCCCGTGGGCCGACATGCGCATCAACATCGCAAACTTCACACGCACCGGAATCGCGATGGTCTCCGAGCCGGTGGACATCGCCGTCGCGGGCGCGCTTCGGCCGGAGGGCGGGACGCTGGCTGCAGTGATCCGGGACGAAGGCGCCGTGATCGGCCGGGCGCAGGTCCGCCTGCAGCCGCTGTCGGCGCCCGCGGGCGCATGGACCACTCGGCTGCTCGCCTCGCCGCTCGCCGGCGGCATCCGCTATAACGGGCCGGCCCAGGTGCTGTGGTCGCTGTCCGGAATCGCCGACCAGCAGCTTTCGGGCCCGATCGGAGTCGCAGCGGACTTCAGCGGCCGGGTCCAGGCCCCGCAGTTCGCCGGCGTCGTTCGGGCGAACAACCTGACCTACGAGCACGAAACCTTCGGCACTCGGATCACCAACCTCGCGCTGCAGGGGCGGTTCACCAGCTCGACCTTCGAGCTGACGCAGCTCAGCGGGCGCGCCGGCCGCGGCACCGTCACGGGCCAGGGCCGCGTCGGCCTTGCTTCCAATGCGGGCTTCCCGATCGACATCGGCCTCAAGTTCGACCGGGCCCAGCTGGCGCGCGGCGACGCGCTCGGCGCGAACGTCACCGGCGACGTCGCGATCACCAACAGCCGTGCGGGCGGGGCGCTGATCAAGGGCGACCTCCAGCTTCCCGAGGTGCGTTACCAGATCATCCGCCAGGGCGCGGCGCAGATCGCGGAGCTCGAGGGCGTCCGCCGCAAGGGCGAGCCCTTGCTCCGGCCGGACCAGATCGCCGAGCAAGCGGGCGGCGCTCCGAGCATCTGGAAGCTCGACCTCCGAGTGCGGGCGGACAACCAGGTGTTCGTCTCCGGCATGGGTCTGGAATCGGAGTGGCGGACGGACCTTCGGATCGGCGGCACCTCTGCGACTCCGTCGATGGTCGGCGAAGCCGAAGTCATCCGCGGGACGCTGAGCTTCGCCGGGCAGCGCTTCGAGTTGAGCCGCGGCGAGGTCGCCTTCACCGGCGCCCGGCCTCCCAACCCGCGCCTCAACATCGCCGCCAGCGGCGACGTCAAGGGCGTGACGATCACATTGGGAGTCACCGGCAGCGCTCTCGACCCGCAAATCCGCTTCAGCTCCTCGCCCGCGCTTCCGCAGGACGAGATCATGGCGCGGCTGCTGTTCGGAGGCTCCGTCACCGAACTCTCCGCCCTGCAGGTCGTCCAGCTCGGAATGTCGCTGAACTCGCTCCGCGGCGGCGGGGGAGGCGGCCTCAACCCGCTCGGCAAGCTCCGCTCCGCCACCGGAGCGGCCCGGATCCGGGTGCTCGGCGCGGACGAGGCGACCGGCCGCGGCACCGCGCTCGCCGCCGGCTTCTACCTCGGCAAGGACATCTATCTCGAGCTCATCACCGACGCCCGCGGCTTCACCGCCACCCAGCTCGAGATCGCGCTGTCGAAGGCGCTCAGCGTCCTCAGCCAGGCGGGCGGGGCCGGCGGCAACAACGTCAACGTCCGCTACCGCAAGGAATATTGACGCCGCGCCTCAGCGAGGTGGTGAAGCACGATTCCGCTGGTGGTCGCGACATTCAGCGAATCGAACCCGGCGGCCATCGGAATTCGGATCGTCTCCGCCCGTTCGAGCAGTGACGGCGGCAGCCCCGGGCCTTCCGCGCCCAGGATCGCGGCCGTGCGGGGAGCGGGGACGACCTCGCTCAGCGTCCTCGCGCCGGAGGGGCTGAGCGCGAGCGCCGCGAAGCCGTGGCGCGCGAGCAGGGCCGGCACGTCTTCGCCCCGCCTCATCTGCGCGTAGGGCACCAGCAAGGCAGCGCCTACGGAGACTCGGATCGCCTTGCGGTAGAGCGGATCGCAGCAATCGGCGTCGAGCAGCAGCGCGTCGGCGCCGAAAGCCGCGGCGTTGCGGAAGATGCCGCCCATATTGTCGTGGTTCGCGATCGCCGAGAGCACCAGCACGATCGCCTCAGCTGGGGGGCTCGCGAGGAGAGTGTCCGCGTCGGCCGTGTCGGTGCGTCGGCCGATGGCGAGGATGCCGCGGTGCAACGGGAAGCCCGCGATCGCGTCCAGCACCGGCTGCGCTGCCGCGAAGACCGGCACATCGTTCGGCACCTGTGCGAGGAGGCCCGACAGCGCCGGGAGGCGGTGCTCGGCGATCAGAAGCGACTCCAGCCGGTGCCGCGGCGAGTAAAGCAGCTTTTCGAGTACGACCTTGCCCTCGGCGACGAACAGCCCCTGGCGGCCGACGAGGTCGCGCTCGCGTATGTCTCTATAGGCCTCGATCCGCGGGTCCGCAGGATCGGAGATCGGGACGATCACCGCCCGCCCGGGCCGGCAGACTTGAAGTAGAGCGCGGCGCCTCCGCTCGGAGCGAGCTGGAGCGTCACCGGCTGCCGCTGAGCGCCGAGGGACCATCGCTTGATCGTGAGCTCCGTTGGAGACGCGCCGTCCGCCCAATGGGTGGCGGCGTACCGGCCGGGCCCAAGGAAATCGAGCGGCAGCGCGATCGTTCGGCCGCTTTCGTTGGTCATCGCGCCAACATACCAGTCTTTGCCCTTGCGCCGAGCGATGACGACATATTGGCCGATCTCGCCCGCGATCGCCCGAGTCTCGTCCCAGACGGTCGGCACCAGGCTGATGAAGTCGAGGCCGGGCTGGCCCCGATAGGCGTCGGGCGTATCGGAGACGAGGCCAAGCGGACTTTCGAAGACGACGTACATGGCGAGCGCCTGGCCGCGTGTGGTCTGCACGAAGGGCGGCGCGTTCTGGATCCTGAACTCTGCCGGCGAGACGTTCCTGAACCCGCCAGGCGTGTAGTCCATCGGCCCGATCAGCATTCGGGTAAAGGGGAGGGTGACATTGTGGGTTGGAGTCACGCGCCGGCTCCACTTGTTATATTCCGCGCCGAGCACGCCTTCCTGCGTCACGTAGTGCGGATAGGTGCGGATGAGGCCGGTCGGGTGGTAGGCGCCGTGGAAGTTCACCATCAGCTTGTGCCTTGCCGCGCGCGCGAGCAGGCGATGATACCAGTCGACAATCTCCTGGTCGTCGCGGTCCATGAAATCGACCTTGATGCCCTTGATCCCGAGCCGCTCGTAGAGCGCGAACGCTTCGTCCATCTGCGCGTCAAGCGCCTTCCAGTTGAGCCAGAGCCAAAGCCCGACTTTGCGCTTGCGGCCATATTCGACGAGCTCGGGAAGATCGATCGCGGGGATCGATCGGGTGACGTCCACGCCCGGCCGAACCGTCCCGCCGCCGCCCGCGCCGACGTACCAGCCCTCGTCGATCAGCATGTAGTCGAGCTTCGCGGCGGCCGCGAAGTCGATGAAGCTCTTGTAGGTCGCGGTGGTCAGCGGGACATAGGCCTTGCCCGCAAGCGTCGGACCGTTCCACCAGTCCCAGGCGGATTTTCCCGGCTTCACCCACGAGGCGTCGAACGTAGGGTCGGGGTTGAGGTTGGTGATGAGGGTCGACTCGATCAGCTGCGCGGGATTGTCTGCGAGCATCACCACCCGCCACGGCGAGACGATGTCGGAACCGATGCGGGTGCGGACTGCGACGTTCGGGTCATCGAGCCGCGGCGAGAGCCTCACCTGCGCGCCGAGGCCGCCGTCGCCGCGGCCCGAAAGGTACATGCCGGCATAGTTTTTGAGGTCGGCCTCGGCGATTGCGAAGGCTGCGTCGCCCGTCTTGCAGACGAACGGGGCATCGAACAGATTGTGGTCGCGCATGGCGGACGCGCGGACCAGGTCGAACTCGCCTTCGTGGCTGGTTCGGAACCTGCCGAGGTTGAGGCCCCAGCAGTCGTAGTCGCTCGGGAAATCGAAGCGGGTGCTCTCGCCGAGGATCGATGCCGCTTCGGTCGCCGGCTGGACCGGAACCCGGTAGCGGAAGGCGGCGCCGTCGTCATAAGCGCGGAATACGAGCTGGAGCTTGCGCTGCGCTCCCGCCGGTTCGGCGAGATCGACGACAAGCTCGTTATAGCGATCGCGGGGATTGCTCGCCTTGCCCAGCAACCGGTAGGTGCGATCGGCCGAGGCGCGTTTAAGACCGGTGATCTCCAGGCCGTGTCCAACCCGTCCCCTGTCGAGCTCGAGGCCGAGCGGGGAGGGCGCGATCACCGGCTTGCCCGACAGCGACACCGCGAAGGTCGGCTGCCGGTCCGCCCCCGCCGCGACGGCGATGACGACCCGCCCGTCCGGCGAAGCCAGCGTCAGATCCGCGGCTTCGGCGGGCACGCAAGCGACCGCAAGCAGCGGCGCGAGCAACGATCGGATGTTCATGAGCCGGTCTCCCTCGTGCATCGAGAAACCAGAGGATGCGCCGGCGCGCAAGCGCGGCGTCAGGCCGAGGAAAGAGTCTCGGCGTCCTGCTCTTCGTTTTCCAGGAGGAGGTAGAAGACGTCCTCGCCGGCGTCGTTGACAGGGCGGCGACCTTCCGGGTCGACGACCGGCCTTGCTTGCTCAGGCCTTGGCGCGGGCGGCAGGTTCCGCTTCGAGGCGTTCGGCTTGTCGACCACCATGTTCTTGAGGATCGCGCCGACATAGGTTCCGTCTAGCCGGTAGGCCTTTTCGGCCCAGGCCCGGCCCACCGGCGTCCCGTCCAGAGTGTAGATGTGGCTGCCAAGCCTGAAGCCCTGGGGGCGTCCCTCGGCATTGAAAATATAGTCTGCCATTGATGTACGTTTCCAGGAGCTGGGTGACTCGCGTCCGTTGGACGTCAACTTATGCCTCGGCTAGTTCAGCCGCTTTGGCAACCGCCCAATGCGCCGTTTCCAGGTGATCGAAGACAAACGGTTTACGAAGCCAGCTGAGGACAAGGCCTTGTTCAGCGCGCGGCGAGTTTGCGGCGGGTTGTATGCCGGCCACCCGGATGTTAGTCGCCGAGTGGTTGGCGGTCGCGGCCGGCTGATGCCGCCCCAAGTCAGGGGATATAGATGAAGGCCGTCATTCTCGCTGGAGGTCTCGGCACCCGACTGGCCGAGGAGACCGGGGTCCGCCCCAAGCCGATGGTGGAGATCGGCGGACGGCCCATCATCTGGCACATCATGAAGACCTACGCCCATCATGGCATCACCGACTTCGTCGTGTGCCTTGGCTACAAGGGCTACATGATCAAGGAATACTTCGCGAATTACGGCCTTCACATGTCGGACGTGACGATCGACATGCGCAGCGGCACCATAGACGTTCACCGGAACCTGGCGGAAGACTGGCGGATTTGTCTCGTCGACACGGGCGACGACACTATGACCGGGGGGCGGCTCAAGCGGGCGATGAGCTACCTTGGGGACGACGAGAGCTTCTGCCTGACCTATGGCGACGGCGTCGCCGACGTCGACATAGGTGCGGCGATCGAATTTCATCGAAATCACGGCAAGGGCGCGACGGTGGCTGCGGTGCGCCCGTCGAGCCGCTTCGGACAGCTCGCGCTGCAGGATGCGACCGTGACCGCCTTCGCCGAGAAGCCCGTTGAAGAAGGCGGCTGGATCAACGGCGGCTTCTTCGTACTGTCCCGCGACGTCGAGCAATATATCGACGGCGACAGCACCGTCTGGGAGCGCGAGCCGCTGGAGAAGCTTGCGGCGGAAGGAAGGCTTCAGGCCTTCTTCCACGAAGGCTTCTGGCACCCCATGGATACGCTCCGAGACCGCCAGTACCTCCAGGAACTGTGGGCCTCCGGAAAGGCTCCGTGGCGGGTGTGGGCTTGACGCCCGCTTTCTGGCGCGGCCGGCGGGTCTTCGTCACGGGTCACACGGGCTTCAAGGGAGCATGGCTCCTTTCGATCCTGCGCGAGGTCGGGGCCGACGTGTGGGGCTTTTCGCTTGCCCCCCCGACCGCTCCCAGCATGTTCGAGCTTCTGAACCTCGCCGGGATCTGCCGGCACCGCGAGGGAGACATCCGGAACCGGGCCGATCTCAAGGATGCGATTGTGCAGGCGGAGCCGGAGATCGTCCTCCACCTTGCTGCCCAGCCGCTGGTCCGCGCTTCCTACGAGATGCCGGTCGAGACGTACGAGACGAACGTCATGGGCACCGTCCATCTGCTGGAAGCTTGCAGGAGCGCGCGGAGCATCAAGGCGATCGTCGTGGCGACGACCGACAAATGCTATGAGAATGTCGGCTGGGCCTGGGGCTACCGCGAGAATGATCGCCTCGGAGGCACAGACCCTTATTCGAACAGCAAGGCGGCGTGCGAGTTCATTGTGGACGGGTATCGGCACAGTTTCTTCAATCCCGGCGACCATAGCCGGCACGGCGTCGCGCTTGCCTCGGCGCGGGCCGGAAATGTCATCGGCGGCGGCGATTTCGCGGACGATCGGCTGGTCCCGGACGCGATGCGCGCGTTCATGGGGGGCGAGCCGCTGATGGTCAGAAATCCGCTGTCGATCCGGCCATGGCAGCATGTTCTCGAGCCGCTCAGCGGTTACCTGCTGCTGGCGGAGCGGCTGTGCAGCGATCCGCTGTTCGGGCAAGGGTGGAACTTCGGGCCTCCGGCCGAGGAGAGCGCCGCGGTCGGCGAAATCGTCGAGAAGCTGGCCGGGCTTTGGGGGACGGGAGCGCGCTCGGAGCAGGATCCGGCCGATCACCCGCACGAAGCGGCGACTCTGAAGCTCGACAGCACCAAGGCCAGGGTCGAACTGGGATGGCGGCCGCAGCTGGGCCTCGACGGCGCGCTCGCGCTGACGGCGGGGTGGTACTCGGCTTACCACCGCGGGGACGACCTGATAGCTCTGACCCGGGCGCAAACGAGAGGCTATCTGGGCCTCGGCGGCGCGTGAGCAACCTCGCCCCCGACGATCTCGACCACATGTTCGCCGGTCTGGCTCCGCTGTTGAAACGGCTCCGCGGACGCCGTCTGTTCATCACCGGCGGCACCGGCTTCGTCGGCAAGTGGCTGCTCGAGGCGCTGCTCGATGCCGATAGCCGCCTCGGGCTCGGGCTCGAGATCGTGGCGCTGAGCCGGCATCCCGGCCGCTTCGCAGCTTCGGCGCCAGCGCTGGCGAGGGCGCCGCAGCTACGCTTGATCGAGGGTGACGTCCGCGACTTTGCTCTGCCGGAAGGCCGCTTCGACTTCATCCTCCACGCGGCGACCGACGTCGTTCCGGCCGCCCCCCCCCTCGAGCTGTTCGACACCTGCGCCCAGGGCACTCGCCGGGTGCTCGATTTCGCGCTTCATGCGGGCGCACGGGAGCTGCTGCTGGTGAGCTCGGGCGCGATCTATGGGCGCCAGCCGCCGGAGCTCGCCCAGATTCCCGAGAGCTACCGCGGTGCGCCCGATCCGACCGCGGTCGGGTCCGCCTACGGGGAGGGGAAGCGCGTCTCCGAATGGCTCGGGGCAGCCTATGCCGAGCGCGGGTTGAGCCCGAAGATCGCACGCTGCTTCGCGTTCGTGGGCCCCTATCTTCCGCTCGACGCCCACTTCGCCGTCGGAAATTTCCTGCGCGACGCAATGGCGGGCGAGCCGATCAGCATCCGCGGCGACGGAACAGCCGTACGCAGCTATCTCCATGCGGCCGATTTGACCGTGTGGCTGCTGACCATCCTTCTGAACGGCCGCGTCGGAGGCGCCTACAACGTCGGCTCCGACGAGGCCCTGAGCATCGCCGACCTCGCGCGCCGTGTGGCCGCGGTGCTCGGCTCAACGGCGGAATTGGCCCTGGGCATCCCGCCTGCGCCGGGCCGCTCCGCCGAGCGCTATGTGCCCGACATTTCCCTTGCTCGTGAGGAGCTTGCGCTCGATGTCGCAATCGGATTGGATGATGCGATCCGGCGAACTGCGCGCTGGCACGGATGGGAGGCCGGGGAGTGACTGAGCAATTTGCCACCCGAGTGCGGCGGCACGCTCTCAAGATGGTCACCACCGCGCGCGCGTCCCATATCGGCAGCGCACTCTCGATCGCGGACATTCTCGCAGTCCTCTACGGCCGAGTGATGAGGTTCGACCCCAGCAACCCCGAATGGGAGGGCCGCGACCGGTTCATCCTCAGCAAAGGACATGCCTGCGTCGCCGTTTATGCGGCTCTCGCCGAGGCGGGGTTCTTCCCGGCCGATGACCTCATCGAATATGGGCGGGACCATTCGGCGCTGATGAACCACATCAGCCACAAGGTGAAAGGCGTCGAATTCTCCACGGGCGCCCTCGGGCATGGCCTGCCGTTCGGCGTCGGGAAGGCGCTGGCGGCCAAGCGGAAGGGCGCGGGCTGGCGCACGTTCGTCCTGCTCAGCGACGGCGAGATGCAGGAGGGCAGCAACTGGGAGGCCTTCATGTTCGCCGCCCATCACAGCCTGGACAATCTGGTGGCGATCATCGACTTCAACAAGTTGCAGAGCCTGACGACGGTGGAGGAGACGCTGAGCCTTGAGCCATTGGCGGACAAGCTCGCGGCTTTTGGTTGGCACGTCCGCGAGCTGGACGGACACGATCATGCAGCGCTCACTGCAGCACTGGAGACGGCGCCCTGGCTGCCCGGCAAGCCTTCAGCGCTGATCGCTCACACCGTCAAAGGCAAGGGCGTGCCGATGATGGAGAACAGGGTCGAATGGCACTATAAGAGCCCCAGCGCCGACCAGCTCGACCAGGCCCTCGCGGAGCTGCCCGTCGATGCGTAACGCCTTCGTCGACGAACTCGTCCGGCTGGCGGAACAGCACGACCATATCGCGCTGGTCGTGGGCGACCTCGGCTATTCGGTCATCGAACCGTTCGCCGACCGCTTCCCGGATCGAATCATCAACGCCGGCGTCGCCGAGCAGAACATGACCGGACTCGCCGCGGGTATGGCTTCCGAGGGTTATCACGTCTTCACCTATTCGATCGCGAACTTCCCGACATTCCGGTGCGCCGAGCAGGTCCGGAACGACGTCGACTACCACCGGCTGGCGGTCACGGTGGTCGCTGTCGGCGGCGGCCTTGCTTACGGCGCGCTGGGCTACTCCCACCATGCGGTGCAGGATTATGCGCTGATGCGCTCGCTTCCGAACATGCTGATCGCCGCGCCCGGGGACCCGATGGAAGTGCGAGCCTGCATGCGCTACCTGGTGGCGAACCCGCAGCCGTCATACCTTCGGCTCGGCAAGGCGGGCGAGCCCCACCTCCATCCCGACGTGCCCGAAGTGGCACCGGGCCGCTGGCTGCCGATCATGACGAGCGCGGCCCGGCCCGGCCATCTCCTGCTGTCCACGGGCGCCGCCGCCGCCGCCGCGGTCGAGCGAGTCACTCGGGACCCGCACAAGGATTACAGCATCGCCTCAATGCCTTTGTGGGGCATGGCCTCCAAATCGTCGCAGCCTGCGCAGCTC
>Ga0216301_1000369_pt1 | contig 12168 bp, 4 predicted proteins | sample 4hB_Boncat_minus_FD_156203 | JGI IMG/M metagenome (GOLD analysis project Ga0216301, IMG submission 156203) | Terrestrial sediment cell enrichment communities for BONCAT metagenomics from Utah, United States - 4hB_Boncat_minus | ecosystem: Environmental > Terrestrial > Deep subsurface > Rock...
CTCCTGGAAGACCTGTCGCGGGCGGCGGCGCTTACGAAGCTGTGCCTGACGCTGTTCAACCTGAACGAGTTCGTCTTCGTGGACTGAACCAAAGTGGCCGGAAGCGCCCGGAAGTGGGCGGGAGGGAGAGATTCGAGATGAGACGCACTGCTTGCGGTCGCCGGGAAAGCGTCCGGTCGCGTCGGGACTTCCTGGCCAGGTCGGCGTTCGGTTTCGGGGCCCTGGCTCTGGGACAGCTGCTGGACCAGGAAGCTGCCGGAGCGTCCCCGGCGCCCAGTCCCGCGCGAAACCCGCTGGCGCCCAAGCCGCAGGACTTTCCCGGCAAGGCGAAAGCCGTCATCCTGCTGTTCATGCAGGGAGGGCCCAGCCACCTGGAGACGTTCGACCCCAAGCCCGAGTTGAAGCGCCTGGACGGGCAGGCGCTTCCCGCCAGCTTCAAGTCGGATGACCTCAACCTCCAGTTCATGAAGGCTACGGACGGGAAGCTGATGGCTTCCCCATTCCCCTTCAAGAAGTATGGGAAGTCCGGCCTAGAGATCTCGGAGCTGTTCGCGGGGGTGGGGCAGTTTGCCGACGACCTCGCGGTGATCCGGTCGTGCTGCCACGACTCGTTCATCCACGGTCCGGCGTTGACCCTGCAACAGACCGGCTCTCTGCTCCTGGGCCATCCCAGCGTGGGCGCCTGGGTCACCTACGGTCTGGGCAGCGAGAGCCAGAACCTCCCGGCCTACATGGTGATGACGGACGGCGTCATCCGAAACGGCGGAAGCGCGTCCTACGGCTCCGGCTTCCTTCCCGCGCTGTACCAGGGCACAATGGTGCGGACGGAAGGCGCGGCGATCCAGAACCTCGCCGTCCCGCCGCAGATCACGCCGGGCGACCAGCGTAAAATGCTGGACGCGATGGGCGCTTTCAACAGCCGTCACGCGGAGTCCCGCCCGGACGACTCCCGGCTCGCCGCCCGGATCGCGAACTACGAGCTGGCCTTCCGGATGCAGACCGCCGCGCCGGAGTTGATGGACGTCGGCCGGGAGCCGGCCCACGTCCGGCAGACCTACGGCCTGGATAGCCCCCAGACCGCACAGTTCGGCAAGATGTGTCTCCTCGCCCGCCGGATGGTGGAGCGGGGCGTCCGTTTCGTGCAGCTCTATAGCAGCGACTGGGACGGGCACGGCGAGTGCGCCGCCAATCATCAGGCCAACTGCGCCCGGACCGACCAGCCGATTGCGGGGCTCCTGGGCGACTTGAAGCAGCGTGGGCTCCTGGACAGCACGCTCGTGGTGTGGGTGGGCGAGTTCGGCCGCACGCCCGTGGTCCAGGGCAACCGCGGCCGGGATCACAACCCGTACGGCTTCAGCTCCTGGATGGCGGGCGGGGGGATCCGTGGCGGGAAAGCCATCGGCGCCACGGATGAGCTCGGCTTCCGCGCGGTGGAGGATAAGGTCCATCCCCACGACCTCCAGGCCACGATGCTCTCCTTGCTGGGCCTGGACCATCGCAAACTGACCTACCTGTTCGAAGGCCGCCAGCGCCGCCTAACCGACGTCGGCGGCTACAACGACCTTTCCAAGCGGCTCACCGCCGGCTAGCGCCGGCGGTCCCTCCCCCGAAACCAGTCTAAGCTGGTATGGGATCGCAAAACCGGGGGAGCAGGATCACATCTGGGTTCTCGATCACCCGTGGAGAGCAGGATTTGGAGTCGGTGCTTCCCAGCGCCGTCCTCCTGGGCGGTGACAGCTACCTTCCCGACCAGGAAGCTGCCCTACGGGCGCGGAAAAAGGAAACGCCCAGCGGGCGCCCGGCGCCCCAGATCCTGCTTTAGGAAGCTCATCATCGCCCGGTGTTCGGCAGTTGCCCCCGCCCTGTCCAGATCCGATACAAGCCTAGCGAAACCAGCAGAGGGCTCTTGTGAAACGACCATCATTGATTTCCGTCCTGCTCCCGCTCCTGGCCGTCCTGTGCGCCGCCACGGGGGCCGCCTCGGGCGCGGGCGCCGAGACCCCGCTCGGAAGCCTCCGTCCCGGCCCCGGCGCCCAGTTGCTGGAGCTCGAGATCAACCCTGAAAGCCGCGTGAAGGTGGCGCGGGTGGGGACGCTCCCCACGCTGGTCCAGGGCCAGTGGCGCTCGTGCCTGATCCGCGTGCGCAATGCCGCCGGCTCCACCGCGCCGCTGCGGGTGGAAGACTCTGCCGGCGGGGCTGTAGGGGATTCTGCCTCGAGCCTGTGGTCCCAAAGCGGTCTCACCTGGAGGCTGGAGCCGGACCCCCGGGCGGGGATGCGCCTCACGGGGGCGGGCGAGGAGTACCGGGTCCTCTCCGTCCGGGGCTCCACCCCCGGACGAAGGGCCGCGTGCCTGCAGTTCAACGTCGGCCAGGGGACCCAGGACCTCGGCTTCCGGGGCGAGGCAGACCTCCTGCTCACGGTGGCTCCGGCCAGCGCCGCCGCCTCATCCGGGCGCGACGCGCCGGTAGTGGAGGCGCAGCCGCTGCTCGCGCAGTGCCGGCGCCTCCGGGAAGCGCTGGAGCTGCTGGGAGAGCCGCTGCCGCCCGCCCGTCTGGCCCTGCTGGAGCGCGCCGGCCGCGAGTCTGCGGATGCTTCCGTGGCGGCGCGGGTCCAGGAAGCCCTCGACCCGCTCTGTCTCGCGGAGCTTCAGGTCCGCCCGGACGGCTCCGTGGCCGTGGCGCGGGGGCAGGCGCCTGCCGCACTGCAGGAACAGGGATGGCGGACGTTCCTGGTCAAGGTCCGGAACGAGGCGGGCGCGACGGGGAGTCTGCGCGTGAGCAGCCCGAACGCACGGCCGGCGCCGAACGGCCCCGCCTCCGAGATCCCTCACCGCTGGCTGGATCTCCACGTGGTGGAATCGTCGCCCCTCAGCCCCACGCTCTCGGGCCTGGCCCTGGAGTACCGTCTCCTTCAGGTCTACGCGCGCGACGCCGGCAAGCTGGGGGCGACGCTCAGCTTCAATGTCGGCGGATCGCGGGTTTCCGCCGGCGGCCAGCCCCGGCCGCTCCAGATCCGGGAATGGCGTTTTCCGCGAGACGCGGCCGGCTGGAAGGCGATGAACCAGAGCCGCCTGGAGCCCCGCGGGGACGCCTTGCGGATCGTGAGCACCGGCGTCGACCCGTATATCGGCGCGGACGTGCGCGCGCCCCGTGGGAAGATGGTGCTCCGCTTCCGGGCGCGCGCGGAGCGGCCGGGGTTCGGGCAGCTGTTCTGGTGGACGGAGGACCAGCCGCAGCCGGACGGGCGGCGCCAGGAGGTCTTTTCGCTGGAGGAAGACAACGGCAAGTTCCGCGATTACACCGTCCGGTTCACCGTCACCGGCGACCTTCTCGGGATCCGGCTCGACCCCTGCGGCGCCCCCGGGTGGGTCGATCTTCAGTCGGTGTCTCTTGCCTACGAGGAGGACCCCGGGCAGCACTCACCCCCGCTCCCACTCTCCTTCACCTCTGTACCTTCCCAGGTAGTGACCTTCAGCGTCCAGGATGAGCAGGGCCGTCCCACCACGGCATGCTTCGTGGTGCGCGATGAACAGGGGCGCGTCTATCCCGCTCAGTCCAAGCGGCTGGCGCCGGACTTCTTCTTCCATCCCCAGGTGTACCGGGCGGATGGGGAGACCCTGCGCCTGCCGGCTGGCGCCTACACCCTCCGGTGCAGCCGGGGGCCGGAGTCCGTGCCGGAGACGCGGGCACTAACGGTCGGCGCCGGTCCCGCCCGGTTCGTCTACCGCGTGCGGCGGTGGACCGATCCCGCGGCGCGCGGGTGGTACTCGGGGGACCACCACATCCACGCCGCCGGCTGCGCGCACTACTCAAGTCCCACGGAGGGCGTCCGCCCGGAGGACATGGCCCGCCACTGCCAGGGGGAGGACCTGAAGGTGGGCGCCAACCTCACCTGGGGCCCGTGCTTTGATTACCAGAAGCAGTTCTTCACCGGTAAAACGGACCGCCACTCCCGCTACCCTTACCTGCTGCGGTATGACATCGAGGTTTCCGGGTTCGGCTCCCACCAGAGCGGACATCTCTGCCTGCTCCGGCTGAAGGACCAGATCTACCCGGGCGGCGCCTCCAAGGACCACTGGCCGACGCTCGGCCTGAACACCCTGCGGTGGGCCAGGGCGCAGGGGGCCGTCTGCGGCCCGGCGCACTCCGCGAACGGCCTGGCGCCCACCCGGGAGCGGGTGATGGGCCCCGATGGGCCGGCGGGGCTGCCCAACTACGCTATCCCCGCGTATGACGGCATCGGCGCCAACGAGTTCATCGTGGACGTGACCCATCAGGTCCCGGGGCCGGATGGTAAACCGACGCCCGCGGTCGATTTCCTGTCCACCATGGATACGGACCGGACCGCCGAGCTGAACATGTGGTACCACGTGCTGAACTGCGGCTTCCGGCCGCGCGTGAGTGGGGAAACCGACTTCCCCTGCATCAGCGGCGAGCGCGTGGGCCTCGGCCGCGTCTACGTGAAGCAGCGCGGCCGACTTACTTACGACGACTGGTGTGAGGGGATTCGCACGGGACGCAGTTACGTCAGCGACGGCGCTCACCACCTGATGGACTTCCGGGGCTCCGCCTTAGATGCGCCCAAGCAGAGTGTGGACGTCGGCGAGCGCGGCAGCGAGCTGCGCCTCGCCCGGGCGGGAGCCATCCGTCTGCGGGTCCGGGCCGCCGCCCGCGCCGAGCCGGGGTCCCCGGCGCCGGTCGAGCTGATCGTCAATGGTTATCCCGTGGCCAAGCAGCTCGTGCCGCAGGACGGCCAGGCGCGGGAGCTGGTTTTCGAGACACGCGTGGAGCGGAGCAGCTGGCTCGCCGTGCGGATGTTTCCCGGGGCGCACACCAACCCGATCTGGGTTCTGGTGGATGACCAGCCGGTCCGGGCGTCTCGCCGGAGCGCCGAGTGGTGCCTCCGGGGGGTGGACCAGTGCTGGAAGCAGAAGGAGCGGACCTACGCCGAGGGAGAGCGCGAAGAGGCCCGGCGGGCCTATGAACACGCCCGGGCCAGCTACCGGCAGATCCTGTCCGAGGCCCGCTCCGACTGAGGCGCCCGTTCGCGTTCCGGCCGGCGCATGGCCGGCCGGAACGCACTCAACTTTCCAACGGGCGTCGGTAGGGCAGGCGGCGATCCAACTCCCCACCGCGCGTTCGGACGCCCTGCCTCACGGCGCGCCCTCGAGCGCCGCATCGAAGAGCGCGCGGGCGGGATCGTCCGCCAGGACGGCGGTCTGCAGGAAAGAGCAGTCGCGGGAGATGATGCCCTCGTAGTCGGTGGGGGCGCCGTCCCACTTCAGGATGGAGTAGCACTGCCCCGGCAGGTTGACCACCCCCATGTAGAACCCGCTGCCATTGGCGAAGAGGCCTTCGTGCTGCCGCCGGAAGATCTCGCGCTGGAGCAGGCGCGCCTGATCTTTCATTCCGGCCCGCGCGAAGGCCATGATCGTGGCGACGGTGTCCTGCGGGAAGATGCCGCCATTGCAATAGTAGGGGAACTCGCGCTTCCCGTAGTCCGCGAAGTTGAACTCCGGCGGCACGCTTTCCAGGTTACATGGGATGCCCCAGTAGAAGCCGGCGTAGTCACCGGCCCCAGGATCGATGTAGCGCACCGTTTTCCCGCGGGCGCTGTCCCGGTACTGGGCCGCCGCCAGATCGTCCCAGAGACGCTGCATCACGTCCCGGCCGCCGCGCGGGATGCCGGTGTCTCGCTCCAGGCCGTCCGCGATGCCGAACAAGACCGCATTGGCCTGGATCAGGGGATTGCCGTAGTCGTGACGTCTCCCGTTCTTGCCGATCCACCAGAGGTAACGCCCCCTTTCCCGGTCGTAGAACTGCGTGTTATAGGCCTTACGCAGTCGCAGGGCGCGCTGGCGGTAAGCACTGCCGCGGTCTACCTGGCCGCTGTCCTCCAGCATCCGCGCGACGCCCAGCAGGGACTTGTACGCCTGTCCATTCACCAGCGCGTTCTTCCAGCCGGAGCTGACGGTGTCGTAAGCGGTGTCGCCAAACTGGTGGCCGCCGTTCCCGTCCCGGAAGGTCTCAATCAAGCCGTCATCATCCACATCCCGCGCCACCAGATAGTCGGCGGCCTTCACGAGCACCGCCTGGTTTTCGCGGACGAACCGCGTGTCGCGAGTTGACAGGTAATAGTCGGTGGCTGCGTTCAGCACGCCGGTGTTGGAGTCCGCCGAGATATTGCCGGTCTGCAGGACGTAATCCAGTGAGCCATCCGCGTTCATGCGCTGGTTCAGCCAGAACTCGATGCTCCGGCGGGCTATCCGGTTCAGGTCAATGCCTGCCACTTTCGCCTTCTTGCCCATGCCGCAGAGCCATTGCAGGTTGCGGTCCATGTTGACGCTGACCGGGTCCGAGATCACGTTGTTTCCGAGGATCCCCCCAGGGGAGCCGAGCCATCCGGAGCCGCCCTCCTGGGCCGGCATGTAGCACGTGTCCTGGAGCAGCGAGAGCAGTCCCCGGCGGACCCGCGCCCATTCACGGTCGGAGATCGTCGAGTTGGGCTTCGTTAATCGCACCGGCGCCAGTTCGATCCGGCGCTCGCGCTCGCCGTGGGAGAGCAGCTCCACCCGCAGCTCGGTTCGCTGGCGCTGCCGGCTGCCGGTGAACCGGCAGGCCAGTCGCTGCCGCTTTCCGACGCCGCTCAACCGGAGCTGTCCCATATCCAGCGCGTTGATGAGGAGCGGCGCGAAGACCGCCCCCTCGCGGCCCCACTCCTCCGCGATGACCGTCGTGCCCATCGCGCGGGGAGCGAAGGGCATCACCAGGGACACGCTCTTCAGCTCCCCCGCCGCTTCACCCCGGGCCGCTACGTCCATCCGCAGGCCGTCCCCCTGGCGGTAGACTCGCCAGCGGGCTTCGACGCCCGGCGCCGGGCGGAATTCATAACTCACCCGGCCGGGACGCAGGGTCCGGTTCGAGCCCACGTCCCCCGAGCGGACTACCCGCCCATCCGTCAGGGTGAACTCAAGCTGCATCGGCTCCCAGAGGAGCTGCGTCTTCGCGCGGTCGCCGCCCTCGGTGTCGATGCCGAAGTCGGTAATGGCCGCCGCATAGGCATCGGCCCGCAGGTTGTAGACCGCGGCGCCGGTGGGACGCCAGTTGCGGCCGGTGTTCGACGGCTGCGCGACGAAGTTGCCGAATTGCGCCGGCGGGGAGAACGGGCGGTCGGTGAAGACCACGCCGGCGGGGTCGCGCACCGCCTCGGTGATGGCTCGAACCAGGCGCGGGTGCTCACCGGCGATATCCCACAGGGTGACGGACTGATTACCCAGGCTGGAGCAGACGAGCCGTCCGCCGGGCGACATGCCCAGGGCCGTGGGGGTGGGGACCTCGCTGGCGGGCACGACCACTGCGTTCGTCTTACCGTCATAGCGCGCGATCCCGCCGCTTCCGCTCCACCAGCACCGGCCCTGGGAATCGAAGGCGATCCCCCAGGGGGAGAACGCCGGAGCGGAGACATAGAGCTGCGGCTCGCCGCCGGTCAAGGGGAACCGGCGCACCCGGCCCTCCGCGAACTCGGTGGTGAACACCGCGCCGTCCCGCACCGCGATCTGGGTGATCCAGCCCCGTGGGTTTCCCGAGGCGATGGTTCGCTTGTAGGCGCCCGTGGTTCCGTCGTAGCGGTGCACGGCGCTGTCATCGCTGCTGACGACCAGGAGATCCCCGTCGTGCCAGAGCAGGTGGGAGGCGCGCGCCAGATAGCCGGGACTGCCCTTGGGGACCCGGATGAAATCCGCCAGGAAGCGGCCCGTGGTCCCGTCGTGCTTCCGCACTGCCCCGGGTCCCCCTACGGCGCCGGTGGCGATGTAGAGGGCGCCATCCGGCCCAAAAGCGAGCGCGTTCGGCCGATCGATGCCGCGAATGAAAGTCCCCAGGTGGGCTCCGCTCGCCGCATCATACCGCTCGACCGTGCCCGCTCCGCTCATCGCCACCAGCAAGTGGGCAGGGCTCGCGCTGTCCGACGCCGGGAGCTGCGCTCCGGTCCGAGCAGCCAGGGCCAGAAGCCCGACACAGATCAGTATCCAGCACCCCGTTGCTCGCTCTTTCAATGTTCTGTCCTCAAACGCGCTCCTCATCAATGTGGGTAATTGCCGTCGGGCCGGATGGTTTTCAGAGGAGGCATCGCAGGAGGCAGTACGAAGCGCCGCAAGTTAGCGGCCGTGGGCACGGGCCGTAGATTGGCGCGCCTCGTCCGGCTGCGCGTTTCCCAAGCTGCGTCGAAGCAATGAGCGCTCCACACCCGGCGCAGAGGCATGCCCGCGCGGCCCCGGCTCCAACCTTCGCAAGAGCCTGCCATCAGGACAGGATGTCCTGGATAACGCTGCCGTGGACGTTGGTGAGGCGGCGCTGGATGCCGTTGTGGTAGTAGGTAAGGCGCTCGTGGTTGATCCCGAGCAGGTGGAGGAGCGTGGCGTGGAAGTCATGGACGTCCACGCGGTTCTCCACCGCCTTCCAGCCGACTTCGTCAGAGGCGCCGTAGCTGACGCCGTGCTTCAGGCCGGCCCCGGCCAGCCAGACGGTGAAGGAGTCCGGGTTGTGGTCGCGGCCGGGGCCAGCCTGGTCCCCCGCAGACTCGGCGAAGGGCGTGCGGCCGAACTCAGTGTTGAAAATCACCAGCGTGTCGTCCAGCATCCCGCGCTGGCGGAGGTCTTTCAGCAGCCCGGCCACGGGCCGGTCGATCTTCGCGGCTTCCCGGCGGTGGTTGTCGGGGACACTGCCATGTGCGTCCCAGTGGACGTCGCTGCCGAACGCGGCGCCGCTCCAGAGCTGGACGAAGCGCACGCCACGCTCCAGCAGCCGCCGTCCCAGCAGGCAGCTCCGCCCGAAGTCTTTGCTCTCCGGCTGGTCCATCCCGTAGAGCGCCTGGGTGGCGGCGGACTCGCGGTTCAGGTCGGTGGCTTCCGGCACCGCAAGCTGCATGCGCGCGGCCAGCTCGTAGCTGCGCATCCGGCTGGCGAGAGCGTCATCGCCGCCGCGCTCCGCCAGGTGCCGGCGGTTCAGGCGCTCCAACGCGGCGTAGCGGGCGGCCTGCACCGGCGCCGGAGCGCCGCTCGCGGGCTGGAGGTCGCGGATGGCGGGGCCGGAGGTGTTCAGGACAACGCCCTGCCGCCGCGCGGGGAGGAAGCCGCTGGTCCAGTTGTTAGCGCCGCCGGTGGGCAGAGCGCGGCTGTCTGGCAGGACCACAAAGGCCGGCAGGTTGTCGACCTCGGAGCCGAGGCCGTAGGAGAGCCACGCGCCCATGGAGGGGAAGCCCAGGGTGCGAAAGCCGCTGTTCGCCTCGTAGGTGGCGGGGGTGTGGTTGCCCGTGCCGGCCCAGAGGGAGCGGATGAGGGTGAGCTCGTCCGCCAGCTCAGCGAGGTGGGGGAAGAGGTCCGAGATCCAGAGCCCGCTCTTGCCGCGCTGTCGGAAGGGGAAGTGCGGGCGGTGGAGCAGCCCGACGCGGCCCATGAAGCCCTCCGGCCGCTGCGGACCGGGGACGGACTTTGCGTGGAATTTGAACAGCTCCGGCTTGTAGTCGAACGTGTCGACGTGGCTCATGCCGCCCTGGAGGAAGATCTGGATGGCGCGCTTGGCCTTCGGCGCGTGGTGCGGAGGCGGGTCCGCCGCCTCGCCGGGAACGCCTGCCGCCCCAGCTTCGCGCTGGAGCAGCGCCGCCATCGCCACGCCGCCCAGCCCGGTGGCGAACCGCGAGAGGAGGTCGCGGCGGGTGACGGGCGCGTCGTGGCCGGAGCAGGGATGGGCCGGTCGTTCAGGGGTTCGGGGGTGTGACATTCAGGTCTTGCTTCTGGGTCCTCGGCGGCGGAGCCCCGTAGCCTCAATCGACGTAGATGAACTCGTTGGTATTCAGCAGCACCAGGCAGAACTGCTCCAGCCCGTGCTCGGCGATGAACCCGGCGGCGAAGCGCTCCTCGTCCGCTGCCGGCGCCCGCCCGAAGGCGAGCCGGTAGGCGCGACGGACCTGCGCGGTCGGGTCCGGGCCGGTTTCACGCTTCAGGCGCTCCACCCATTTGCCCGCGCTCCGCTCCATGAAGGCGTTGTTCAGCAGCGAGAGGGCCTGGAGCGGCGTGGTGGTCACGGAGCGTCGGGGCGTCGCCACGGAGGGGTCTGGACAGTCCAGCGCGTCGAGGAACGGGCTCGTCCCGGCGCGGACGACCATCCGGTAAAGGCTGCGGCGGTTGAACTCGGGCCCTTTGGCGTCGATCAGGGTGTAAATCTCGTTGTTGCCCTGGCTGCGCACCGTCCAGTCGCGGAAGCTCGGCCCGCCGATGGCGCCGTTCAGCTCTCCGGAGACGGCGAGCACCGCGTCGCGCAGCGCCTCCGCCTCCAGCCGGCGCAGACGCTGGCGCCAAAGCAGGCGGTTGTCCGCGTCTAGCAATTGCGGATTTCGGAGTGCGGATTTCGGAATGGGGGAGACAGCTGGAGGTTTGGCGGCGGTCCGGGCTGCCGCCGTTCGTGCGGGGAACGAGCGCTGGCGGTAGGCGGCAGAGGTGAGGATGAGGCGGTGCAGCGCCTTGAGAGAGTGGGGTTTCAGGTTCTCGCCCCCCGTACGGGGGGTAAAGGTTTCAGGTTTTGGGTTAGCGGAACCTGAAACCTGAAACCTGGAACTTGAAACCCCCGCAAACCCGGCCGCCAGCCAGTCGAGCAGCTCCGGGTGCGAAGGCTGGCCGCCGTTGAAGCCGAAGTCGCTGGGAGTGGCGAGCAGCGCCTCCCCGAAGTGGTAGCCCCACACGCGGTTCACCATGACGCGGGCGACGAGCGGGTTCCGTGGGTCCGCAGTCCAGGCGGCGAGGGCCTTGCGTCGGTCCCCTTCGCGGGCGTCGGCCGCGACGCCCCACGCGGCGGGAACCGACGTTAGCGCCGCCAGCCCGGCGGGCGTCACCGCTTCCCCTTTCGCCCGGTAGTCGCCGCGCGCCAGGACGTGGAAGACGCCGGGGTCCTTCGGGTTGGAGACGTGCGCGGGACCGCCCGCCAGGAGACGCAGGCGGCTCTCCCGCCGGCCGATCTGCGCCTGGAGGTCGGCGCGCCGCCCGGCGGCCTCGGCCGGAAGCGCCGCGAGCTGCGACTGCAGCGTCGCGATTTCGCCTTGCAGCGCCTCGGACTGCGCCGTCGCGACGGCCTTCCCGGCGGCGGAGCGCGACTCTCGCTCCGCGCCGTGGTAGGTCCCGCCGAGCGCCGCCGCCATCTGGTAGTACTCCTTCTGGCTGATCGGGTCGAACTTGTGGTCGTGGCAGCGGGCGCAATTGACGGTGAGGCCCAGGAACGTCTGGCTGACGGAGCCAACCAGGCCTTCCAGCTCTTCTTCGCGGGCCGCCGCCCGCATGGAGGCGGGTCCGGCGTCGTAGGCGGTGAGGTCGTAGGGGCCCATCACCAGGAAGCCGGAGGCGATCACCGCGAGAGGATCATTGGGCCGAAGGACGTCGCCGGCGATCTGGAGGCGGACGAACTCGTCGTAGGGAAGGTCGCTGTTGAGGGCGTCCACCACCCAGTCCCGGTACTTCCACGCGTTGGGTCGCAGCTTGTTCCGCTCGAAGCCCTGCGTCTCGCCGAAGCGCACCACGTCCAGCCAGTGACGCGCCCAGCGCTCTCCGTAGCGGGGAGAGGCGAGGAGGCGGTCCACCACCTTCTCCCAGGCGTCCGGCGCCGAGTCGGCGACGAAGGCGTCCACCTCCTCCGGCGTGGGCGGGAGGCCCGTCAGGTCGAACGTGACGCGGCGGATCAGGGTGACGCGGTCCGCGTAGGGCGAGGGGCCGAGCCCTTTCGCCTCCAGCTTTGCGAGAATGAACGAGTCGATAGGGTTGACCGCCCAACCGGCTCGCTTCACCCTGGGGAGCGGGGGCTGCGCCAGCGGCTTTAGCGACCACCAGTCGTAGCCGGCGCGGGCGGGGGAGCTGAAGCGGAACGGATCGAGCGGCGCGGCACCCCAGGCGGCGCCTTCCGCAATCCAGCGCTTCAGGAGCGCTTTGTCTGCGGGCTTGAGGGGATGCTTCGGCGGCATCTGGTCGGCGGCGACCCGCTTCCAGAGCCAGCTCGCGTCCGGCTTGCCGGGGACGAGAGCCGGGCCTCGGGCTCCTCCTCTGCGCGTCGTCTCCGAGCGAGAGAGGTCGAGCCCTCCCTGCGGGGCGCTCGGGCCGTGGCAGGAGAGACACTCGCGGGCCAGGAGC
>Ga0216301_1000370_pt1 | contig 12160 bp, 9 predicted proteins | sample 4hB_Boncat_minus_FD_156203 | JGI IMG/M metagenome (GOLD analysis project Ga0216301, IMG submission 156203) | Terrestrial sediment cell enrichment communities for BONCAT metagenomics from Utah, United States - 4hB_Boncat_minus | ecosystem: Environmental > Terrestrial > Deep subsurface > Rock...
CACCCTGGCCCGCTACTTCAATCGCGCCCTTGGCTTGCCGCACCTCGACATCGCTCGCTATGCCGTCTGAATCTGACCCAACTCGTTACTTAGGAGGTCCAAAGACCCTGCGCTCCAACCGCTACGGGCCCACCGGCCTGGTTTGCCGCCCCTCGGTCGGGGTCGATACTGAAAGCGGCGAGGGTCGCTCGGTCTACGGCAGGCCCACCGGTCCGCCGTAAGACGCCTCGCTACCCTTTCCGCCCGCTCCGCTGCCGCCGGTCTGGCGCACCGTCCCCCAGGCGTCTATACTGGAAGCGCCGGCGACACGACGGTCTGCAAGCCCGCCCTCCGGGGTGGGGGCGTAAGACGGCTCGGCCTCCAGCAGCGTTTCGGACGTTTGCGCGACACCTCCCTCGGGAGTGGCACGTAGCGGCTGGGACCCCAAAGACCGACCCTCCGAGTCGTCGCCCCGCTCACTCCCCGAACGCCTTGTGCTCCTCTCGCCGCTGGGCCGGCGTGCTCCAGGACCAGAGCGAGAAGAAGGCCCGGTCCCCGATCCGCAGCGTGGCGGCGTCCCCCGTGCGGGCCAGCGGGAAGTGCGGCGCCTGGCTGGCGACGCGCGCGTCTCGGTAGGCGCGCAGTTCCAAACGGGGCGCCCAGAGCAGCCCCGCGCCGAAGCCGAGGAGTAGGGCGACCGCCGCAGCGCAGCAGCAGCACAGCAGCAGCGCTGCGAGAGCCAGAACGAGGGCTTGGGGGTGCTGGTCGCGCCAGCGGCGTCCAGGTGCGGCATCGTCGCCTCACGGGGGCGGAGCGCTCGTCAGCCACGCTGCCGACCCGGAGCGAGCCCTTCCCGCCCCTGCGTTCGCGGCAGGGGGCTCTGACGGTCTGCCTATCTCGCGTTAGAACCGCCCGCGTCCTACACCGCAACCATAAACCAAAGGAGGGATTGCATTGCGGTTACTGAATTACTTTGTTTGGGATTGCACGAGAGGAGCATCTGCGCATCTCTGCAATGGCAGCGATCCACGTTTTGAGCGATTCCCGGCCCCCATGCCGGCAGAGAAGGGACGCCAGTATGCGATTCTGCATCAGGCCCTGGTTGATGACCGCGCTCGCAGTCGGACTGCTGGTAACCGGGGCAGGTCCGGTAGCGGCGCAGACGATCGACACTCGGTCTCTCGGCTTCGAGGGCCGGATCAGGTCATTCGGGGCGGAACCTAGTGGCCACACCACCTTTGGCCAGACTTTTAAGGCCCTCAACACGCACTTGGACAGCTTCGAATTCCGCTATGCTGTCGCCAACGCAGCCGATCCCGTGGATTTCCGGTTCTATGTGATGGGGTGGAATAACGCAACGTTCCGAGCGGAAGGGCCCATCCTGTTTGAGAGCGCCACCACTACAGCATCCACCGCCTTGCCCGGCGCTTACTATGCGTTTGACACTGGCGGCCTCTCGCTGACTCCGGGCGGCACTTACGTGGGGTTCTTCAGTTCTCGTGGATTGCCAGACCAGCCAGGCACTAACGCGGGCACCGCACTGGCGCGTGGTCTCTATAATCCAGACTTTGGCACGGAGTTCCCCGGTGTTTACGCGGACGGCCAATTCGTTTACTGGGCTGCGAGTGACTTCTCGCAACTGACGCGCCGGGAGTGGTTCGGTTCGTGGAAGGGGTATGACCTGGACTTCAAAGCGGAATTCTCCGATGGCTCTGCTTCCGCTGTCCCCGAGCCTGCCTCCCTCGCGCTGATGCTGCCCGGTCTCGGCGCGGTGGCGCTGCTGAAGCGGCGGAAGAAGCCGGCTGAGTAGAGAGAGTTTCCCAAAAGCAAAACGAGCCCCGCCTGGCGATCCAGGCGGGGCTTTTCGTCCTGCGAGATCGCCTCCTGCTCCTCTTTATCCGCTTCTCTGTGCTTTCTTGCGTCTTTGCGGCAAGACTCGCTCCCAAGCATCCTGCGTCCGTCCCTGCCTCCATGCCGCTGTCCCCCTCCCTCTACCTCGGTGCCTCCAGCTGGACCGCTCCCTCCTGGAAGGGGCCGTTCTACCCGCCCGAGCTCCCCGCCGCCGACTACCTCACTCACTACGCCGCGCGCTTCCGCACCGTGGAAGTGGCCTCCACCGGGTATCGACCGCCCACCGCGAGGACGGTGGAGAGCTGGCGCCGCAAGACCCCGGAGGGCTTCGTCTTTGCGCTGAAGGTCCCCCGCAGCATCACGCACGAGCAGGTGCAGGAGTGAGGCTCCACATCGAAGATCCCATCCCAGTCCAGCCCGATATGGACTTCCTTATCCTTGCTGCCGTCACCGCCTGCGAGATGGTCCTCGAAGGACGAGGTGAGGACGGCTACTGGTTCATGCAGGAGAGCCTGGCAGCGCGCCGACAAGCCCAGCATGCTGATGTCGGCAACGCCGGTCACGCAGGGGAAGAAGAGCACGGGGCATCCGGTATGCGTGCTTCCTGACTATCTGCTGGACACACGCGGCTTCACCCGAGACCCGGACCGAGAGAAGGCGCACCTGGCGTTCGCGTACAGCAGCTCGATAGCCTCGGCGAGGGTCCGCGCTACACTACCTGTTTCCGGAACAGCAGGATTCCCGCCAGATAAAGGGTCGTGCCCAGCACCGCCAGTGCGGCAGCCTGTGGCCACAGGGCTGCGAAGCCGAGGCCCTTCAGGAACACCCCGCGGGTGATCTCAATGTAGTAGCGCGTCGGCATCAGGTACGTGAACCACTGCGCCCAGGCGGGCATGTTCGCTATCGGGAAGAGGAAGCCGCTGAGCAGCACCAGCGGCAGGGCGATGAAGTTCGAGGTGAGCTGCGCCTGGATCTGGCTGCGGGAGAGGACGGAGACCAGCAGCCCTAGGCCGGTGGTACTGAGCATGAAGAGCAGCGCGCTGAACAGCAGGAACGGCGCCGAGCCCCGGAGGGGGACCCGGAAGCCGACCACGGCCACAATCACCGTGAGCCCAGCAACCAGCAGGGCGGCGGCCGAGCTGGGCAGCGTCTTCGCGATCAGTAGCTCCACGCCGCGAATGGGCGTCACGGAAAGCTGCTCCAGAGTCCCGAGCTCACGCTCTTTGACGACCACCAGGGAGGTCTGCACCAGCGCCAGCATCAGCAGCACGATGGCAATGACACCAGGAACGGTGAAGTTGCGGCTGCGCAGCTCCGGGTTGTACCAGAAGCGGGGCTCCACCTCCACCCGTGGCGCGCCCGCGAAGCGGACTGCCTGCTCGGGATGACTGCCGAACCGCTCCGCGCGCTCCCGGTTGGCCCAGCTAAGGGCGGCGCCGGAGAGGTACTGATAGGCCAGCGCGGCGGTATTCGAGTCGGAGCCGTCCGAGAGAACCTGGACGGTAGGCGCCTCTCCCCGCGAGAGGGCCTTGCCGAAGCCGCGGGGGATGTGGACCACCACCTGCGCCGCGCCGGTGTCCAGCCAGCCGGCAGCAGCGTCCGGCCGGGCGCTGCTCTCTGTTAGAACGAAGGCGCCCGTGGCGAGGATGCTTCGGACGAGGCCGCGCGCCGCGGGAGAGGGGTCCTCCATCACTACGCCCAGGCTCACTCCCCGCAGGTCCGTGCTGACGGCGACCCCGAACATCAGGAGCTGGAAAACGGGCGCGACGATGAAGAGACGCAGCGATTCCTGGTCGCGCAGTAGCTGGCGGAACTCCTTGCGAATGATGCTGATCAGGCGGCGCAGGTTCATCGGCTCACTCCAGGCCCCGCTGCATCTGCTGGCCGACGCGCCGGATGGCGCCGGCCAGGAGCAGCAGGGTGGTCAGCAGCATCCAGAGGCCCTGCGGCCAGAGGACGCTCCAGCCCACGCCTTTCAGGAAGATGCCGCGAATGGCGGTGATGAAGTGGGTCCCGGGCATCAGCAGGGTCGCCCACTGCAGCGGCTCCGGCATGTTGCTGCGTGGGTAGGCGAATCCGGTCAGGAACATGTTGGGCAGCAGGGTTGCGAAGGTGGCGGCGACCAGCGCGAGCTGCTGCGAAGGCGCGCTGGCGCTGATGAGCATCCCCATCGCCAACATGCCCAGCAGGAAGAGGAAGCTGAAGGAGACCAGGTCCAGCGCGCTGCCCCGCGGCCAAATCCCGAAGGTAAACCCGGCGACGAGGACCGTCACCAGGACGATGGCCCCGGCCACCACCACGTACGGCGCCATCTTCCCGAGCACCAGCTCCGCCGGTCCAACCGGCGAGGTGAGCAGCGACTCCATCGGGCCCAATTCCTTCTCGCGAACGAGGATCGTGGCGGTCATGGAGGCGGCGATGAAGGTCATCAGCACGCCGATCAGGCCGGGGATGAAGAAGAGGGTGCTGTCCAGGCTCGGGTTGAAGAAGACACGCCAGCGGAGCTGGATCGAGTCCGTGGGGAAGCTCACCCCGCCAATGGCAGGACCGCGCTCCGCAGCGGTGGCCGCGCTGGCCCGGCGCTCGAAGCCGCCCAGCGTGAGCCTCGCGTTCTGCGCCGCGACGGCGTCCCGCAGGTAGCCGAACGCTACGCCTGCGGTGTTCGGGTCCGCGCCGTCGAAGAGGGCCTGCACTCGCACCGGTTGGCCGGAGGAGACGCGCTCCTCGAAGCCGGGCGGGATGATGAGCAGGAAGAGCGCCGTGCCGGAGCCGAGGAGATCCTCCGCCAGGCGCGGGTCGTTGAAGTGGCCGACCAGCGTGAACGTCTCCCCCCCGCCGCTGCTGCGGAGCCGCCCAATGAACTGGCGCGAGGTCTCGCTGCGGTCCTGGTCCCACACGGCGAACGGCAGGTGGCGCAGGTTGAAGCTAACGCAGTAGCCGTAGAGCACCAGCATCATTAGCGGCTGCGTCAGCAAGATCAGCAGCGTGCGCGGCTCGCGAGTCAGGTAGCGCACCTCCGCTTCAGCCACGGCGACCAGGCGGTCGAAGAACTCCTTCATTCCGCCACCTCCTCCCTTCCCGCTTCGATTAGCCCGGCGGCGCTCCGCAGGATGAGCTGTACGAAGACATCCTCCAGGGTGGGGGCAATGCGCCGCACCTCCCTGACCCGCAGTCCCCCGGCCTCCAGCCCGCTCCTCAGCCGCTCCGGCTCCTCCCGGACAGCCGTCACGTGCAAGGCCGAGCCGCACATGACGGCGTCCTCGACGCCGGGCAGGGAGCGGGCCACTTCCAGCGCGACGAGCAGCGGCTCGGCCTCCGCGTGGTAGAGTACGCCTGCGAAGCTGCCGCGGAGGCGCTCCGGCGTGTCGTTCGCGATGAGTCGGCCGCCGTACATCACGCCCACCCGACCGCATCGCTCCGCCTCGTCCATGGTGTGGGTGGTGATGAAGATGGTGGTCCCGCCGGCCGTCAGGTCGTCCAGGAGCTCCCAGAAGAGCCGCTGGGAGGCGGGGTCGACGCCGGAGGTCGGCTCGTCCAGGAACAGGATCGGCGGTTGGTGGAGGAGGGCCGCGCCCAGGGCGACCCGCTGCTTCCACCCGAGCGGCAGCTCGGCCGTGAGCCTGTGGGAGCGGCTCTCCAACTCCAGCCGGTGCAGGACCTCTTCGATGCGCTCCGCCAGCCGCTCCCGCTCCAGGCCGTAGACTCCGCCGTAGAACTCCAGGTTCTCGCGGACCGTGAGGTCCGCGTAGAGCGAGAACTTCTGGGACATGTAGCCGATGTTCTCTCGCACCCGCTCCGCCTCGCGCCCGATGTCGAAGCCGGCGACGCGGCCCGTGCCGCCGGTCGGGCGCAGCAGCCCGCAGAGCATGCGGATGACGGTCGTTTTGCCGCTGCCGCTCGGACCCAGGAACCCGAAGACGGCGCCCCGCTCCACGTGCAGATCCACTCCGTCCACCGCCGTGAAGTCCCCAAAACGCCGGGTGAGCGCTTCGGCCTCGACCACCAGCCCCGAGGCGTTCATGCCGGATCCCCCCGGTCGCTGAGCGCGCTGAAGACATCCCGCAGGGTGGGCGTTTGCGGCTCGACCGCCTCCACCGGAATCCCCTGCGCCGCCAGCCACCGCCCCAGCTCCCGGCTGTCCTCCAGGTCCGCACCCGGATCATAGGCCACCCGCAGCGCGTCTCCCACGGTCTCGACCCGCCGCACATCCGACCGCGCCTGCAGGCGCCGGCGCGCCTCCAGCCGAGCGGGGGTGCGGATCTGGACCAGCGCGTCTGGCATGTGGCCCAGGAGCCCGGTCGGCGTATCTAGCGCCAGCAGCCGCCCGCCTGCCATGAATCCGAGGCGCCCGCAGCGCTCCGCCTCGTCGAGGTAGGGCGTGCTGACGATGAGCGTCACCCCTTCCGCGGAGAGCTCATAAAGCATCCGCCAGAACTCGCGGCGGCTGACCGGGTCCACGCCGGTGGTCGGCTCGTCCAGCAGCAGCAGCGGCGGGCGGTGGAGCAGGGCGCACGCCAGCACGAGCTTCCGCTTCATGCCTCCGGAGAGATCCCGCGCGAGGCGGCTGTGGAACCGCTGCAGGCCGGTGAGGCGCAGGAGCTCATCCGTCCGCTGGCGGGCGGTCGCCGGCTCCAGGCTGCGCACTCGCTGCACGAACTGCATGTTCTCCGCCACGCTCAGCGCTCCGAACAGCGTGAACTGCTGCGCCACGTAGCCGGTCCGCGCCCGCGCCTGCTGTGGCTGCTTACCTACGTCGAAACCCGCCAGGCTCACTTCGCCCGCGTCGGGCCGCAGCAGGCCCAGCAACAGGCGGAACACCGTCGTCTTGCCCGCGCCGTCCGGGCCCACCAGGCCGAAGATCTCCCCCGGCTGGACACGGAGGTCGAGCCCCGCCACGGCGGCCGTATCCCCGAACGCCTTGCGGAGGCCGCTGACCCGGACTGCGGGCGCGTGCTGCCGAGTCACCGCTTCGCCTCCCGGTTAGGCGGGGCGGAGGTCAGGCGGAGACGCGCATCCGCCGGCATGCCGGGCTTCAGCTCCCGCTGGGCGTTCTCGACCGTCACCTTCACCTGGAAGACCAGCTTCACACGCTCGTCTCGGGTCTGGACGTTGCGCGGAGTGAACTCCGGCGTGTCGCTGATCCAGGCAACCTTGCCGGGGTAGACCCTGCCCGGGTAGGTGTCTGCGGTGACCTCCGCCGGCTGGCCGATCTTCACGCGCCCCACCTCTGTCAGCGGCACGTAGAGCGTGAGGTAGACGCGGCTCAGCGGCGCCAGGCGCGCCACCACGGCGCCTGGGTTCACCACCTCTCCGACCTCCGCCACCTGCTCGGTCAGCACGCCGTCTCCCGGCGCGCGGATGACGCTCTGCTCGTACTGCGTACGGGCGAGGGCCAGCGCCCCGCGCGCCTGGGCCACCGCCGCCCGCCCCCGGCGCAGCTCTTCCGGGGTGGCGCCGTTCCGCAGCTCGGCGAGCTGCGCCTCCGCGGCTTCCAACTGGCCCTGGGAGGCCTCGTACTGCTGGCGCGCCGTATCCACCCGGCTACGCTCCTCAAGGGCATCTTCATGGGCGGTACGGGAGGTGCGCAGGGCTAGCTCTGCTCCAGACTGGGAAGCGCGCGCCGCGGTCAGCTGCGCCGCCGCCACGCGAAGCTGGGTGCGGGCACTCTCCAGGACCTGCGCCGCCCCGAGCCGCTCCTCGTACGCTTGCTGGGCGTTCGCCAGGGTCCGCCGGTTGCCGGTCCGGTTCGCCTCCGCTTGCTGCAGGGTGGCCGCCGCCGCCGCGATCTGCTCCGGACGGACGCCGTTCCGCAGCTTCGCCAGGCGGGCTTCGGCTTCGGCCTGCGTCTGGCGCGCCTGCTCCGTCCGACCGCGCGCGTCCTTCAACCGGGTTTCGGCGGCATCCAGCGCCCGCTGCGGCTCGGCACGCCCCTCGACCAGCTCTCGGGTCCGGGCGAGCTCGGTGAGGGCGTTCTCCTGTTCCGCATGGGCCTGCGTGACCACCGCCTGGGCCTGTTGGACCCGAGCGTCGGCGGCGCGGATCTCCTCCGGCCGAGCGCCGTTCCGGAGCTCCTGCAGCCGCGCCGCCGCCTGCGCAACTGCCCCTTCCGCGGCCTCCTCGGCGGCGGCGGCCTGGTCGCGCTGGGTGCGGAGCTGGATGCTGCTGCGGTACTCCTGCTCCGCCAGCCGGAGCGCAGCCATCGCGCCCTCGTGGGCAGCTTCCGCCTGCCGGACAGTCGTCGCCGCCACCCGGAGCTGGGTGTGGGCGGCGTCCAGCGCCTGCCGCAGCGGGGTGCGACGCGCGTATCCCAGGCGGGCGGTCTGCAGGGCCCGCTCGGCGCCGTTGACGTTCGCCGCCGCCTGGCGGACTTGGCCGGAGGCCTGCCGGACCCGCTCCCGGCGGGCTCCGCGCTGCAGCTCGGCCAACTCCGCCGCCGCGCGCGCTGCGGCGCCCCGCGCCTGTTCTAGCTGCGCCTGCAGCTCCCGCCGGTCCAGCACCGCCAGCACCTGCCCCTGCCGGACCGCCGCTCCCTCCGTGACGCGGAACTCCAGCAGCCGCGCCGCGCGCTGGGCGCCGACTTCGACCTCATCCACCTCGATTGCGCCGTTGGCGGTCAACCACTCGCGGTCCGCCGCGGAGTCCCGGCCCTGCCAGACCCAGACCCCCGCTCCGGCTACGGCCACTGCCGCCAGCGCGCCGATCACGAGACGCAGCTTCCCCTTGTTCATCTCCCGCCCTCCGAGCTTTGCGCCGGTACTGCGACCGGCGCCGTGAGGTCCGGAACGGTCTCCGGACGGGCGATCCCCACCAGGTACGCCAGGTTCACCCGTGCCCGCGCGAGCGCGAACCGGGCGGCCAGCGCATTCGTCTCCGCCTGGGTGAGGGTGGTCAGCGCCTCCGTCAGGCGGACAGGCGCCGCATCGCCCGCACCGACCCGGGTCCGCGCCACCTGGACCCCGTCGCGAGCGGCTTCGACGCGCTCTTCCTCCGCCCCCAGCCGCTCCTCCGCCTCCTCCAGCGCGAGCCGCGCCCGCTCGACCCGCTCGGCGGTCTGGCGCTCCGCCTGCCCCAGTTCCGCCTGCGCCTGGGCAAGGCCCGCGCGCACCCCGTCGGTCTGGGCGCGGCTGCGCCCCCCATCGAACAGCGACTGCACCAGGGACGCGCCGAGCGACCAGGCATAGCCGCCGAGCAGCGTCTCCGGAATGCGCCTCAGGAAGGCGCCGCTGAGACTGATCTGCGGCCGGCCCGCGGCGCGAGCCTGCTCGACCTGCGCCTCCCGCTGTCGCACCTCTTCCTGGACCGCCTGCAACGCCGCGCGCTGCAGGCCCAGCGCCTGCAGCTCCTCCGCGGTTAGCGGCGCCGCGCGCGTGGGCAGCAGTGGCTCATCCGGCCGCGAGGCCGGTAGGCTGACCAGCACCAGCGGCGCGGCGGCCGGCCGGCCCAGCAGCGTGTTCAGCGTGGCGCCCTCCTGACCTACACGCGCCCGCGCCTCGATCTCCCCCTGAACTGCGGCCGCCAGCTCCGCCTCCGCCTGGCTGACCTCGAACGGCGCCGCGGCGCCGGCGCGCCGGCGAACCTGCGCCACCTGCAGCCGCTCCCGGTGGAGTTCCCGGGCGGCGACGACGAGCGCAAGCCGCTCCCGCGCCTCTGCAGTCGCAAGATACGCCTGGGCCACGTCCAGCGCGAGCGCCTGGCCCGCGTCCACCTCCCGGTAGAGCGCGGCCCGCTCAGCCGCTCGCGCCGCACGCTTTCCGGCGCGCACCCGCCCGCCGGTGTAGAGCGGGACTGTCGCCGCGACCTGGGGCTCTACGGCATACCTCGGATTGAGGAGACCGCGCGCCGGGAGTTGGGGGCCGTCGCCGGGCTGTCCGGGGGACGTCGGGATGGCGATCCGCGCCTCCGGCCCCTGCAGCCGGGCGCCGACCGAGAGGTCCAGACTGGGGAGGCCCTCGGCGCGCGCCTGCCGGTACTGGGCTCGCGCCGATTGCACCCCCGCGCGGGCCGCCGCCATCCGAGGACTCTTGGAGAGCGCTTCGGCAATGGCGCTGGCGAGGGTCAGCGGCGCGGACGCCGGGGTCTCCGCGCCCGCTGAGGCGGCCAGCAGCGCCAGGACCAGGACCGGGGGCCAGCGGATCATTCCGCATCCTCCGGATGGGTTGCAGCGATGCCGCGCAGCACGATCTCGACCACTCCGTTGACGAAAGTCTCCCGTTCCACGTGCGGGATGGGGGGCGAGAGGTTCTTCTCCATCAGGAAGTAAGTGAAGAGGCTGCCCTGGAAGAGGCGCAGGCTGACCAGTGGATCGTGCGGGCGCAGCTCCCCGGCGTCGATCCGCCCCTGGACGAACTGCGTGCCCGCCCGCATCGCCTCCGCGATGAAGCTGCCGAGGGTCTCCGCGACTTCCGGGTCGTTCTGGGCCTCGTGGAAGCTCCAGGTGATGAACCGCCGGTCCCGGTTCAGCATCTCCAGATGGCCGTGGGCGAGCTGCGTATACGCCTCCCGGAGGGGCAGTCCCTCCAGCGCTTCCACCAGCTCCACGAACGGGTGCTTCGGGCCAAAGCTCTCCAGAACCGCCTGTACCAGCGCCACCTTGCTGGGGAAATAGCGGTAGATCAATCCCTCCGTTACGCCTGCCGCCTGCGCGATATCGCGGATGGTGCTTCCCCGGACGCCCTTTTCCGAGAACAGCTGCAGGGCGACGTCCAGCAGTTGCTCCCGGCGGGCGTCCGCCTGCTCCTGGCGCTTCGTGCGAGGCTTCTCTCGGGTTTCCACAGTCGCCGCCTTTCGCTGAGTAAATGTTTACTCATTATGCAGCTTGTACAACTGGATGTCCACTTCCTGGAGCGTCCTGCTCGGAGCCTACACGATAGACAGTCCTGGCGCCCCGAACACCAGGACGCGGAGGCGGGCCGGAATTCACGCCTGCTCGCGCCGTGCTCTAGCCAACGCTCCGACCCGGCAACGCTGGGAGGGCGAACGCCACGGCGGCCGACAATAGCCGTATCCTTCGTCCTCCTCCGTCGTCCGTGTCCTGATGCCGCTGCCCCCGTCGCTCTACCTCGGCGCTTCCAGCTGGACCGCCCCCTCCTGGCAGGGGCCGTTCTACCCGCCCGAGCTCCCCGCCGCCGACTACCTCACCCACTACGCCGCGCGCTTCCGCACCGTGGAAGTGGACTCCACCTGGTATCGGCCGCCGTCCGCGAAGACGGTGGAGAGCTGGCGGCGCAAGACCCCCGAGGGCTTCGTCTTTGCGCTGAAGGTCCCCCGCAGCATCACGCACGAGCAGGTATTGGTGGACTGCGAGACGGAGCTGGAGCAGTTCCTGGACGTGGTCCGGCCGCTGGGGGAGAAGCTGGGGCCGCTGCTGTTCCAGTTCCCGTACTTCAAGCCCACCGCCGTGCCGCACCTCGACGCCTTCCTGACGCGGCTCCAGCCGTTTCTCCGCAGGCTGCCGGACGACGTGCGCTTCGCGGTGGAGATCCGGAACAAGGCGTGGCTGCAGCCGGCGCTGTTCGACACGCTCCGGGAGGCGCGAGTGGCGCTGGCGTGGATCGATCATCCCTGGATGCCGGCGGCCCGGCAGTACGCCCGCCTCACCGGCGCACGCACCACGGACTTCCTCTACGTCCGTCTCCTCGGCGACCGCTACGCCATCGAAGAGCAGACCACCACCTGGACGGACCTGGTGGTGGACCGCACGCGGGAGATCTCCGCCTGGGCGGACGTGCTGGACGGCGCGCTGGCCGTGCTGCCACGCGCCTTCGTCTACCACAACAATCACTACGCCGGCTGCAGCTACCGCTCCGCCGCGTTGTTCGAAGGCGCGTGGGACGCGCTCCGCGAGCGCTATGCCAGTGAATAGACGGCTATGCCATCCAGGATGCACAGCCTGCCACTTAATGACACCGCCGCTGGCTGCGACCAGTACGCTGTCGGCGAACCCTCCCCCGACAATCTGCAATGACACTGTTGAGCTTATGGAGGTTGTAGATGGACAAGGAACGACCGGTGTCCCCACAGGACGCCACAGACAGAACGATGAAGTTCCTACTTCAGGTAATCGAGAGTGACGACCAATCCCCCCAGGCTAGGCTTGAAGCCGCAAGGCTAATCCTCTGCCAGACTGGAAAACTCCTCATCCCAGCAAGATCCGGGTTGTCGCAGTAGACGGTGAACTCGACTGTCGGAATGCTCCCAGCGACGGGGCTTTCCGACGGGTGTGATTCCTGGGTACGGTAGGTTCAAGCCCGCAGGGCGGGATGCTGGGTCGCCACGCAGGACCGCAGATCGAGATGCGGTTGGGTGAGGAGCGCTGCCCGCAGCCGCAGCA
>Ga0216301_1000371_pt1 | contig 12146 bp, 12 predicted proteins | sample 4hB_Boncat_minus_FD_156203 | JGI IMG/M metagenome (GOLD analysis project Ga0216301, IMG submission 156203) | Terrestrial sediment cell enrichment communities for BONCAT metagenomics from Utah, United States - 4hB_Boncat_minus | ecosystem: Environmental > Terrestrial > Deep subsurface > Rock...
CCTTCGTTGACGCCGAATATCTCCTGGATAACGATGATCGCAGCCCGGGGCGTTCCCCGAGGCTCGGCAAGATAGGCCTGGAAGCTCCCATTCCCGTCCAGCGGCGCAATTTCGATCATCCTCGTCTCCCTTGCATGAGCGGCCGGACTATAGACATAGAGAGGCCCGCAACTGCCCGAAAGGTATCGCGCCATGAAAGTCACGGTGGATTTCGACTGCACGCCGGAGGAGGCGCGCCGGTTCATGGGGCTTCCGGATCTGACGCCGGTGCACGAAATCTACGTCGAGCGGATGAAGCGCGCGGTGACCGAGGGCGTCACGCCCGAATATTTCACGGATATGATGCGCAATTGGGGGCCGATGAGCGATTCCGCTCAAGCGATGTGGCGAACCATGTTCGATCAGATGGGCGGCCGCAGCAAATAAGCACTCCACCTCCTTGAAAGCTGCCGACGTGCCAGATGATACCATCTACGCCCTCTCCTCGGGCAGCCCGCCAGCGGGAATAGCGGTGGTGCGGGTGAGCGGGCCCGGAGCCGACGCGGCTCTGGAGGCGCTGGCGGGGCGGCTTCCGGAGCCGCGGCGGGCGGTTGCCGCGGAGCTACATCATCCCCAAACCGGCGAGCTATTGGACAATGCGCTGGTGCTCCGCTTTCCCGGTACTGGGACCGCAACCGGAGAGCCGGTGGCCGAGCTTCACGTCCATGGCGGCCGCTCGGTCGTGGCGGCGGTGCTCGGCGCGCTGGGTACGCTACCGGGCCTGCGCGGGGCACAGCCCGGGGAGTTCACCCGCCGCGCCTTTGAGAACGGGCGAATGGACCTGTCGGAGGCGGAAGGGCTCTCCGACTTGCTCACCGCAGAGACCGAGTCGCAGCGGCGCGCGGCGCTCGCGCTTGCCGGCGGGGCCCTCGGCCGCGTGGTTCAGGATTGGCAGGACCGGATCCTCGCAATCTCTGCGCAGATCGAGGCCGCGATCGATTTCTCCGACGAAGCCGATGTTGACGAGCAAAACCTCGGCCATTCGCCAATGCTTAAAAAGCTTGTGCTCGAGTTGGAGGCGACGCTCGGCCGTCCGTCAGTCGAGCGCCTCCGCGACGGCCTTCGAGTAGTAATCGCCGGCCCCCCCAATGCTGGAAAGTCCAGTCTTCTCAATTGGTTGGCAGGTCGACAGGCGGCGATCACTTCGGCTGTTGCCGGGACAACGCGAGATATCGTAGAGGCGCCGACGGCGATCGGCGGCTCGGCCTTTCTGCTGGTCGACACCGCTGGGCTTCGCGAGGCTGGCGATGAAGTTGAGGCAATCGGCGTTGAGCGAGCACGAGCCAGCCTTGATGCCGCTGACATAGTCATGTGGCTTGGCGATCCAGCCGACTGCCCCGACCGCGCCCGCTCAATCGTCATCCAACCCAAGGCGGATCTAGATCTCAGACCGCTCCTGCCCGACGCCGACCTCAGGGTCTCCGCTGAAACCGGGGAGGGGATGAATGAGCTTGTCACGCTCCTTATTGCGCGCAGCCGCCGCCTCCTTCCCAAGGAAGGCGAAGTTGCCACCAACAAGCGGCACCGAGACAGCCTGCGCGAGTGCTTGGCGAGCCTTCGCGAAGCCCAGCTGGCGAATGACCTCCTGATTGCATCGGAATGCCTGCGCCAGGCACGCGCCGCGCTTGATCGCATCACTGGCCGCGCCGGTGTCGAGCATATGCTGGACACCTTGTTTGGGCGTTTTTGTATCGGGAAATAATGTTCCACGTGGAACATCCTGCTCCGGCCGATGACAAGCTCGACTTGATCCGCTAAACGCGCGCCATGCTTCAGTTCGACGTAATTGTTGTTGGCGGCGGCCATGCCGGTTGCGAAGCCGCGGCCGCGGCCGCGCGGATGGGCGCGGGCGTAGCCCTGGTGACGTTCACCCGCGACGGCATCGGCGCCATGTCCTGCAACCCCGCGATCGGCGGCCTCGGCAAGGGACACCTCGTCCGAGAGGTCGATGCGTTCGACGGCATCATCGCACGCGCGGCCGATCATTCGGCGATCCACTACCGGATGCTCAACGCCAGCAAGGGAGCGGCCGTGCGCGGCCCGCGCGTGCAGGCGGATCGACGCCGCTTCAAGGCTGCAGTCCAGGATCTCGTCGCGGCGCACTCCGGGCTGACGGTGATCGAGGGAGAGGCGGGTGCCATCCGCCTGGATGGCCGAACCGCAACTGGCCTCACCCTTGCCGACGGGCGTCAGCTTCATGCACGGGCCGTGGTCCTCGCCACCGGCACGTTTTTGGGCGGAAAGCTCCACTTGGGGACGACAAGCTGCGCTGGCGGCCGCGTTGGCGAGCAGGCCGCGTTCGAGCTTGCACGGCAGCTTCGCGAACTCGAACTCCCGCTGGCCCGCCTCAAGACGGGAACGCCGCCGCGCCTCGACGGGCGCACCATAGATTGGGCGGCGCTGGAACGCCAGCCGTCGGACGACGGCACTTGGACTATGTCCCCGATGAGTCCCCGGCGCGCAGCGCCGCAGCTGTTCTGCGCAATCACACGCACGAACGAGCGGACCCACGAGATCATCCGCGCCTCGCTCGACCGCTCCCCCTTGTTCGCCGGTGAGATCACCGGGGTCGGGCCGCGCTATTGTCCGTCGATTGAGGACAAGGTGCACCGCTTCGGCGACCGAGACGGGCACCAGATCTTCCTCGAACCCGAAGGGCTGGACGATTTTTCCGTCTATCCGAACGGTATCTCCACCTCGCTCCCCGCCGATGTGCAGCTCGCCATGGTCCGCTCAGTGACCGGGCTCGAACGCGCTGAGATCATCCAGCCGGGTTATGCTGTGGAATATGATTACGTGGATCCACGGATGCTCGAGCCGACGCTGTCGGTTCGTTCCGACCTCGCGGAAGGCCTGTATCTGGCCGGCCAGATCAACGGCACGACCGGTTATGAGGAGGCGGCCGCGCAGGGGCTCGTAGCGGGACTGAACGCCGCAGCTTCGGTGGGGGGAAAGCCGCCGATCCTGTTCGACCGCAGCGACTCTTACATCGGCGTCATGGTAGACGATTTGACGCTGCAGGGCGTGACCGAGCCGTACCGGATGCTGACGGCAAGGGCCGAGTACCGGCTTCGGCTCCGCGCCGATAACGCGGAGGCGCGACTGACGCCGCAGGCGGTTGGCGTGGGGTGCGTATCGGCCGAGCGGCGCGACCTTTTCAACCGCAGCCGTGCAGAGCGCGCGAAGATCGAGGCGCAGCTGGCGGCGCAGTTCACGGGGGCAGCCCTCAACGATGCTGGCGTCGGGGTCCGCGACGACGGGGTCCGGCGGACCCTTAGCGAATGGCTGCGGTTCCCGGAGGTCGACGCTTCGGCGCTGGTGCGGCTGGTGCCTGCGCTCGCGGCACTCGGCGCCCCCGAACTAGAGGAGGCGGTACAGGACCACCGGTACGCGCCCTACGTCACGCGGCAGCAAGGGGAGGTGGAGCGGCTTCGATCGGACGAAGCCGTGCGCCTGCCGCCCGACCTGGATTACGCCGCGATCCCGGGCCTTTCTAACGAGATGGTGGAGAGGCTCTTTCTCGCACGACCGCTGACGCTCGGCGCCGCGTCCCGAATCAGAGGCATCACACCCGCAGCACTTGCGACAATCCTTGTTCGCGTGCGTCGAAAAGCCGCGTAATGGATGAGGCCTCGGCGCACGCGGCGCTCGATGTTCCACGTGAAACATTGGACCGGCTCGAAGCATTCGTAGCGCTTCTTCGGGAGGAAAACGGGAGACAGAACCTTGTGTCCAGCGCCACTCTGGACCATGTTTGGTCGCGGCATGTGCTTGATTCTGCACAGTTAATTTGCCACGCCCCTTCGGCAGCCCGACACTGGCTCGATCTCGGCACCGGCGCCGGCTTTCCCGGCCTCGTCGTCGCCTGCCTCTTCTCTGGCCAAGTTACTCTGGTCGAGTCCCGCAAGCTTCGCGTCGATTTCCTCACCCGTGCCGCCGATGTCCTGGGCGTCACCTCCCGCACAACCATCGTCTGCGCGAACATTGCTAATTTCGAGGCCCCGGCTTTCGACGTGATCACCGCCCGCGCCTTCGCTCCGCTGCCCAGGCTGCTGGCGCTGGCGGAGCGGTTTTCCACAGATGAAACGCACTGGATCCTTCCCAAGGGCCGAAACGCGAAGTCGGAACTGGAAGCGGCTGAATCGCTGTGGCAGGGTGAGTTCCGTCTCGAGCCCAGCATCACCGATCCCGATGCCATGATCATCGTCGCTGACCGGGTTCGGCGCAGAGTGAAGGGAAGACGCGGCAGATGATCCGCATCGCAGTGGCCAACCAGAAAGGCGGCGTCGGCAAGACGACCACGGCGATCAACCTCGCCACCGCGCTCGCCGCCACCGGCTGGAAGGTGCTGCTGATCGACCTGGATCCGCAGGGCAATGCATCCACCGGCCTCGGCGTTCCCGCAGGCGAGCGCGAGCGATCCAGCTACGAGCTCCTTATCGGCGCCTGCAGCCTCGAAGAAGCCGCCGTCCAGACGCGGGTGCCGCGCCTCGACCTCGTCGCCGCCACCGTCGACCTCTCCGGCGCCGAGATCGAGCTTGTGGACTATAGCGAACGCACGCACCGCCTCGACAAGGCGCTGGCGTCGGCGCCGGGGCGCTGGGACATCTGCCTCATCGATTGCCCGCCGTCGCTCGGCCTGCTGACGATCAACTCGCTGGTCGCCGCCCAATCGGTGCTGGTGCCCCTCCAGGCGGAGTTCTTCGCCCTTGAGGGCCTCAGCCAGCTCCTCCAGACGGTCGAGCGGATCCGCGGCCGCTTCAACCCGCAGCTCACCATCCTCGGCATCGCGCTCACCATGTTCGATCGCCGCAACAACCTTTCGACCCAAGTCGCCGAGGACGTCCGCGCCTGCCTAGGCAAGGTCGTGTTCGACACCGTGATCCCCCGCAACGTCAGGCTCTCCGAAGCGCCGAGCTACGGCATTCCGGCGCTCATCTACGATCATCGCTGCGCCGGCTCGGCGGCGTACATAGCTCTCGCGCGCGAGCTGATGCAGCGGCTGCCCAAGCGGGCGGCAGCGGCATGAGCGACGACGTGCCCGTGCGCAAACGCCCATCCGGCCTCGGCCGCGGTCTCTCCTCGCTGCTGGGCGAGGTGGCGCAGGAAGCGCCGGTCGCGGGCGGCGCGGGCCGTTCCGGTCTCCAGATGGTTCCCGTTGTAAGCATCGAGCCGCACCCGCGCCAGCCGCGCCGGCATTTCGACGAGGACTCGCTGGCCGAACTCGCCGCCTCCATCAAGGCGCGCGGGCTCATCCAGCCGATCGTCGTCCGCCCGCAGGGCGACCGCTACCAGATCGTCGCAGGCGAGCGGCGCTGGCGCGCGGCGCAAAGGGCGCAGCTTCACGAAGTGCCGGTGATCGTCCGCGCCTTCGACGAGCTCGAGACACTCGAAGTCTCGATCGTCGAGAATATCCAGCGGCAGGACCTCAACGCGATCGAAGAGGCGGATGCCTACAAGCGGCTGATCGACGAGTTCGGCCATACGCAGGAGGCGCTGGCGAAGCTCGTCCACAAGTCGCGGAGCCATGTCGCCAATCTCCTGCGCCTCCTGGACCTTCCCGAGCAAGTCCGAACACTGGTCGCTGCGGGCGATCTCAGCATGGGCCACGCCCGGGCGCTGATTCCGGCGGAAGACCCGGAGGCACTTGCCGATGAAGTGCTGCGCCGCGGCCTGTCGGTGCGGGAGACGGAGAAGCTCGTCCGCGCGGCCAAGCCGCGGCAGGCTGGCTCGGCACGGAGCGGGGGCGGCGCCGCAAATGCCGACATAGAAGCCCTCGAGCGCCAGCTCGGCGACATGCTCGGCCTCCGAGTGAAGATCGCTCACCGCTCGGACGGCGGCGTGGTCGCGCTCGGCTATTCCTCGCTCGATCAGCTCGACATGATCTGCCAGCGCCTGAGTGGCGAGCGGATCTAGCGCCGCCGCGCCGCCTGGCGGCAGATTGCGAACAGCTCCTCGTCGACCGCTACGGCGCCAAGGCCGCCCGGGGCCTTTACCTGCCGCTCCGCTTCCAACAGCCGGCCGATCGCCTTGGCGAGCACTTCCGATCGCCAGCGTCCGAGCTGCTGCGCAATGGCCGGTTTTTCCTTCCAGAACAACGCCTTACCTTGTGACGCCATGACGCTGTCGACGCTGTTGCCGCGCTCCACCTCGGCGGCCAGCTTCGAAAGCAGCATCAGCCTTCGAAGCACCGCGCGGATGAGCGGAATGCCCTCAATTCCCTCGCTGGACAGGCGCTTCAGCTCGGCTTCGAGGCCACAGGCGTCGCCGCTGCCGACGCTGTCGACGACGCGGCTGAGGTCGCCTTCCTCGGCGAGCGCGCCGACCGCATCGAGCACGTCGTGATCGATCTGCCGGGGCCGGTCGGGAGCCGCATCAGCGAAGATTGCAAACTTGACGAGCTCCTGAGCGATGATGGCGCGGTTGCCGCTGGCGGCGTCTGCGATCCTGCGGGCGATATCCGGCCGCATGTCCAGCCCCTCCTGCCGCGCCATCTCCACGACCAACCGGTCCGCATCTTTCCCCTCGGGAACGTAGCTTGCGAAGGCCATTGTGTTCGGCGCCGCCAGCGCAAGCTTCAGCAGCCGCGAGCCTCCTTTGAGGTTGCCTGCGATCATCACCACGGGATTGCCCGCCGCGCCGGCGTCGAGCAGCGCCTGCGCTGCGTCGGTCGCTTCGTCGCCGGCCGGTTCGACCCAGATGTACCGGGCGCCGCCGAAGAGGGAGATCGAGGCCGCTTCGTCCGCCAGCCGCGCGGGGTCGGACTTCAGCTCTGGTCCGGTGAGGTCGATCCGCTCCGCCTCCGCCCCCATCGCCGACGCCAGCAGCTTTGCCAGCGCACGGGAGCCGGCTTCATCGGGGCCGTAGAGCAGAATGAAGCGAGTCTCAGGGGAGGGCGCCCGCAGCGCCTTTTCGACTTGTCCCTTGTTCGCCTTCACTGCGCCCGGCCGGAACGCGACGCGTAGACGGCGACCCGAGTCACGATCTGGTCCGCAATCTCCTTCGACAGCCGCTCGAGCGCCGTCTGCTCGGCGGCGACCGTCGCATATTCGGAGCTGACGACGTCGATGCCAGCGTCCGAGCCGGCGGTGGCGTCGAGCACCACCGTTCCGGCTGCCTCCTCGACGAGCCGGTAGCGCGCGCGCAGAGTCCGGCGCTCGCGCGTGACGGAATCGTCCGAGCGGATGCCGAAGCCTTCGATATCGTCGTCGAGCTCGACCTCGAGCCGGTAGCGGGGGTTTGCGGCCGGGCTGCCGAGCCGATCCTGGAGCGCGGTGCGCACCAGCCAGCCCGCACGCCCGCCGATCGGTGCCACCGACACCGACTGCAGGGTCTGAGCGACGGCACCGCTTCCGCCGCCACCATAAAGCGGGCGGAGCGTGCAGCCGGAGAGCGCAAGCGCTGCAGCGATGAGGCAGGCGCTCCTCATGCGACCAGGTTCACCAGGCGGTCGGGCACGACGATCACCTTGCGCGGCGGCTTGCCGTCAAGCGTCCGCACCACCTTCTCCGAGGCAAGCGCCATTTCCTCCAGAGCTTCCCGCGGCGCGCCCTTGGGGGCCGTCAGCGTGTCGCGGAGCTTTCCGTTCACCTGGATGGCGATCGTGACCTGGTCTTCGACCAGAAGCGCCGGATCCGCCTGGGGCCATGGCGCGTCGGCGATGAGGCCGCTCTTGCCGAGCGCCGCCCAGGCCTCTTCGGCAAGATGCGGTACCATCGGCGCGACGAGCAGGAGCAGCGTCTCGGCCGCGCGCGCCTTGGCCGCCGACGGCGCCGCCTTCTCGATCGCGTTCGCCAGCTCGTAGATGTTGGCGACGGCCTTGTTGAACGAGAGCGTCTCTATGTTGGCGCCGACGTTCGCAATCGTCTGGTGGACCTTCCGGTCGAGCGCCTTGTCTTCGCCCGCAGCGTCTTCGCCGACGCCCGCCATGCGCCACAGGCGCTGGACGAAGCGCCAAGCGCCCTCGATTCCGGCTTCGCTCCATGGCAGGTCGCGCTCGGGCGGGCTGTCCGAGAGCATGAACCAGCGGACGGCGTCGGCGCCGTACTGGTCGACGATCGGCTCCGGATCGACCGTGTTCTTCTTGGATTTCGACATCTTCTCGATGCGGCCGATCTCCGCCGGCTCGCCGGTCTCGAGCACGATCACCTGCTCCCCACGCCGCTCGACCTCTTCGGGCGAGAGCCAGCGCCCGTCCGCCGCCCGGTACGTCTCGTGAGTCACCATCCCCTGCGTGAACAGCCCCTTGAACGGCTCGTCGATGTCCAGCCGCCCGATCCGCTTCAGTGCCCGGGTCCAGAAGCGGGCGTAGAGGAGGTGGAGGATCGCATGCTCCACGCCGCCGATATACTGGTTCACCGGAAGCCAGCTCTCCGCCTCCGCCTTGTCGAACGGCTTGTCGGCCGGCTGGCTGGCGAAGCGGATGAAGTACCAGCTCGAATCGACGAAGGTGTCGAGCGTATCCGTCTCGCGCCGCGCCGACGCGCCGCAGCGCGGGCAATCCGCCTTGCTCCAGGTCGGATGCCGCTCGAGCGGGTTGCCCGGCACGTCGAACGACACGTCCTCCGGAAGCTTCACCGGAAGCTGCTCCTTCGGCACGCCGACAGGCCCGCACGCCTCGCAGTGGATGATCGGGATCGGCGTTCCCCAGTAACGCTGGCGCGAAACGCCCCAGTCACGCAGGCGCCAGACGGACGTGCCTTCGCCCCAGCCTTCGGCCTCGGCGCGGCGGATCACCTCGGCTATGGCGGCCTCGACGTCCATGCCGTCGAGGAAGCGGGAGTTGACGATCACGCCGCCGCCGCTTTCAGCCTCGTCCCCGATCGGCTCCCCCGCCTGCTCGGCGGACGCTGCTACGACGCGCTTGATCGGGAGGCCGTATTTGGTTGCGAATTCGAAGTCGCGCTGGTCGTGGCCGGGCACGCCGAAGACGGCGCCGGTGCCGTATTCCATCAGCACGAAATTCGCGATGTAGACCGGGAGCTTCCACTCCGGGTCGAGCGGGTGGATCACCTTCAGGCCGGTGTCGAAACCCTTCTTCTCCGCCGTCTCGAGGTCGGCGGCAGTGGTCCCGCCCTTCTTGCACTCGGCGATGAAGTCGGCCGCGGCCTGGTCTGGCTGTGCAAGCTCGAGCGCAATTGAATGGTCCGGCGAGACGGCGGCGAAGCTGCTTCCGAAGATCGTGTCGGGGCGCGTGGTGAAGACCTCGAGCGCCTCCATCCCTCCCGCCGGCCGGTCAAGCTTGAATCGGAAGCGGAGGCCCTGGCTCTTGCCGATCCAGTTCTCCTGCATCAGCCGCACCTTGTCCGGCCAGTGGTCGAGCGTTCCCAGGCCATCGAGCAGCTCGTCGGCAAAGGCGGTGATCTTGAGGAACCACTGATCGAGCTTGCGCCGCTCGACCAAGGCGCCCGACCGCCAGCCGCGGCCGTCGATCACCTGCTCGTTGGCGAGCACGGTCATGTCCACCGGGTCCCAGTTCACCTCGCTCTGCTTCCGGTAGACAAGCCCCGCCTCATAGAGATCGAGGAACAGCGCCTGCTCCTGGCCGTAATAAGAAGGGTCGCAGGTGGCGAATTCCCGGCTCCAGTCGAGCGCGAAGCCGAGCCGCTTCAGCTGCGCCCTCATCGTGTCGATGTTCGCCCGGGTCCACGTGCCGGGGTGCACCTTCTTTTCCATTGCCGCATTCTCGGCCGGCATACCGAAGGCGTCCCAGCCCATCGGGTGGAGCACGTCGAAGCCCTTCATCCGCCGATAGCGCGCGAGCACGTCGCCCATCGTATAATTACGGACATGGCCCATGTGGATGCGCCCCGAAGGGTAGGGGAACATCTCGAGGACGTAGCTCTTGGGCTTGCCGGACGCGCTCGACGAAGCACGGAAGGAGCCGCGCTCCTCCCAGACTCTCTGCCAGTGCGCGTCCGCCGCTAGAGGATTGAAGCGCGCGGCCATGGATGAAGTTGCCTTAGCCGGCGATCGCGTTTCGGCGGAGATCCCGGGCGCGGGTGAGGATGATTTCCTCGAGCCGCTGCACCGTCGCGGCTGCGACCGGCGCTTCAACCCACTGCCCGCCCTGGAGAACCTGGCGCGAGGCAGCCACGCGGAGTGCGTCTGCGCGGAGGTTGGCATCGAGGATCGTCGCCGTCACCTTCACCCGCTCGCCAGGAGCGTTCGGGTTGACGTACCAGTCGGTGACGATGACCCCCCCGTTGGAATCGGTCTGCGCGAGCGGCGCGAAGGAGAGGGTGTCGAGCGCGGCGCGCCACAAATAGCTGTTGACGCCGATCGTGGTGACCTGGGCCGCGGCAAGGTCCGCTGCGCGGGCGTTGTCGACGGGTGCCCGTCCGAGCGTCTTGTTGATGTCGTTCTGGATGTACTCGCAACCCGCCAGTAAGGCGGCGCAGGCGGAGGCCAGTATAAGGGAAGCGGCGCGGCGCATGGAATATCCTCGATTATGCAAAAGACGGTCGGCCGCCGTTATAGATCAGCGCTGGCGGGCGGCAAGCTGTCTCTGCCCCGCTGCCGCATCCGATGCGCGTCCTCGGGAAAGCACAGGTTAAGCTCCGGCTGTGGATAAAGTGCAACAATACAGATTGAATCGCCACAGTTGGGCCACTTCGCTGGTTTCCCGGTGGAACTCATACTAAATGGTTCGTTTGAGGGGGAGTCGAGGGACGTGATGAAGCAGGTGAGCTTGGGAATGATCGGAGGCGCGGCGCTGGCCGGGCTTGCGCTCGTCCTGACGCCTGCGCTCGCGGCGTCTGCTCAGGGCCAAAAGGCGAAGCGCCCACGCGGCGCCCCGTCCTTCGCGACGGCCGGCTTCACGCCCGCGGTCGCCGATCCACGCTTGGCCGCGGAGTTCGCCAAGCGCGGCCTGCAGCTCAGCTCGTTCCGCTTCACTCCGTCATCGACATCGCCGGACAAGTCCAAGGCGGTGCGGGTCGCCGTCCGTGCCCGCGCGGCGACTCCGGCTCAGGCGGTTCGCGCAATGGCTGAGACGTCGGCCTCGTCAGTCACTGCGATCACGCCCACCGCCTACAATCTCGGCGCTGCCGTGGGCTGGAGGCGTTTCGCCATCTCCGCCGACGTCGCCAAGGTCGAGGGCGGGCCGGTGCCGGATGGCCGCGAAGCGGCGGAAGTCGGCCTCAGCTACGCAGGCCAGAAGTTCACGGGCCGTGTTCAGGTCGAGGCCGAGCGCAACGAGGCCAGCCAGCTCCGGATCGTGCCGCAGGAGAACACCTACGCAGTGGGCGTCGGCGGCTCGTATCGGATTGGCCGCAACCTCGATGTCACCGGCGGCGTGAAGTACAAGATCCAGCGCGACCGGCTCCAGCCGCTCGAGGACGACCGGCGCGACAGCCAGGCCGTCTATATCGGGACCGCGTTCCGCTTCTAACCGCTCCAGGCGTCGATTCCCGCCCAGCCATAAGCGCCGGCGAGCGTCCGCGCGCGCCGTTCATCCATTCCGCCAAGTGCGACCACTGGGAGCCGCGTCTTTCCTGCGAGCAGGGCGAATCGCGTTCGGCCCAGCGGCTTCGCGCCGGGATGGGAGCGGGTCGGAAATACCGGCGAAAGGAACAGGAGGTCCGCGCCGGCACGTTCGGCGGTCCGAATCTCGGTTAGGTCATGGACGGATGCGGTGCGGAGAAGACCAGGGACCGGCTTCGCACCGCCATGCGAGCCATCGGCGCGCCAGCGCCTGGCGAGTGCAGATGGCCCCGCCAGAAGCAGGAACAGGCGCCGCCGCCGGCAGACCTTCCGCACCTCGCTGAATAAGGCCTTCCGGGCTTGGATAGGCAAAGTCTTGTGCCGGAACACGACTCCCGATCCGGGCGGAAGCTTCTGGAGAGCCTTCCAGAGGCGCTCGCCCTGCCGCTCGTCGGTCATCAGCCAGAGGCGCGGCAGAGGGTGGCGGCGAGGCATGGCGCTTCCTATAGCAGCCGCATGGACGAAGCATCACCTGCCGAGCGGCTGGAGCGCGTGCGGACGGCGATCGCCCGCTCGGCGGCACTCGCCCGGCGGCAGGCGGACGAGGTGACGCTGATCGCCGTCTCGAAGACGCACGAGCCTGAAGCGATCCTGCCGCTGATCGAGGCGGGGCAGCGCGTCTT
>Ga0216301_1000372_pt1 | contig 12074 bp, 16 predicted proteins | sample 4hB_Boncat_minus_FD_156203 | JGI IMG/M metagenome (GOLD analysis project Ga0216301, IMG submission 156203) | Terrestrial sediment cell enrichment communities for BONCAT metagenomics from Utah, United States - 4hB_Boncat_minus | ecosystem: Environmental > Terrestrial > Deep subsurface > Rock...
TGGTGAACCCGGACGCCATCTTCGGCACCGGCCTCTGGTCGCCCGAGATCCGCGAGCAGCGCGCCCGCGCGCACGGGATCGATCCCGCGCAGGTGGAGGAGTTCTACCGCAAGCGCAACCTGCTGGGCGTGGAGGTCCGCGCCGAGGACGTCGCCGAGGCCGTCCTCTTCCTCGCCGCCGACCGCTCCTCGCGCACCACCGGCGCCATGATCGCCGTAGACGGCGGCATCCGCGAGGCTTTCGTGCGGTAGGCGGGCCGGTTCGATTCGCAACCGTGCTTACGGAGCATCCCCTCCACAAGAGCGCTCTCACGCCGCGTGCGTACCGCGTCCACGTACCTCCTTGTTCCGCGGCGTCGGACCCCACCGGAGAAAGCCATGAATCAGGGGCTTCGGCACGTCGCGGCGGCCGTGATTACGCTGGTAGTGGTGGGGTGCGCTGCTCAGCCCGCCCCGTATGCTCATCCGGCACCGATCACGGAGGGCCCAATGGCAGACTCGCTTCGGGCCACCGAACGGCGGCGTTTGCATGCCATGGTGACGGGTGACACGGCGGCAGCAAGCGCGATCACCGCTCCGGACTTTCAGCTGATCAACCCCTTGGGCCTGGTGAGCAGCAAGGCTCAGTATCTTGGCGGGATCGCTTCCGGGGCGCTGGTCTATCATCGCTGGGAGCCCGAGGCGATGGAGGTACGCCTGAGTGGAGATCTCGCCGTACTACGCTACCGGTCCATGCTTGAAGTCACCGCAGCTGGAAGACGAAACCCGGTGCGCCCTCACTGGCACGTCGATGTCTACGAGCGGCGCGATGGGAAGTGGCAGGTGGTATGGTCGCAAGCTACCTTCGCACCTTAACCCTGCTGCGGAGCCGGGGGGTCCCGCGAACGCTCGGCGCCGCCCATCTGGGATCGTCCGCGGGGCCCGCCTTCGACCAAACGCCGACCAGTGCATGAACGGCGGCGCACTGACCCTCAGCGACCTGCGCGTGGCATCGTCGGCGCCGGCTACACCTTCGACCTCCGCGAGCGCGAGCTGGAGACGCTGCTGGAGGCCCGCTCCGCCCCCACCGCCACCGTCATGCGCCTGCGCTCCTGGATGCGCCCCGCGGCCGCGGAGACGGCGATCTCGAAGACGTTCTTGGCGATGTCGACACTGATGGTTACGTTGCTCATGCGATGGGCTCCTTTCGTCACCGGTACGTTGATGCGGGGGCCGTGCATGCGTTCGATCGGCTTGGGCCCCGGCCCCGCACCCCTGACCTTTGTGGGAGGCTGAGGGCGCAATGGCGTATGAGCGAGTGATGGCGCGCGCATTCGGGATGGACGACGCAACATGGGCGCGTCACGCAAATCCCTGGAGCGTTTGGACCCGCAATACGGCGCTTCCCCTTCTCGTGCTCGCGATCTGGAGCCGCGTGTGGTTGGGCTGGTGGTCTCTCGTGCCGCTCTCGCTCGCAATGCTCTGGACGTGGCTCAACCCGCGCCTCTTCCCGGTTCCCGCATCTACGGAGAGCTGGGCCTCCAGGGCGGTGCTGGGTGAGCGCGTGTGGCTCAACCGCGGACAGATTCCCATCCCGGCGCACCATAGTCGCGCTCCACACCTGCTGACCGGGATCGCCGCCATGGGCGTGCCCTTCCTCGCATGGGGGCTTTACCGCCTCCAACTCTGGCCCACTCTACTGGGCTCGGTCCTCATCTTCGCGGGCAAGCTCTGGTTCCTGGACCGCATGGTATGGCTCTACCAGGACATGCTCGAGCCCACCTCGAGTACGAACGCTGGCTCTACCGAGGCTCCCGCACAGGCGCCACCGCCGTTGGAGGGCGACGTAGGGCGTACCCATTCTTCCGGCTCCAGCGCGTGCGTCGGAACAGCGGCTTCGGCCGCCCCTCGCCAGCCCTACGCGCGTGAACTCAGGCGTTAAGCCACTGGGCAAGCATCGCGGCAGCCGCAGGCGATCTATCCCGCGCTTCCAACTTCCCTCGGGTGCCATCGTGTATCGTGTCAGGTGCGTCCGGTTCAGATCCGCGGGCGTGGTCACCGCCGTCCTCACCCTTGCCCTCGCCGGCTGCGGTGCCCAGTCCCTCTCACGTACGGACGGGGCAACCGGCGCTGACACGGCGGCATGGGCCGCGCCCGCACGGGCGTTCCTCTCCAGCCTGGATGCGGGGCAGCGTGCCACCGCCTCGTTTCGCTTCGACGATCCGGAGCGCACGAACTGGGCGTACGTGCCGCAATCCCGACGTGGGATCCCCCTGGGGGACATGAGTCCCGCGCAGCGTGCAGCGGCGTTCGGGGTGCTCGCCACCGGGCTGAGCGAGCGCGGCACCCGCATGGCGCGCGGCATCATCGAGCTCGAAGGCACGCTCCGCGACCTGGAGGGCTTTCCCTGGCGGCCCCGCCGCGATCCGGGGCTCTATTACCTCGCACTCTTCGCCGGGCCAGGTGCCGTACCGCCTTCGGGATGGCGCTTCGAGGGCCATCACCTGTCGGTCAACGTCACCGATCTCGGTCCGCACGGGCAGATCGTGGCGCCGCTTTTCATGGGGGCCAACCCGGCGCGCGTCCCCACCGGTCCGCGGCAGGGGCATAGGCTGCTCGCCGGCGAAGAGGACTTCGCCTTCGAGCTGCTCGGGATGCTCGATCCTCGCCAGAGCGCCCGCGCCACCATCGCCGGGCAGACGTTCGGGGACATCGTCAGCGGGACCGATCCCACCGCGGCACCGATGGCATTCGCCGGGCTGTCGGCCGCCGAGATGAGCGCCGAGCAGCGGCGGCAGCTGCGCCGGCTGCTCGAACTGTACGCCGGACGGATGGCAGACTCCTCCGCGTCCCGGCAGCTGCGGCGCATCGAGGAGGCCGGGTTCGAACGCCTGCACTTTGCCTGGGCGGGCGCGAACCGGCCCGGCGAGCCGCACTATTACCGCATCCACGGGCCTACCGTGCTGGTGGAATACGACAACTCGCAGAGCGGCGCGAACCACATCCACACGGTGTGGCGCGACCTCGAGAATGACTTCGGAGTCGATCTGCTGAGGAGGCACTATGCACGGCAGCCTCACCGTCGCTGAACCATGCCGTGTCGGAGCAGGCTCCTGAGGGACTCGCCCGCTCGGTGGCCAAGCTCCTGGAGACGCCACCTGGCGCCCACATCTCACCTCTAGCAGAGTTACTTCCGGTGCCGCTCAATCTCGCCTGCCTCCGCCCCGATGTCGCGCGGACGTATCGCAGGTGATGCTCCAAAGTCATCCTTCTACTCGAGGGCATCGTAGAGATGATCTGGCTCGGCGAGTCGCGCGGGTATCTTACCGATCACGTCACCCAGCGCTGGGTGCAGCTGACCGGCCGACCCGTTGATCTCGGTGAGCATCCATGGCTCGCCGGCCCGGCCGGGGACGTGCGGGGGATCGGACGCGAGTTCTTTGCCGAGCTCGCGCGCCGTGAGGGTCTCGAGCTTCACCAGGGTGCGGATTCCCGCGAACGGGGGCTCATCCCCGACTTCGCCGCCCTCGCCGCCCCGGACTTCGATCCGGGGCGGGTCCACCCGGCGGTGGTCGGCTTCTACGCCCGCACGTCCGCCTACGAGTTCGACGCATGGGCGGAGTGGCGCGGCGCCTTCCGGCCCTTCGGCCGCCTGCTCGCCCATCTCTTCAGCCGCAGGCTTCAGCAGCTCAACGTGCCGCTCTCGGCGCTGGATACCAGCCGTGGAGTCACCAGCGACGTGGTCCAGCTCGTGGAGCCGGCCACGGGACGCGTGCGCCACACGGCCTGGGTCCGCGAGCTGCTCGGCACGGGCGACGTTCTGTACGCCGGAAGCTATTCGCTCGCGGCGGTGCCAGGCCGGCGGGGGCTTTGCATGAAAGCGGTCTTTCCGCTGCCCAACGGCAACGCCATCGTGCTGCTGCGTCCCGAGGCGCACCCGGACGGATCGCTCTCGCTTGTCTCGGCGGGACGGCGGTTCGGGGATCCCGGCTTCTATTTCACGGTCCACGATCGTCGCGGGCGGGTCCGCGCGCGCTACGTGCGCGCGATGCAGGAGCGGATGCGCGTGTACCCGGCCGAGCATGGCGCAGTGCGGGCCGACCACGTGCTGACGCTCTGGGGCGCGACGTTCCTGCGCATGCACTACCGTCTGCGCACGAGGGTGCCCGCAGCCGAGGTGCTGGCGGCAAGCTGACGGGGGGTAGCACCCCACAGGTTCACGCCTGCCGTGGCTATCTTGCGTAGCTTCGATCGGATCGGCCTGGTCGATGAGCGGCTTCCCTTTCCATCGCGGAGCGACCCCATGCGTACTCTGATATTCCTGCCGGCGCTGGCGTTTCTGACGATCGCCTGCGGCAGGACGGTGAACACTCTCCCGCCGGTGTCCAGCCCGAGCGCGCCGGTGGGTGAGCTGGTGCTGGAGATCCCCGCAGGCCTGGAGGTTCGCTCGGCCTCCTACAGTGCCACGATGTTTTCGGACGTGAGCGGCACCGGCGGCAGCTTCGGCGTCACCACGACGAGCGTGGGTGGCCGGGCGTTCGTGCAGGTGCTGGCGGTGGATCGCGCCACACAAGAGCAGGTTCTGCTCGTCTACGAGAACATCTCGGCCCGCGCGAAGCCCATCCAGGTGATCCGGTTCCGCACCGCCGGCGCCGCGGGCAGGTCTCAGTAGGGTCGTGTGGGAGATCGTGGCCGCGGTGCTGCCCGTGCGCATCGCGGAGGGGTCCCCGGGTGCGCCGCGGAACGCCGCCGCGGTCGGCGGGGCCTGAGGCCGGTGCGGACGGCACTCTACCGCAGCCGGGGGGTCTGGTCTTAAATTGCTGCCCCTGTGTCTGCGCTCCATCACCCCTGGTTCGAGGAACGATGCGAATCCTGATCGCCACCGCCGCCCTGCTTCTCACTGCCGCCTCGGCGAGCGCACAGAGTGCGCCCATCGTGCGGGTCGACTCCCTCGAACAGGCCGCACGCCGTGCGCGGAACGACAACGACCGCGCCGCCGCCGCCAGCGCGCTGGGGTCGGCGTATGCGGAGCTGGCCGCCGATTCCGCCGCGGCGCGGCTGTTCATCGGCGTGACGGTGGCGGGCTTCGTCGATCAGCGGGACCGGGCGCAGGGGGCGGTGCAGGTCTCCCAGCTGGCGGATGAGGCGCTGCTTCGCCTCTCGGCTCTCGAGGCGGGACAACGCGCCGTTCTCATCCAACAGAATGCCCGCGTCATCGAGCTGCTCGGCCAGCTCGTGAGGCAGCCGAGGTAAGCCGGCGCCGTCCCACGAGCGAGCTCCGCCGGTCACCCGGCCGGTTCCCGGCAGGCGGCGCGCAGGCTCACCGGCGCTGGCTTGCACGCGGGTGGCAGCCGGGGCGGCGGGGCAACCAGCGGCGAACCGTCGAGAACATGGCCCACAGGCGAGATCCCGCAGGGGATCCGTGGGAGCCCACGTCGTGATGCGGAAGACGATCCCGGCCCGAGCGCAATGAATCCGCCGCCCGAACGCCGGTCGTTCGGCGGGATAGAGCGTGTGCAGCCGAGCGGCGGATGTAGCCGGCGTGCACCGCACGCGAATTACCGGTGTGTCACCAGGCCGCACGACGCTGATCCCCCGGCGATTGAGTTCCCGCTTTCCTCCGCCCGCAGCGGCTAACCCCATGCGACTCTGGCGTCTCGTGACCACCCTCGGCTGGAAGTCTGCCGCCGCGGAGCTCAGCCTCGTCATCGTGGGCGTGCTCATCGCGCTCGCGGTGGACTCCTGGTGGGGAGATCTGAAAGACCGGGAACGTGAACGAGCATACCTGCGGCAGCTTCTCGCCGACGTCCGGGCCACGGAGGTGCGTCTCCAGGAGTCGATCGCCGGGGACAGCTCGAGCCTCGCGAACGTCGCGCGCTTCCTCGATGCGGCGAACGCGTTCCACAGCGCGGCGAACCCGGCCATCGCGCCCCCGCCGGTGGACTCCGTCCGGTCGTGGGGCGTGACCGCGTATGCTTCCTTTGTGCCCCTCACCGGCACCTACACGGCGCTCCTGCAGGGCGACGGCCTCCAGCTGCTGCGTAGCGACAGCCTTCGTTTTCACGTCATCGCGTATGCGGCCAGGATGGCTTCCGCACAGGAGGTGCTTCGGCACACGGAAGCCCAGACGTGGCGCAACACCGAACAGGCAAACCTGGGATGGTGGAAGAACGTGATGCAGCCCTCCGGCAAGGCGCGCTGGCGTGAAGAGCCGGACGTGGCAACCCTGCTCCAGGATCCGGAGCTCCTCAACACCTACTCGATGCAGCGCACCGTGGGCGAGAATCGGCTGGGAACGCTGCGCGGTCTCACCGAGCCGGTAGCCGCACTGAGGCGCATGCTGGAGGCAGAGCTGCGGGTGGACGAGCGGCGGTGAGGGTACGATCCAGGCCGCTTTCCCTGCACGAGACGCGCATGCACATCTTCTCTCGCGCCCGGCTGTGTGGCGCCGCGGCTGTGCTCGGCGGGCTGCTCTGGATGCTCTTCTGGACCTTCCACACGCTGGCGCATGGTCCAGAGAACCCCGCGCCGACCGACGGGACGTTCCTCGGGCTGCGTGCGCTGGAGCATGCGAGCATCATGATGCTCGTGTCTCCGCCCTTTCTGCTGCTCGGGCTGGGCGGCATTCATCACCGGCTCAGGAGCGAGCTCGGGCTTCCGGGGCACGCCGGCGCCGGGCTGGTGGCGCTCTCCCTGGGCGTCATGGTACTGGTCAGCAGCGGCGTGGGGCCGTGGATGCTCTACGCCGCGAGCGTCGCGGGCCTCTGTTCCGGGCTTCTCCTCCTGGGCGCCGCCATGCTCCGCAGCCGGGGCCTTCCGCCGTGGAGCCGGGCGATTCCCCTCGCCGTGGCCCTGGCGCTCCCCGCGATCGTCCTCGCCCGTGCACCCGCCTCTCCGCTCCTGCGCCTGGGAGACGCAGCCGGGTACTTCCTCCTGGAGAGCCTGGGAGTGGTCTTCGGCCTCGGCTGGATCGCGCTGGGGATCGCGCTGCGCTCGGCACACTCCGCTCCGGTGCCGCGACCCTGAACCACGCGCCGCACGAGCCACCGCAAGGCCATCGCGCCTCCTGACAGGCTCCGGGCACGGCATCATCCAAACAGCACATCGAGGCAGGCACGTGAACGAGATTCGCCAGTGACGATCGCCAGGAGAGGGGCCTACGCCATGGTCGCCGGGGGTGCGTTGTGGGCCCTGGTGATGGCCGCCTACATCGCAACGCACGGCCCGGGTACCTACGACCACAAGCGCCTGCTGCTGGGGCTCTCGCGGGACAACTACCTGCTGCTCCTTTCCCCCGCCGCCCTGACGCTCGCCTACGGGGTGGACGTGTTGAGGCGGCTCCTGCCCGGTCAACGTCCGTTCGCCGTCGCCAGCCTCGGCGCCATGCTACTGCTGGGGGTTTTCGCCATCGGCAACCTGCTGGTCACGGCGAGCATCGGCATCGGCGAGCATCCGCGGTGGCCCGCCCCGGGGTCGCCGCTCGTCGCGGGCCGCATGCTGCAGTCGCTGCCGCTGCTGCCGCTGGGTTTGTGCCTGGCGGCCATGGGCGTGGCGCTCCTGCGGGCGCGGCGTTTTCGAGCCGGTGCGGCCGTTCTGCTGTTCCCCCTCTCCCCCATCGCCCTGGCCCCTTGGCAACCGATCCACAGTTACCCGGGGGTCCTGTTCGGGCTGGGGTGGGCGGCCCTCGGGGTGCTCCATGCGCGCATGGGATCGGGCGTCGGGTCCGGCTCGCAAGGAGGCCCGCACGGCGCCCCCCGCGAGGGCGTGTAAGCGAAATTCGCTGACCTGGCGGGTCGCGCCCGGGAACGTCCGGCGGCATCGTCCGTCCCGGATTCGACCACGCTTCAGGCTCTGGCAAAGAGGCGAGAGATGCCCATCTTCATCAACCCCTTGCTGCACAACTGGCCGTAGCCGCAACGTGGTGATCGCATCCCGTTGCACCCCGGCTCCGGCCACCAGGCAAGCATGGAGTATCCCATGGGTACGCATCCCTCTCCGCGGCTTCGGCTCGGCTTCCTGCTCTGGCTCTCCGGAATGCCGGGAGTGGTTCTCATCTCGGTCACGATGCTGCCCCAGCTGCTCCGGCAGGCGCCGCTCCCGGCGCCGATGGGGCTCGTGATCGCGGCGAGCATCGCGCAGAGCGCCGCCCTCCTGGGCCTCGCGGTATGGGCGGGCGTATCCCTCGCTCCCCGGGTCGGGTTCCGCGCGCCCGCCTTCGAGGCGCTCGCGGCCGGGCACCCGGGCGGATCCGCTCTCCGTCCGCAGCTCGTGCCGGGCCTGGCCGCCGGCGCCGCCAGCGGCATCCTCCTGTTCCTGGTGAGCCGGCTCGCTCCGGCGGCGCTCGTCGAGGCGCAGAAGTCGTTCGAGGCGCCGGTGCTGGCTCGTGTTCTCTACGGCGGGGTCACCGAGGAGCTGCTTCTCCGCTGGGGGTTCATGAGCGCGCTGGCATGGCTGCTCTGGCGCTTCATCCAGAAACGGCAGGGGCTCCCGCGCGCGGCTCTGGTGTGGGCCGCGATCGTGCTCAGCGCCCTCGCGTTCGGAGCGGGGCACCTGCCGGCCGCGTCGGCACTCACCGGCGGACTGGCCATTCCGACGGTGATCTACGTTGTGGGCGCGAACACGCTGTTCGGGATCGTCTTCGGCTATCTCTTCTGGCGATGGGGCCTGGAGGCCGCGATGCTGGCGCATGCTTCGGCCCACGTGGTCAACTTCGTGGCCAGCGGGGCCTGAGCCGCGCCCCCCTCTCGCCGGGAGAATCGCGACGCCTGCTCGCTGCATGATCTGTCGTTTTCCTTGTAGGCGGCACACTGCCGCTGTACGTTGCGCCCCGGCCCGGAGGACATGGATGCGCGCTCCCACATGCCACTCCGGGACAGAGGTCGTCCCGCCCTCCAGCTCCCGTGCCTTGAGACAACAGCTCGCCCACGTAGCGCTGGTCGTCCGTGACTACGACGAGGCCATCGGCTTCTACACGCAGAAGCTCGGCTTCACCGTGGTAGAAGACAGCTACCAGCCGGAGCAGGACAAGCGTTGGGTGCTCGTGGCGCCTCCCGGTCCGCCCGGGACCACGCTGCTGCTGGCCCGAGCCTCTACTCCGGAGCAGGCGGGCTTCATCGGCAATCAGGCGGGCGGGCGGGTGTTCCTCTTCCTGAGCACGGACGACTTCTGGCGGGACTACCACCGCATGGTTGCCGCGGAGGTCCGTTTCGTTCGCGGACCGAGCGTCGAAGCGTACGGCACCGTTGCCGTGTTCGAGGACCTGTATGGCAACCGGTGGGACCTGCTCCAGCACTCCTCTTGATGGGTAGTCCGGCGCCTCGCCATCCTGCTTCAGCCGCCGGCGGCGCGCTGACCCTGGAAATGGCGAAAGCGTACACCATCCCGGAGACGAGAGATGCAATTCAGCATCACGACAGAGGTCGACGCTCCGCCGGAGGTGGTGTTCGCCGTCCTGGTTGAGGTCGAGCGCTGGCCCGAGTGGACGCCGACGGTCACGAGCGTGGAGCGCCTCGATGGCGGCGGGCCGCTGGCGCTCGGCGGCCGCCTCCGTATCGTGCAGCCAAAGGTGCCGCCCGCCGAGTGGACGGTCACGGCGTTCGAACCGGGGCGAGGGTTCCGGCTCTTCAGCCGCTCTCCCGGCGCGACCGTCGAAGCCAATCACTGGGCCGAGCCGGCGGCCGGGGGAAGCCGCTCCCGTGTGACGCTTTCCGTGACGTTCGCCGGCTTCCTGGGGCGGGTCATCGGCTGGGTGATGCGGGGCCTCAACGAGCGCTACCTCGCGGACGAAGCGGCCGGCCTCAAACGCCGCTGCGAGGAAAGAGCCCGGGGCACCGAGTGACGCGGCGTCTCGGGCGAGGCGGCGCGGAGGTGCGCACGGTACGACGGCACGATCCCGCTGACCTGAGGAACGTGAGGCTTTTCTCTCGCTGATCTCCTCTCGGCGCGGCGAGCCCGGCGTCAGACGCCGGGGTTGGCTATCGCAGCTCCAGCCGCATCAACACCCGCGGAAAGCCGTTGATGACCGACGTGGTGTCGGCGGCCTTGCGAAACCCGGCCTTCTCGAAGAGCGCGCGCGTGCCGACGTACGCCATCGTGAGATCGACCTTTTCGCCCTCGTTGTCCACCGGGTAGCCCTCGATGGCCGGCGCGCCCTGGGACCGCGCGTACTCGACCGCGCCCGCGAGCAGCGAATGCGAGATTCCCTTGCCGCGGTGCCCCGGCCGCACGCGGATGCACCACACCGCCCACACCTCCAGGCCATCCACATGCGGGATGGTGCGGGTACGCGCGAACGTGGTATCGGCGCGCGGCGCGACCGCAGCCCATCCCACGACCTCGTCGCCGTCGTAGGCGAGCACGCCGATGGGGCCGCGCTCCATGAGCTCGGCAACCTTTTCGCCGCGGGCGGGGCCCTGCAGCGACATGTTCTCCTTCGACGGAATGCGGTAGCTCAGGCACCAGCACACGTTCGCGTCGGGCCGCTTCGGCCCCACCATCGTCTTGACGTCGTCGAACACGGTTGCCGGCCGGACCTCAATCGCCATGCGTTAGCATCCCGGGCTGAGGAAAAGGAGATCCACTGCTTCGATGACCGGTAGGGTTACGAGAAGCAATCGTGGAGTCAAGTGAGGGGAACCGAGCACAGGATGCTTGCGTGCGTACCCGAATCCCGTCTAGTTATAGAATTCTTCGACGCCTACGTGGGTGGCGACCTCCCGGAACCATCGACGAGTGAGCTCCGCCATGCGCCGACCTCTTGGCGTCGGCGTTCTGCTGATGGCCACGCGTGCAACCGCTTCCATTGCCGTCATGGCCCAGACGCCGCATCCATCTCCCCCCCAGAGCAGTCCCGCGGACGAGGCGAGTCACGCCGCACGCGCGCTCTTTCTCGCGTTAGCAGAGGCGCGGTGGGGGGATGCCGCGGCGTTCATGCATACCGGGACGCTGGAGGAGTTCCGCGAGCGGCATCTGGAGAATGCGCGGCAAGCGCCACAGTGGCAGCGAGCCGAATCCGCCGAAGAGCTGATGCGGCGCGAGCCCGGGTTGCCGCGCGCCGTGGCGGAGTACCAGGCGAGCCAATCGGCTGAAATGCACAGGAAGTTCCCACGCCCGTCGCTGGCCGACGGGTTCGCGCGCGTGGAGACGCTCGCGGAACTCGAGGCTCTCTCCGCAAAGGAGATGTTCGCGCGGTTCCTGGAGGCCACGGACTGGCGCTACCGTGGGGCCCGGCAGATCGAGCGTGGCGGGGGCAAGATCACTGCGGACGGGCGTGCCGCCCTGCCGAGAACACGCCACGAGGTGCTTGGTGCCGTACCGCACGGGGAAGACGTGGCCTACGTCGTGTACCGGATCATCCACCTGGGTGACGGCCCACGCGAGGTCCAGACCCTCAGGATGGAGCGCACTCCCGACGGCTGGCGGGCGCGGAACATCTACTTCGCCGGCGATGGCAACGTCGGCATGCAGATCGTGGAGTGGGAAGGCCAGGATGTTGCCCCTGCGGAGGAGCGGTGAGCGGTCCCCCTCCGCCGGATAATCGCGTGCCGCGGGTGGAGCGGACACGTCGCACCGGCGACCTTCGCGTCCGGCCGTTTGCCCGGCCCCCCATGAGCCCGGGTATGAAGGCCGGGCTGGCGGTGGCAGTCGTGATCGGGGCCGGGGCCGCGATGGTCGAGGCCGGGCGCTGGAGTCCCGGTATCTGTGGCAACGACCTGCTCGCGGAGATGCCGTCCCCTGGCGGCTCCCGCCAAGCAGTCGTCTTCCAGCGGGCCTGCGGGGCGACGACCGGGTTCAGCACGCAGGTGAGCGTGCTCCCCGCGGGCGAGAAGCTGCCCAACGACGGCGGCAACGTCTTCGTAGCAGACACCGACCATGGCCAGGCTCCGAGCGGACCCGGCGGCGGTCCCGTCGTCGAGGTGGTCTGGCTCCACGAGGACCGGCTGCTGATCCGCCATCATCGCCTCGCGCGCGTCTTCCGATCCGAAGCCCGCGTCGGGAGCGTCGTGGTCGGCTACGAGGCGCGCTGAAGAACCGCGGTCAAATCACCACGCGGCGACCGTACGCGGGTCATAGCCGCCCACTAGCTCGCCCCCACCC
>Ga0216301_1000373_pt1 | contig 12053 bp, 8 predicted proteins | sample 4hB_Boncat_minus_FD_156203 | JGI IMG/M metagenome (GOLD analysis project Ga0216301, IMG submission 156203) | Terrestrial sediment cell enrichment communities for BONCAT metagenomics from Utah, United States - 4hB_Boncat_minus | ecosystem: Environmental > Terrestrial > Deep subsurface > Rock...
AGGCGCAACATGGGGCGGGAGGACTCAGTGGGGAGGAGGACGGCGGAGCTACTGTCAATAGGTTAACGCATCCATTTAGGGCGCGGTCAGTCCGATACTCAGGACGGCGCGCGACCGTTATACTGGAATGTCATCTCGCGACAATCGCCCTTACGCTCTCAGAGGACTTTCCCATGGCAGGTCGCACCCTTCTCGCCTTCCGCTCCACCGGTGCGGCGCTCCTCGTGGCGAGCGCCGCGCTCGGCGGCCTGTGGCTGAACGCGCCGCAAGCGGCCCCCGCAGCCGTTAAAGCGACGAGCCGCGATCCGCTCACCGTCCGCCTCAAGGACACCGGCGGGAAGACGCGCTCCCTATCCGACTTGCGGGACGCGAAGGCGCTGGTGGTCGTGTTCCTCGGCACGCAATGCCCCATCGCCAACAGCTATGCGGAGACGCTCTCGGGACTCCAGAACCGCTTCGAGAGCGCCGGCGTCCGCTTTCTGGGTGTGAACGCGAACCCGACCGATACGCGCGCCGCTGTGGCCGCGCACGCGAAGGAGCACCGGCTGTCCTTCCCCGTGTGGAAGGACGCGAACCAGGAGCTGGCCGACGCACTCGGCGCCCGCGTGACGCCCGAGGTGTTCGTGCTGAACGCGGAACGGGCCGTTCGCTACCAGGGTCGGATCGACGACGGCTACGCTAGCCGCGCCCGTAAGAACGCGGCGGTGAAGTCGCCCGACCTGGAGCAGGCGCTGGAAGCAGTGCTGGCCGGTCGCCCCGTGTCCACGCCCGTCACCCAGGCGCTGGGCTGCGCGATCCCGCGCTCTCAGAAGTCGGCAGCCGCGGCAACGAAGGCGACCTACCACCGCGACGTGGCGCCGATCCTCCAGGAGCGGTGCCAGGGCTGCCACCGGCCGGGCCAGGTGGCGCCGTTCTCCCTGCTCACCTATGCGGACGCGAAGAACTGGGCGGGCGAGATCAAGGAGTTCACGCAAAGCCGGCAAATGCCCCCGTGGCTGGCCGAGCCCGGCCACGGCGAGTTCCAGGACGTGCGCCGGATGTCGGACGCGGAGATCGCCACGCTGGCGCAGTGGGCGGACGCGGGTGCGCCGGAAGGCTCTCGCAAAGACGCCCGCCCCGCGCGGGTGTGGTCCGATGAGTGGATGCTGGGCAAGCCCGACCTGGTGCTGCGCCCCCCCGCCGCCTACCAGGTGGCGGCGACCGGAGATGACGTGTTCCAGGCGTTCGTGCTGCCGACGGGGCTGACGGAAGACAAGCAGGTGGTCGCCATCGACTTCCGGCCGGGCAACGCGCGGGTGGTGCACCATGTCGTCACCTTTGTGGACACCACCGGCAAGGGGCGGAAGCTGGACGAGGCCGATCCGGAGCCGGGATACACCACCGGGCCGGGCGGGGTCCAGATTCCCGGCGCGGCGATCCAGGGCGTGTGGGCGCCGGGCAACCTGCCGCGCTTCCTGCCCGCAGGGGTCGGCCGGCCGCTGCCGAAAGGGTCCGACCTGGTGGTCCAGGTCCACTACCATAAAACAGGGAAGGTGGAGACGGACCAGACGCAGGTGGCGCTCTATTTCGGTAAGGAGCCGGCGAAGCAGGTGGCGCACACCGCCATCGTGGGACCCTTCTCCATCGACATCCCCGCCGACGCCGCCCGCCACGAGGTGAAGCACACCTTCACGCTGCCCCTCGACCTCCAGATCCTCAACATCATGCCGCACATGCACCTGCTGGGTAAGGATCTCAAGGTGACGGCGACGCTGCCCGACGGCAAGCAGCAGGACCTGGTGTGGATCAAAGACTGGGACTACCGCTGGCAGGACTCCTACCGCTACAAGGAGCCGCTCTTGCTGCCGCGCGGCACGAAGCTGGAGCTGGTGGCGCACTTCGACAACACGAGCGCCAACCCGCGCAACCCCAGCAACCCGCCCCGGCGGGTCCGTTTCGGCGAGCAGACCACCGACGAGATGGCGTTTGCGATTATGGAAGTCGTGCTGGCGCCAAAGGCTCCGGCGCCGAAGCCGTAGCCGGCGAGAGCAGGCGGCGCGGCTACGGAAAGAGGCGCTTTAGCGCCTCACTACAAGCCTGGGATACGCCAATGACGCGACGGGTTCTCTTTCTCTGCACCGGCAACTTCTACCGCAGCCGCTTCGCAGAGGCCGTATTCAACCACCGCGCCACGGCGCTGGGGCTGCCCTGGTCCGCCTTCTCGCGCGGGCTGGCCGCGCACATGGCGCAGGGCACGCTCTCGCCGCTGGCCGCGGAGGCGCTCGCCAGCCGCTCCATCGATCTCCGGCACACCGGGCCGGAACGGGTGCAGCTCGGCCAGGAAGACCTGGAGGGAGCCGATCTCTGCATCGCGCTGAAGGACGCGGAGCACCGGCCGCTGGTGGTGAAGCAGTTCCCGTACTGGGAGGAGCGCGTCCTCTTCTGGAACGTCTCCGACATCGATTTCACGCCGGCGGACGAAGCGCTGCCGCAAATCGAGCGCCACGTGCTGGAGCTGATCGGCGTCTTGCGAGAAGATCCGGAAGCCCCGCTTTCCACGATTGTGGAGCGTCTCCAGACCGACGGGGAAAGGCCGGAGAGCTTGTAACCACAGGCTTGTAGTAGGGCGCTTTAGTGCCGTTCCGATAGCGCGCTACTACGAACCGCTAGAGCGCTCGCCCAACAGCCTGTGGGCGGCTCCTACGCAGCGCCCCCATAAACCTCGGGCCGCGGCGCCGGGAGGCTGGAGCAGCCCCTCTTGGCGCCGCGGCCCGAACGCCGCTTTCGACTCACCTTACCGGCTGGCGGAGGCCGAGGGGTCGCCGTCCACGTCCAGTACAATCACCGTAACTGCCGGGTCGGGAGCGGCGGCCGGCAGCGTGATCGACAGGTCCTGCCCCGTCTGCGAGGCGGTCAGCCGGCTGTGGTCCGCCAGCAGGTATGCCTTCTTTACGCGGCTTCCCATTCCGGAGATGGTGAGCTTTCCGTCCTTCGGCCAGTCGAAGACGTGGAGGTAGAGCTTGCCCTTCCGGCTCGTAACACGGCCCCAGGGCAACTGCTGGGCGAATGGGCTGGCGTGCGTGCCGTAGATCGCCTCGCCGTTCACCTTTGTCCAGCGGCCCACATCTGCGAGGCGCTCCACGCTCGGGGCGGGGATCTTGCCCTGCGCCGTCGGGCCGACGTTGAGCAGGAAGTTGCCGCCCTTGCTGGCGATGTCCACCAGGTTGCGGATGAGGGTGGTGGACGACTTCCAGTTCTGGTCGTCCGACTTGAAGCCCCAGGTGTCGTTCATCGTCATGCACGACTCCCAGTCCACGCCCGGGAGGCCGGTGGGCGGGATCTGCTGCTCGGGGGTGCCGAAGTCGCCGGCGTAACCGCCCTCCTTGCTCAGGCCCTCCATGCCCTTGCGTCCCTTGCCGATGCGGTTGTTGACGATCAGGTCCGGCTTGAGGCTGCGGAGGTAGCTGTAGAGGTTCTTGCCGTCGGCTTCCGTCCACCAGTTCACCCACTCGCCGTCGAACCAGAGGACGGCGGGGTCGTAGTTCTCCAGCAGCTCGCGGAGCTGGGTCTTCATGAACTCGACGTATTCCGCCTTGCGGCCTTCCTTCATCAGGTTCGAGGCGTAGCTGCCGACGCCGCTCTGCGACTGAAGATCCCGGCGCTGGGCGGAATGCCGCCAATCGAGGATGGAGTAGTAGACGCAGAACTTGATCCCGGCCTTCTTGCACTCGCGGCTGAGGGCCTGGAGCACGTCCCGGCCGTACGGCGTGGCGTCTACGATGTCCCAGTACGTCGCCTTGCTGTCGAACAGCGCGAAGCCGTCGTGGTGCTTGGAGGTGATGACGATGTACTTCATCCCGGCGTCCTTCGCGATGCGGACCCATTCCTTCGCGTTGAACTCCACGGGGTTGAACTGCGGCGGGAACTTCTGATACTCCTCGGCGGGGATGGCGGCGTTGGCCTGAATCCACTCGCCGATGCCGGGCACCGCTTTACCCTGGTAGACGCCGGCGGGGACGGAATAGACGCCCCAGTGGATGAACATCCCGAAGCGGGCGTCGCGCCACCACTTCATGCGGGAGTCCCGCTGCGGGCGGGATTCGCTGAGGAAGTCGCGGGCGCGATCCGCATTCTGGGCGCGGGCAGGCGCCGACACCGCGACGGCGCCGGCGGCGAAAACGGCCAGCAGCACGGCGAGGGGCCGCAAGCGGGCGCGTCCGGTTGAAGACGCGGGGAACGGTGAGTTCATTGACGGATGTCCTTTCTCGGCAGGGAGACCCCGCCTACTTGGGAGCCTCTCCACGCCGGTGCTGGAGAAGCCACGTGTAAAGCTCGGGGTTGTTGTAGGTCTCGGTCCAGGAGTCGTGACCCGCGTCGGGGTAGACCGTGAACTTGACCTTCGCGCCGGATGCTTTCAGCGCGTCGACCATCTCCTCGGACTCGTGCAGCTTGACCGCGTCGTCCTTGGCGCCGTGGAAGACCCACACACCCATGTTCTTGAGGCGGGGCGCGAACCGGGGCAGCCCGCCGCCGCAAATCGGCGCGATAGCAGCGAAACGATCCGGATAGGCGGTAGCGAGGTTCCAGGTTCCATAGCCGCCCATACTGAGGCCCGTGAGGTAGACCCGGTCCCGATCTACGGCATACTTCTCGGAGACTTCATCCAGCAGCGCGATCAGCACCTCGTTCGACCACCAGTCGCGGACGGAGGGCGCCTGCGGCGAAACGAGGATGAACGGGAATTCCTTCCCCTGCGCCACGAGCTTCGGGGGGCCGTGGACCTTGACCTTTTCGAGGTCGGAGCCGGACTCGCCGGCGCCGTGCAGGAACATCACGAGCGGCCAGCGCTTCTGCGGGTCTTTGCCGTACTCTTTGGGCAGCGACAACAGGTAGCGGGCCGTCACCGTCTTGCTCACGCTCTTGTTGAGCGTTTGCGGCTCCTGGGCGCCGGGCGTCTGCGCGCTCGCTCCCGTCGCCGACAGTGCAGCGGCGGCCAGCGCCAGGCCCGCGAGATGGATCGGTCGGAACATGCGAAGTACTCCAGGGCGCGGCTGCGCCGCAACCAACGCGACAAGCTCAACACAGATAGACGCAGATGTTACAGATGAACACAGCGCGGCTCTGCCGCAAGCGAAGTGGAAGAGTTGACACAGACGGACACAGATATTACAGAAGAACACAGATGAGAAGAGAGGATGCAGGCGTAAGGTCCGGGGCTCTGGCGCGCCCGGCTCGGCTGCCGGTCAAATCTTGCCGTCCCAACAAGATTCTCATAGTTAGTAGTGCAGAGGGGAAGACCGGGCGAAGCCGACAGAGTGCGAATCGAATTCGACCCGCTTGAAGACGCAGTCAAATCAGCAGGCACGACACCCGGCTGTTGTTCAGCAGCACAGGACGCGAGCGCTGCTACTGTCTGGATAGTCCGTCTTGCGCGACCGGACTCCCTCCGCCTACCCGTCGTAACGGCGGAAGCCACGGACCATCAACCCGCGCTGGTTATCTTTCGTGGCCTGGACAGCTCGCTTTTCGGCCTCGGCCCGCTTCTCGGTGGTGGTCGCGCTCACCACCACGTAGTCGTCGGGCCGGCGGTAACGGTGGATGAACACAGGACGCGGCTGCTGGGAGTGGTTTTCCTGAGAGCCGTGGATGCACTTGTAATGGAAGAAGATCGCGTCGCCGGCCTGGCCGAGGATGGGCAGGGAGCGCTCCCACGGCCACTCGTCGGGGTCCAGGCCGAGATGGGAGAAGGTGTCCACGTGGCGCAGCGTGCCCATCCGGTGGGAGCCGGGGACCACGTGCAGCGCGCCGTTCACCAGGTCCGTGTCTACGCCATAGCTCAAGATGGCCACCGGCCCGTCATGGCGGTGCTCGAAGTAGGAAGCGTCCTGGTGCAGGTGCTTCGGATGGCCCCCGACGGGCTCTTTGTAGAGGCACTGGCCGTTTAGGAACAACTCCACGTCGGGCCCCAGGATCGCCTCCACAATGTCCAGCGCCCGCTCGTCGAAGGCGGAGCGGAAAAACGCCGCGCTGGTCTGGTAATTGACGCCCAGGACCATGATCTGCTTGTCGCGTGGATAGCCGGGCGGCGCCGGGAGAAAGAGCGTGCCGTCCGGAGTCCTCCAGCCTTCGGGGATCTTCTCGGCTTGGTCGAGCAAGGCGATGGCCTGGGCCGCCGCCGCGTCGATGTCGCGCCGCAGAAGGGGAAGGTAGGCCCGCATCAGGCCCCGCACCACCAGACAGCCGTGCTCGCGGTAGAGCGCGGCGGCGCGCGCCACGTCCAGGTGATCGGCGTAGACCTCCAGATCCTCGGCGCGGAGCGCGGGACTTTCTGCAGCGGACGGGGATGGGGCCATGGAATGCTCCTGTGCGTGCAAACTGCTGCTGAAACATACGCCCTGGAGGTCGCGACGTCCTACTCGCCGGTAGAAGCGAGGGTCCAATAGGCTGCACGGGGCGAATGAGAATTCACCGGGCGCCTCACTCCGGGAGGATTTTCACGACTACGCCACGTATTCTCAGCATAGCCAGCGTTCCCCTCGACGTGATGTGCAATGGCTTATCCGCACTTGCTGGGGGGAACTGATGCGCATTAACTTTCACATTCTCCTCTGCTACGCCCTGCCGCTGCTCTTCGGAGCGCCGCTCCTCTCGGCGCCCACGCCCACTTCCCCCGCGCCCGTTTCCTCTGCGCCGGCGCTTGCGGCGGCTCCAGCGCCGGCCGTGCCGCCGGCGGTCAGCACGCTAACCGGTATTGAGCTGCAAGACGGCGCCGGCAAGACGCACACCCTGGCGGAGTTCGCCGCCGCGCGGGTGCTCGTGCTGGTCTTCCTCGGCGTGCGGTGCCCGATGGCGAACGGGTATGCGGAAACGCTTTCGGAGATCCAGACCCGGCTCGCAGGGCGCGGCGTCCAACTTGTGGGCGTAAACTCCAACCCGGATGACACGGCGTCCAGCGTGGCGGCGCACAGCCGCACCTACCGGCTCACCTTCCCCGTGCTCAAGGACGCGAAGCAGGAGCTGGCGGACGCGCTCGGCGCGCGGACCACCCCCGAGGCGTTCGTGCTGGACGCGCAGCGGAAACTCCTGTACCGGGGACGCATCGACGACGGCTACGCCAGCCGGGCCCGCAAGAACGCAATCACCACCTCGCGGGATTTGTCGCGAGCCGTGGAGGCGGTGCTGGCCGGGCGGCCCGTCCCAGTCGCCACGACGACGGCGCTGGGGTGCGCAATCCCCCGGCCGCGCCCCGCGCCGACCGTCGCCGCCAAAGTGACTTACCACCGCGATGTCGCCCCGATCTTGCAGGCGCGCTGCCAGGCGTGCCACCGGCCGGGACAGGTGGCGCCGTTTCCCCTCATCAGCTACGCAGACGCGAAGAGCTGGGCCGGGGAGATCAAGGAGTTCACGCAGAACCGCCAGATGCCGCCGTGGCTGGCTGAGCCCGGTCATGGCGATTTCGCCGATGTGCGGCGGCTGTCTGATCGCGAGATCGCCACGCTCGCCGAGTGGGCCGACAGCGGCGCGCCGGAAGGCTCCGCGGAGGACGCGCCGCCCCAGCGGCAGTGGTCAAACGATTGGATGATGGGGAAGCCCGACCTGGTGCTGAGCGCGTCTGAAGCGTACCAGGTAGCGGCAACCGGGAAAGACGAGTTTCGGGTGTTCGTGCTGCCGACGGGCCTGATGGAGGACCGGCAGATTGTGGGCTTCGACTTCCGGCCGGGCAGCCCGCAAGCCGTGCATCACCTCGTCATGCTCCTCGACGTGGAGGGGCGGGGGCGAGAGCTGGACGCGGCGGACCGGGGACCCGGCTACAGCTCCGGGCCGGGCGGCGTCGGCATCCCGAGCGCCGTGCTGCAGTCGGTGTGGGCGCCGGGAAACCTGCCGCGCCTGCTTCCACAGGGGGTAGTCCGGCAGTTGCCGAAGGGGGCCGACCTGCTGCTCCAGATCCACTACCACAAAACGGGGAAGGTGGAGATGGACCGGACGCAGGTGGGGCTCTACTTCTCCCGGAAGCCCGCCGCGCACATCGCGCAGACGACCATCATCGGCTCCCGGGTCATCGACATCCCGGCGCGGGCCGCGCGCCACCAGGTGAGGATGACGACGGCGCTGCCCACGGACGTGCGGCTGCTGAACATCATGCCGCACATGCACCTGCTGGGAAAAGATATGAAGGTGACGGCGACGCTGCCCGACGGCACGCAGCAGAACCTGGTGTGGATCAAGGAGTGGGATTATCGCTGGCAGGACTCCTACCGCTTCAAAGAGCCGCTGTTTCTACCGGCGGGCACGAAGCTGGAGCTGGTGGCGCACTTCGACAATAGCGCCGGCAACCCACGCAACCCCAACAGCCCACCCCGGCGCGTGCGCTTTGGAGAGCACACCACCGACGAGATGGCGAGCGCGATCATTGAGTATGTCGCCACCTCCCCCCTCCCCCTGGCCCTTGAAGAGGAGCCCCAACGCTGATCGGGCAGGATGCACGTTTACGCCCACGGCAGGTTGAGAAACACTGCGACGATGAACGGCCCGGTTGAGCCTTTGCGGCTCCACCGGGCCGTCTTTGCGGGCCTGGGGCCGGGAGACAAAAAGGGATGGGCCAGTTACTGATGCGCCGTTTGAGCCTGGATGATCTGCCGCCGCTGCCGGCGCCGGAGCCTGGGCTGACGCTGCGGCGAGCCCGCTCGAGTGACGAGCCGCGCCTGGCGGAGCTGCTGCGCGCCGCATTCCAGGACGACCGGTGGACGGTGGAGCGGGTGCGGAGGGGGCTAACGCAGGCAAGCGACGTCGCGGCCACCCTGGTGCTCGATAATGGAAGCGAGCTCCTGGCGACGGCGTCCGCCCGCCTGCTGCCGAAGGTGTTTCCGGGATCGGGATACGTGCATTGGGTGGCGGCCAGCCCGCAGCACCCGGGGCGGCGGCTCGGCTACCTGGTGTCGCTGGCGGTGCTGCACGAGTTCACCCACCTGGGCTGCCGGGACGCCGTGCTGGAAACGGACGACTTCCGCCTGGCCGCCGTCCGCACTTACCTGAACCTGGGTTTCGAGCCGGTCTACCCGGATGAAGCACATCGCGCCCGCTGGGAGGAGATCGAGCGCCAGCTCCAGGCGCAGGGCAGGTGACGAAGGCAGGGGCGGAGCGCTACCGATTCGGCTCCGTGACGCGGATGTAGCGATCCGTCGCCACGCCGTTCATCCGAGACTCGCGGCCGCTGGGCCAGCGGACGGACAGGGCCACCGGACCGGAATGGTCTCCGAGGCCGAAGTGCAGGCGGGGGTCCATCGACGAGAGATAGCTGCCCGCCGCCGAGCAGTCGCGGAAGCTCTTCCCGCCGGGCCACTCCACGGTAACCCGCGCGCCGTAGCCGTCCCGGTTGCTTGCGACACCCCGCAGCTCCACGCCGAGCCAGTGGTTCGCCGAGCGCCGGTGGTTGCGGAGCAGCACCACCTCGCCATCATGGTCGACGATGAGCAACTCCTGCCCGCCGTCGTTGCGGCTGTCGCCCACCGCCATCCCGCGACCGACGATCGGCAATTCCAGGCCCGAACCGCCGGCGGTGACCCGCGCGAACGTCCCGCGCTGGTTGTGGTAGAGCAGCGTGGGTTGGCGGACGAGAGCGCCGGGATCGTTCTCGCCCGCGTTGCTGTAGACGTGACCGTTCGCGAACACCAGATCGGGCCAGGTGTCGTCGTTGTAATCCAGGAAGCGTGTCCCAAAGCCCAGATAATCGCGCGTGGAGGTGAGACCCGACGCGGCGGTCGCCCCTTCGAACAGGTGGCCAAGGTTCCGATACAGGCTGTACGTCTCGTCGCGGAAGGTAGTGACTACCAGGTCGAGCAGGCCGTTGCGGTCGTAATCGCCGAAGTCCACACCCATGCCGGCCTGCGCCTCGCCGGCCATGCCAAAGGCCGTGCCGGTGCGCATGCTCGCGTTCTCGTAGCGCCCGCCGCCGACCGCGTGGAACAGGTCTCCCGGCTCACCGTCGTTGGCGATGTAGAAGTCGAGGCGGCCGTCGTTGTCGTAATCCGCGAACTGGAGCGCCAGCGCCTTGCCGTGCGCCATCCCCAGGCCCGAGGGATTCGTCACGTCCTTGAACTTGCCCTGGCCCTCGTTGCGGTAGAGGCGAGGGAACTGGGGCGGATAGACCATCGGCGGGCAGCCGGTGAGGACGCCCCGCTCGCCCTGGCAATAACTCGGATACTTCGGCCCTGTGACCACGTAGTGGCCCACCAGGAGATCCAGGTCCCCGTCGGTATCGTAGTCGAAGAAGCCGCAGCTCGTGCCCCACTCCTTCTCGCCCAGACCGGCGGCGCTCGTCCGATCCACGAAGGCGCGCCCGGCCTGGTTCCGCAGCAGCATGCTGCATTCGAAGCCAGAGATGTAGAGGTCGGGATAGCCGTCGTTGTCGTAGTCGCCCGCGGCGATGCCGGTCCACTCGCCGGCGCGAGCCAGCCCTACTTGAGCGGTAACGTCTTCAAACGTTCCATCCTTTCGGTTGCGGAAAAGACCGCAGCGCGGCTGACCAGCGAGCAGGATGTCCATCCAGCCGTCGCGGTTGTAGTCAACAAACGCGCAGCCGCTGCCGAAGCCTTCCCGGTTGCTCCAGATCTTGTTGCGGCCCTTGCCCCAGGCAAAGCGGAGGCCCACTTCCCGCGCGACGTTGCGGTAGTCGGGCGAGGCCTCGGTCGGCGCGGAAGGCAGGGGAGCCGCCTGGGTCCGACTGCGGCAGCCGGCTCCGAAGCACAGAGAAAGGGAGGCGGCGAGCAGGCCCGCCAGTCGAAGAAGGGGAGAGGTCACGGTGTCATCCTCGACTGGCGCACCGGCGGGCGGCCTTCGCGAAGATGGTAGCCACTGTCCGCGGCCAGGTTGGCCCAACGGTCGGATTGGCCGGACGGCCACCGGACTTCCACCTGATCCACGGAGCCCGCCTCCGCGAGGCCCAGCGTCACGCGGCGCTCGCTGGTGGAGCAATAGCTGCTGCCGCCCGTTACCCAGCCCGTGAGGCGGCGAGCTCCAGCGCGAACTGTGACCCGAGCGCCGACGGCGTCGCGGTTGCTCCGCTCGCCTTCCAGCCGGAAGCCGATCCAATGGCGGGTGGAGCCGCCGTCGTTGCGGAAGAGTTGGAGGGGGCCGTTCTGCGCCACGAGAGCCACGTCCGGGTCGCCATCCGAGTCGATATCGCCGACGGCGAGGCCGCGCGTAACGCGGGGATGCGCCAGGTCTCCCAGAGACCGCAGATCCTCGCGGAACGTTCCATCGCCCTGATTGTGGAAAAGCTGCTGACTCTGGGGATACGTGGTCCCCTCGCCGAGCGACCGGGGATCGTCCAGCACATGTCCGTTGCCGACGATGAGATCGCGGAAGCCGTCCAGGTCGTAATCGCACAGCTCCAGACCGAAGCCCAGGAACTGGAGATTCGTGCTGGCCAGGTTCGAGGTGTAGGAGTGGTCCTCGAACGTGCCGTGGCCGGTGTTGCGCCAGAGGCCCTTCGGCTCGCCCGCGAAGTTCACGTCAACCAGGTCCACCCGGCCGTCGTTATCGTAGTCGCCCACGCCGATGCCCATCCCCGACATTGCGGCGCCCGTAGCGCCCACGGCCACCCCGGCAAGCATGGCCCTGTCAGTGAACGTGCCGTTGCGGTTGTTCCGCAACAGGAGGTTGGGCATCGTGTCGTTCGTGACGAACAGGTCCGGCCACCCGTCGGCGTCGTAATCCACCCAGGTCGCGCTCATGCTCTTGCCCAACAGCCGCCCGACGCCGGACTTCTGCGTCACGTCGGCGAACGTCCCGTCTCCCCGGTTGCGGTAGAGGCGGGAGACGGCGGCCTCGTACACCTGGGGACGGCAGTACGAAAGGTTCCCGTTGGCGTCCCGGCAGGGGCGGTTGAGCTTGGGGGACCACCGCGCGTAATGGCACACGAACAGGTCGAGGCGGCCGTCCCGGTCGAAATCTCCCCAGGCCGCGCTGAGGGGCCAGGGGGGCTCCGGGGCGCGATCGGACACGCCCGCACGCTCCGTTACATCGCGAAACTTCCCGTCGCCCAGGTTCCGGAAGAGGTGGTTTCCGCCATAGGC
>Ga0216301_1000374_pt1 | contig 12051 bp, 9 predicted proteins | sample 4hB_Boncat_minus_FD_156203 | JGI IMG/M metagenome (GOLD analysis project Ga0216301, IMG submission 156203) | Terrestrial sediment cell enrichment communities for BONCAT metagenomics from Utah, United States - 4hB_Boncat_minus | ecosystem: Environmental > Terrestrial > Deep subsurface > Rock...
GGTTACGGCGGCGGCGGTGGTGGTCGCAGCGGCGGCGGCGGCCGGAGCAGCGGCGGTGGCGGCGGCGGTCGCTGGTAGGTCTCGCAGCATTGTGGATGGAGCGGCGGGCGGCGGGCGCTGATGAGCGTTTCGCCTCCGCCCTCTTGCCAGGCCGGGTTCTCCCGGTCTGGCTTTCCGTTGAGTCAAGGTGAGGAGGAAGTAACCGTGAGACGTTGCATCATGTGCGCGGAGGATAAGGAGAATGTCTCCCTGGTGCATGTGGCTCCCGCCACCTGGACCGGATTCAATAACTTTGTGGACATCTGCGCGGATTGCCAGACCTCCGAGCGTTACAAGAAGCTGGTAAAGCAGAAGAAGATCCTGGGCGCCAGCTCGATGGCGCGCGAGTAGGCGCCGCTCCTCTGCGCGGAACGCCGCCTTTCCACCGGGGCGGGAGAGCAGCTTCACGCCGTTTCATAGCCCGCACGGCCCTTTCTCCCGTCTCCGGCTGTGTGCGTGGCGCCTCAGCCGCGTCCGGAAGCCTGCCACGCCGCGTCCGGCAAGGCGCCGCCTGCGATTTGCTCGGGCCGCTCTCAGGACGACGCCCGTAGCACGCCGGTATGGCCGGGCGATGTTGAACCCGTTCAGCTCCCACACCCCGCGCGGCTGCATGTCCTCATCCTGGACTCCTGGCGGCTCGCCTACGCAAGCCCTGGTCCCGCCTGCTTCCCCGGCCGGCTGATCCCCCGGGAGATTCCCTCATTCTGGCTGTGAGCGCCCGCATGCCGAAAGCCTTTGGGGGCCGCTCGCCCTCCCCGGTTACAGCAGGCTCTCACCGATAGCGGAGCACTGGATATAGGGCAAAGCCCGTTTGCACAGCGCCAGGCATATCCGGTGGTCAATTGGGCGCTTGCACGGCCGTCCTCTCGGGAGGCTCGCGCCGGGCTCTCGGGGCGCTAACCGGCAGCCGCGACAGGAAATGCGCGGACCGGGTCACATCCTGGTAGGCGCGCAGGATCTTGGGTTCCGCCGTCACCGCGTAGTTGTTTTCGGCCGCCCCGCCCGAGATCGTGTCCCAACTGAACCAGTAGACCATCTTCACGCGCGGGAACTGGCGGGGCAGACTGCTGTAGAGCTTCTGCATCTTGCGCACGGCGAAGGCGGGGACCGCCAGGTCGCAGGCGAGGCAGAAGTTGGTCGCCGCGTATTCGGAGATCTGGATCGGCTTGCGTGCTGCATACCGGGCGTAGATGGGTCGCAGCAGCGCGGTCGGGTCTTCGTGGGCGGCGGGGCTTTCCAGGCTGCCGTTGTGGTGATGGACGCTGTAGATGTTGACGCCCACCCAGTCTACCGCGTCGTCGCCCGGATAATAGTCGGGAATGTTGCCGACCGGCATGCAATACGGGGTCCAGACCATCGCCACGTTGCGCGCCAGCTTGCGCATCACCCCGGCGACCAGCCGGAACTTGCTGCGATAACGGCCGGGGTCTCCCGAGTACGCCGTCCATGAGCCGTTCATCTCGCTGGCGAAGCGGAGAAAAACGGGGCCGCCCGAGGCCGCCGCCGCCTTCGCGAAGCCCCGGAGGTAGGCGTTATCGCGCACCTCGCCCAGCCCGCCGTTCGGCTCCAGCGCCAGGTTCGGCACGGCGCCCAGCTCGCGGACTTCCCGCACCCACTCCTCCGGGAAGGGCCGGCCGTAGCCGACGTAGCGCAGATACGAAGCGTGGCCTTTTCCGACTCGCTCCTCCCACTCATCCATCCGCCCGTTCACGTTCTCGTCGCGCATCACGAAGGCGCCCAGGTAGCAGCCGCGGCGGGGCTCGAACTTGGCCAGGCCGCTCGGCAGCGCCGGCAGCGCGATCCGTTCGGGCTCTCCGCCCTTGGCGGGAGGCGGCTGCGGCGCGGGGGGCTTGAGCCGGGGGAGCTGCCCGCCTAGCTGGATCTCCCCGGTTACCAGGTCCGAGCCGCCGCCCTGCACGGCGAAGACCACCGCTACGTCGCCGGGCTTCAATTCTCTGGCGGTGTAGAAGATCGCCCGGTCCCCGCGCGGGTAGATGTAGCAGCCGGGCGCCAGCCGGATACGCCGAGGCGCCGGAGCGCTGAGCACCTGCCGCCGCCCGGAAGGCGACGTGGAGACGACCAGATCCAACTCCAGGCTGCCGAGGTCCGGCGCGACGCTCACGATGCGGCCTTCCATCCGGATCTGCGGGGCGCTGTGCGGGTAGACTTCCGGGTCTGCGGCCTGCAGAGCGACGGGGCTGGCCAGCAACGCGCCCAGGGCTAGACAAGATTTCAGTAGTCGTGAAAAGGGCATGATCGGTCCCGGAAAGGCTAGAGGCCGGTGCGCGCGCTCAGTTCTCGCAGCTCCTTGGTGAGGCGCTCCTCCAGAGTGCGGATGCTGTCGTAGATGAGGCAGCGCTGGCCGACGACGTCGAAGTGCAGCTCTTTGGGATCGCGGACAAGCAGGATGGTCGGGCGGCCCTTGCCCCACGCATAGCCCACTTCCAGATAGACGTTCGGCGTTGCGCCGGATAGTTCCGCCACCACAATCGCGGCGCTCTCGATCCGGCGGCGGATCTGGTCCATGATGTCGCCGGTGAACGCCTCCTGGTCGATGCGCTCGCACAGGAACCCGGCGTTATGGACGGCGCGCTGGATGCCGTAGTAGAAGAGATCTTCCCACTCCTTCCGGAACGGCATCGCCACGAACACGTGGGGCTTGCGGTCGGAAGCGGTTCCGGCGCTGGAGACAGGGCCGACGGAGCCGCTGACTTCCCAGGCCTGGCGGACTTCGCGCGGGATGCTGAGTCGGTAGCCCCAGCCTTCCGGCGCGCGGACCGCATACGCCGCGCCCGAGAGGTTCTGCTCCAGGGCCGCGCGGAGGCGCTGCACCCGTCCCCGGTTGATCTCTACCAGGGAGATGCGGCGCAGGTTGGGCGGGACGGGCCCGCTCTGGAGGGCCTGGAAGCAGCCGGCGCAAAGGGTCATAGCCGCTTCGGTTTCGTCAAGTCCGTAGCCGGGGCCGTGCAGCGTCAGCGCCAGGTGCTGCACGTGGGGCGCTTCCCGCGCCAGGGCCGCCAGCACGCGCGCCGGGAATTGGCCGATCTGCGCGTAGCCCAGGTCTCGCAGGCGAGGCATGCCCACGTAGAGGACATGCTGCGCCGCCACCCCGCCACGGGTGTCCACGTAGCGGTGCTCGCCCTCCGGGACACGCAGCGCTTTCGGCGAGACGCCGGCCTCACTGAGCGCGAGGGCCACCGACTGGTCCGCGCCGTGGAACCCGTGGGCGTACTTCAGCGCCAGCACTTCGGCGCGGAAACGGGTGATGTCTCCCGCTTCGATCGCGAACTCGAGCTGGGCGGCGGCGCCCGTCGGCGCGACGGCTGCGGGAGAAGAGGCGAGCGCCGCTCCGGGAAAAGGGGCGGCGCCTGGAAAATGAGGCGGCGCCGGCGCGAGGGCCTCCGCCGGGCGGAGCGCGTCGAGCAGTGTGGCGCAGGCGGAGCCTTCTTCCAGGCCGGCCAGGTCGATACATGGAACAGCGGCCAGTTCGGCCAGGTTGCAGGGAAGCACGCGGACCAGGGTTACCGCACCGGACGCTTGCTGAAGCAGGCCGGCGGCGAAGGCGGGTTCGGACTGGAGAGCGGCGACGCAGGCGGGGGACAGGAGTGCGATCCCCCGGCGCGCTTCGCGGCCAAGACGCTCCAGTTCCGCTGCGAGGCTAAGCCGGGGCGCCGCGTCCCAGGCGCGGCGCGTGGTGGAGTAGCCCGCCTGCTCCAACTGCCACGCCACCCACCGGCTCCAGGTCTCGTCGGCGGAATGATAGCTGATGAGGAAGTCTTTCATGGCTTCTGGCGCGGCTGCGCCGCAACCGAGTTGAAAGGCTCAACACCGAGGGACGCAGAAGTTACCGAAGAACACAGCGCGGCTGCGCCGCCTTCCGGGCCGGCGATGCCGGAGGCGTGCGCAGGGAGGCGCGCTGATCTGGTCACCTGGCAAGCCAGGACCGTAGCGCCTGGGCGTCGCCATAGGATCTCGACGGCCAGCAGTACGTAAGGTTCGCCGCCGGCGGCCGTTAGAACTCCCTGGACCGCGAAAAGCCGGCCTGCTCACAGTAGCAGATTCGCGGTCCGGCGGCTATCCCCGTCCTCCGGCGCGGCAGGAGCGGGTTACGGCGTCAGTGAATAGCACTCCACCTCATGTCCCCTTCTTCCCCTAGCCAACCGGATGTCCGCCGCCCGCGGGCCTATGAGCTCTGCTGGCCGGGGAAGGCGCGTCCTGTCTCTATCGGCCCGCCGCCCGTCCTCGCGCCGACGGACGCCTTCGACGGCCTGCCGGACAGCGCTGCCTGCGATGGCTTCCGCAACCGCCTTTTCCTGGGCGACAACCGGCGGGTGATGGAGGGGCTGCTTCCGGAGCTGCGTGGTCGGATCAACTTCGTCTACCTGGACCCGCCCTTCGACGCGGGCCAGGACTTCCGGATGCGCGTCCCACTGGGCGATAGCGACGGCATGGGGGCGGACGCGGCGGAGTGGGTGGAGACGCTGGCCTACCGGGACGTTTGGGGCGAGGGCGCTGAATCTTACCTCCAGATGCTCTACGAGCGGCTGTGGCTGGTGCGGGAGCTGCTGGCGGAGACCGGCAGCCTGTTCGTCCACGTCGACTGGCGGGTGGCGCATCTCGTCCAGGCGCTGCTCGATGAGGTGTTTGGCGCGGGAGAGCGGCAGGCGGCGGGCGCTCCGGGTTTTCGGAACGAGATCGTGTGGGGTTACGGCGGCGGCGGCGCGCCCCGGAGCAGCTATCGCCGCAAGCACGACAACCTGTTCTGGTACACGCGCTCCGACCGCTGGACCTTTCACCCGCAGTTCCGTCCCTATACGGAGAAGACCCGCAACCGGGGCCTTACGGCGGTGAAAGGCGACCGCTACGCGCTGCGTGAGGAAGGCGCCGCGCTGGAGACCTGGTGGACGGGGCCGGAGGTCCAGAAGATCCTGTCGCCCACCGCTTACGAGAACCTGAAGTACCCGACCCAGAAGCCGGAGGCCTTGCTGGAGCGCATCCTGCGGGGGCACACGAACCCCGGCGACCTCGTGGCCGACTTCTTCTGCGGCTCGGGCGTGACGGGAGCCGCGGCGGAGCGCCTGGGGCGGCGCTGGATCATGGCGGATTCCAGCAGTGCGGCGTACTACACAGCCCGGAAGCGCCTGGCGGAGCGGCAGCGCGAGCTTGCGGAGTCCGGACAGCCGTTTCGCGCTTTCGACGCGTTCCGCACCTCGGCCCTGCTTGCCGTCGGAGAGGGGGAGCTGCAGGCGGAAATGGCGCCGGCGGGAGGTGGGGCGTGTATTCGCCTGACGAGCTTTGAGCCCGCGTTACCGCTCTCGGCCGACGCCGCGCTGCGAGAGCGGGCCGCCCGTGCCCCCTACGACTTCCTGGATTACTGGGCCGTGGATTATGACTACAGCAGGGTTAGCAACGCCGGGGGCCAGCCGGTCTTCCGCCATCAGGCGCAAATCTACCGCACCCGGAAGGACCGCCGCCTCCCACTTCAGACGCGCGCAAGCGAGCAGCCGCCGCCGGGCGCGCAGATCGCCGTGCAGGGGGTGGATGTGTTTGGCGGCGAAACGCGGGCGCTAGTGGTGTGTCAAGGCTGAAGTGACGAATGACAGCAACCCAGAAGCAGTGCCGCGACCGTGAGGGAGCGCTCCCTTACGGTCGCGGCACTGCTTTAGAAGAACCAGGTTGGCAGGGCGCTGAGGAGGGCGTCTGTGGAGCGCCCGGCAGGCTCGGGTGACAGCGGATGATGCGCGGGGGTAGGGAAACGAGAGGCGCGCATTTCGGCGCGCGGCGCTCCCCGTTCTCCCGCCACAATTCGCGAGAGGCGGTCAGGCGACCAGCATCTTGTCGAACTTCTGGCCCAGGCTCTCGGGCACGGCGCCCCGGTCGCGCCCGGTAAACACGACGGTGCACTCATCTTCGAGCAGCTTCGGCTTCGCGCGGGAGAGCCACTGCTCCAGGGTGGAGGCCAGGGCGTTGCCACCGGTCTTGCCGTCCCACTGCACCAGGGCTTTGTCCAGCTTGTCGAGGTAGAGGACGCTGTCTCGCTGCGCCTCGCAGATGCGCAGGAGGTTTTCTAGCTGGTGCTGGGGGTCATCGTAGTCCATCAGCTCCATCAGGTTGCACAGGACGACCTTGCGACCCAGTCGGTGCGCCAGGCGGCCGACGGCCGCGGCTTTCCCCGTTCCGGGGGGCGCGAGAATCAGCACCGCTGCGTCTGTGGCGCCGGTCGAGGTCAGCCACTCGTTGAGGCCGGGGATGTCGACTGAGCCTTCCAGGTCTTCCGCGCGCAGGTTGCGAAACTGCATGGCACACTCCTTAACTGTTCGGGGTGAATGGGTGGATGCCGGTGGAGACGGGTACTGCAACTTATCCCCTATGATGGCCCGAAACGCCCGCTTCTGGCAACTTCGGCAGGCGCCTCACCATCGGACCGCGCGGCGAGCGGCGCCGGCGGCTTAGCGACTCTTAATCGAGGGCAACCGATCGGGCGCTGACCCAGGGAACGCCGAGGGGTCTATTTCGGTCTAATAGGCGGGCGCCGAACTCCTTTCCAGGGGTGAAGCACTCTCCAGGTAAGGAATCAGGGCTGGCTGCTCAGTATTCTTGCAAACGGGACCCCGCAACTGCAAACGGCTGTTTTCCGTCTATAGAAATACGGCTTCAGGGAACGCCCGAGGGCCGTCCGGGCACTTCTTCTCAGCATTCTTCGTTGTAATAGGCGGGAGCCCTGGTAACCCTGGGAAACGCCAGTCTGCTCGCTTTCAGCTCCGGGAAGCGGGCGTGCAGCGCCGGCTCCTGCGGGGTCCGTGACAGCGGACCTGGCCGGCAAGGAAAAACAATGCCCAAGCGCATTCCGATGATCGACCGATTATGGCCTCGGAAGGGACGGGATGGGGAAGACGCAGGAAACGAGGCCGAAGACGACCCGGGCGGGCTGGGACTGTCCGGAGGGGAAGAGCGACGCCGCACCGCGCTAGACACCGGGACGGCGACGCTCGCCTATCCGACGCACCACCGGCTGCTGACAGCCCGGGAAGAGTATATCCTGGCCGAGCGCGCTCGCGCGGGCGACCCCGCGGCGCGCCAGGCGATGATGGAAGCCAATATCCGGCTGGTGATGAGCATCGCCCGCCGTTACACGTGCAAAAGCCTGACCTTCGAGGACCTCGTGCAGGAGGGAATCCTGGGCCTGCTCGAAGCCATCAATAAATTTGACGTGACGCGGGGCAACCGCTTCAGCACCTACGCCACTTACTGGATTCGGCAGGCGATCGTCCGCGCCATCGAAAAGCAGGATCGCCTGATTCGGCTGCCGGTATACGGGTGCGACGCCGTCCGGCGGGTGGAGCGGGCGGAGAAGTCGCTGGCGGAGAAGCTGGGACGCCAGCCGACGCCGGAAGAAGTGGCGCGCGAGACGGCCCTGCCCGTGCGGCTGGTGAAGAACGTGGCCCAGTACGGTCAGGACCCGCTTTCGCTGGACGTGCTGGTGGGCGACAGCGAAGACACCGTGTTCGCCGACCTCGTGATCGACAGTGAGGCGGTGGACCCGGAAGACACGGCCCTCGGCGCGATGGAGCGAGCCACCCTGCTGGAGCAGGTGCGGACCCTGGAGCCCCGCGAGCAGTGGGTGCTGGAGAAGCGGTTCGGACTCTTCGATGGGCGTATCCACACGCTGAAGGAGATCGCCGAGCAGCTCAAGATGTCTCGCGAGGGCGTGCGGCACCTCCAGCTCCGCGCGCTGCGAAAGCTCCGCGAAGCCCTGGGGGGCGCGGGCCCGATGCCGGCCTGACACGCGCGGTGAGGGAGGCTGCCGCGCCTCCCACCGAGCCAAACCGAGAGGCGGACCGGCAATACCGCCGGTCCGCTCGTGCAGTGGATGGATAGATTTCAGGAGAGTAACCGTGAGAAGAGGACTGGCGACAAAGTGCGCGCTGCCCCTGGCGGGGAGCCTGCTTGCTGTAGGTCTTGGGTCGCCGGCGTGGGCGCAGAAGACGCTGGATTTCTATGTCCAGCCGACGCTGAAGGACGTGACCGCGTCCGCCTCCGTAGTCTCCAAGAACGACCGGGAGCTGGCGAAGATCGGGAAGGGGTTCGTGGAGGCGTACAAGCTCACCAGCCAGGTCGTGTCTTGCAAAGAGCCGAACCGCGTCCGCTTCCAGGGGAAGCAGGGACTTTTCACGATCCGCTACATCACCAACGGCACGCGCAAGCTGACGGAAGTGCCGACGCTCCGCATCCGCAAAGTGGACGACATCAGCAAAGAGCCGGCTAAGGGGGACACGATTGCGGACATGGGCATCGTAACCGCCTCCTGGGCCGACCGGGTGGAGAGCCGCTGGCTGCGGACGGAGAAGCAGGAAGGCAAGACGCTTCAGGTCTTCGAGTTCTGGTACAAGGAAGATCCGCGCTACCGCCACACCCTGACGCTGGACCCCGCCACCCGCCTCATCGTCGACCACGTGGCGCACCACCGCAACACGAACAAGCCGGGGTTCAAGAAGCGCTTCGTCTACGCAGAGCCCAAGCAGTACAACGGCGTGTGGGTTCCCACCAAAGTGTCGATCTACAACCCGGAGAACAAGCTCGCCGCCACGATGGCCTATGAGGGCATCAAGGTGAACACGGGCCTCCAGGACAGCCTGTTCAACTTCTAAACTGTTGAATGCTGTGTGCCGCCGCAACGCGCTCGATTACGAGCGCGCTGCGGCGGCTCCAACGCGATGAAGCGCGTCCTTACGAGCCGGGCTCGTCGTATGCCGAGGCTCTCCCCGGTCCCCTGCCGGCCTCCCGTTGAGGAGGAGTTGACTTCCGGCGCCCCGAATTGCAAGGGGATCGCCGGACGGGAGTTTCCTTGTCGCAAGTCCGGGGCAAACAACAGGATCAGACCCTGGCGTGACAGGACGCATCGAAGTCATCACCGGCCCTATGTTTAGCGGCAAGTCGACGGAACTGCTCCGGCGGCTGCGGCTGGCCCAGATCGCGCGCAAGCGCACGGCCGCGTTCAAGCACGCCTCGGACGTCCGCTTCTCCGAGGATGAGATCGCCACCCACGCCGAAGACCGAAGCTGGGCGATGGCCGTCTCGTCCGCTCACGAGATTCTGGAGTCGTGGCATTGCCGGGGCGCGGCGGTCATCGGCGTGGACGAAGCGCAGTTCTTCGGGGCGGAGCTGATACCGGTGGTTGAGCAGCTTGCCGAGCGAGGCAAGCGGGTGATCGTGGCCGGGTTGAACCAGGATTCGTTCGGCAAGCCGTTTGGCCCGATGCCGGAGCTGCTGGCGCGCGGCGACGAGCTGTTCCTGGCGCGGGCGGTGTGCATGGTCTGCGGCGAAGACGCCACCAAGAGCTTTCGGAAGCCGGGCGCGGAGCTGGAGCAGGTGCTGGTGGGGGCCGATCAGGAATACGAGGCTCGGTGCCGCGTGTGCTGGCTGGCGGGCGAGCGCGACAAGGAAACTGCGGAGCGCGCCCGTGCGTAGTTATGAGGACAGGCTGCGCGGGCATTGGACATTGCGGAACACCGCCGCCCATGCCGTCGTCCGAATCAGTTAGAGGTGGTGAGGCGGGATTGAGCGCAAGCGCAACATGGAGCGGGATTACGGGCAAGACCCGCGTCTTCTGTGTCCTGGGTCATCCGGTTGGTCATTCCGTCTCCCCGCCGATGCAGAACGCGGCGCTCCAGGCGATGGGCCTGGACGGAGTCTACGTAGCGTTCGACGTGGCGCCGGAGGATCTGTCCGACGCGCTGCGCGGACTCCAGGCGCTGGGGGTGGTGGGGGTAAACTGCACGATTCCGCATAAAGAGGCGCTGTTGCCGCTGCTGGATGAGATCGCGCCGGACGCCGCCTTTATTGGAGCCGTCAATACCGTCGTTTTTCAGGACGGCCGACGCGTAGGCTACAATACAGATGCTCCCGGTTTCCTGGCGGCGCTGGCGGCGGAAGGCATAGAGGCAGGCGGGAAACCCGCCGTAGTGTTAGGGGCGGGGGGCTCGGCGCGGGCCATTGTGGCGGCGCTGGCGCAGGCCGGAGCCGCGGTGACGCTGGCGAACCGCACGCTGCCCCGCGCGGAAGAGCTGGCGGCGGAAGTGAACCGCAAGGTGGGACGCGGAGCCGTGCGGGCGGTTTTGCTGGAGCCGGAGGCGCTCCGGGCCGACGTGGAGCAGGCCGGCCTTCTGGTGAACACGACGTCGGTGGGGATGAGTCCCCGGGTGGATGAGACGCCTCCCGTGCCGGTCGAGGCGCTGCACCCGGGCCTGTTCGTTTATGATCTGATTTATAACCCGCTGGAGACGGGGCTGCTGCGCGCGGCCCGGGCTCGTGGGGCGCGCGGCGCGAACGGCGCGGGCATGCTGGCGCACCAGGGCGCGCTGGCGTTGCGGTTGTGGACCGGCGAGCCGGCTCCGGCGGAGTTGATGCACCGAGTAATCCTGGAGAGGCTTTCGGGCCGGCCCGCAGAATAATCTAAGCAGAAGGCGCGAGGAGCCCGGCGGCGAGCCATCCCCGCGCCTGGCATTCGAGAGAGTTCGTAATGACGTCCGGCGGTCCGCGCCGGCAGGGTTTGTCCGGTCCAACTGGAATGCAGATGTCGACGCCCCGCGCGGCTCGCGTGGGCGCCTTGTTCTTTAGAGAGCGTGGGCACTTATGGCGCAGATGATGAGACGTGATTTCACCGACCTCCTGGTCCAGTACCGGAAGCTCACGCCGGAGCAGCGCGCTCAGGCGCAGGAGATCAACTCCAAGACCGGGGCGGACCTGGGCGACATCCTGGTGCAGCAGTTCGGGGTGAAGTCCATTGAGGTGCTCCAGGCCAAGGCCGCCATGCACAACATGAAGGCTGTGGACCTGACGCAGATGCAGCCGGACCCCAGCGCCATCAACCTGGTGCCCGCCAACATCGCCCAGCGGCACAACGTGGTCCCCGTGGCCAAGCACACCCAGAACGGGCAGGAAGTCCTCATCTGCGCCCTCGCCGATCCGTCCAACATCATGGCGCAGGACGAGATCAGCATGGCGAGCCGCCTGAAGGTGCAGCTCGTGCTGGCGGCTTCCGACCAGGTGGCGGACGCGATTGCGAAGCACTACGGCGCGGCGGCCGCAGCCGCTCCGAGCAATGGCGCGGGCTCCGCGATGTCCCCCGTGTCCGCAGAGCCGGAAGGCGACAATCTGGGGAGCATCACCGGCCTGGTGAACGACTATGGGCCTGTTGCGGGAGACGACGCCGTGGCGGCGGAGGACACTTCCGACGCGGTTCAGGGCCCGATCATCCGCATCGCGCATACCGTGATCCAGGAAGCGGTGAAAGCCGGCGCTTCGGACATCCACGTGGAGCCGAGCGCGCGCCACGTGCGCGTGCGCTACCGCATCGACGGCGTGCTGCACGAGATCATGCAGATGCCGAAGCACATCCATCCGCCGCTCGTGTCCCGCTACAAGATCATGTCGGACATGAACATCGCGGAGCGGCGCATCCCCCAGGACGGCCGTATCGGAATCACCTACCAGAACAAGGATTACGACCTCCGCGTGAGCTGTCTGCCGACGCTGCTGGGTGAGAAGATCGTTATGCGCATCCTCGACAAGGGAAGCGTTATGATCGGTCTCCACAAGCTCGGCTTCTTCCCAGACACCATGTCGCAGATTGAGAAGCTGATCACCCAGCCGAACGGCATGTTCCTGGCGACGGGTCCCACCGGGGCAGGCAAGTCGACGACGATGTATTCGGTGTTGAACAAGATCAACTCCGTCGACAAGAACATCAACACGGTGGAAGACCCGGTTGAGTACCAGCTTCCCGGCATCAGCCAGGTCGCCGTCGCTCGTAAGGCGGGCTTGACCTTCGCCACCTCGCTCCGGTCCCTGATGCGCCAGGACCCGGACATCATCATGGTCGGAGAGATCCGTGACCTGGAAACCGCGGAAATGGCGATCCAGGCGTCGCTGACGGGCCACCTTGTGCTTTCAACCCTGCACACGAACGACGCTCCGTCCTCCGTTACTCGTATGGTGGACATGGGCGTGGAG
>Ga0216301_1000375_pt1 | contig 12044 bp, 11 predicted proteins | sample 4hB_Boncat_minus_FD_156203 | JGI IMG/M metagenome (GOLD analysis project Ga0216301, IMG submission 156203) | Terrestrial sediment cell enrichment communities for BONCAT metagenomics from Utah, United States - 4hB_Boncat_minus | ecosystem: Environmental > Terrestrial > Deep subsurface > Rock...
GCATTACGTGCCCCCGCGTTGCCGCTCCCCATGCCGCGGATGTCCTGGCCCGTGCGCAGCCGGATGGCGTAGTACGCCGCCGAAACGCAGCCCAGCACGTAGCTGGCGACACTCCACAGCAGGATGGGAAGGAGCGGTTTCATGATCTTGGATGAATGAAGGCCTGTGAGAACGGCGGAGCATGGGTCCCTACGAAAGTGCACCGGCCTGCCCGTGATGCACCAGTGGCGAGCTGTCTTTTTCACACGACCGACCTCCCGCGGAGGCGGCCGAACGGTTCAGCCCGATCGGGCGCGCTACGGCGTTTCTTACTCCGGAATGGTGCGCGGTCGCACGTCGCCCGCGGAGCCTCCTTCAGGGGCGGGACTGCGCCCAAGCATGGCCCCGCCAAATGTTCGCGCCCCCTCGAGAACTCCTGGCGCCGGATTGCCATCGGTGAGGAAGTGCGCGTGGAAGCAGCCGCCCCAGTGCATCCCGAAGTATTCGCACGTGAGCTCACGGCAAGCCATCCTCGCGCGCCCATCATCCGGAACCTACGAAAGCCTGTATTCGCAGTGAGGCGCGTCCACGCTGTTCCATGGACAGACATCCAGACAACAAATCGTAGGGTAGGCGCCGCTAAACCGCCAGTGACCGTTCAGAGCATACCTGGCCCTCGAATACGGTTTTCGTCTGTGGATGCCCGTATTCTCGGGAACCCCGCGTTTGCGTTCTCCGGGATCGGCTTGGACGCCACCCGATCGAGCGCGTTTCTCTACACGAGCCACACCTGTGGGAGCGTGTGCGGAAGCGGAAGTCTCGTGACGCTGCGCCGCACGGGTGGGCGGTGGGTATGTTGCAGAAGCGGCGACGCTCCTAGTGTCCTGAGGTATACGGAGGCACGGGCTTCTCCACCGGCCGCTCAGCGACCACACCGACCGCTCAGCCGGCGTTGGTGCCCCCTGCCGAGTTCTCGTAGGCTCCGCCCTATGGCGACCCCAACTTCGGATGCGCAGCCACACTCGCTACAGGGTTGCCCATGAGATCAGACCTGACCGGATCGCCCGATGGACACTGTTCGTATCGCTCGGACGGGTGATGAGCTCGGTGCGGCTAAATGACACCGATTACGGAGAGGATCGTTCCGGGCTCTTCATTTTACGCGCGACGATTCGGTCGCACTTTCCGTCGACGTGTTCTGCTCCGGCTCTCAAGCGTCTATGCCGTAGAGTCTTACCTTCACCCAACTTCCAGCTATGGAACCGCGGCACACCCACTGGGTCACTTCGGCCGACGAGTTGGCAGAGCTATACGAGCTACCCAGCGAGCGTGCGATCGCCAAGCAGATCAGTTATCTGGACCAACACTGCCGCACGTTTATCGCTGCGTCGCCCTTCGCTGTGCTGGCGACGTGCGGCGATGCGGGCGTGAACTGCTCGCCGCGGGGCGACGCGCCCGGGTTTGCGCACGTCCTGGACGAGCAGACCCTGCTGATCCCGGACCGCCGAGGGAACAACCGCCTGGACTCGATCCGCAACATTCTGGATGCCCCCGAGGTTGGCGTTCTTTTCCTGGTGCCGGGGGTGGAGGAGACATTGCGTGTAAATGGGCGCGCGCGAGTTTCACGAGACCCCCTCATACGGCTGCGCTTCTCTGTGCGCGGCAGCGAGCCTGCGACGGTGCTCGTGATTCATGTGCGAGAGGCATTCATCCAGTGCTCGCGCGCGCTAGTCCGCTCCCGCCTCTGGGACCCGGAACGGCACGTACCGCGCGCCACGCTCCCGAGCTTAGGAACCGTTCTGGCGGCACATACGAGTGGACGGGTGGACGCGGACGAGTACGACCGCGGTGCAGCGGCACGGGTGAACGAGACGCGGTACTGAGCGTCCACAAGATGCAGCATTTCCGCTTTTCAGAGGGCGTGGCGAAGTAGTGCTGGAGCCTGTGATGAACTTCGAGCGGAGGGCACATCCGTGGCGTTGGTCTGCGAACCGTACCTGGAACAGGTGAAGGTGTGGCCCAGCGATGGGCGTCACATCGTCGCACAGTACGACGACGACACGATCATCGTGTATCAGGCGTATCGCCCGTCCATCGGTCGGTACGCGGTGGAGCAAGGTACGCTGGGGGGCGAGTTCAGCTACTCGCGGATGAGTTGGGTGAAGCCGAACTTCCTCTGGATGATGTACCGTTCGGGGTGGGGCACAAAGGAATCTCAGGAGGTCACGCTCGGCTTGCGGATTCGGCGCACGTTCTTCGATGCTCTGCTGACCCAGGCCGTACCGTCGTCATGGGACCGCGACCAGTTCGCTACCAGGGAGGAATGGTCGCGGGCGATCGACCAGTCGTCGGTGCGTCTACAGTGGGACCCCGACCACGACCCGTCTGGGGCCAAGTTGGGGCGACGGGCAGTCCAGCTGGGTCTGCGGGGCGCGGTGCTCGAGGCATTCGGACGGCGGGAGCTGGTCGAGGTCATCGATCTGTCCGAATTCGTGGCTGAACAGCGGCTGCGGCTGGAGTCAAGTGGGGTGTCGGCCCTCGTCACACCTCGTGAGCGGGTGTATCGCCCGGAGAATCCCACGATTGCCACGCGTTTGCAGCTTGCAGACGGAGGGCACAGAGTGTCCGGCGCTGCACCGGTTCACCGGGACGCGCAGGATTGAAACGAATCGGCGTCATCCTGCCACGCGTATGGGCCAGCCCCGGGATGCACACCGACCGTCCGCGCCGCCGCGCGGGGCTTTCGCGGCGCTTGCGCACCGCAACTTCCGCGTGTTCTACGTGGGGCAGGTGCTGTCGCTGTGCGGCACCTGGATGCAGAGCACGGCGCAGGGATGGATGGTACTGGAGCTCACCAACTCGCCGCTGCTGCTGGGGCTCGTGACGGCGACGGCGTCGCTCCCCTTCCTCCTGCTCACCCTGTACGCCGGAGTGGTGGCGGACCGGGGGGACAAGCGCCGGATCATCATGTGGGCCAACGCGGTGATGGGCATGCAGTCGCTGGCGCTGGCGGTGCTCACCCACTTGGAGCTGATCACCTACCCGGTGCTCCTCCTCCTGGCGCTGGTTCTGGGGACCGCCAACGCCTTTGAGGTCACCACGAGGCAGTCGCTTTTTGTGGAGCTCGTGGAGCGGGACGATCTCCCTGACGCCATCGCCCTCGGTTCGTCGGCCTCCAACGCCACGCGCATCGTGGGACCCGCCTTCGCGGGGTGGCTGATCGGCGCCGTGGGGGTGGCGGCATGCTTCTACGCCAACGCCGTGTCGTTCCTGTTCGTGGTGGCGGGGCTGCTGATGATGCGCCTCCCCCCCTTTCGTCCGGTGGAGCGTGCCGCCTCGGCTGCGGACGACCTTCGCGCGGGGATCGCCTTCATTCGCGGGCACCCGCTGGTCCGCACCCTGGTGATGCTCATCGCGGCAATGAGCATCACCGCTTTCCCATATGCCATGCTCCTCCCGGTCTTCGCGCGCGACGTGCTGCGGGTGGGGGCCCCGGGCTTGGGCTACCTCCTGGCCGCCACCGGGGTGGGGGCGCTGGCCGGCGGCGCGGCTCTGACCACCGGCGCGAGGCACCTTCCCCGCGGACCCCTGATGCTGGCGTCAGCGCTCGCATTCTGCGTGTCGCTGGGGGCCTTCACCTTTATGCGCGCGCTGGCGCCTGCGCTGGTGCTTCTGATCCTCGTTGGGTTCAACGTGATCCTCAGCACCGCCACCCTGAATGCACTCATCCAGTCGCTCGTCCCCGACCGGCTGCGGGGCAGGGTCATGTCGGTGTACGTCCTCATGTTTCAGGGGATGACGCCGATCGGGTCGCTGCAGGCCGGCAGCCTGGCGCGTGCGGTCGGCGCCCCCGCGGCGCTGGCGGTCGGTGCATCGGCGCTCCTGCTGATCGTGACCGTGGTGGCGGTGCGGGTGCCGGGTCTGCGACAGCTTCGGTGACCACCGGGTGCGCTCCGCGAGGCGGTGCCCAGCTTGAGGACCACCGGGTGTAAGTCGGGAAACGCTGAGGTTCGTCCGTGCGCTATCGGCGATCCGTCTCTCGCTGATCGGGGTATCCGGGATGCGATGCGAGGCCAGCGGCAGCACGGTCCGACGAGTGGACGGCGGCCCGGCTGAGTGACCACCGTAGCGACCTGCTGAGGAGATGAGGCCATGCTGCACGTCCGACCGGGGTCCTGGCGATTCGTGCTCTGCGTGTGCGCGCTGACCCTTCCCACCGCCGCAACGGCTCAGCGGGGCACGGTCGAGGCGCGCGTAACGGACGCGGTGTGCGACAAGGAGATCGTGGTGCTGGGGGAGCTGCCCAGCCATGGAGAGGCACAGGCGTTCGAGGTGAAGGCGCGGATCGTCGAGCGCCTGGTCGAGCGGTGCGGTTTCGACGCGCTCCTCTTCGAAGCCCCGGTGTACGACTTCATCGGCTTCGGGAAGGCGGTCGCGCGGGGGACCGCCGAACCCGCGGGGCTCGACCGGTCGATCGGCCGCTTCTGGTGGACGCGCGAGCTGGCGGAGTGGCGTGGATGGCTCTTCCGCCGCGCTGCATCCGGAAGGCTGGTGCTGGGCGGGCTGGACGACCAGGTGAGCGCGACGTCGGAGTACGCGCGCGCCACGCTTCCCCGGCTGATCGGCGCATCGCTCCCGGCGCCGGAAGCGCCCGGGTGCGAGCAGGCGGTCGCGAGGAATCTGCACTGGCGCTACGGGGCGGGGCAGGAATTCGACGAGCCCGAACGGATCCGGCTCGAGCGTTGCGCACGCCTCGCCGTGGACGCGCTGGCGGCGACCGGCGCCGGCACGGCCGAACGGGTGATGGCCGGGAACCTGGCCAGCTACTTCGCCCGGCAGCGAGGCTCCCCCGGGGCCCCCGGCCGCGACGAGGTCATGTACCGGAACCTGCTCTGGCACCGTTCGCAGCTTCCCGCGGGGAGCAAGCTGATCGTGTGGACGGCCACCGTTCACGCCGCCCGGCGGCAGGGCACGCTTCCCGAAAAGCCGCTGGGCGCCTGGCTCGCCGAGCGCTGGGGCCGCCGCGCGGCGACGATCGGCTTCAGCGCGCTCGCGGGCCAGTCGTCCATGGCGGGCACGCCGGCAAAGCCGCTGCACCCAGCGCCGCCGGGGTCGCTCGAAGCCCACGCGACCGGCGCGGCGGCCCGCGTGTTTCTGGATGCACGTGCGTTGCGCGGGATGGGCAGCGTGCCGTCGCGCCTCTTCGGCACGTTCACCACCGCCCGCTGGTCGGATCACTTCGACGGTGTGATCGTAATCCGCGCCGAGACCGCGCCGACGTTCGCCCCATGGCGGTAAGCCGCGCGGCGCTCAGCCTCCACGGACCCTCTTCAATGCCGCTTCAAGCGGCGGCGACGGTCAGCGTATCGTGAATCGCATCAGCCCGATCTACACGACAGATGTCAGCTCGGCGTCGGCAGCCGGTTGCCAGTCCAATGATCCTTCCGACGTTCAAACCCGTTCCCACGGAATCCATGCTGCTCATGCGGGTAGTGCCTGGTCTGCTATTGGTCCTCGCCACGGCGACGACTGTCATGGCGCAAACGCAGTCTCGGGCGGAGGGCACCTACAGGTTGGGTCCGGTCGAAGTTGATCCGGCGCTCAGGAACGCGCGGCAGGTCGGCCGGTTGCTGGAGCGGGAATATCCTGTTTCCCTTCGGAGTTCAGGCGTCAGTGGCACAGTCGTGGTCAGGTTCGCCGTCGAGCCCCACGGCCGGGTGGACGCAACCTCGATCACGATCGTCACCACCGCCAACGAGCAGTTCAACGAACCCGCCCGGCGAGTTGTCCAGCGCTTGCGGTTTCACCCCGCCCAGAACCATGGCAAACCGGTGAGGGTGGTGATCGAAATGCCACTCCGGTTCGGCCCGACACCTCCAAGCGTCCTTCCGCAGCAGACGAGCGGAACCGCTCCCAAGGGCGAGTAGTCGGAGACCCGAAGTCCGGGGAGTACCTGGTGAGCTTGGTGCCGCGGGGGCACTCGCCGGCAGGGCTGACACCGTGCCGCCCCCCGTTCAACGACCCCGACGACCGCTCACGCAAATTCGCCCAAGCCTATGCCGCTTCGGCTTTCCCTGACTCAGGTGTGAGGTGCCCATGCAAGAAGGCTGGTATGAGGACACGTACTGGACGCTTTTCGAACGGGAAGAGGCTGCTGCCTACGCGATCGTGGAGTTTCTGCCCGGATACCGCCTTGTAGGCCTGCGCGACTGGGACGACTTGATCGTCGAAGCGCCTTCGGGGGGGCTGTGCGCCGTTCCCGCCGTACCGATCGATACAGCCCTGCTGGAGTCCGTTGGAGACCTTCCGCCCGCAAGCGCCCTCGTCGCGGAACCAGAGCTGCGCGGGCGAGTCAAGTGGTACGTACAACCCCTGGTTTTCGGGGGTAGTCCGGACGCAGACGAAAACCTGGCGTGGATCACCTTGCCCGAGCATGCGCAGTTGGTCCGCTGGTGGAACCAGAAGTACCGTGAGATCAGGGCGCAGCAGCTTGGCGCCTGAGAATTCGCTTGGTGGTATCCGGCCGTAGTTGCGGGCCAGTGCCACAGCGCGCACCGGGCGAGCCGGGAGGGTGGCCGTGCCGGTGCCGATGGGATGTGAAGGGGCGTGCGGATGGAGGAGATCGATCCCCAAAACGAGGAGGTCCATCCCCACGGTGTTGGCGTGGACGCCCGTTGCGGCTATCTCTGGTCCACGCCGCCGAGCGTGGGCCGGACGTATTCCCGCGTCGCGCGCCGCCGGGAGGCAAGCACCCGGGCTCGGCTCAGGGTGAGGCTCAGCGGCGGTGGCCACCGATGCGCAGTTCCCGTGAACCCCAGCCGGAGCCCCACATGGTCAACCGCCGCGAGTTTTTCGGAATCACCCTCGGCGCCGGCGCCTCGCTGGCGCTCACGCCGGGGCTGCTCCGCGCGCTCCAGCTGCCGGGTGGACAGCTCATCCAGCGGGCCATTCCGTCCTCCGGTGAGATGCTCCCGGTCGTCGGACTCTCGTTCTCGAACCACGCGTTGTGCGCGGATCCCGCCGCGCTCAAGGAGGTCCTCAAGACGTTCGCCGACAACGGCGGCAGGGTCTTCGACGCGCAGCACGGCAACGTGGACGCGGAGCAGTTCCACGCCACCGTCGCCAACGAGCTCGGGATCCAAGACAAGCTCTTCTGGTCCACGCGGGGTACCCGCCCCGGCGGACCCGGCGGCCCGCCGCAACTCGGCCAGGACGCCGTGCAAGCGCACGTCCAGATGTGGAGAGGGAAGCTACAGGCGCCCAGAATGGACCTGGTCATGGTGCCCCCTCAGGGGGACCCGGCGCACCTCGCCGCCCTGAAGGAGGAGAAGAAGGCCGGGCGCGTCCGGTACATCGGCGTGCAGGTGATCGCCGATGCCGTGTACCCGCAGCTCGAGGCGGTCATGCGCAACGAGCCGATCGACTTCATCGGCATCGACTACGACATCACCAATCGCGCCCGCGTGGAGGACACGATCCTGCCGCTCGCCATGGAGCGGAAGATCGGCGTGATGGCGTTCTTCCCCTTCGGCAACAATGGCGGCGTCAGTTGCGGGAGTGGCGCCAACCTCTTCGGGCGCGTCGGCAACAGGCCCCTTCCGGAGTGGGCCGCCGAGTTCGACGCCAGGACGTGGGCGCACTTCTTCTTGAAGTACGTCATCAGCCACCCGGCCGTTACCGTGGCCCGTGTGGGGACGACCAAGGCGCACCACATGCTCGACAACATGGGCGGCGGCATCGGCCGCCTGCCGGACGAGGCGACGCGCAGGCGCATGGCGGAGCTGATCGATGCGTTGCCGCCGGTCACGGTGGTGGGGGGCGGATCTGCGACGGAGTCGGCGCACGGGCCTCCAGGTTCCATGGTGCTGCCAGCGGCGGTCCTCGACCGCTACGTGGGTGAGTACAGAACGGCGACCGGGGACACCTTCAACTTCCGCCGCTACGGGACGATGCTGGTCGTGAAGGCCGGCCGCAGTCCGGACACCGTCATCTACGGGCGCTCCCAGACCCGCTTCCAGCTGGGCCCGAACGTCATCGAGTTCCAGGTCGGCAGCGCCGGAAAGGCCACCGGTCTCATCTATGAGCGGGGCGGCCAGAAGATCCCGGCACCACGCATCCGCTAGGAGGAGGCATTTCGAATGATCGCCAATCGATGGGCGGCAGGGATCGCGGCAGGTGTGCTCGCTCTCGCGATCGCCGCCGGGCCCATTCAGGCGCAGCAGCAGGCACCCGCACGTATTCCCGCGTCGGTACTCCAGCGGTACGTGGGCGAGTACGACCAGAACGGGAGCACCGTCAAGGTGCTCCTCAAGGGAGACACTCTGTTCCGGGAGGTGCCGGGACAGCGGATGGTCTTGCAGCCGATCTCCGCGACCCTGTTCAGGATGGGCCCCATATTCACGGCGGAGTTCGTGACCGACCCGGCGGGCGGGGTGACGCAAGTCGTCAGCTCCGGGACGATCCAGTTTCGGCTCCCACGCAAAGGGTCTCGCCCAGCGCCGCCACCGGCGCCGCCGGTCGCCACGGTCCGTGTTCCCAGGCCGGTGCTCGAGCGGTACGTGGGCACATACGAATACCTCCCGGGCCAGATGGGCCGAACCGATCTCAGAGCCCGGGTAAGCCTCAAGGGAGACACACTCGTCCGGACGTTGGGCGAGGACGTCGTCCTCACGCCGATCTCCGAGACCCTGTTCAGGGTGGGAGATACATCGCTGGTGACGGAGTTCGTGGTCGATGAAGCGGGGGTCACGACGATCATGGGCTCGGGCTTCCAGCAGCTGCTGGCCCGCCTCACGTCGAAACCCTGATCGCAGCCCTCCAGCTGCTCGGCCACCCTACCGGGGCAGCCAGAAGACCCCGGCATCACGCATTCGCCCGGAGGAGGCATTTCGAATGATCAATCATCGGCGCGCAGCAGGGATCGCGGCGAGTGTGCTCGCTCTCGCGATCGCCGTCGGGCCCGTACAGGCGCAGCAGCAGGCACCCGTACGCGTACCCGTGTCGGTACTTCAGCGGTACGTGGGCGAGTATGGCGAGAACGGGAGCACCATCAAGGTGGTCCTAAACGGCGACACTCTGTTCCGGGAGGGGCAGGGACGGCGGATGGTCTTGCAGCCGATCTCCGGCACCCTGTTCAGGGCCGGCCGGTTGTTCACGGTCGAGTTCGTGACCGACCGGGCGGGCGGGGTGACGCACGTCCTCAGCGACGGCGCCGGCGCCGAGTTTCGGCTCCCCCGCAGAGGGTCGCGCGTAGCGCCGCCACCGCCGCTGCCTGCCGCTGCAGTCCGGGTTCCCCGATCGGTGCTCGAGCAGTACGTGGGCACGTACGAATTCCTCCCGGGCCAGATGGGCCGAGACGATCTAAGGGTCGAGGTCCGCCTCGAGGGAGGGAAGCTGATCCGGTCGATGCAAGGGGACTATGTCCTCACGCCGCTCTCGGAGACCCGGTTCAGGGTCGGTGATACATCGCTGGTGACGGAGTTCGTGGTCGACGAGGCGGGGGTGACGCAGGTCATGGGCACCGGGTTCCAGCAGCTGCTGGCGCGCCTCACGTCGAAACGCTGATCGACGGCCGGCGCTTCCGCTCCGCCCATCGAGCCCAACCGAATTCCAGACCGGGCGCATCGGAGCAGGTCGGGTAGAGCGATCCTTGAATCGAGACGCAACCGGCCTGGTGTCCTCGAGGGGGATGCGACGCTGGCTGCCACTCTTTTGCCTCATGCTGGAGAATCACCATGAAAGTGATGGCAATGCTGGTCGTGGTATGGATCGCCGGATGCACCGTCTACCCGCACGGGCCGGTCGTGACGCCGTCCGGTCTCACGACGCCCCCGACGCCAAAAGGACAGGATACCTGTGCTGTCTCACGTCCTGATTTCGGCGGGCCGGCGTCCGGTGCAGAGCGCGCACTCTTCGCATACGACACCACCGCCCCCCTGAATCTGACGAAGTCCGTCCAATCCACGCACAATGGCGTTGAGGTAAGTGTCGTCTCCTTCAGTAGTCCAGATGGAGGGACGGTGCCCGGGCTGCTCTTCGATCCAACTTCACGCGCCGGCCTGCGCCCGGGCGTGATCATCCTGCCGGGCGCCGGCGGCGCGGCGCGTCATATGGCGGGCGAAGCCATGAGGCTCGCGAGGCACGGCGCAGTCGCGATCGCCATCACCCCGCCGTCGGCTCGTCGGGGCGGCCCCTGGCGCCAGTTCACCATCCAGGACCGGACCGAGCAGATCCAGCTCATGAAAGACCTGCAGCGCACCGTCGACGTTTTGCGTACACAGCCCAACGTCGATCCGCAGCGCATCGCGTTCCTGGGGATCAGTTACGGCGGTACGATGGGCGTACAATTCGTTGGCCTCGAGCGCCGGCTCAGGGCTGCGGTGTTGCAAGTGGCGGATGGGGGCCTCGTCACGCACGAGACAGGACCGGGAGACGGCAACCTCGCCACTCTGAGCTGCGGTGCGCGCAATAGCTGGCTGCGGGCCATGGTTCCCATCGAGCCGATTCGCTTCATCCAGCATGCGTCGCCCACGCCGCTGCTGTTGCAGAACGGGCGGCTCGACAACTTTGTGCCCGCAGCTGATGCCGAGCTCCTGCACCGTGCCGCGCCCGAGCCGAAGACCATCCGCTGGTACGATGCGGGTCATGGGCTCCCACCCCAGGCTGTGGCAGACATCCACGAATGGCTGCATGCACACATCGGCCTCGACCTGCTGAAGCCACCGAGCTGATTCCAGCTCGTGGCCGCGCATCGCCAGTCTCGCCCGCACCCGGCGCGCAGAGGGGATAAACCTCGGATGGAAGTAACCGTCGTTCCATTCGGCGTGTCGCGAGTGGATTCGCCGCAGCCATAGGCGCGCGCCCTGGTCGACGCTCTCTGAAGGAGACAAGCACGAGATGACCGCCATCCTCCAGCGCTTCACGCAGATCCGCCGGGAGGAGGCCGCGCCGGTGCTCGCATCGGCGCTCACCTTCTTCTTCATCCTCACCGCGCTGATGGTGCTGCGGCCCGCGCGGGAGGCGCTGGGGATGCAGCGGGGGATCGAGGCCGTCCGCTGGCTGTTCGTGGGCACGGCGGTGGTCACCCTGGCGGTGAACCCGTTGTTCGGGCTGCTGGTGAGCCGCACCCGCCGCCTGGTCTTCATCACCGCCACCTACCTCTTCTTCGCCGCCAGCCTGCTGGTCTTCTACACCCTGCTGGTGATGGCGCCGGCGGCCTTCGGGGAGACCAGCGGGATGGTCTTCTTCGTCTGGTACAGCGTCTTCAACCTGTTCGCCATCATGGTCTTCTGGGGCCTGATGGCGGACCGCTTCTCGCTGGAGCAGAGCAAGCGGCTCTTCGGTGTGATCGCGGTGGGAGGCACGCTGGGCGCCGTCGCCGGCCCCTGGCTCGCGTCGCGGCTGACGGAGCCGCTGGGCACCGCCGGGCTCCTGCTGGTGGGCGCGGGTTCGCTGGGACTGGCGGCCCTCTCGGTGCGGGTGGTGGCGCACCTGCAGCCGGAGCGCACCCGCCCCGCGGCGTCGGACGACCCCGAGGCGCCCCTCGCGGTGGACGAGCGCGCGGTGATCGGCGGGACCGCGTGGGATGGGCTGCGGGCGGTGTTCCGCTCCCCGTACCTGCTCGGCATCTCCGCGTACGTGCTGATCATGGCGGTGATCGCCACCTTCCTGTACTTCACCCGCCTGCAGATGGTGGCCGCGTTGGGCGAGGGCCTGGACATGCGCACGACGGTCTTCGCGCGGATCGACTTCTACGTGCAGCTCACCACGCTCGCACTGCAGGCGCTGGTGGCGGGAAAGCTGATGAAGCAGGTAGGGGTCTCGGTGACGCTGGCGCTGCTGCCGATCACGGTGGCGCTGGGCTTCCTGGGGCTGGCGCTGGTGGCCTCGCTGGCGACGCTGGTGGTCTTCCAGTCGGCGTTCAACGCGGCGGACCGCGCCATCATGCGCCCCGCGCGCGAGACGCTCTTCACCGTGGTGAGCCGCGCCGACAAGTACAAGTCGAAAGCCTTCATCGACACCTTTGTCTACCGCGGCGGCGACGTGGTGGGCGCGCAGGTGGAGGG
>Ga0216301_1000376_pt1 | contig 12033 bp, 13 predicted proteins | sample 4hB_Boncat_minus_FD_156203 | JGI IMG/M metagenome (GOLD analysis project Ga0216301, IMG submission 156203) | Terrestrial sediment cell enrichment communities for BONCAT metagenomics from Utah, United States - 4hB_Boncat_minus | ecosystem: Environmental > Terrestrial > Deep subsurface > Rock...
GCGCCGGAGCCGCTCCCGAGGAGACCTTCTTCTTCAGCGCGAGCCGCTCCTCCGCCGTCAGGACCAACCGGTGCTTCATCCACCTTCCTACGCCCGTGCCACGACAAATCAAGGCTGTCGCACCACTCAGGATGACATTGCAGGGGTAATGTGCTCATCCTTATCGCCCCGGCTATCCGGTGGCCGGTCCCAGTTAAGCCCTCATTCCCGGCCACTCCAGCCAAGCGTCCGTCAGGGTGTCCCACTTGCGGGACTCGTGATCGACGTGCTTTAGGCGGAAGAAGACCGCATACCGTGGGAAGGGGGAGACGTTAGGACCGACGGCGTGGGAGAGGAGGTAGTGGGCGATCGCGATATCGCCTGCGCGGGCGATCACCTGTTCTCCATCGGGAAGATCCACCTTCGGCATGCCGTTCAAGAGGCTCTGGGGTCCTTCCCGCTTGAAGTAGTCCTGGTTCAAGAGGTGGCTGCCCGGCCAGACGGTGAAGTTGCCCATGTTAGGCACCGTCACGTCGGTGAGGAACACGGCGACCAGCGCGGTAAAGCTCGTGATCTGCCCCTCGGGCACCCCGTTCGTAGGCGTGTGCATCCCGTCGATGTGCGGCCGGGGCACGGCGGGCGGACCCGGCACCGGGAAGCGGATCGCGATCTGCCCGCCAGTCACCGGCCGGAGTTGCCCATCGCCGACCAGCGAGTCCATGACTTCCCGAGCCGGTGTCTGCTCGTACAGGCCACGGATCGCCTCGCTGCCCTGCACGTCCGGGCAGTACGACTGCGCCCGAAACTTTGGCAGGAGCGCGGGATCGATCCCGTTCTGCCCTAGTGAGATGTTGATCGTGCGAAGCGCCTCGAGCCGGATCGGCTCAGGAACCGCCCCCCGCAGCATCACGATTCCTCGACTCTTGAATTCTTGCTTCTGCTCCGCCCTCAACGCCATCGTTGCTCCTCCCGTTCTCCTATCCTCAGACGATCCCGCTTCGCAGCAGATCCTTCAGCATCAACAGTCCGACCAGCCGCTCGCCGTCGACTACCGGCATCTCCCCGATCTTGATCGGGTGGTTTTGGAAGACCTCCAGCGCCTCGACTGCCAGCAGGTCCGGCGCGATGGTGGTGACGCCGGAAGTCATGATGTCCGCCGCCGTTGCGTGCAGCACCTCCGGCGAGGCCAGCAGGTGGCGGCGCAGGTCTCCGTCGCTGATAAAGCCCATCAGGCGGCTCGCCTCGTCGACCACGCAGGCCGCCCCTGCCCCCGCCTGAGTGATCGCCCGCATCGTCGTCATCACGTCCGTCCCCGGGCTCACCAGCGCCACATCCGGCCCGTTGCGCATGACGTCCTCCACCCGCAGCAGCAGCCGCTTCCCGAGGGCACCGCTCGGGTGGAACTTGGCAAAGTCCTCTTTCCCGAACCCCCTACGATCCATGACGGCGAGCGCCAGCGCATCGCTGAGGGCGAGCATCACCGTGGTGCTGGTCGTTGGGGCGAGGTTGTTCGGACACGCTTCCTCGTGGACGCGGGTGTCGAGAATGAGGTCGGCGAGTCGTCCGGCGCTGCTTTCGGCCCGACCGGTGATCAGGATCGTGCGCGCCCCCGTCGCTTTGAGCGCGGGGAAGAGGCGCACCAGCTCGTCCGTCTCACCACTGTGGCTGTAGAGGATCACCACGTCGTTGCGCGTGACCATCCCGAGGTCGCCGTGGACCGCCTCCGCCGCGTGGAGGAACAGGCTGGGGCTACCCGTACTGCTCAGGGTGCCCGCCGTCTTGCGGGCGATGTGGCCGGACTTCCCTAATCCGCAGGTCACCACTCGTCCGGTGCAGGCGAGAACCCATTCGACCGCCTGCTCGAACCGCTCGTCCAGACTCTCGGCGCAGGCGACCAACGCCTCGGCCTCCTGGCGGAGCACTTGCCGGCCCGTCTGAAGGCTCTTCGGCTCCGGACTCATCGAGCAGGAGTCTACCGCTTGCCCAAGATGGTCTTTCCGAACAGAGAGGCGACCCACTCCACGCCCATCTTGGCCGTCTCATTGTGGCTGTCCACCAGCGGGTTCGTCTCGACGATGTCCAGACCGGCCAGCCGGTACGAGCAATCGGAGCCGCTGAGGCACTCGTGGAGGATCTCCGCGCACAAGTGCGCCTCGCGGTAGGTGAGGCCACCGCGGACCGCAGTCCCCGTACCCGGGGCGAGGATGGGGTCGAGGCAATCCACGTCGAACGAGACCCACAGGTTACGGGCCCCGCTCGCCTGCAGCCACTGGTGCACCTGGTGCACCGTCGCATCCACCCCCCGTCGATCAATGTCGTTCATCGTCACCGCGAGGCTGGTCAGCCTTGGCCGCTCCGCCGGGTCCACGTCCCGGAGCGCGTACCATGCGGTCAGCTCTGGCCGCAGCCGGGGCGTACCCAAGACCTCGAGCAATGACTGCCAGTCTTGATCCTCCGCTCCCTCCACCTCACTGGGCAAGCCCCAAAGCGCGGCCACCGGCATACCGTGAACGTTGCCGGAGGTCGACGATCCGGGGGTGTTCACATCGGCGTGGGCATCGATCCACAGCACGGCGAGGTCCCCCTGGAAGTGCTGCAGACCCGCGCTAATGCCCGCAACCGCCAGAGTGTGCTCACCGCCCAGAACGAGGGGGACAGACCCGGCGGTAAGGCTGTGCAAAACCTTTTCGCGGAGTAGCCGAATGTGATCGAGCAACGGCCGGAAATTCCGGAGGCCATCTCCCTTTTCGATGGCACAGTCGGCGGGCGCCGGAACGTCGAGAAGGTCTCGCGTCTCGATCCCCACCGCTTCGAGGGCATTGCTCAAACCCGCCAACCTCAGAGCCGCTGGCCCAAGGCGGCTGCCTAGGCGCATGCCGCACAGGTCGAAGGGGGCACCGATGATGTCGATCACGGGGCCAGTCTACTTCTGGCCCAGTAAACTCAGGCGGATGAAGGTAGGGGTGGTAGCGATCCAAGGCGACTTCGACAAGCACATCCGGGCGGTGACCCGAGTGGGTGGCGAGGCGAAGGAGGTTCGGAGCGCCGAAGACCTAGAAGGCGTCGATCGACTCATCATTCCGGGCGGGGAGAGCACGACCGTTGGCTTACTGATGCGAAGGTTCGGGTTGGCCGACGCACTAAAGCAGCGAGCGGCCGAAGGAATGCCGGTATGGGGCACGTGCATGGGAATGATCATGATGGCTCGGGAGGTCGAGAACCGACCGGATCAGTACACGTTAGACCTGATAAACATATCCGTTCGCCGTAATGCCTTCGGGGCCCAGGTCCACAGCTTCGAAGACGAAGTACCCATCGCTGGGCTGGAGGAACCGGTAACGGGGGTGTTCATCCGGGCTCCGATCGTCAGCCGAGTGGGCGACGGGGTGGAGGAGTTAGCCCGCTACGAGGACAAGGTTGTAGCAGTTCGCGCCGGAAACTTAGTCGGAACCTCGTTCCACCCAGAGCTCACCGACGATACGCGGCTCCACGAGTGGTTCTTGAACCTACGACCCTGATACAAGTTGAAGCCCCGCTCTGAGGGAAAGAGACGGGGCTGTTGGGGGAGGGAGGAAAGAAGCTGTTCTTCTCTTGTTAGTACGTCCTGGCGCTGATCTTGTTTCCGTTAACGTACAGACTTTCTCGCTTGATCTCGGCGAAAACCTCAATCGGCGCGTAAAGAACCCCATCTCGCTCCACAACCGCGCGGTCGAGGGTGGCTCGGCGACCGTTGACCCGGTATTCCCGCGAGTCTTGTGCAAGTTTGACGGCAAAATCATCACCATCGATGTAGATCACACCGCTGTTGCGGACTCGCTCCACGTTTAGGCCGAGTTGGTCGGCCGTTCGCTGAATCGGAACCATCACCGTGTCGCCAAGCCGGTACGGTCGCTCTCGTTGCGAGAAGCGCAGTTCGCGGCTACCGGTTCGAATAGCGATGTCGTCGCGATACCGGTCATCGCGCTCCCATTGGCCGTCCTCGCTTCGGGGCCGGTCGTTCCGGTCGTTCCGGTCGTTCCGTCCATAGCGGTCGTCGCGATCGTAGCGGTCGTCTCGGCGCCCGTACCGATCGTCTCGGTCGTCGCGTCCGTACCGGTCGTCACCGTAGGTGTCGATGGTCACGTCGCGCTCGATGAGCGCACCCATCTTCTGGTCCTTGGAAACGACGGTGTTGTTATCGGTGGTAGCTCCGGTCTGGGCGAGGATGACTCCCGCCAGCGTTCCGAGAAGCGCCCCTTCGACGGGCTTCTTGATCAGCGAGCCGATGACCAGGCCACCGAGCGCGCCGCCGATGACGGCTTGCTCCTGGCGGACCACGTTCTTCCTGGCGCGAATCCGGCCGTCGCGGTCCCGCTCGACGTACTTGTCGTTCAAGGGAATCGGCACCGCTCGCAAGCGCACCCGGTTGCCGTTCGGCAGCAACATCTCCGTGAACTCGAGGTCCATGTAGGCAGGCTGGCCTTCGCGGGCCTGACGAACGCTGACTACTCGGCCGTTCAGAGTCGTGCCACGGGGAAAGTCGCGGTTGTCGTCCAGGCGCGCGCTAAAGCGGTCACCCGAGCGGTTCTCCTTGATCGTCAGTCTCTCGTTGAAGACGACGGGCAGGACAGTGTCGCGCCGGAGCGTGATCCGGGCGGCTTCCGAGAGCACCGGGGCGGCCATCAGCAGCGCCGACACTCCGAGTACGGCCCATGAAGAGCGGTTTTGTTTCATGTTGTTTTCGCAATCCTCCTTGAAGAGCGTGCTTACTCTTTACTAACGCCTTTGCCGCTGGCGCGTTACGCAGGGAGAGATCGGGGGACTGAGCAGGAAAGCCAAAGGTCCCTGCCGACGGTGCGCGAATGCTCGATGGACAGTTCGGGAGCGTCGGCGAGCCTTGGAAGTTCCAGCCCCTGTAGCCAGGAAGGACCGTCGCCAAGAAGCTTCGGTGCGACGAACAACTCGACTTGGTCGACAAGTCCCGCGCGGAAGAATGCCGAGACGGTCTTGGCACCGCCCTCGACCAGAATGCCCGTCACCCCGCGATTGAAGAGCTGGTCGAGAAGCGCCTGAAGGTCGAGCTGTCCGACTTGCTGGGGCACGTCCAGATCGCCGCCGGGACGCACGTGGAGCGTGGGCGCTTGGTCGTCGAATACTCGTTCATTGCCCTTTAACCGATGCGCGGGGTCCAAGACGATTCGGAGCGGCTGGTTGACCACGCCCAGTATTCGCGCCGTCAGTTGCGGATCGTCGGTCTCGACCGTGCATCGACCCACAAGGACGGCTCCACACTCTGCCCGCAGGCGGTGTCCTTCGGCTCGCGCCTCCGGGCCGGTGATCCATTTGCTCTCGCCGGAGGGTAACGCGATGCGTCCATCCAGCGACATTGCCGCCTTGACCACCACCCGGGGGCGGCGGTGCCGCACGGCGAACAGGAACTGAGGATTCGCTTCCGCCGCCTCCGCCTCCAACACCCCTTCGTCAACCTCGATCCCGGCCTCGCGCAAGCGGCTGGCTCCGCCCGCTGCGATCGGGTTTCGGTCCGCGGAGGCGATGACGACCCGCTTAACTCCCGCTTTGATCAGCGCCTCGCTGCAGGGCGGGGTTCGCCCAAAGTGGTTGCACGGTTCGAGGGTGACGTAGGCCGTCGCATTCTGCGCCCGATCTCCCGCCGCCACTAAGGCGTTGGCCTCCGCATGCCGTCCCCCGGCGTGGTTGCAGAACCCTTCCCCGACGATTTCCCCATTAAGGACGACGACGCAGCCTACGTGCGGATTCGGGGCGGGAAACCCGTTTCGCGAAACCTCGATAGCCCGCCGCATGAACTCGGCGTCAACGCTGGGGCTCGGCATCGCCTTCCTTCTTCTGGTGGTCCTGCAACGACCCTTCAACTAAGCCCTTGAGATTTGCCATCGCCTGCTGCCGGTACTCTTCGCGAGCGCGGCGGATGACAAGGGTCGCGCCAACGCCGCTCGCGACCATGCAGACCACGAGCCCGCCTACGTACCCCGCCGCACGGCGACTGTAGGCCGCGTAGGCGCTTCGCGGCGAGCCCGCCGGGGGCCGCTTGCCCACGATCCACGGCCAGGACACCAAAAGTAGGAATCCGACGATCAAGGACAGCGACGTGAACAGCTTCATTCGCAGAGGGCCCTCAGTCCTCGTACGGCCGCCCCCAGATCCTCCGACCTCGCCAAGTAGCTGCCCACGACGAACAGGTTCGCTCCTGCCTCTAGAACAATGGGAAGGGTGGAAGGATCGATGCCCCCATCGACTTCGATCAGGATGTCGGGCGCGGCCGCCCGCAGGCGGCGGATCTTGTCCAGCGTCGCCGGGATAAAGCGCTGCCCGCCCCAGCCGGGGTTGACCGTCATAACGAGCACGAGATCCAGTTCGTCGAGCAAGGGCTCGACCACCTCGACTGGCGTCCCCGGATTGATGGCGAGGCCCGCCTGCAGACCCATTGAACGCAGCGTCTGGGCGAGGCGGTGGGCGTGAAACGTCGCTTCGGCGTGGAAGATGACGCGCTGGCAGCCCGCCCTGGCGAACGCCTCGAAGTGGTGCTCGGGCGTGAGCGTCATCAGGTGCGCCTCGAATAGAGTCGGCACCAGGGGGCGGATGTTCGCCACCAGTGCGTCGCCGAATGAGATGGGCGGAACGAACTGTCCGTCCATGATGTCGAGGTGCACAACCTCGGCTCCCGCCTCCGCCATGGTTGGCAGCGCCGAGGCGAGTTGCGCGACATCGAACGAAAGGATGGAGGGAGCAAGCGCACCCCTCATTCCGTGCGTTCGCCCTCCGTCGCCGGCTTCGTAAACTCTTTCACCATCTCGTCGTCGTAGTAGATCCGGAACGTTGCCTCCGGTCCGAACCCCTTGATAGGAGGCGGAGAGGCCATCTCCCCAGGCTCGTGACGCCGCTCGTAGACGGTCCGTGTCCCTTCCGTATCGGTGATCTCTACCCGCACGTCGGTAGCACGGTCGGTGCCCGTGACTCGAATGCTAAGCGTGTAGAGATAGCTCTCGGGAGCATCGGCGGTCGCCGGTGGCGGATCGTTGCGGGTCGTCCTTTCGCCGGGGCCGGTGCTGACGGTGAGCTTGACCCGCGACTGACGCTCGACCCGAGCGCGGGCGGCAGGAGCCTGCCGCACGACCTGCCCCAGGGGAACTTTGGGATCAGACGCCTCATCGGTGACGGGATCGATGCCGAGGTCAAGATTGCCTAGGACGGATTTCGCCTTGTCCACCGTCATCCCCTTCAGGTCGGGCACGGCAACGAACCGGCTGCCCGCGCTGACCACGACGGAGATGCGCCCACCCTCCCGAACCTTTTGCCCCGGATCCGGGTTCACCTCAAGGATTTTGTCGGGTTCGGTGGTGTCGTCCGCCTCCCGGGAAGCGACTCTAAGGCTCAGCTTTAGGGGCTCAAGCCTCTGGCGTGCCTCGGCGGTAGTGAGACCCCGGATGTTCGGCACCGTCACCAGCTTCGGCTTGTTCAGGTTGAACAGCAGCCAAACGCCGAGGAGGCTAAGGACGACGGCTCCGAGGAAGGCGATGGAGACCATCATCCACACGGGAACGTCACGATCAGCACGGGTCCGCTGCCGCGGCTCCTCTTCCTCTTCCGGCCGGATGGCCGACATTCGCGGAGCGACGGGCTGAGGCTCAGCAGGGGTCCGAGGCACCGGACCGGGAACCGGAGCCGTGCGGAGGGGCCAAGTCAACGATTTTCCAAACCGCAGGGCGTCCTGCAGCAATCGTAAATCGCTCAGCAAGTCTCCGGCGTTTGCGTACCGCTGGGCCGGGTCCTTCGCCATCGCCTTTTTCACAATCTCGTCCAGCACCGGCGGGACCGACGGGTTGATCTCCCGGACACTGGGAGTCGGAGCCGCCGCGTGCTTCATCGCGGTCGCGATGGGCGTGTCAGCGTAGTAAGGCGGGCGGCCGCAGAGGAGCTCGTAGAGAAGGATTCCCACAGCGTACACGTCGGAAGCCGCGCTGGGCATGCTTCCGCTACTGACCTCGGGCGCCATGTAAGGGGCCATGCTGGGCAGGACGATCGCTCCCGCCGACGGGCTGGACGAGTACGCCTCCCAGACGCCGGTCAATTGGAGGCGGGCGTCACCGTTGGCCATGATGACGATGTTCTGGCCGCTTACATCGCCATGGACGAGCCCGGCACGGTGGACGGCGTCAAGGGCTTGGCAGATGCTGATCGAGGTACCGACGGACACGGGCACCGAGAAAGGGGCAAGCTTTCGGATTCTCTCTCCCAGCGACGGCCCTCGGGTCAGTTCACTGACCACATAGGAGCTAGTTTCGTCTTCATCGACGTCCATTAGCGGCTCAATGCCCGGGCTTTGGATCGAGCGGTATCGGGCAACGACGTGGGAGAGGCCCTCGAGGAACGGCTGCTCCTTTGAGCAAGGGGGCTTAATCACTCGGACGCAGACGTCGCGGCCGTTGCTTCGGTCGCGAGCGGAGTAGGCGGCGAAGATCGATCCGTCGTGCAGCAGGCCAGTAAGTTCGTAGCGGGTGCCAAGGACGGTTCCGATCATGGGGCCTCCCGCTCAGGGATGAAGGCGAGCACCACAGCCGCAACGAGCAGCAGCATGGCCAGCATGCGGATTGGCGGCTGGTCGACCTTGGCGTGGTAGCTCAGTTGACTGCCGGTCAAGACTGAAGCCTGACTCGCCACATAGCCTGCCCCTAAGAGCAAGAGAGCGATTGCCGATAGCACGGTGCGCGCTAGTTTCATGAGTTCAGCAGAGCTGACCGAACCTCCCCTTCTGCAACGTTCTCCACAAGTTTACATTCCCCGATCTGAGTCAATAGGCTGAACGCCAGCTGGCCCGAGTGAGCCTTCTTGTCTCGACGCATCGCGGCGATCAAAGGGTCCGGGTTTTGCAGGCCGGACCACGTAGTAGGGAGTCCGGCAGTCTTGAGTTGCGCCTCGATCACCGAGGCAGTGCCCGGGGCGGTGATCCGCATCGACTCGCCCAGCCGTGCTTCCACCACCATTCCAATGGCGATGGCTTCTCCGTGAAGAAATTCCTCATACCGGAGGACCTGCTCAATCGCGTGCCCGACCGTGTGGCCGAAGTTCAGTTTCGCCCGGATTCCGAGCTTCTCGAACTCGTCGGCTTCCACCACCTCCGCCTTCAATTGGATACATCGTTGGACAATCGGCTGGAGGTCGTCTCGAACGTCGGTTCGGGTGAGGCAGTCGACAAGAGGGGCGTCGAGGATGTACCCGTACTTCCAAACCTCGGCCATCCCGTTCCTTAGTTGCCGATCCGGCAACGTCGAGAGGGCTTCGGAAGGCACGTGGACCGCATGCGGAGGATAGAAGGCGCCGACAAGGTTCTTCCCTTCGGGCAAATCGATCCCGACCTTCCCGCCTACCGAAGAGTCCACCTGCGCGAGGAGCGTCGTGGGAATTTGGACGAACGGGATGCCGCGCATGTAGGATGCGGCGCAGAAACCGCCGAGGTCCCCGATGACGCCTCCGCCCAGAGCCACCAACGTGGTGCGCCGAGAGCAGCCGCTCTTCGCCATCCAGCTCAGGACCTCTCGATACCGCTCGAAAGACTTGCTCCCCTCGCCGGGCTCGATGCGGCAGACGTTCGGTACTTGGGAGAGTTGGCCTTTCCAGGCGGTAAAGACATTCTCGTCGGTAAGGACGACCGCATCTTGCGGAAGACTTTGGAGCGCCTGCGTTAGCGAGGTGAAATGGATGGGGTACTGGCCAGCCGAATGCGTGATCGTAATCAAGCGTAGCCTGCCTTCTTCAGGGCTTGGAGCACGAACTCCGCGCCCGTGTCGAGCTGCGCGTCGTCCACCTCGACTGTTACGTCCGCCTGCTCGTAGAGAGGAGTGCGCGCGGCGAGCAGCGTCCGGAGGCGGTCCTCCCACCCTTCGACCTCGAGCAGCGGCCGTTTCTTTTTGCTCTTCTCCAGCCGGTCGATCAGCGTCTCCGGCGAGGCCTTGAGATAGATCGTGGGGCCCAGCCGCCGCATTTCCGTCCAGTTCTCAGGACGCAGAACAATGCCGCCACCCGTAGCCAGAACGACACGGTTGGGCTCCAAACCCCTTAGCACGCTCGTCTCGTGGCATCGGAAAGCATCTTCCCCGTACACCTGGAAGACTTGCGAGATCGGCCGCCCGAGGCGCTGTTGGATGAGCAGGTCGGTATCGACGAACGTGCGGCCGCTCGCATCCGCGAGGGCTCGCCCAATCGATGACTTACCCGCGCCCATCATTCCAACCAGGACCCAGCATTGCTCCATAAGAAAGGGTGGCAGGATCATTGTATCCTGCCACCCTAGCCGCTTACCGAGAGAGAAGCTCTACGGCCCGCCGAGCGGGGCGGTCGTGTCCTCATCGAGGATCGTCGGCGTGACGAAGATCAGGAGTTCCGAGTTCGTCTTGTTCCGGGTCACCGATCGGAAGAACTGACCGATGATCGGGAGTTCCGCCAGAACCGGCACCTTATTGATCGTCACGTTATCGTTGTTCGAGGTCAGACCGCCCAGCACGATCGTCTCGTTGTTCCGAACGCGTGCAACGACCTGGATCGACTGCGTGAACTGGTTCGGAATCGTCTGGCCATCGGGCGAAACCGAAGTGCCCTGGAAACCGCCAAGAGTGGGGGCCAAGAAGACCGTCACCGTATCGTCCGCGTTAATACGAGGGGAGATCGAGAGGGTCGTACCTGCCGTGAGCGGGAACGGCGTGTAGGTCGTCACGATTCCCGCACCGGCAATACCGTTGGTCTGAGGGATAAAGATCGTGCTGGTCTGGAACTGGCTAATGACTGCGGGCTGATTGTTGAGGGTCCGAAGGATCGGAGCGTTCTCAACTCGGCTGTTTCGTTCCGTCAGCGAAGCTCGCATGCGTGCCGCAACGTTGCCAGTGGCGTAGTTGAGGAACACAGGGGCCGATGAATTGATGAAGGCACCTGGAGTAGTACCCGCGAACACGGTCCCGCGCTGGTAGAGGAACTCAAAGCCGAGCGTCCTGTCCACGCCTTCCTGAGTTGAGATGAATTCGACCTTGATTTGGACCTGACGAGGGGCTACGTCGAAAAGGTTGACGTACGACTGAAGCTGAGCAATGTCTTCCTCGCTACCCCGTACGACCAAACTGTTGTCGTTCGGGTCGTAGGTGATGAAGTCGATGCTCGCTCCGACGAGGCCCTGGCCACCGGTCAAGCTGGCCTGTCCACCACCGCCTTGACCACCACCAGGTCCACCTTGGCCGCCACCACCAGGTCCACCCTGACCGCCACCACCAAAGCCGCCACCGCCGCCAAAAGCACCACCGCCGCCGCCGCCGCCGCGACCACCCATTTGCTTGGATGATTCGCCGGGAAGGTCTACATCGTTAGAAGAACCAGATCCGCTAAGAGGAGTGCTGATCGTCGAGCTCGTGATGGGCGCGAACTGTTGAGGAGTCGATTGGGATCCGTAAACGTTTACGTTAGCGCCCCAAATCCGCTCCTGATCGTTTCTTGAGAGCTGGGCAAATCGCTTGAGCTCCTGAAACCCTCGGGAGGAGTCGAAGGGGATGCGGTACATGATCTGGTCGAAAACGTCCCGCGAGTCAGACTTCAGCACGCGAATCCGCTTAACAACCTTGGGCTGGACCGCTGGCTGCGACGTCGCCGGCTCGGCGACCGTCGGCTTCTCGTGACTGATGATGTAAACCCCGTTTTCATCCCGCTGGAAGTACGCGCCTGCCGCTTGGCAGATGTACGAAACGGCATCCTCCGCCGTCACGCCATCAAGCTTCAGCGTAATCCGTGCGTACGGCTGCGAACTTGGCTTGACCACGAACTGGATGCCAGTCCTTTGGAACAGCATCCGCGTCGCCGTCATCATGTCCGCGTCCTTGAGGTTCACATCAACCCGGACGTCCGCCGCCTGCTGTGCCAGGGCACCCGTGGCGATCGATGCGGCAAGCGCACCGATAACCGCCACGCGTGCCGCACGCGCCATGTTCTTACTCAAATTCATCCTCTTCAACCCTCTCCTCCCGATGCTATCGCGGCTTAGAAGCCGCCGCGGCCTCCGCC
>Ga0216301_1000377_pt1 | contig 12004 bp, 7 predicted proteins | sample 4hB_Boncat_minus_FD_156203 | JGI IMG/M metagenome (GOLD analysis project Ga0216301, IMG submission 156203) | Terrestrial sediment cell enrichment communities for BONCAT metagenomics from Utah, United States - 4hB_Boncat_minus | ecosystem: Environmental > Terrestrial > Deep subsurface > Rock...
AACCGATCTCGCGACGCTCCGCCGGCTGGCGGCGCCCACAGTGTCGCCGGACGGCCGCTGGGCCGCGTACCAGCTTCGCGAGACGGACCTTCAAAGGAACCGCGGCCGCACCGATCTCTGGCTGCTCGACCTGCATGCAAAGGGCGCACAACCGGTCAGGATCGCCTCGGCGGCGGACAAGAATGAGCACGACCCGCGCTTCTCCGCCGACGGCAAATGGCTCTATTATCTCAGCAATGCGTCGGGCAGCGACCAGCTCTGGCGCGTCGCGCTTCCGGGCGGCACCCCCGAGCAGGCGACCAGTCTTGCCGCCGGCATCGCCGGTTTTTCACTTGCGCCCTCCGGCGACCGGATCGCGATCTGGGCCGACCGCAACCTCGCCTGCGCCGACTTCAATTGCGCGAACCTCCCAGCGCCTCAAGCGGGGCAGGGCAGCGCCCGCGTCTATGACGAGACCTTCGTGCGCCATTGGGACGCTTGGGTCGAGCCAGGCGTCCGCTCCCGAATCTTTACCCTCCCCCTCGTCGGCGGGAAGCCGCAGGGCACCGGAGTCCCGGTCGCGCGTGGGCTGGTCGGCGACGCGCCTTCAAAGCCGTTCGGGGGCGCCGAGGAAATAAGCTGGAGCGCCGACGGCCGGACGTTGTTCTTCACGCTCCGCGAGGCCGGACGGATCGAGCCCACCTCAACCAACATGGACATCTTCGCAGTGCCCGCCGACGGAAGCGGCCCGCCGGTGAACCTCACCGCGCCGAACCTAGCCACCGACACGCTTCCGGCTGGCTCGCCGGACGGCCGCTGGCTGGCTTATGCGGCGATGCGGCGACCGGGCTACGAAGCCGACCGGCAGGTGCTTCATCTCCGCGACCTTCGCACCGGCCAGACCCGCGCCCTTACCGAAGGCTGGGACCGCTCGGTCGGCTCGATCGCGTGGGCACCCGACGGCCGCAGCCTTCTCGTCACGGCGCAGGACGTGCTCGACCATCCGCTCTTCCGCATCGACGCCCGCACCGGCAGGGTCACTCGGCTGACGCGCGCCGGGAGCGTCAACAACGTCGTGCCGATGCGCGACGGCGGAGTCTTGTATACGCTGAACAGCATCGAGGCACCGGACGACCTCTATCGCCTCGGGCGCCGCGGCGGGTCGGAGCGGCTGACGAGCATCAATGCCGACAAGCTTGCGAAGCTTGATCCGGTTTCGGTTGAGCGCTTCAGCTTTTCGGGCGCGGGCGGCGATAAGGTTTGGGGACAGATCATCAAGCCGCGGCGGGCTAAAGAGCGCCTGCCGGTCGCCTATCTGATCCATGGCGGCCCCCAGGGTTCGTTCGGCAACAGCTGGTCCTGGCGCTGGAACCCGCGCCTGTTCGCCGCTCCCGGCTACGCCGCCGTCTCCGTCGATTTCCACGGCTCGACCGGCTACGGCCAGGCGTTCACCGACGCCATTCAGCGGGACTGGGGAGGCAAGCCGCTCGAGGATCTGCGGCTCGGCCTCGCCGCCGCTGGACGCGAGGACCGCCAGCTCGACACCGCAAATGCCTGCGCGCTCGGCGGCAGCTACGGCGGCTATATGGTGAACTGGATCGCTGGCCAGTGGCCCGAAGGCTTCAAGTGCCTGGTCAGCCACGCAGGCGTCTTCGACACCCGTGCTCTCGCCTACGAAACCGAAGAGCTGTGGTTCAGCGAATGGGAGTTCGGCGGTCCCCATTTCGATCCCGCCGCCGCCGAGGTGGTGGAGCGCTGGAACCCGGTTCACCACGTAACCAAATGGCGCGCGCCGATGCTGGTCCTCCACGGCGAGAAGGATTTCCGCATCCCCTACAGCCAGTCCTTAGCCATGTTCAACGCCCTCAAGCGGCGGGACATCCCGTCGCGCCTTGTCATGTACCCGGACGAAAACCACTGGATCCTGAAGCCCCAGAACAGCATCCAATGGTATCGCGAGGTCCATGGCTGGCTTGATCGCTGGCTCAAAGGGGCTGGCGGAGACGCTGCCGCCCGCTAATAGCGGCGCCATGAGCGAATTGCCCAAAACGTTCGACCCGTCCGAGATCGAAGCCCGCTGGTATCCGCATTGGGAGGAAAAGGGGCTGTTCCGCCCCGAGCGGCCGCAGGCAGAGCCGTGGACGATCGTCAATCCGCCGCCCAACGTGACCGGATCGCTCCATATCGGCCACGCGCTCGACAACACCCTGCAAGACGTCCTCGCGCGCCACGCCCGGCTGCAGGGGAAAGACGCGCTGTGGGTGGTCGGAATGGACCATGCCGGGATCGCGACGCAGATGGTCGTGGAGCGGAACCTCGAAGCGGAGGGGGTGCGCCGGACGGATCTCGGCCGCGAGGAATTCCTGAAGCGCGTGTGGCAGTGGAAGGCTGAAAGCGGAGGCGAGATCACTCGCCAGCTTCGCCGCCTCGGCTGCTCGATGGATTGGGCGAACGAGCGCTTCACGATGGATCCCGGCTTCTCCGCCGCTGTGATCCGCGTGTTCGTCCAGCTCTACCGCGAAAAGCTCCTCTATCGCGACAAACGGCTCGTAAACTGGGACCCCAAGCTCGGCACCGCCATCTCCGACCTCGAAGTCGAGACGCGCGAAATCCGGGGGAAGTTCTGGCACCTGCGCTACCCGTTGGAGGACGGCAGCGGCTTCGTCCATGTCGCGACCACGCGGCCCGAGACGATGCTCGCCGACATGGCGGTGGCAGTCCATCCGGAGGATGAGCGCTACACTGCGCTGGTCGGTAAGAAGGTGCGCCTGCCGATCACGGGCCGCCTCATCCCGATCATCGCCGACGAGCATGCCGATCCGGAGCTCGGATCCGGCGCCGTGAAGATCACGCCCGGCCACGACTTCAACGACTTCGAGGTGGGCAAGCGCTCAGGATTCAGGGCGGCGGACATGCTCAACATGCTCGATGCAGGCGGCCATGTCGTTCAGACCGCCGACGGACTCATCCCCGAGGAGCTGGTCGGCCTCGACCGCTTCGAGGCGCGCAAGCGGGTAGAAGCGATGCTGGAAGAGCAGGGGCTGCTCGACAAGGTCGAGGACCGGACGATCCAGACGCCCTATGGCGACCGCTCCGGAGTCGTTATCGAGCCTTGGCTCACCGACCAGTGGTATGTCGACGCCGCGACGCTCGCGCGCCCGGCAATCGAGGCGGTGCGCTCCGGCAAGATCAAGGTGGTGCCCAAGACCTGGGAGAAGACCTGGTTCAACTGGCTCGAGAACATCCAGCCCTGGTGCGTCTCGCGCCAGCTCTGGTGGGGCCATCAGATCCCCGCCTGGTACGACGACAACGGCAATGTCTACGTCGCCGAGACGGAGGAGGAGGCTCGCGCGGAGGCGGGCGAGCGTGCTGCTCTCCGCCGCGACTCCGACGTGCTCGACACCTGGTTTTCCTCCGCCCTCTGGCCGTTCGGAACGCTCGGCTGGCCACACGATGCCGAGTTCGTCCCCAGCACCGCTGGGCCTGAGCCTGTCGAAGGCCGCTCCTTCTTTCCGGCATCGGCAGGTCAGGAAGAAAGTGGCGGCCTTCGGCAAGCTCAGGCCGAACGGGCGGCGGGCGCTGGTGGAAAATGGGTGGCAACACCGGGCACCAAGCTCGCCCGTCACTACCCCAACGACGTCCTCATCTCCGGCTTCGACATCATCTTCTTCTGGGACGCCCGGATGGCAATGCAGGGCATCCACTTCATGGGCGAGGTCCCTTGGAAGACGCTCTACCTCCACGGGCTGGTGCGGGATGCCAAGGGCCAGAAGATGTCGAAGTCCAAGGGGAATACGGTCGATCCCCTCGGCCTCATCGACAAATACGGCGCCGACGCGCTTAGATTCACGCTTGCGGCGATGGAAAGTCAGGGGCGCGACATCAAGCTCGAAGAGCGGCGGATCGAAGGCTACCGCAACTTCGCGACCAAGCTTTGGAATGCCGCCCGCTTCTGCCAGTCAAACGGCATCGGCGCGAGCGCGGGCCTCGAGCCGCCGAGGGCGACGCTGCCGGTAAACCGCTGGATCGTCTCCGAGACGGTGAAGACGGTGCAGGCGCTCGACCTCGCCATGGCCGAGCTTCGCTTCGATGAGAGCGCCAACCTCATCTACCACTTCACCTGGGCCAGCTTCTGCGACTGGTATCTGGAGCTGATCAAGGGCAGGATCGACGAGGAGACCCGCGCGGTGGCCGGCTGGGTGCTCGACCAGATCCTGGTGATGCTCCACCCGTTCATGCCGTTCATCACGGAGGAGCTGTGGCATGCGATGGGCGAGCGCCCTTACGAGCTCATCCTCGCAAGATGGCCGATGCCGGACGCGAGGGCGCTCGATCCGGAGGCTGGGCCGGAGATCGATTGGCTGATCCGCCTGGTTAGCGGAATACGCGGCGCGCGCTCGGAGCTGTCGGTGCCGCCCGGCGCGAAGCTCGCCCTCCACGTGCGCGACTCGAGCGAGGCGACGAAGGCACGGCTGGAGCGCAACGCGGCGGCCATCCAGCGGCTGGCGCGGATCGAGGGCGTGAGCTTCGAGGAAGCCGGCGGCGGCGCGGCACAGATCGTGGTCGACGAAGCAACGTTCATCCTGCCGCTCGAAGGCGTCATCGACATCGAGGCGGAACGCGGCCGACTCGCCAAGGCGCTTGTTACGGCGGAAAAGGAGCGGGATTCGCTCGCGCAGCGGCTCGGCAATCCGAGCTTCGTCGAGCGCGCCAAGCCCGAAGCCGTCGAGAAGGCGCGGGCCGACCATGCCGAAAAGGCGTCGGATGCCGAGAAGTACCGGGCGGCGCTGGCGCGGCTCGGCTAGCTGTCGGCGGGGACGACGACCTCGATCGCGCGCTCCGCGACTTCCACCACGGCCGGCGTCTTTGCCAGCACTTCGCCGTCGATCGAGATTTTGAGGTGCGGCCTGGTGTCGATCGTGAGCCGCCGCCCGTGAAACTCCTCGGTCGCCGCTTCGCGCCTCGGAAGCTTGAAGAACTTCGCGAACCAGTCCCACACCAGCGAAAGCTTGCTTCGGCCGATCACCGCCTGGACGACCATCTCGCCGCTGTCGACCTCCGCCTCCTCGACCAGCTCGACGCCGCCATGATAGGATCCGTTCGCGATCCGCACTTCGGTCGCCCAGACGGTGCGCTTCTCCTTGCCGTCGTCGATGGTCAGCTTGAACGGCCGGAAGCGGATCAGGCACCAGATCGCCCAGACGAGATAGCCGACGCGGCCGAGATAGCGCTTCAGCTTGTGCGGCACCGTATCGCCGATCATCGGCGAGAGGCCCATCGCCGCGCAATTGGCGAAATAGTCGCCGTTGACGACGCCGAGGTCGATGCGACGGCGCTTGCCGTTGGCGATCGTGTCGATCGCTCGGTCGAGGTCGAGTGGGATTCCGAGCGTGCGCGCGAAGCTGTTGGCTGTGCCGAGCGGAAGCAAGGCGAACACACAGTCGCGGTCGACGACGTCATCGACTGTGGCTGACAAGGAGCCGTCGCCGCCGCCGACGATCACCATCGGCGCTCCGTCGGCCACGGCCTTGCGGACGGTGTCGTTGAGCTTCGAGGGGTCCTTCAGGGCGTGCGCGGCGATCAGCTTCACGCCCGCTTGCTCGAGCTTGTCCCGGGCTTCCCGGAAGAGGTCCTGGCCCTTGCGCGAATGGGCGTTGACGATGAGGACGGCCTCGCGGGGCACGGGTCTGGTCATTTCCACGTCAGGACAACACGCAAGTGGGGCAAGAGTGCCCATCCGCCTTTGCAGGCGGGGAGGGGCGCGCTAAGCGGGACGCGAAATGAGCCAGGCTTCCTTCCCAGCCCTCCGCCTTCGCCGAAGCCGCGCCGCCGCATGGAGCCGGGCGATGGTCGCGGAGACCGTGCTTACGCCGTCGGACCTCATTTGGCCGATGTTCGTGACGGAGGGGCGGGGGGTCGAGGAACCGATCGGGTCGCTGCCGGGCGTTTCCCGCTGGTCGATCGACCGCCTGGTCGAGCAGGCTCGGGAGGCAAGGAGGCTCGGCATTCCCTGCGTCGCACTATTCCCGAATACGCCGTCGGATCTGCGCACCGAAGACGGCGCCGAGGCGCTGAACCCTGACAATCTGATGTGCCGCGCGATCCGGGCGGTGAAGGACGCAGTGCCGGACGTGGGCGTTCTGACCGATGTCGCGCTCGATCCTTACACGGCGCACGGCCATGACGGGATCGTGGACGGCGCCGACTATGTGCTCAACGACGAGACCAGCAAGGTGCTCGTCGAGCAGACTTTGGTCCAGGCGACGGCAGGAGCGGACATCGTCGCGCCCTCCGACATGATGGACGGGCGGGTGGGCGCGATCCGCCAGGCGCTGGAGCGCGAGGGCCATGTGAACGTCCAGATCATGGCTTATGCCGCCAAATATGCGAGCGCCTTTTATGGGCCGTTCCGCGAGGCGGTCGGCTCGCGAGGGCTGCTGAAGGGCGACAAGAAGAGCTACCAGATGGACCCGCGCAACGCCGAAGAGGCGCTCCGGGAAGTGGCGCTCGATCTTGCCGAGGGCGCCGACTACGTGATGGTGAAGCCAGGCCTCCCCTATCTCGACATCGTTCGCCGCGTGAAGGAAAGGTTCGAAGTCCCGGTCTTCGCCTACCAGGTGTCCGGCGAATATGCGATGATCGAGGCAGCGGCGGCGGCCGGCGCGGGCGACCGCGACGCGCTCGTCATCGAGACCTTGACCTCGTTCAAGCGCGCTGGCTGCGTGGGCGTCCTCACCTATCACGCGCCACTGGCCGCCCGGTTGCTCAGTGACGGCTGAAGCGGGAAGCACGGCTGGATCGCGGGAGCGGCTGGCGAAGCCGCTGTTCGTCGCCACAATCGTCACCGGCTCGTTCCTCCTGTTCCTCACCCAGCCGATGGTCGGCCGGATGGCTCTGCCTCGCGTGGGCGGAGCGCCGGCCGTGTGGAACAGCGCGATGCTAGTCTATCAGGCGCTGCTTCTCGGCGGCTATGCCTATGCCCACTGGCTCGGGCGGCTTCGGCCGCGGCGGCAGGCGGGGCTTCATCTCGCGCTCTTCGCGGTGGCCGCTTTGTGGCTCCCGATCGGCCTCACCTCGGCCGTCCCGCCGGCCGATGCCTCGCCCGTATTGTGGGTGCCGTGGTTCCTGATCAGCTCGATCGGCCCATTGTTCTTCATCGTCTCCGCGCAGGCGCCGCTGATGCAGCGCTGGTACGCGCTGGAGGCGAGCAGGGGCGAGCCTTACGCCCTCTACGCCGCCTCCAACCTCGGCAGCTTCGCCGGGCTTGTCTCCTACCCGCTGATCGTCGAGCCTCTCCTGACACTGGAGCAGCAGAGCATCCTGTGGACGGGGGGCTATGCGCTGCTCGTGCTCCTCGTCGTCGGCTGCGCTCTAACGACGCCAGCCGACAAGGTCGAAGCGGTTCCGCTGGCTTCCTCTCCGGCGCCGAGCCGCCGGCGCGTGCTCCACTGGATCGCTCTCGCGGCCGTGCCTTCGGGGCTCATGCTGTCGACGACGACGCATCTCACCACCGACATCGTCGCAATGCCGCTGTTGTGGGCGCTTCCGCTCGGGCTCTACCTCCTGAGCTTCGTCATCGCCTTTGCGACGCGGCGCGGCGCGGCAGCGTTTATCACGCAGATATCGCCGCTGATCGTGCTTATCGCCGGCGGCCTTGCCTTCACTCACGGCTCTAACCACCCGCTCTTCTCGGCCACGCTTGGCCTCAGCCTCCTGTTCGTCGTCGCGGTGACTCTGCACGGCGAAATGTACCGCCTCCGGCCAGGGCCGGACCGGCTGACGGCTTTCTATCTCACCATGTCGGTCGGCGGCGTTCTCGGCGGCGCGTTCTGCGCGATCGCGGCGCCGGTGATCTTCGACTGGGCCTACGAGCATCCGCTGCTGATCGTGGCCGCAGCCTTGCTCCTCCCGCAGCGCAACTATCTGAGGATCGTGGAAACTGTCTGGCAAAAGCGGGAGGTCGCTTTCCTGCTTTCGGCCTGGCTTCCGACGCTCGCGCTCCTGTTGTCGCTCGTTGCCGACACGCAGGTCCTGCAGCAGATTCCCGACGCCTTGGAGGTGGCCGCCTCCATCCTCATTGCGCTCATCGCGGTCTTCTGCATCGGCCGCCCCGCTGTCTTCGCGGCCTGCCTGGCTGCGCTGATGATGAGCTATGGCGGCTGGACTACCTTGGCGCGCTCTTTTCAGGACGTCAGGACGCGAAGCTATTTCGGAATCTACTCGGTGGGCCCCGACCCCAGCGGCACCGCCCGGATGCTGACTCACGGAACGACCGTTCATGGCCTCCAGAACGTGATCCCCGGAATGGAGGAGGAGCCGACCAGCTATTATACGCGCGGCTCCGGCGTGGGGCGGGTGATCGCGTCCGCCGAGCTACTTTACGGGCCGGGCGCCAGCATCGGCGTGGTCGGGCTCGGGACCGGTACGCTGGCCTGTTATTCCAAGCCGGGGCAGGCCTGGACTTTCTTCGAAATCGACCCCGTGATGGTGGAGATCGCGCGCGACCCGAAGCGATTCAGCTTTATCTCGAGGTGCGGGGGCGATGCACGGATCGTCGTCGGCGATGCGCGGCTGAGGCTCGCGGCGGAGCGGGCCGCAAGCTTCGACATCCTCGCCGTCGATGCGTTTTCGTCGGACTCGGTGCCGATGCACCTCCTGACCCGGGAGGCGCTCGCCGGTTACGGACGCGTCCTGAGGCCCGACGGCATCCTGGTGATGCACATCTCCAACCGCTATCTCGACCTCGAGCCGGTCCTCGCCGCCGGCGCCGCGGCTGGCGGCTGGGAGGCAGCCGTCCTCGATCAACGGACGACCGCCCGCTACCTCAACGGCCATTCCTCGACCTGGGTGGCGATGACCCGCGACCCGCAGACGATGGCGGACTTGCTTGAAGTGAGCGGCGCTGCCCAATCTTGGCAGAAGCTCCAGTCGCGCCCCGGCTTTGCTGGCTGGACCGACGATTATTCAAGCATCCTGCCGCTTCTGAAAAATCTGGATTTCCGTGATTGAGACCGACCGCCTTTTGCTGAGGGACTGGCGAGAGGGCGATGATGCGCTCCTGGACCAGCATTGCAACACGCCCCCGGTGATGCGCTGGCTGGGCGGTGTCAAAAGCCGCGAATATATGTCCGCCGTGGCCAAGCGGCTGGCTTCATGGCAGCCGCTTCACGGCCACACGTTCTGGGTGGTGGAGCGGAAAGCCGATGGTGCGTTTCTTGGCTTTTGTGGCATCAAAATTGCGAACGATCCCGGCAGCCCGGTGGAAGGCGAGTATGAAGCCGGCTGGCGATTTCGCGAGGATGCATGGGGCCGGGGTTATGCCAAGGAAGCCGCGATCGCCTCCCTTGACGCCGCCTTCGGGCGCCTGGGCGCCGAGCGCGTCGTCGCACTCACCGTCCAAGGGAACAGCCCGAGCTGGGGCCTGATGGAGCGCCTCGGAATGACTCGGCGGCCGGACCTCGACTATGTCGGCGCCGAGTGGGCCGAGGGTATAGTGATCGTCTACATGATCGGAAAAGAACAATGGCGAGCATCCTGAGCTTCAGCGGCAAGAGCCCGAAGATCGATCCAAGCGCGTTCGTCGCGCGGGGAAGCCAGCTGATCGGCGATATCGAAGTCGGCGCGGATGCCAGCATCTGGTACAATTGCGTCCTTCGCGGCGACGTCAACCGCATCCGGATCGGTGCTCGAACCAACATCCAGGACGGCACCGTCATCCACGTCGATTCGCCCGCCGCTGGCGACGAGCAGGGCTATCCCACTCTGATCGGCGCGGACGTGCTGATCGGCCATATGGCGATGGTCCACGGCTGCGTCCTCCACGACCGCGCCTTCGTCGGCCTCGGCTCCATCGTAATGGACGGCTGCGAGATCGAGGGGGAGGCGATGCTCGCGGCTGGCGCACTGCTTCCACCGGGGCGGAAGATCGCAAGCGGGCAGCTCTGGGCCGGCCGCCCCGCGCGCTACGTGCGCGATCTACGGCCCGAGGAGATTGCCGCGCACCGCGAGGGCGTCGCTCATTATGTTGAGCTCGCCAAGAGGCACGCCGAAGCGATCAGGAACCGCTGAGCCGGCCGCCAAGGCTGTCGAGCTCCACCTGCTGGGCAGCCGCAAGCACCCGCACTTCGTCGGCTGCGGCGGTGACTCGCTCCCGGTCGGCTGCGCTAGTCGCTGGGTCCGCCGAGCGGGCGACGCTCAGCGCATCGAGCTCCGCAAGCGCATCGACCGTCGGCGCTCGCGCCGCCTGCAGCCGCGAGATGTCCTGCTGCGCGGCGATCCAGCCTTCGGAGCCCGAAGCCCCGGCGCGCCTGGCGCTCGCCCGGGCCTGGGGAAGGAGCCGCGCGAAGTCCGCCTGGCCCTGCCGCGCCTGCCCCGCGAGCGCGGCGATACGGGCGGCAAGAGCGGGATCGTCGGCCGGCGCGGGTGCCTCAGCCGCCGCAGCGGCAGCCGAGGGGCCTTGCGCCGGCTTCAGGCACGGCGGAAGCGGCGCGCCCGACCGCTCGAACTCCGCCGCCCTTGGCGATAGCGAGGTAAAGCCGGTCTGGGACGCGCAGGCGCCGAGCAGCGCGGACGCGGCGAGGATCGGAAGCAGTTTGCGGAGGCATGCCATCTCCCCCTCCTATGGCGGCGAGCATTTGCGAGCAACGGGGTTGCGTGCCCGCAGCCTTCGCCCTATGTCGCCGCCTACCGCGCGCCCGTAGCTCAGCTGGATAGAGCACCAGACTACGAATCTGGGGGCCGGAGGTTCGAATCCTTCCGGGCGCGCCATTTCCATCCGCAGTAACGACTGGCCCTTTCCCAAGCATGGCAAGGGCTTAACTGGACATGCGCAGCTCGATTGCGCAGGGTCCGGCTTATGCCGACTCTCCTCAAACGCCTCTGCTTCCTGCTTCTCTTCGCTCTTCCCGCGCCTGCCGCGGCGGCAGCATGCCAGGCCGCGGCCGCGGTCTGCATAGAGCCTCGCGCAGGATCGCTCACGCTTATCCACGCGGGGCGGCCAATCCCACTCTTGATCGACGGTGTCCAGGATGCGGGCGTTGGTCGTGCGGCACGAGACCTTGAGGCCGACCTTGGGCGGGTAGCGGGGAGCCCCGCTGCCAGGCTGGGCGGCACGGCGCCGCGCGCGGGCGCCGCAGTGATCGTCGGGACGCTGGGGCGCAGCCCGATCATCGACCGGCTGGTCCGCGAGGGAAGGCTGGACGTGAGCGGCGTCGCCGGCACCTGGGAGGGCTATCTTCACCAGGTCGTGGAGAAGCCGGCGCCCGGCGTCGGTCGGGCGCTCATCATCGCCGGAGCGGACAAGCGCGGCACGATCTTCGGCGCCTATCACCTGTCCGAACGGATCGGGGTCTCGCCCTGGCATTATTGGGCGGACGTTCCGGCGGCGCGGAAGCAGGCGCTTTACGTAATGCCGGGCCGCCTCACCGAGAAGCCGGCCGTCAAGTATCGCGGCATCTTCATCAACGACGAGGAGCCGGCGCTGGGCAACTGGACCCGACAGACCTTCGGCGGCTTCAACCGGAAATTCTACGAACGCGTGTTCGAGCTGATGCTCCGGATGCGCGGAAATTATCTCTGGCCCGCAATGTGGGGCAAGAGCTTCTGGGAGGACGATCCCACCAACGCCGCGCTCGCCGCCGAAATGGGGGTGGTGATCGGCACCTCGCACCACGAGCCGATGATGCGCGCCCATGTCGATTGGGAGAAGAACGGAAAGGGGCCGTGGGACTATAACAGGAATGCCGAGCGGCTGCGCGAGTTCTGGCGCGAGGGCGCGAATCGCATCGGCCAGAGCGACACGCTCGTCACGGTCGGAATGCGCGGCAATGGCGACGAGCCGATGACGGAGGGCACGGCGATCGGGCTCCTCGAGACGATCGTGCGCGACCAGCGCAAGATCGTCGCCGACGTGACCGGCCGCCCGGTGGCCGAGACGCCGCAGATCTGGGCGCTCTACAAGGAAGTGCAGGATTATTACGACAAGGGGATGCGCGTTCCGGACGACGTGACCCTGCTCTTCGCCGAC
>Ga0216301_1000378_pt1 | contig 11959 bp, 12 predicted proteins | sample 4hB_Boncat_minus_FD_156203 | JGI IMG/M metagenome (GOLD analysis project Ga0216301, IMG submission 156203) | Terrestrial sediment cell enrichment communities for BONCAT metagenomics from Utah, United States - 4hB_Boncat_minus | ecosystem: Environmental > Terrestrial > Deep subsurface > Rock...
CCCCATCCCCGCCCCCCAAAGGAAGGCTCTCAAGCTAGCCCTATCCCTGCGTTAGGGGCAGTCCCGAAAACCGGTCCCTAAAAGGCACAGGACTCGGGACTGGGCTCGTCCGGGCGTCAGTACTTGCCCGACTTGGCCCGGTCGACTTCCCGCCGCGCGTCGTCCTTGGCGATCTTGTCCCGCTTGTCGTAATCGGCCTTACCACGCCCCAAACCGACCTGGACCTTCACCCGTCCTTTGTCGTTGAAGTACACCGATAGGGGCACCAGGGTGAAACCCTTCTCCATAGACTTCCGGTCCAGGGTCTCGATCTGCTTGCGGTGCATCAGCAGCTTCCGATCCCGCCGCCGCTCGTGCCCGAACACGCCCGATTTCTCGTACGGCTCGATGTCCATGTTGATCAGGAACAGCTCTCCGTTGATCACCCGGCAGAAAGCATCGTTGAGATGGCCCCGGCCGAGGTAGAGGCTTTTCACCTCCGATCCGACCAGCGCAATGCCCGCCTCCTCGGTGTCCGAGATGGCGAAGTCGTACCGCGCCTTACGGTTCTGGATAGACCGTGGCGCCGTCGATTCCTTCTTCGCGCTTCCCTTCTTTGCCATGGGACCTCGGATTGTACTCAGCGACCCCGCAATAGTGGCCAAGGCCATAGGACCCGGCCTAGTGGTAGATTTGTTTCATGCACTCCACTGCTCTCGGTGTGGGCGCGGCGCTCGTCATCTTCCTCGTAGGATGCAACGGCAAGACCGCGACCACGGACAAGCCAACGTCGACCGGTCCGACGGCCACCGGAGAAGCTCCCAAGGCCAGCCAAACCGGCTCTCTCGACAAACTCGTAACCAAGGACAAGGTCGTCGGCAAAGGCCCCGCCGCCGCCGAAGGCGACACCGTCTTCGTGCTCTACAAAGGCACTCTCAAGAACGGAACCGTCTTCGACTCGACAGAGAAGCGCGACAACGAGCCGTTCAGCTTCCAGCTCGGCCCGAACGCCGGCGTGATCCCGGGCTGGAACCAGGGCATCCCCGGCATGAAGGTCGGCGGCGAACGGACGCTCGAGATCCCTTACAAGCTGGCCTACGGCGAGGAAGACAAAGGCGAAATCCCCGCAAAATCCGACCTGTACTTCGACGTCAAGCTGATCGGCCTGATCAAGAAGGGCGACGAGATGGTGGTCGACAAGAAGGACGTCAAAGTCGGTACTGGCCGCGCCGTAAAGAAGGGCGACAAGATCGAGGTCAAGTACAGCGGCAAGCTGATCAACGGCAAGCAGTTCGACGCCGGCACCTTCAGCTTCACCGTCGGCGCCAATCCGAAGGAAGTGATTCCCGGCTTCGACGTCGGCGTCCTAGGCATGCAGAAGGGCGGCGTCCGCAAACTGACGATCCCACCCGACGCCGGCTATGGACCGGGTGGCAACCCTCCCGCCATTCCCGGTAACTCCATCCTCGACTTCGAGATCGAGCTGCTCGGCTTCAAGTGAGCTCGCGACGGCCCGGGACCCTGAATCAACCCGGGCCGTCGAACGTTGAATAAAGACATGACAGTGAACCGCACCCGACTCGCCGCCGGCGTTTTCGTCGCCCTCACTCTGGGGGCTCCCTCAGCCCAGGCCCAAATCAAAAAGGTCGGCAACGGCTACCAATTCCGCCTGAAGCTGACGCCGGGGGAAACGACGAAGTACAACGTTTCGATAAAGCAGGCTGCGTCGGCCGGCCAAGGGCTCTCGGTAGTTCTCCCGTTCAAGCAAACTACTGGAAAGATCAGCGGCGGTGTCGGCACGATCAACGCGACGGTCGGTCCTCCCGTTCTCAATGGCGGTCAGCCTTTGGGAGAGGCTCGAAAAATCACCATGAAAATCAACACCCGCGGCCAGCTCGTGGGTGGAACCGGAAGCAGCCAGGGGATTACCGTCTTCCCGGCTAATCCGATCCTTCCAGGGGCCACGTGGAAAGCCACGGTTCCGGTGGAATCGTTCGGCGGCAGTTCGACCAACGCAGACGCTACCTACAGGTTCATCCGCATGACGTCGGTGAACGGTAAACCGGCGGCCGAGCTCGCGGTGACCCTTACAAGCAACCGGGGCGGCCAGATCAACGGCTCGGGCCGAAACTTTATCTCCGCGGCGGACGGATCGCTCCTGAAAAGCAGTCTTTCGATGACCTTTTCAGGTGCGCAGCAAGGAGCCGCGCCCATGAAGTTCAACGTTGCCATCACCCGCGCGTAGAACCCTTCGATGATCGACCGCGCCGCGACCTCCGACCCCGAAATCCTCCGGCTCCTTCGAGACCATCCGCGCATCGCCCGCGCGGAAACCTCGTCGGAGGCCGGGCTCCAGTTCGAGATCGGGGCGTGGCAGCGGCAGGTGAAGGTCGGTGACCCAATGGAGCCGCAGCACGGCCTGATCGAGTTGATGGACAACAACCCGATCGTGTGTGCCGACGCTCTGTCGGTGCCGTCGCCAGCTAGCACGCTCGCCCTGATCGCCCTCGGCCCCATCACCCAAGCGGGCCTGGTCGTCGAAGCCCCCACGATGGTCGTCAACTTCGAGGCAGACGAAGACGACGTTGCCGCCTTCCTCCGAACGCAGGGTTGGGACGAAGGCATCACTCTCCACTGCGACCCTGCCGAACTAGAGGGCGTCTACGCCGCCACCGTCATCGCGGCCATTCGAACCCCCAGTGATCTAGACGAGATCGATGAGCTCTACTCGGAGCGTTACGTGCGGTCATTCTACGTCCGAAACGACAACGATTCGCCCTGGCATATCGGCCTTGTCAAGGGCCACCCCCACGCCGTGTACCGCCTACGGATCGCTCCCGATGACCCCATCAGCCTCCTCACAATCGTCGTGATGGCCGATCGGAACGGAAAGTGCGGGGCAGCCCAGGTCGTTCATGCGATGAACGTGATGACGGGTCTCGAAGAGAGCCTGGGCATACCCGGCTAACGACAGAACCGTTTACGTGCCCTTGTCAAGGTCGATGATCTTGGCAGGGGCCTTTTTCTCTTCTTCGACCGCCTTCACGTCGGCCGGAGAGCCAACCATATAGTCGGCACCCTCGCCGGCGACCTTCTCCCATGTGCCCTTCTCCGCCCGTCGCCATGTCGTGAATCCTTTCTCTGCCGCTTTGTCCGCCCCACCGGGCTTTGAGATCTTAAAGCTGGCGCGACTGATCACCCGGCACACTTCGAGGCCGCAGGATGGGCAGTACTTCAGGGGCGGCTCGTCGATGCTTTGGATGGCAGCGACGCGCCCCTCGCAGATAAAGCACTCCCGATCGTCGGGCTCATACTCGTAGATCGGCACGGCACCATTCTATACGCCAAAAGGGGCCTCTCAGGCAAAGCGGTCGGGCGAGAGGAGGTCGAGGGCGTGGGAGGGTGCTACACCGGCCACGACTTCGGCCACAAGCTTTCCGGTTACGGGGCCGAGACTCATGCCCATCATGGCGTGCCCAGCGGCAACGACCAGGTTGGCAGCACTGGCGGTCCGACCGATGTACGGCAGGCCGTCGGGTGAGCAGGGTCGGAATCCGCACCAGACGGGCGAATCAAGGTGCTCCGGGGTGTAGGCGGGATAATAGGCTGAAATGCTCCGCCGCATGCCCTCCACCCGGGGCGAGGTTGGCGTGGACACCGGCTTGCCCAGTTCCATGGTGCCGACGAACCGTACTCCATCGGTCATCGGCGTCACCGCAACGCGTGCCTCGGTGAGGATCGCCGGGATTCGGGGCCGCTGGGGCGGCGACGCGACGGTCAGCCCGTACCCTTTGCCCGCGATCATCGGCATGCGCAAACGGAGCGAGCGCGAAAGCTCGCCGGACCAAGCCCCAGCGGCGAGGACGAACTCATCCGCGACGATCTCTCCATTGGGAACGACAACTGCTTCGATACTGCCCTGCCGAATCCGGAAGCCGCCAACGGGGACGCCGTCGCAAACCTCGGCTCCCCGACCCACGACGCGTGCGCGGAGCGCGCCCATGAGAGCGCTGGGAGTGAGATGGGCGTCGTCTTCGAAGTGGACGGCACCGGCAACGTCCATTGAAAGATCCGGCTCCAACTTTGCCAGATCGTCCCTTGTAAGCAGGCTCGCCTTCAAGCCCAGCCGGTTGGCCTCTTCTGCCAGGCTTGCCTCAGCGTCGTGTGCCCGCTGGGTACGACTGAGCATCAGGAGCCCGCGTCGCTCGTAACCGACCGCAATCCCTAGCTCCCCGATCAGACGCTCGTACTCGTCCCGGCTTCCAAGGTTCAGGTCGCGGAGTAGAGGCGCGCATCGTTCGACATGGCTCTTGGTCGCAGCGCGGGCGAAGGCGGCCAGCCACCCCAGAGTGCCCAGGTCGGTAAGGCTCTCGATTCCGAATGGGCTCTGCCGGTTCAGGAGCATGCGCATACCGAGTTGGACCATTCCCGGCGCGGCCAGCGGGACGAAGTGGCTGGGCACGATGATCCCGCCGTTGCCGTACGAACACCCGTCTCCTGTGACGTCGTCCCGTTCGAGCACCGTCACGCGGAACCCGCGGGAAAGGAGGGCGTCGGCGGCGCACAGGCCGACGATCCCGGCACCGACCACGACGACGTGCTTCTCCGCACTCATCCGCTCAGGCCCCAGCGAATCGGGTCTTCGTCACTGAACAGCATTGTCGTCTCCGCCGTGATGTGGGCGCGGCCCACGATTGTGGGAACGACTCCACCCTCGACGGCTTCGACGCGGCCCCGGAAGACGCTGCCGGTGGTGCTCTCCTGGACGAGCCAGGTGCCGGCAGGGAGCTTCCCCGCCGCGTGGAGGCACGCCATCTTGGCGCTCGTTCCGGTGCCACAGGGAGATCGGTCGTAAGCTCCGCCGGGGCATTGGACGAAGTTCCGAGAGTGGGCACCTTCCACCGTGGGGGCACCCTCCAATTCCACGTGATCGATCTCCGCGCCGTCTTCCCCCGTGATGCCCTCACGGGCCAAAGTGCGGCGGATCCGCCAACAAGAACTATTCAGTTCGTCGGCGTTGCCAATGGAGATGTCAAAGGTCGGACGGTGAACGATGAAGAACCAGTTGCCCCCGTAAGCAATGTCCCCTTGGACCTGGCCGAGACTCGGCACATCGATGCAAACACCGGCCGCGTACCGGTAGCTGACCACGTTTCGGATCGCGATCTCTCCATCCGGACGCAGTTCCGCCGTCACCGGACCCGCTGGCGTGTCCAGCGTGATCGGACCGGGCTCCACCCGCCCCAGGTAGCGCAACGTCTCGACCACCCCGATGGTGCCGTGGCCGCACATGCCGAGGTAGCCGACGTTGTTGAAGAAGACGACTCCCGCCACCGCCCCCGGCGTGACCGGCGACGTAAGCACCGCCCCAACCAGCACGTCCGAGCCTCGGGGCTCGTTCACGATGCCCGAACGCAGATGGTCGAACCGGTCGCGGAAATCCTCTCGCCGCTCCGCCATGGTGGCGCCGACGAGCGGGACTCCCCCTTCAAGGACCACCCGCGTGGGCTCGCCGCCGGTGTGAGAATCGATTGCGCGGATGGTCAGCATGGTCAATCGAGGGAGGGACGCCGTTCGAGCCCGCGTTGGAGAGTCTCGAGGACGCGGGCACGGTCCGCGCCGGTTAGGGGAAGCCGGGGAAGCCGCACGTACTCTGCCCCCAGGCCGACCTCTTGGATCACCAGCTTAATGTTCTGGACGAACTTCGGGCCCACGTCGAGGTGGAGCAGCGGCGTGAACCAGCGGTACAGCTGACGGGCCTGCTCCCACTCGCCGGCGACCGCCAGATCCCACAGGCGCTGGTTCTCCTTGGGGAATGCGAGACCGATTCCGGCAATCCATCCCGTAGCTCCCAAGAGAACCGATTCCAGGGCAAGGTCGTCCACGCCCGCGAACAGAACGTAGCGATCACCGACCTCGTTGATGAGGTCGGTAAGGCGGCGGACGTCGCCGGACGACTCCTTAATCGCCACCAGATTTTCCTCCTGGGCTAGCTCTCCGAACATCTCCGGAGTTACGTCGGCGTGGTAGCTGATTGGATTGTTGTAGACGATGATGGGCAAGCCCGTTGAGCGGGCCACGGTGCGATAGTGGGCCATGGTCTCTTCCCGATCCGGGCGGAACGCCATCGACGGCATGACCATCGCGCCCTGAGCCCCAAGCGATTCAAGCTCACGGGTCCATTTTGCGGCCGAGTTGCTGTTCAGCTCCGCAACGCCCCCTACAACCGGGATCTTCCCGGAGGCGACAGAGAGAGCGGTTCGGATCACTTCCCGCTTTTCGTCGAGGGTCAGCGACACGTTCTCACCCAGGGAGCCCAGCATCACTAAACCCGAGACTCCGGAGTCGATCAGCACCTGAAGGTGCCGCGCCGTCGCATCTAGGTCGAGGCTCAGATCTTCGCGGAACTGAGTCGTCACGGCGGGGAAAACGCCCTTCCAATCAACTTTCATATGGTCTCTCGCTCGACGGACGCAGCCCACAGCATCGAACCTGCTTCGGCCGCTCTACGCACGATCCATAGAGCCTAGCAGCAGAGAGCTCTCCAGTTCTCAGTCATCGATGATCTAGGGAGGGCCCGGAGCGGCCGTGCTGGTGGCGAGATAGATGCTGATTGGGCGAAAGCCGGGCACCGAGGGTCCCTTCTGAGAAATCGGTTTAGTGGAAGTTCTATGCCACCATGGTTAGACGTTGAACGACATCCGAGCCCTCTCCAAGGTCGCACTCTACCGCCGATGGGCCTTAGCTGGTTCCTTCTTCTTTCTTGCTTCCGCGGTCAGCGCCAACAATCCCCCGCTTCCCCGCTACAAGCCTTCTCTCCCGGAGCTGCGGAAGGCCTACGACCGTGCCGGGCGGATTGGTCGCGAGTACAGCTCCCACGCCTTCAAGCTGCGCGTAGAGCCCAACTGGATCGATGGCGGCCGGAGCTTCTGGTATCGGAACGAGCTGCCGAATGGACGTCGCGAGTTCATCAAGGTCGATGCAGCGACCGGTCGCCGAGGCGTCGCCTTCGACCAAGCACGCTTGGCGGCGGCGCTCAGGAGTGCGTCGGGCGCCGACGTTTCGGCGGACGCGCTTGGCTTTCAGGAGATCGAGTTCGTCGACGACGGGAAAGCGATCCGGTTCGACGTGAAAGACCAAGGGTGGAAGCTCGACGCCCAGACTTACGGTCTCGAGAAGGTCCAAGCGAAACGGCGCGAGGGACCGCGCGTGCCGGTCCCGTGGCGCCAGGATCTGTGGGAGCCCAATCCGAACCCGGTGGCCTCGCCCGACGGCGGGCGCACGGCGCGAATCGTCCACAACACGATCGTCGTAACCCCGAAAGGGGGTGCCGAACAGGTCTTGGCTCGCGGCGGACTGGGCACTTCGTACATTTCCCGCATCCAGTGGACTCCCGACTCCAAGCGCATCGTCGCGATCCGCGTCTCTCCCGGCGACCGCAAAGAGGTCTATCTAATCGAGTCGAGCCCGAGTGACCATGGCCCGGCTAAGCTGCACCGCCGAGTTTACGATCGGCCGGGTGACAAGGTTGACAGCTTCGAGCTCTCGATCCTGGACGTGGAGGCGCGCACCGAGAGCCGCGTCGACGCGGAGCCCATCGACTACAACGGGATGCCCTACCTACGTTGGAAGCGCGACAAGCGGCACTTCACTTACGAGAAGATGGACCGTGGCTACGGCCGCTGGCGAATTATCGAGGTCGATTCCATCACGGGCAAATCGCGGACGCTTGTGGACGACGATCCCGCCACGTTTTTCGATTCCACCGCCCACTTCGCCTATTACTGCCGAGACTCCGACGACGTCGTCTGGCGCTCGGAGCGCGACGGCTGGGGCCACCTGTACCTTTCCGACGGAGACGGCAGGATCGTCAACCAGATCACCAAGGGCAATTGGGTCGTGCGGGGGGTGGAGTCGGTGGACGAGAAGGCACGCCAAATCGTCTTCCGAGCGAGCGGCATGGATCCGCGGGAGGATCCGTACTTCGTCCACTACTACCGCGTGAACTTCGACGGCACGGGCCTCACCCCGCTCACCCCGGCTCATGGAAACCACACCGTCCAGTTCTCGCCGGACGGCAGGACTCTCGTCGACACCTATTCGACCGTCACGAACGCTCCCGTGCACGAGCTTCGGAGCGCCACGGACGGAAAGCTGATCTCGGTGATCGAGCGAGCTGACATCTCCGCCCTTCCTCCACTTGGCTGGCGTCCTCCCGAGCCGTTCGTGGCGCGGGCTCGCGACGGTAAGACCGACATCTACGGCATCGTCTTCCGACCCAGTCACTTCGACCCGCGCAAGAGCTACCCGGTAATCGAGGACATCTACGCGGGTCCCCACGACTCGTTCGTGCCGAAGTCGTTCGGGGCATCCTATGCCAACCAGTCGCTGGCGGAGCTTGGCTTCATCGTGGTGAAAATCGACGGAATGGGCACCCGCAACCGGTCGAAGGCGTTCCACGACGTCGCCTACAAGAACCTGGCCGACGCTGGTCTGCCCGACCGGATCCTTTGGATCAAGGCCTTGGCGAAGCGCTATCCCCAGGTCGATGCCACCCGCGTCGGCATCTTTGGCGGCTCCGCGGGTGGCCAAAGCTCGACAGGTGCCCTGCTCTTCCACCCCGATTTTTACAAGGTCGCCGTGTCGTCGTGCGGGTGCCACGACAACCGGTTGGACAAGATCTGGTGGAACGAGCAATGGATGGGCTACCCGGTCGGGAAGGAGTACGCGGAGCAGTCGAACATTACGAATGCGGCGAAGCTTCGCGGAAACCTGTTGCTGATGGTGGGAGAGCTGGACGACAATGTGCCGCCCGAGTCCACCTACCGGCTCGCGGATGCGCTGATCAAGGCGAACAAAGAGTTCGAGCTCGTGGTCCTTCCGGGCCACGGCCACACGGACGGGGGTCCCTACGGAGAGCGGAAGCGCCGGGACTTCTTCGTCCGGCACTTGCTGGGAGTCGAACCACCCACTTGGAACGAGGTCAGGAAGTAGGTTGGAACCGGAGGTGCGGGCATCTGCGGGCCTAGAACGAGCGGCTGAAGGGCTGCCTTTGGGCCTAGTCGAGGAGTTGAACCGAGAGATCGTCGATTGCCGCCTCTGCCCCCGGCTGGTGGCGTGGCGAGAGTCGGTGGCGGCGGAGAAGCGGCGGTCGTTCGCGGACCAGGAGTACTGGGGGCGGCCCGTGCCGCTTTTCGGCGACCCTGAGGCCGACCGCCTGATCGTGGGGCTGGCGCCGGCGGCCCACGGCGCGAACCGCACCGGCCGAATGTTTACCGGCGACCGCAGTGGCGACTGGCTGTACCGCGCTCTCCACCGGGCCGGAGTCGCGACTATTCCCACCTCCAGCCACATCGGCGATGGACTGGAACTAAGAGGGGCGCTGATCGCCGCTACCGCCCACTGTGCCCCACCGGCCAACAAGCCTTTGCCCGAGGAGGTCCAGGCGTGCAGTCGCTACCTGACTCGCCTGCTGGCAATTCGGGAGTGGAAGTCGATTCTGTGTCTCGGCGGGATCGCCTGGGACCACGTGCACCGGCTCCTGCGCGTCAGGAAAGCCCCCTTCGGCCATGGTGCGGTCCACCCGCTCCCCGACGGCCCTCTATTAGTCGCCTCCTACCACCCAAGCCAGCAAAACACCTTCACCGGGAAGCTGACCGAGCCCATGCTCGACGCGGCGATCGCCACCTGGCTACAGCATCCCTAATCCAAAATCCGCAATCCCAAATCCAAAATACAGCTAGAGTTTCGCCAGGCGGCCTCCATCGACCCGCATTGCCGCACCCTGCACGAAAGCGGCCTCCTCCGAGGCCAGGAAGGCGATCGCCGCGGCCACATCCTCCGGCTTCCCCACGTCCTTCGGGTCGATAGTCTCCGCTCCTGACTTAACGTTCGGGTTCTCCCAAAGCATGGGCGTATCGATCGCGCCCGGTAGGACGGCGTTGACCCTGATACCGAGGTCTCGGCCCTCCAGGGCCGCGGAGTGAGTCAGCGACACCAGAGCCGCCTTGGCGGCCGCGTAAGAGGCCACTAAGGGCGTTGTCTCCACCGCGTGTACGCTCGACACGTTGACGATGGTGCCCCCCGGCTTCATGTGGAGAAACGCTTGGCGGGTGAAAAAGAACGCGCCCAGCAGGTCCACCCGAAGCACATTGGTCCAGTCGTCGGCGGTGTGCTCGACAAGCGGCTTGAAGACCATGAGCCCGGCGTTGTTCACCACGACGTCGAGCCGTCCGAACTGGTCCAGCGTCGTCCGCACCGTCGTCTCGACGGCGGCTTCGTCCGACACGTCGCAGGGGATGGACAATGCGTCCGGTGCCCCCGCCTCGCGTGCCTTCACGGCCGCCGCCTCTCCCTTTTCCGGGTTCCGCGCAACCACCACCACGCGCCCTCCCTCCTGAGCGAACCGCACCACCGTAGCCAGGCCGATGCCGCTGTTCCCTCCGGTGACGATGCACACGCGGTCTCTGAATCGCTGGGCTGGGTTCATGGACTTTTCTTCTAGGGGCTGAGGTTCTTGAATCGGGCGCGGATCCGCGCCTCCTCTCGGTTACGGCGAGCCCACTCCGCGTCGTGCTCGCTGGGCGGGACGACGGGGAGGCGCAGGCTGACGCTTTGGGTGGGGAGCACGTCTTTCCAGTCGGAGATGAGCTGGCGGCAGGCCTCGCCCACCGGGCGGATGTTTCGGTCGAGGTCGTAGAGGCCCAGGGGGTTCACGTTGCCGTTCATCTCGCGCAGGGCGCTGTCCCAGTCGACCTGGTCCGTCAGGGAGTACCAGGTGAAGCCGACGATGGGGATGCCGTCGTTGCGGAGGCGTAGCACGTTCGCCCATTGCTTCCATAGCCAGTAGACCGCCTCGTCCCCCTTGGGGCCCTGGTTTAGGTTGGTCTCCGTGTGCATCACCGGCAGGCGGTATCGGTCGTAGTACTGGCGCGTGATCTCGTCGTAGCCGAACACTTCGCCGGAGGCTTGGGTAGTGCCGTCGGGGTTCACGCGGTGCTCGTTGGTCCAGTAGTAGTCGTTCCCCATCACGCAGTGGTGGCGGAGGTTGTTGCTGAGGAAGAAGTGGTACTCCTCGCGGGTCATCCCGTTGTCCAGGAGGAACTCGTACATCTCCGACTCGAGGCGGCGGCCGTAGTTCAGGTCCAGGGACAGGAAGCGGCGTTGGTTCAGGATCTCAGCGGGGCCGATGGCGGCGGGGTTGGCGGCGTGGAAGTACTCCGACGACTCGCTTTGGATGAACAGGGCGTCTGGCCGGACCTCCAGGATCGCGCGCATGGCCAGCACGTTCGCCTTGACGATGTTCTTCAGGGCGTTCACGAACGCGCGGTCGTTCGATTCCTGCTCGTTCCACCAGCCGTAGGCGGCGGAGAACGTGGCGCAGATGAACATCTCGTTGACGGGGGTGTACAGCTGCACCCAGGGGTAGCGCTGGGCGAAGGCGGCGGCGTAGTCGGGGAAGAGGCGGGGGAAGTCGGGGTTTTGGAAGTTGCCCAGCCAGTCGGGGACGCCGAAGTGGCAGAGGTCGACGATGGCGACGATGTCGCGCTCGCGGAGGTCGTGGAAGGTGGCGTCGGCGAAGCCCCAGTCGTACTCGCCCGGCCCTAGCCAGGTGCGGTGGATGGGCGGGCCATAGCGGAGGAACTGGATGCCGAGCTCTTGGACGCACTCGAAGTCGCGCTCCCACTGGTCGTAGTGCCCGCACTTCTCCATCTCGTCCACGCGGGTGCGTCCGCCGTCGATGGTGGGGTAGCTGTTCTCGATTCCGGTGGCGAAGATGAAGTACGGGAGCATGGGTCGGCTGAGGTTACTAGACCGTGTTTGTGACTCCTACGATCCCGCTTTGGGCGGGTTTTGAGGCAGTCCCGAGTCCCGTGCCTATAGGGGGACGGGATTTCGGGACTGCCTCAGGGCGGGTTAATCCCGTGGGGGTCGGGCGGCGAGAAGACTGATCGCGTAGATGCCGAGGCCGATAAAGGCG
>Ga0216301_1000379_pt1 | contig 11955 bp, 10 predicted proteins | sample 4hB_Boncat_minus_FD_156203 | JGI IMG/M metagenome (GOLD analysis project Ga0216301, IMG submission 156203) | Terrestrial sediment cell enrichment communities for BONCAT metagenomics from Utah, United States - 4hB_Boncat_minus | ecosystem: Environmental > Terrestrial > Deep subsurface > Rock...
GGGTCCGCCTGGATTCCCCGGCGGCCCTCCCGGAATGGATGGACGGGACGCCATGAGAGAGCAGATGCGCCGCCAGCAGGAAGAGATGCGCGAGCGGATGCAGCGGCAGCAAGACGAGATGCAGAGCCGGATGCGCCGCCAGCAGGAGGAGATCCAGGAGCGGATCCGGCAGGACCAGGAGCGGATGCGCCGGGACATGGAGCGAATGCGGGAGCGTCCGACCCCGCCGGTCCTGCGCAATCAGCCGCCCGATCTGGAGCGCGGCATCCCCGCAACCCCGCGGTTCTCTCCGCGACGGCCGCGCCTGGGCGCCCCGAACCTGCCGTCGACGGGCAGAGGAGCGGACGGCGCTCCATTCGGGAGAGGCGGCGTGCGGAGGCCATCCCTCTCTCCGGAGGCCGCCGGGCGCGTGGGATTGGTCCTGCTTCTGGCGGCGCTGGGGTGGCTGTGGCAGCAGGCGAGCACGGGGATCGGGCTGGCGCACATTCATCGCTTTGGAGCGCCGGCCTCGGTGGGAGCGGTGTTGGTGGCGAACCTGGCCGGCGGCGTGGCGGCGGTGGTCGGCGTGCTGACGCTGGGCGCCTTTGTGGGCGCGCTGGCGGCGGCCGTGCTGGGCGGCAGGTAAGAGACACCGCGCGGGGCTGCCGCAACGAAAGAAAAGCTTCAACACAGACGGACACAGAGGTTACAGAGGCACACAGAGGCACACAGAGGAGAAGGGAGCGGGAGGGCGTCATGCCCTGGGATCTGATTCGACTGACGCGAAAGGGCTCTCTCATCGGTTAGGGGCAACCAGATGCTGCGGGTTAGTCATGCCGAGCGACTGTGCGGCATTTGGGAACGTCATTCCGGTAGACCGGCTGTGCGGTTTCTATGGGGTGCGGAGGTAAGGCGGACGATGCGACGACGAGACCTGTTGAAATGGAGCGCGGGCGGACTGCTGGCGGCTCCCCTGCCCCTCGGGGCGGCGGAGCCGCGGAAACGCCGGATCGCCGCCGTGGTGACCGAGTACCGGGAGAACTCCCACGCGGACGTCATCGTGACGAAGTTCCTGGAAGGCTCCAAGGTGTTGGACACCGACTTCCAGCCCCGCGTCGAAATCGCCTCGCTTTATTTGGACCAGACGCCGGCGAACGACATCGGGCGTGAGATCGCGGCGCGGCACAAGGTTCCGGTCTACGACTCCATCGAAGACGCCCTGACGCTCAAGACCGAGACCCTGGCGGTGGACGGCGTCCTGCTGATCGGCGAGCACGGGAAGTACCCCTACAACGAGCTCGGGCAGCACATGTACCCGCGCCGCCGGTTCTTCGACGCCGCCGCCGCCGTGATGCGTCGCTCCGGGCGCTCCGTGCCGGTGTTCAACGATAAGCACCTTGCCTATGCCTGGGCGGACGCCAAGGCGATGTACGACACGGCGCGCGAGCTGAAGATCCCGTTCATGGCGGGGTCGTCGATTCCCGTTACCTGGCGGAAGCCGGACGTCCAGCCGAAGCCCGGCACGGAGTTCACGGACGCCTTGATGCTGGGCTACGGCGGCGTGGAGGCGTACGGCTTCCACGCGCTGGAAGGGCTCCAATGCATGGTGGAAAACCGGAAGGGCGGGGAAACGGGTGTGAAGAGCGTCCAGTGTCTGACGGGCGAGGCCGTGTGGAAGGCGGGCGAAGCTGGGCGGTGGAGCTGGCCGCTGGCGCACGCCGCGCTGGGCCGCTCGGAGAAGCCGGCGGTGGCGGCGCTGACGGCGGCCGAGATCAAGATGCGGGCCAAGGACCCCGAGGTCTTCCTCCTCGAGTACCGCGACGGCTTCCGCGCGGCGGTGCTGATGCTGTACGGGGTTTTCGAAGAGTTCCTCTTCGCGGGCCAGGTGAAGGGCCGGGAGGAGCCGCTTTCCACTCTGTTCTGGCTGCAAGACAAGCCGTTCGGTCACTTCACGCGGCTGTCCACGAACATCGAGAAGATGTTCCTGACGGGGAAGCCGACCTACCCTGTGGAGCGGACGCTGCTCACCACAGGCGTGCTCGACGCCGTGATGCACTCGCGCGCGGAGCAGGGCGCGCGGCGGGCCACTCCCGAGCTGGAGATCCGCTACCGTCCCGCTCCACCCCGGTAGCCTGGACGCCCCTCACCCCGTTTCCATGCGTTGCAGCGCGTCACTGCCGACGGGGCGGCGCTGGTACGGGTGGTTCGTAGTCGCGGGCGTCGGTCCGCCGGATGCGCTGCAGCGCGTCACTACGAGCCGCCCGGCCGTCGCTCGCAGCCCTCCCCCGAACCCCTTCCCACCAGCCGCTGAGCGTGCCGCCGAGGGGCCTTTCTTCGCGAGTTGTGACGAGGCTATAGGGACGTGTTGAGCGATCTGGGCGCTGGCCGGCGGTGGAACGTTCGGGCGGCATGTTGCGTAATCTTAATGGCGACGGAGACATTATTCCTCGCAACTCCGCCAGGCCCGATTTCTCAATACTAGCGCGACGGCTTGCGCCGAACCCAGCGGGGTTTTCGGACGCTTCTCTGGGAGAGCCGTACAGCAACGGGAGTTCTGTTGATGCGGTTTCGTGCGGTTGGCTCGATCTTTCTATTCGTGCTGGGCTCCTGCTTTGTGCTGGCCGCGCAGGCCGGCCCGCAGGGAGCCGGAAAGGCGTCCGCGGTCAAGGCGAACGCCGTCGCCGCCAAGCGCACGGGCACGGCGAAGGCCGACTTCCAGCGGGATGTGGCGCCGACGCTGAAGAAGTACTGCGCGGGCTGCCACGGCGAGAAGATGGCCATCGCCGGCATCAACCTGGCGGCCTACCCGGATGAGGCGTCCGTGATCAAGGGGCGCGCGGTGTGGGAGAACATCGCCACCAACGTCCAGACGAAGCAGATGCCGCCGAAGAACATGCCGCAGCCCACCGCAGCGGAGCGCGCGCTCATCACGTCGTGGATCGGGAGCCGGCTGGCGAAGGTGGACTGCGGTCTGAAAGATCCGGGCCGGGTGACCATGCGGCGGCTGAACCGCGCGGAGTACAGCAACACTATCCGCGACCTGATCGGCATCGAATTCCAGTCGGGCGATGATTTCCCGTCGGACGACGTGGGTTACGGCTTCGACAACATCGGCGACGTGCTCTCGATCTCGCCGATCCTGATGGAGAAGTACCTGGCGGCCGCGGAGCAGATCGTCGAGAAGGCGATCGTCACCGAGGCGGCCCTCCCCACGACGCGGTTCCAGGCGGAGCGCATGCCGAAGGAGACAGGCGGCGCGGGCGTGCTGGGCGAGTCGTGGCGGCTGCTGGTGTCTTCCGGCGAGGTGAACGCCCAGTTCGAATTCCCGAAGGACGGCGAGTACCTTCTCCGGGCCCGGGCCTGGGGACAGCAGGCGGGTCCCGACCCGGCGCGGATGACGTTCCGGCTGGATGGCAAAGACATCACGACCGTGGACGTGCCGGCCGTCGAGAGCGAGCCGAAGGTCTACGAGACGAAGGTTCAGGCGCAGGCGGGCAAGCGGCCGCTCGCGGTGTATTTCGCCAACGACTTCTACGATCCGAAGAGCCGGGACCCCAAGAACCGGGACCGGAACCTGGCGGTGGACTACATCGAAGTCGTGGGTCCGCTGGATCAGAAGCCCGGGGCACTTCCCGAGAGCCACAAGCGTATCTTTATTGTGCAGCCCGCGAAGGACGCTTCCCGCGACGCCAAGCTGGACGCGGCGCGCAAGATCCTCACCAGCTTCGCCCGGCGTGCTTATCGCCGGCCGGTGAAGCCGCAGGAAGTGGAGCGGATGGTGCGCTATGTGGACATGGCGCAGAAGGAAGGCGACAGCTTCGAGAAGGGCATCCAGCTCGCGGTGCAGTCGATCCTGGTGTCGCCGCACTTCCTCTTCCGGGTGGAAGTGGACGCGAACCCGCACAACGCGAAGGTCTCCCGGCCGCTGAACGATTACGAGTTGGCGACCCGGCTGTCGTATTTCCTGTGGAGCAGCATGCCGGACGACGAGCTTCTGTCGCTGGCGGCGCAGGGCGCGCTCCGGGACCCGAAGGCGCTGGAGGCGCAGGCCCGGCGCATGTTGAAAGATAAGAAGTCCCGCGCCCTGGTGAAGAACTTCGGCGGCCAGTGGCTGACGCTGCGGAACCTGCAGAACGTGAACCCGGACCCGGCGCGGTATCCCGGCTTCAACAACGAGCTGCGCGCCGCGATGCTGGCCGAGACGGAGCTGTTCTTCCGGTCGGTTGTGAACGAAGACCGGAGCGTGCTGGACTTCATCGACGCGAACTACACGTTCCTGAACGAGCGGCTGGCGAAGCACTACGGGATCGAAGGCGTGGCAGGCGACGACTTCCGCCGGGTGGCGCTGACGGGCGACCAGCGGGGCGGGCTGTTGACGCAGGCGAGCATCCTTACGGTGACCTCGAACCCGACGCGGACGTCGCCGGTGAAGCGTGGGAAGTGGGTGCTGGAGCAGATGCTGGGGACGCCTCCCCCTCCTCCTCCGCCGGACGTGCCGGAGCTGAAGGAAGATAAGGACACGAAGCTGGTAGGCTCGCTGCGGGAGCGGATGGAGCAGCACCGGAAGGATCCGGGATGCGCTTCCTGCCACAGCCGCATGGACCCGATCGGCTTTGGTTTCGAGAACTTCGACGCGGTGGGCGCGTGGCGCACGAAGGAAGGCGAGTTCGCCATCGATCCTTCGGGAACGCTGCCGGGCGGGCAGTCGTTCCAGGGCCCGGCGGAGCTGAAGAAGATCCTGAAGGGTCAGAGCAAGCTCTTCGTGAAGAACCTGACCAACCAGATGATGACGTATGCGCTTGGACGCGGCCTGGAGTATTATGATAAGTGCGCCGCTGACGAGATCGCTCGCACCGTATCATTAAAGGGAAATCGCTTCTCGGCAGTAGTTACAGAGATCGTGAAGAGCCAGCCGTTCCGAATGCGGCGCGGCGACGGAGGTGAAAAGTGATTCAGCGACAACTTTCTCGACGAACCGTACTGCGCGGCCTGGGCACCGTGATGGCTCTCCCTCTGCTGGAGGCGATGGAGCCGGTGTCGGCGTTCGCGGCGGCGGCCGCGAAGAAGAAATATCCGACCCGCATGGCGTTCATGTTCATCCCGAACGGCGCGCACATGCAGGACTGGACGCCCACCAAAGTCGGGGCCGACTTCGAGCTGCCGTACATCCTGGAGCCGCTCGCTTCCGTAAAGGAGTACCTGACGGTGCTCACCGGACTGGCGCACGAAAAGGCCGAGGCCAACGGGGACGGCCCCGGGGACCACGCCCGCTCCACCGCGACGTTCCTTACCGGCTGCCAGGCGCGGAAGACGAACGGCGCCGACATCAAGATCGGCCGGTCGGTGGACCAGATCGCGGCGTCGGAAGTGGGCAAGAGCACGCGCTTCGCTTCCCTGGAGCTGGGCTGCGAGCGCGGTGCCCAGGCCGGGAACTGCGACTCCGGGTACAGCTGCGCCTACTCGTCCAACATTGCGTGGCGCTCCGAGTCGACGCCGGTGGCGAAGGAAGTGGACCCGAAGCTCGTGTTCGAGCGGCTCTTCGCCGGCGGCGACAAGCGCGAGATGGACGAGAACCAGGCGAAGCGGGACCGCTACCGCAAGAGCATCCTCGACTTCGTGCTGGAAGACGCAAACAGCCTGAAGAACCAGCTCGGCGTGCACGACCAGCGCAAGCTGGACGAGTACTTCACCGGCGTGCGGGAGATCGAGAAGCGGTTGGAGCTGGCCGGTAAGGAATCCCAGGTGACGGTGGCGGGCGCCACGCGGCCGACGGGTATTCCGGAGAACTACGGCGAGCACATCCGGCTGATGGGCGACATGATGGTGCTGGCGTTCCAGGCGGACCTCACCCGCATCTCCACCTTCATGCTGGCGAATGACGGCAGCAACCGGAGCTACCGCCAGATCGATATCCCCGAGGGGCACCACGACCTGTCGCATCACGGCGGAGACGCGGAGAAGCACAAGAAGATCCGCGAGATCAACCGGTTCCACGTCACCCAGCTTGCCTACATGCTGGAGAAGATGAAGAACATCAAGGAAGGGGACGGCACGCTGCTCGACAACACGATGGTGGTGTACGGCGGCGGCATCAGCGACGGCAACCGGCACAACCACAACAACCTGCCGATCCTGATGGCGGGCCGGGGCAACGGGACGATCCGCTCGGGCCGGCACATCAAGCTGGAGAAGGACACCCCAATGAACAACCTGTTCCTGTCCCTCCTCGACCGGATGAACGTGCCGGTCGCGTCGATGGGCGACAGCACGGGCCGGCTGCCGAACCTCGGTTAGCTTCGACTCGCATAGCACAGTAAAGGAAGCGCCGCTCTCGTCGAAAGACGTGGGCGGCGCTTCTTTCACCTGTCAGGAGCAGGAGTGATCATGAGCCAGGTTGTTATCAATCTGGATGCGGAGGAGCAGCTCCGTCTCCATCGTGTCGCCGCCGCAGAGCGCAGAACGGAACAGAAGTTGTGCCCCGAAGCGATTCGGCAATACCTGCGAGCGCGGGAACCGGCGCCGTCGCGGCCACTGGACAATGCCAATCCGCTGTTCCGGATGATTGGCTTGGTGAAAAAAGGACCGTCGGACACGTCGGCGTGTCATGATCCGCGTCCCGAGGACCCGTCTTGACGGTGTTCACCGACGCGGGAGGCTGGCTGTCGGTTCTCATCGAAACCGATCGCTTCCACATCGGTCGGCGCCGCCTACTTTGCGTCTCGGCTCTACCAACAGCGGCGCCTCGGGGAGGACGCGCTGTGGCCCTGGTATCAGCGCCCCTGGCTCTTCCCACGCGATCCCCACCTGCTGGCCAAAAGCCGGGCCGGTGCTGGCGCTGTATCACCGTCGCTGGCAGGGAAAGAACCTGGGGCCGAAGGACGTGGTGCTCTCCCCCGCCGAGTTGACGCAGCTCCAGGCGCTGTCTCGCCGGCATCCGGGGGCGCCGGCGGCACCGGGCCAGAGTGCCCGGTGCGAGCTCCAGTATGAGCGGCACGGGACGCTCTGCTACCGGGCCTTCCTGGACCAGCGGCCCGGTGTAAGGAGAGACCGTATCCAAGACGGCTCGATGCCGTTCGACCGTGCTCTGGGCCACTGCCTGAAGCAGGAGCGGTATCGGGACGCCGAGCGGATCTTCCGGTGGCGGTGGGAGGAAACGCCTTCGGGGTGAGGGTGCGGGGCTGGCGCGGAACAAAGAGAGGGAGTGACTCCAGCGCGGGAGCCACTCCCTCTTTTGCATGGGTGAGGGAGCTACTTGACGCGTGGTCGTTCGAGGGCGGGGATCGGCACGTTGGCGGTGCCAGATAGAACCAGGCGCGCGGCTTCGAGCTGCAGAACGGACATCCCTTGCGTTTGGGGACTTTCAACAAATGCGAGAAGCCGCAACAGAACTTTGAGGCGGACGTCGGAGGCCTTCTGGTCGGCCATGGATGCTCCTTTCAGTGAAGAGGACGGGGCGGGCGCTCCGCTTAAGTTCAACAGAAACGGCGATGAGGTCCTGCACGGCTTAGGCTGCGGGATCGGGATCGTACATCAAGCGGGCGATGCTGATCAGGGCCGCGCCGCCGGTACCGGGGTGCGACTGGGTGAGTGGTAAACGGGGTTCGTTAGAGGGGGCCGCTCCGATGCGGAGCCGCCCCCTCTTTTACCGACTGACGCGGTGGAAGAACTTACGCCTCCGGTTGCGGTTCCGGAGCGGCGGGTGGCGGCGGGTTGTCGCGCACCCATTTCCCAAGCCATTCGCCGTCAGGTGAGAGGTTTACGAGCATAGCCACCTCGGGGTGTCTCGGGGGTTTCAATGAATATTGCTCGGCTATCAAGTTCACTGAACTCAACTGTTGCAAGCCTGCGCGCATTAGGACATGAGCTAGGGGGTACGCCGTGGCGGGAATGTAGATCCCTTCATTGCCCGTGATCCCTGATGAGTCGAGCGGGGGATGGGGGCGAGGCTGCTGGCGCTCCGCCTGTAGGACCCCGAAGAGGTGTGCCGCAGAGGGGGGGCATCCCAGCGACAATGGCGAGCGCGTGCAGCGCTTCGGTTCTGGCGCTTTGTTCCTCAGATGCGGCGGTGTTGACGATGAGGTTTTCAATCAAGCGCCGCTTCTCGTCTGTCTCCGCTTCCTCCAATGCGTCTTTCGCCTTCAGAAGGATGTCCCAGAACACCTGCGGATCGGGGTTGATTCCCTTTGCCTGTATACGTGCCGCGCTGCGCTCAATAGACAGCAGGGCGCGGAGTCCCTTTGCGTCCGGCCGGAGGCCCATGAACCGGCCGAGGGCACCGCGCCGGGCTCCGAGGATGCAGCCAGCATCGCCGCTAGCCAGGGCTGCCCGGCGAGTCCCGCGACTGCGCTGGCTAGCGAGAGGGCGGTTTTCGCAACGAGCGCGCTGGGCTCGCAGAACTCCTCTTTGTCTTCATGGCTCGCCATAGTGTATTGACCTTGCAGTCGCGGACAGCCTGTGCCTCGTCTCTTCAGGCGGTGTTCGACCGTCACCGGTACGATACTTGGGAGCGTGCCAAGGCACGCTCCCAAGCAAGCGATTCAGGTCCGGTGTCTTCACGTACCCGCTGGCTTGTAGTGACGCGCTTTAGCGCCTCCCGAGCCCGCTGAAGCGCGCCACTCCGAGCCCACGCCCGACCTCTGGCCGGGCAGAGACCTGGGCGCCGGAGCGTCGGTTCTGGCAATAGGTCTCCGCGCGGGTCAGTACGGGCCGCGAATGTGCGGTGCTACTTCCGCTTCGTAGAGACGCTCGAGTTGCTGGTGCAGCTCGGCGCCGAGGGGTGGGAGCGCGGATGCCGCCACGTTGCCGGCCACCTGGTCCGGGTTCTTCGCGCCGGGGATGAGGACGCTCACCGCGTCGAAATCCAGGCACCAGCGCAGGGCCATCTGCGCCATCGTCATCCCGTGCGGGACCAGCGGCTTGATCTGGTCCGCCGCGCGCACTCCCTGTTCGAAGGGCAGCCCCGCGAAGGTCTCCCCCACGTTGAACGCCTGCCCGTCGCGGTTGAAGTTCCGGTGATCGTCTTCGGCGAAGCGCGTCTCCGGCGTGAACTTGCCGGAAAGCAGGCCGCTGGCGAGCGGCAGCCGGACGATGAGCGCGACGCCCTTCGCCTTCGCCTGGTCGAACAGCGTGTGGATCGGTTTCTGGCGGAAGATGTTGAAGATGATCTGGAGCGAGGCGAGGCCCTCCTGCTCCAGGCAGATTTGCGCCTCCTCCATCGACTCCACGCTGACGCCGAACCGGCGGATCTTCCCCTCCTGCCGCAGCGTCCGTAGGGACTCGAAGATCTCGCCCTGGCGGAGCACCTCGGTGGGAACGCAGTGGAGCTGCGTGAGGTCGAGCGCCTCCACACTCAGGTTGCGAAGTGAGGACTCCGTGTGGCGCCGCATCTCGTCGAGCGTGAAATTGCCCGGCCAACCGGGATCGGGACGCCGGCCCAGCTTGGTGGCCACGAAGACCGGCTCGGAGTGCTCTTTCAGGAAGCGGCCGATGAGCTGCTCGCTGCGCCCCATCCCGTACACGTCCGCCGTGTCGAAGAAGTCGACGCCGCGTTCCGCCGCCGCCCGGAGCGTCTCCAGGGCCGTGTCTTCGGGGACGTCGCCCCAGCTCCCGCCGATCTGCCAGCACCCCATCCCGATCTCACCGACGGTAATCCCGCTATCGCCAAACGGTCGCTTCTGCACGGTTGTCCCTTTCCGGCTCGCTCCCCTCAACCGGAGCGGCTACTCCTTCAGATTACCACACGTAAAAACACCGGGGTAGCGACCGATGAGCCGCCTTCCCCGGTGTTCACTTTCCCCAGGTTGATCCGTGGGTCAGATAAGCTCGCTCACCGGCTCGTGGCCTTCCAGCAGGTACACGGGCCGGTTCAGCGTGTCGCGCACCGGCTGCGAGCGGACGTCGAGCCCCAGGTTGTGGTAGAGCGTGGCGAACACGTCTCGGTAATGCACGGGGCGCTCGTCCGCGTAGCCGCCGTCGGTGGTGGTGCTGCCGATCACCTGGCCGGTGCGCATGCCGCCGCCGGCCAGCAGGCAGGAAGCCACCGCCGGCCAGTGGTCCCGGCCGGCGTCCTTATTGATGAGCGGCGTGCGTCCGAAGTCGCCCCACACCACCACGGAGACGTCCTTGTCGAGGCCCCGGTTGTGGATGTCCTGCACCAGGGCGCTGACCGCCTGGTCCAGCATGGGCAGGTACTTCTTGAGGTTGCTGAAGTTGCCGCCGTGGAAATCCCAGAAGCCGTAGGCGAGGGTGACGCAGCGCGCGCCGGCTTCCACCAGCCGCCGCGCGGCGAGAAACTGCTCGTTCTTCAACGGCGCGCCGTCTCCGGCCGGCGTGCTCTGTCCTTTCCCGTACATCTCCAGGATCTTCGGATCTTCCCGCGACACGTCCAGCGCCTCCACGAACTTGCGGGAGGTGAGGATGTTGAAGGCCTGCTGGGTAATGGCGTCGGTCGCCTGGATCGCGTCGGAATGGTCCACGAGCCGGCGGAAGCGGTCCACCGAAGTGAGCAGCCGGCGGCGGTCGCTCAAGCGGTCCTGGGAGATCCCGCTGAGCAGCATGTCGGCGCCGCCCTGCTCGTCGGGCCGCATGGCGCCGTAGCCCCGGCCGAGGAAGCCGGTGGGCGCGGTGATGGAATACGGCTTGTGCTGGGTCTTCGGGATGAGGTCCACGAACGGCGGGACGGTACGGTCCACCGCTCCGAACACGTTGGAGACGACCGCGCCCAGGCAGGGCTGGTTCTTGGAAGTCTCGGCCATTGGGTAGCCGGTGAGGCAGAGGGGGTTCGCGTGCTCGTCCCGCGCGCCGACCAGCGAGCGCACGATGGCGAACTTGTCCATCATCTTCGCCAGGCGCGGCATCAGGTCGCAGATCTGGATGCCGGAGACGTTGGTGGCGGTGGGTTTGCACTCGCCGCGCATCTGCGACGGAGCGTCGAGCTTGAGGTCGAACGAGTCCTGGTGCCCGAGGCCGCCGGGCAGGTAGACCATGATGACGGACTTGTGCGACGACTTTACCCCCGCCTGGGCTTCGGCGGCGAGGATGTCGGTGAGCCCCAGCCCGCCCATCGCCAGCGCCCCTACCTTCAGGAAGTTCCGCCGCGAGACGCCGTCGCAGAACCGCTGCTTGTCACCCAGGATCGTCAGCATAAATGTCCCTTCGCGGACTTCGCCGGAGGCTCCTGACTGGAGAGCGGCCCCGCGCATCGAAAAATGGCGCGGAATCTCCGCTCCGCTCTCGCTTGAGACAACGCCGGGCCCCTCGGGTTGCAGCACAAGCGATGGGAGACCTGGACTCTGCAACTACTCTAGAACTGCGGCGGCGGACCCACCGGCTGCGGCCGGGCGCGCTGCCAGGTTACCGCGACTGCTTCGCCAGGGCGATCACCACGGCGCCCGCCGCCATCAGCCCCGCGCCCCACATCACCTGGGCCCCTACTTTCTCTTTCAGGAAGAAGGCCGCCATTGCGATGCCGAAGACGAGCGAGAGGCGGTCGAGGGGCCCCACGCGGGACGCCTCGCCCTGCTTGAGCGCGGCATAGTAGGCCAGGTAAGCGACGCTGGTCACCACGCCGGCCGCGATGAGGAGCAGCAGGCTGCGACGGTCGATCTGGGTGACTTCCCCGAGCTTGCCCTGGAACGCCACCACGGCGGAGGTGCAGGCGAGGACGACCACCGTCTGGACGACCGCGCCCAGGTTGGAATCGACATCCTTGAGGCCGGCCTTGGCGAGCGTGGCGGTGGCGGCGGTGCAGAAGGCGGAGAGGAGCGCGAGCAGCATCCAGCGCATGGAGGGTGTCCTGTCGGGTAAAGAAGAACGCTGTCCGCCGCGCGCGGACTGGGGCATCCTATACCCGGAAGTGAGGCTCCCTACGTGTGGTTTCGCCGCCGCTCGAGGCCCTGAAGGACGGGGTTTGCGCGGCGCCTGGGCGGACGTCTCGTCGGGCGCCGGTGGGTTCGACGGGGGTTTGGGGGGCAGAGG
>Ga0216301_1000380_pt1 | contig 11929 bp, 10 predicted proteins | sample 4hB_Boncat_minus_FD_156203 | JGI IMG/M metagenome (GOLD analysis project Ga0216301, IMG submission 156203) | Terrestrial sediment cell enrichment communities for BONCAT metagenomics from Utah, United States - 4hB_Boncat_minus | ecosystem: Environmental > Terrestrial > Deep subsurface > Rock...
TCTCCACCGTCGAGGGCTGCGAGATCGCCTACATCTGCGACGTGGACGAGCGCGCCATCGGTAAGACGATTGAGGCCGTCGGCAAGCGGCAGCAGAAGGCCCCGCAGGGCGTGCGCGACTTCCGCAAGATTCTGGACGACCCGGCGGTGGACGCGCTGGTGATCGCCGCGCCGGACCACTGGCATGGCCCCGCCACCATCCTCGCCTGTGACGCAGGCAAGCACGTCTACGTGGAGAAGCCCGCCTCGCACAACCCGCGCGAAGGCGAAAAGATGATCGCCGCGGCCCGGAAGCACAACAAGGTCGTCCAGCTCGGCACGCAGCGGCGCAGCCAGCCGTCCGTCATGGAAGCGGTGTCGAAGGTGCGGGGCGGCGAAATCGGCCGGGTGCTGTTCGCACGCGGCTGGTACAACAACTCCCGCCCTACCATCGGCCGCGGCCAAACGACGTCCGCGCCGGAATGGTTGGATTACAACCTGTGGCAAGGGCCCGCCCCCGAGCGCCCCTACCAGGACAACCTGGTCCACTACAACTGGCACTGGTTCTGGCATTGGGGCACCGGCGAGCTGGGCAACAACGGCATCCACTCGCTGGACGTCTGCCGCTGGGGCCTCGGGGTGGACTATCCCCAGCGCGTCACCTCCGGCGGCGGCAAATACCGCTTCGACGACGACCAGGAAACGCCGGACACCCACACCGTCACCTACGACTTCGGCGACAAGTCCATCGCCTGGGAAGGCCGAAGCTGGCACCGGCGCGGCTTCGAAGATTCGATGTTCGGCATCGCCTTCTACGGCGACCAGGGGACGATCGTCCTGGACGGCGCCGCCTACCGGGTCCTCGACCCTCAGGGCAAGGAGATCCGCAAGACGGCGGGCGGCCTCAGCGACACGCCCCATATGCGGAACTTCCTGGACTGCATCCGCAGCGGCAAGCGCCCCAACGCAGACATCGAAGAGGGCCACAAGAGCACGCTCCTCTGCCACCTGGGGAACATCGCCTGGCGCACCGGCCACACGCTGAACACGGACCCCGAAACCGGCCGCATCCTGGGCGACAAGGAAGCCGCCGCCCTGTGGAAGCGCGAGTACCGCAAGGGCTGGGAGCCCAAGGTCTGACGATCGCGGATCGGATGCGGAGAGAATGGACGTTCTCGAGAGTCACCCGGAGCGTGGAGCGCCGTTCACCCTGACGATTTCGGACCTGGACGCGGGCTGGTGTTCAGTCACTGTCTCGGCAGGTGGCCAGTCTCTCCCTATGGACGTGTCGTTCCTCTCTGATGGGCTGGGCGACCTGACCGAACGGGCGGTCAGGGTGCTTCGGGGCCTGGAACGCGCCCGGTGCTGCTGGGCGGACGAACCGGGCGAGTACCGATGGGTGCTGGCGCGACGAGGCGAACAGCTCCGGATCCGCGTGCTCGGATTTGCGCGGGAGTTCTCGCAGCTGGATGACGAGCAGGGAAAACTCCTGTTTGAGACGGAGTGCGACCTGCTGCGCTTCGCCAGCCAATGGAAGGGGCAGCTCCACCAGCTACTGAACACCCTGGGGCCGGAAGGCTATCGCCTGAAATTGAGGCATGACTTCCCCCTTGAGGAATTCGAGCAACTCTCCCGCCTCATCCACGAACAGGAGCAGGCGCGACGGCCGGCATGGAGGGAATGACCCTGTAATCTGGATTGGACCGCATTTCGAGTCGGGACGCGGGCGCTGGTAGTCGCCTGTTACGGAAGTACTGTCGGGGAGAGAGACTATGGCCGACGTCACCAAGAAACCGGCGGTGGCGGGGCCAGACGCAAGCCAGGAGAGCGCCGAGAGACCCATCTGGGAAGTCATCCTGGAGCGCGTCAAAGACCTTCCGCCCGAGGAAGCCGTCAGGGGTCCATGCGACGGAGCCGAAGAGCACGACCATTACCTTTATGGAACCCCGAAGCGGAACGCTGCGAACATTCACTGAGACGCGTCTTTGCCTATAGGCATCCCTGACCGCCACGGTCACCAAGTATCGCAAGGCTGATCTAGCCAGTGAGGACGAGAAGCGAATGCTATTAGACGGTAAGGTAGCCCTGGTGACGGGCGGCGGGCGCGGGATTGGGGCGGCGATCTGCCGGGTGCTGGCGCGGTATGGCGCGGCGGTGGCGGTGAACTACTCCCAGAGCGGCGAGAAGGCCGAGGAAGTGGCGGCGGAGATCACGGCGGCGGGCGGCCACGCCCATGCCTTCCAGGCCGACGTTCGCGACGCGGAAGCCGTGCAGCGGATGGTGGATGAAGTCGCGGCGCACTTCGGACGGCTTGACGGCCGGGTCAACAACGCCATCGCCGGCAAGCAGAACGGCCCGCTCTCCGAAGCAACGCCGGAGGACTACGCCACGGCCTTCGACTTCGGCTGCAAGGCAGTGGTCAACACCATCACAGCGGCGCGGCCGATCATGCGCGAGCAGGGCGGCGGGCGCATCGTGAATATCGTCACCGAGCTCTGGAACATGGCGCCGGCGAACTGGTCCGTCTACATGGCGGGCAAAGGGGCGATGGTGGGGCTCTCTCGCTCCCTGGCCTGCGAGCTGGGCCCCGAGGGTATCACGGTCAATATGGTGGCGCCCGGCTGGATGGTTACCGAAAAGGTAGACACCGCCTCGGAAGGCTCGCGGAAGTTCGCGGAGTCACTGCCGCTGCGCCGCCACGGCAGCGCGGAGGAGATCGGCAACGGCTGCGTCTTCTTCCTCCGCGACTTAGCCGGCTACGTCACTGGAACCTACATGCCGGTAACCGGCGGCCGGATTACCCAGGTAGGAATGTAGCAGGGGCGTGGATGGCGCGAGGACTGGGTTTACCGAAATAAGCGTTCGTACTTCTATGCTGACTCCAGAGCAAATCGAGCAATACCGCGCGCAGGGCTTCGTCACCCTGCCGGGCGTGTTCACGGAGGCGGAGCTGGAGCCGGTGGACCGTTACCTGCGCGCGAACGCCGACGTCCAGTGGACGCATAAGAACGACGACCCGCTGCGGGAAGCGCACTACCACTACCGGCCCATCTACGATCTCTGCACGGCTCCCCGCCTCGTGGCGATGATGGAGGCGCTGCTGGGTCCGGACCTGGTGCTCCTCTACTCGCACATCATGAACAAGAAGCCGGGCGGCCTGCGCGTGGCCTGGCATCAGGACGGCCCCTACTGGCATCGTGTGGAGCCGAAGGTTGCGGTGACCGCCTGGATCGCGCTGGACGACGCGACGCCCGAAAACGGCTGCATGCGCGTCATCCCCGGCTCCCATCAGGGCCACCGCGACCTGGGCCAGCGGCTGACCGACAAGCCCGACCTGATCCAGGCGAATGCGTATGAGCTGCCGGCGGACGTGGTGGACGAGGCGCGGGCGGTGGACATCACCATGCGGCGCGGCGACCTCTCGCTCCACGATTCCTATCTGATCCACGGCTCGGAGCCGAACCACTCAGATCGGCGGCGGGCGGCGCTGACCGTCCGCTACGTCCCCGCCGCCACCCGTATCCACGACCAGCCGGACCGGAAGCAGTACCTGGTGCGCGGCCGAGCCGTCGATAACGGCAACGTCTACTACGAATTCGGCGGCTAGCCCGCACGCGCCGCGTCCATCCTTACTTCAGGAGATCCACCCTTCATGGCAAACCCCATCCGCATTGGCGTCCTCGGCGCGGGCAGCATTGGCATCCGCGGGGCGCTGGCGCACCTCACCATCGGCGACTTCAACGACCGCGTCCTCCTCGCCGCAGTGTGCGACACGGTCCCCGGGCGGGCACAGGCGGCGGCCGAGAAGTATGGCGCTCCCCAGTGGTTCGACGACTACGGCGACTTGCTGGCGAAGGGTGATATCGACGCGATCACTGTCGGCACGCCGATCTCGCTCCACTACGAGCAGGGCCTCCAGGCGATCGACGCGGGCAAGCACCTCCACTTCAACAAGACGATGACCACAACCACCGAGGAGGCGGACGACCTCATCGCCCGCGCCGAGGCGAAGGGCGTGAAGATCGTCTCGTCGCCGGGGCAGATGCTGCGGCCGCACCTCCGGCGCATCAAGAAGCTGATCGAGGACGGCGAGCTAGGTACGCTGGCCTGGGCCGCCACCGGCGCCGGCTTCGGAAGCTACCACGAGAAAGAGGGCGTCCGCCAGGGCGACGACATCCTCTCGAACATCAACCCGGCCTGGTACTGGCGCAGGCCGGGCGGCGGCCCGCTCTACGACATGACCGTCTACGGCCTCCACGCGCTCACCGGCATCCTGGGGCCGGCGAAGCGCGTCACGGCCCTTTCCGGCGTGCTCTTGAAGGAGCGTGAGTTCCGCGGCGAGATGTTCCCCAGCGACTGCGACGACAACACGCTGATCCTGGTGGACTTCGGGGGCGCGCTCTTCGCCTTCTGCTACGGAACGGCGGCCGGCTCCATCGTCGCGTCGTTCGGCAGCCCCACGTTCTATGGGACGAAGGGCTCCATCGTCGGGGAGCTGCTGAACGGCGAGCCGTTCGACTTTCCGGGCCGGGAAGCCCAGGCGGCCCACGGCATCAACGCCGCCCTGCCGGACTACAACGAGCGCCATCCTACCGAGGAGTTCCACGTCTTCGAGGACATTCTCCAGCTTGCCGACCTCCTCCGCGACGGCGCGCCTACCGTCTCCACGGCGGAGCACGCTCGCCACGTCATTGAGATCATCGAATGCGCCTACCGGGCGGCGGAAACCGGCCAGACCCAGCAGTTGCGGACCACGTTCACGCCCGCGCCGGGCGCCTAGGTCCGCCGAGCCTCGGATGAAGCAGCGCCTCGCCATCCTCACCGGTCCAACCTCCGTGGGGAAGACGGACGTCTCCATCGACGTGGCGCTGCGCCTGGGCACGGAGATCATTTCCGCCGACTCGATGGCCGTCTACCGGCGGATGGAGGTCGCCACCGCGAAGCCGTCGATAGAGCAGCGGGCCCGGGTCCCCCATCACCTCATCGACGTCGTCGATCCCACGGAGACATTCACCGTGGCGGACTACCGCGCCGCCGCGGTCCCGCTCCTGGAGCGTCTGCTGGGGGAGGGCCGAACGCCGCTCCTGGTGGGCGGGACGCGCCTCTACCTGATGGCGCTCACGGCCCCGTTCGCCGCCGGGCCGGAGCCCTCCGCTGAGTTCCGAGAAACCCTGGACGGCCGGGCCAGCGAAGACCTCCACGCTGACCTGGCGCGCGTCGATCCCGAGACGGCCGCCCGCCTCCACCCCTCCGACCGGAAGCGGATCGTGCGCGCACTGGAGGTGTGGGCCGCCACCGGTGAGACCATCGCCCAGGTTCAGGAAGAGAGCCAGGAGGCCGGCGGCCTCTACGACGCCGTGTGGGTGGCGCTGGTCCGCGACCGGGAAGAGCTCTACCGCCGCGTGAACGCCCGCGTGGACCAGATGATGGCGAGCGGGCTGGTGGACGAGGTGCGGGGCTTCCTGGCGGAGGGGTTGACGGCGGCGACCCCCTCGATGCAGGGGCACGGCTATAAGGAGATCCTCCGCGTCCTCACTGGCGAGTACGACCTGGAGGAAGGCGTTCGGCTGCTGAAGCGGAACACCCGCCGCTACGTGAAGTATCAGGTGATGTGGCTGCGGGGTATGCCGGAAGTCCGCTATGTCCGCGCCGACCAGCCGCATGAGGCGGTGGTGGAGCAGGTGACGCGCCTCCTGGAAGCGGCTTCTGTCGGGCAACAGTAACCCACAGGCGTCCGGTTTTGCACACGCGCCCTTCCGAGGCGTATAATGCGCCAGGCCAGCGGTGGAAGGGCTGGCTGCGAACGGAGCACAGTATGCAGCAGGTATTCCTGGACGAAGATATCATCGCGCGGGCCCGTCTCGCCGCCGCACGGGAGGGATTCGCCACTGTGGAAGCCTTCATCGCTGCGGCGATTGCTGAACGTCCTTCTCGCCCTAACCGGGACCAATTCCGACAACGAGTGGCTGGGCTGCGCGAGCGACTACATCAAGCCAGACTGACGGAATTGGAAATCCTGGCCGACTTCGAGCGGTTCCGGCGCCTATGATGTGCTTATGTCTTTGACTATTCTCACTCGCAAGCCGCCCGCCTTTCCCCGGCCCATCAATCCCTATCGTCCGCCGGAGCCGCATGCGGTGGTGGAGAAGGTGGAGCCGGGCTCCCTTGCGGAGGAGATCGGAATTCAGCCGGGAGACGAGATCCTCACGCTCAACGGCGAGCGGATGGAAGACGTCATCGATTACCGGTTCCTGATTACGGACGAGGAAGTGGAGGTAGTGGTCGCGCCGGGAGGACGGGCGGACGACTCGTACCGGGTGGTGGTCGAGAAGGAGATGGATGAGACGCTCGGGGTCACTTTCCGTGCGGACGTCTTCGACGGCATCCGGATCTGCACCAACAACTGTGATTTTTGCTTCGTCTACCAGAACCGGCGCGGGATGCGGAAGTCCGTCTATGTAAAGGACGACGACTACCGCCTCTCCTTCCTGCACGGGGATTTCATCACCCTTACGAACCTGACGGAGCAGTGCTGGGAGCGCATCTTCCGCTACCATCTCAGCCCCCTCTACGTCAGCATCCACGCCACGGATCCGGAGGCGCGCGTCGCCATGCTCCGGAACCCGGACGGGGCGAAGCTGATGGAGCACCTGGACCGCCTCTTTTCCCACGGCATCGAGATCCACGGCCAGGTCGTTTACACCCCCGGCATCAACGATGGCCCGATCCTGGACCGCACCATTGAGGACATGGCCGCGCTTTACGCGCGGGGCTGCCGCACGCTGGCCATTGTGCCCGTGGGTCTGACGACGCAGCGCTCTCGGCTGCCCGCGCTCCGCACGCTCGACCGGGATGAAGCCCGCTCCGTGCTGCGGAAAACCAGGGCCTATCAGCAGCGGTTCCGCAAGGAGCTAGGGACCCGTTTCGTCTACCCGTCGGACGAGATGTACCTGCTGGCGGAGGCGCCGCTGCCCTCCCCCCGCAGCTATGAGGACTTCCCCCAGTTCGAGAACGGCGTGGGAATGATTCCCCGCCTGAATGCGGAGTGGAAGCGCGTGGAGCGCCGCATCCCCGCCCGCATCGGACAGCCGCGCGAGGTGACGCTCATTACCGGGACGCTGGCCGCTCCAGTGCTGCGGCCGTTCGTGGAGCGCCTGAACCAGGTGGAAAACCTGCAAGTGCGGCTGGCGCCCGTCCGCAACGACTTCTTCGGTCCTACGGTTACCGTAGCGGGGCTGCTGACGGGCGGGGACATCGCCGCACAACTCGCGGGCACGGATCTGGGCGACGTGGCGCTCCTCCCCAGCGTCGCCGTGCGTGACGACGCCTTCATGGACGATTGGACGCTAGACCAGTTGAGTGCGGCGCTGGGCGTGCCGCTGGAAGTCGTGAAGCCCAGCGCCGCGCACTTGGCGGAAGCGGCCCTCGGGCCGGACTGGTAGGAGGGTGGCAATGGTGCAGGTTGAGCAGGTCGGAGCCACGCTGGAGGATCTCTACCGGGAGCCCGGAAAAGCCGAGTTGATCGGTGGAAGGATCGTGCGCTTCATGGCCACAGGCTTCAGGCCGAACCGGATCGCGGGGCGTATCTATCGGAGCCTCGATGATCACGCCGAGGTATCCGGCGCCGGGGTGGCGTGCTCCGACAACATGGGCTATGCAGTCCGTGAACTGGCTACCGGACGCCAGTCCTTCTCACCAGACGCGTCGTACTATGCCGGGCCGCTGCCCACGAACCTGATGCGGTTCATTGAGGGACCGCCGACGCTGGCGGTGGAAGTCCGCAGTGAGCATGATTATGGCGCCACGGCGGAGGTCGAGTTGGCTGAGAAGCGGCGTGATTATTTCGAGGCGGGCACGCAGGTCGTTTGGGATGTTGACCCCGTAGCGGAACAGGTCCACGTTTACCGTGCTGGCGACCCAGAGCGGTGTGCGACCTATCAGCGCGGAGAAGCGGCGGAAGCCGCGCCAGCCGTTCCAGGGTGGCGCATCCCGGTGGACTGGATCTTTGGCTAACACCTGGCAAAAGCTCGCCTCTGACTTGCCTGACCTGTTCCCGCTGCTACGAGAGTTGGGGCCGGCCGACGTTCACCTCCGCTTTGGGATTGGGACGGAGGGCGGCTACCAGGTGGACGTGCCCGCCGCCAGCCTCATACTACAGGGCCGGCTGCGCGTGGAAGCGGAGGTGGACCGCTTCGCCATCGAGATCGCGGGCTGGGGAGCCGGCGACTTCGCCTGGTTCGCGCGCCGCAAGGGACGCGGAAGGACGGACTACTGGCAGGGAGCCATCGAGCACCGGCCGGAAGGCAGACCGGCGCTCGTCCTTTACTTCACGGCGCCGCTGGATGGACTGATGCTCTCCGTCCATACGCACTCTGTAGGATTTCCCCACGGAGCCACGGAGCCCTCGGAGAAGACAGATCCAACCGCAGAGACACGGAGCACGCCGGGCAAGTAACTTCGAGGGATGCCGCGCGCTGGACTATGCGGTGATCCGGAGGGATGCGCAGGTCTCCGCGTAGCTCTGCTCCAGGTGGAGTGGGACGGCGGAACCGGCGTCCAGCCACAGCGGCAGCGACGGCAGTTGGTTACCCAACGCCAGGGCTTCCGGCCAGGCCTCCAGCGTGAGCGTTCCGGCCCTGGGCGCCGTCCGATAAGCCGCCGCATAGAGATTGGAGGCGGCTACCGCTGCGGCATCCGTCTCCACTCCCAGCCTCGCCAGCAACGCTCCGTGGAGGTTGGCGCTCCGGCTGGTGACAACGTCGACAATCACTACGGAGACGCCGCTCTGAAGGTATGCGGCGCACTTCGTAACGAAAGCTTCCCGATGTCCGGGACGATCTTTGTTGGCGGGGCTGATCAACTCAATGGCCGCTACCAGCCGGGCGCCCCCTTCATCGTGGTAGACCTGGACCTCGAACACTTCCAGGCCGGCGAAGTCGACTACCGCCGTCAGGGCCGGGCGAGGAGCCGTCCAAACCGCCGTCGCCACGGCCGCGCCGCCCGCGTTTCCGCGCTCCTCGAAGGTGGCTACATCCACCTCCATTTGCCCGCCCAACTGGACGTTCGGCTCCGCGAAGTAACGCGGCGGCAGTTGGCGACCGTTCAACTCCCGGGCGAGGGCGCTCGCCCAGGCGCTGTGAAAGCCCTGCCAATGGCGGCGCAAGCTCAAAGGGGGATTGAAATGGTCCAACAGCGGCATCCTGATCCTCTGGAACGTCTTTCACTCAATCCCCACGGAGCCCCGCTGGCCTCCGCACTCCTGCGGTTCAATCCTACTCCTCTGTCTTCTCCGTGTCCTCATCGTGAAACCTCCGCCCGGCGATCAGCCGCCGTCCCGGATGGAGAGCGTCATCTCGTCGGAAAGGGTGCGGATGTCGGGCGCATACATCGCGTAGCCGTTGGTGGGCAGGACGTGGAACTCGCCGGGGATCTCCGCGCGCAGCCGGTAGGAGAGCATCCGCGTTCCCTGCGGCAGCGAGGTGAGGAAGAAGGCGACCTTCTCGTCGCGCAGCTCCATGTTGGAGTAGAGGCCCAGGCTTGAGCGGCCCCCGCTCCGCAACTCTACCGGCTCGCAGCCGGCCGGCTTCAGATCCTCGAACACCAGGTAGTCGTAGTCGTTCTTCGACTCCAGGTGCAGCTCCACTTCCAGCAGATCGCCGCTCTCAACGGTTTCGCCAGGCTGGAGCACAACCCGCTCGTAGCGCGGACCGCCGGTCGTCTCTTCGTAACCGGCCCACTCGCCTCCCGCCAGCAGCTCGTACTGGCCGGTGAGGAACGGGTTTGGACGGCTCAGCGCATCCAGGGCGACGCCCCCGAAGATCGGCCGACCCGGCGCCGAGGGGCCGGCCGCGGTCCCGGGCAGCAGCCGGAAGTAGCGGCGGCGGACGGCGATCTCGTTCCCAATGGAGCGGATCGGCTCTTCCAGGGAGAAGTAGCGGGTGAACGCGCTGTAGTAGAGCGTCCCCGCGCCATCTTTCGAGACGCTGAGGGTCTGCTTCCCCGTCTCCAGCAGCTCGTCGGGAACGACGAACTCGTTGTCGAAGAAGAGCGCGTTCTCGCGAGTGACCGTGTACTTGCGCTGGACGCGACCGCCCAGATCCACCGTGAGCGTGTAATCGGGAGCCAGCTCCTTGTTCACGCGGACGTAGTCGGAGAGGGCGTAGACGGCCATTGCGGTTTCGCGGGTAGAGTCCCAGATGTTGCCGCGGCGGTTATTCACGAGCCACTTCACCATCTGCGGCGGCCGCTCGCCTTCCGGGCGGATGAGCATGAACGCCTGGAGGACGGCGGCGTTCGTCTCCACCTTGTTGTTCCACCACCGCCACCAGTATCCGTCCGTGCCTTCCCAGTTGGCGGTTCCGTTCTCCGGGTCCACCTTCGCGGTCGTCTCCAGGTTCCGCAGCAGGACCTCCGCCTTCTCCTTGTCGCCGACGAGGTGCAGCGCCGTGGCGAGCAGCGCCTTTGAGTAGGCGCTGAGGCGCTCCCGGTTCTCGAAGAGGCGGCCCGTCACCAGCGGCCGAATCGCAGCCCGCTGGTCGGGGGCCATCGCCAGCACGCGCGCCTCGTAGGCCATCCGGTGGAAGTTATCGTCCTCCAGGAAATGGCCGCGCAGGAACGCCAGCCCCCGCGCGAGCATCGGCGCCGGGCCGCCGCCGAAGACGCCCGCGCCGTCTACCGGGTAGCCGGACTCTTGCAGGGTCATCAGCCCGTAGAGGACGTAGGCCGTCATGTAGGGGTCGCTGGAGTCGTGCGGCCACCAGCCCCAGCCTCCATCCGAATGCTGGAACTGCCGGACTCGGGCCAGACCCTCCACCACCATGCTCTTGAGCTGGGCGCTGTCGAAGACGGGGTTATGACGCCGCTTCAGGCGGGACGCCAGCGCCGCCGTGCGAACCGTCCCCGGCTTGCCCTTGGGATAGCTGTAGGGGCTGTTCGCCACCCGCTCGCTGCCGCCGCCCTTCTGCTCCCGCTCTTCCAGCAGCCGCGCGCGCTCGGCGAGGGCTTCCAGGTCGTAGCCCAGGTCCTTGAGCGTCTTCTGCACCACCACGGCGGGCAGGAAGCGGGACATCGTCTGTTCGATGCAGCCGTACGGGTAATCGACGAGGTAGGGCAGCGCGTCCAGCATCACCGCGCCCATCGAGGGGTTGAGTTGGACCACCAGCTCGGAGCTGCCCGGCTTGCGGGCTTCCGGCAGGTCGATGGCCAGCTCGCCCCGGTTCTCGGCCCGCAGGACGCCGCTCTGCGCCCGGAACCGCTCCACGCCATGCACCAGCACGGGAAAGGTCATCTCCGTCGCGTCGGCGGCGCCCTGGCTCTGAACGGTCATCCGCACCCGCAGCGAACCTTCCCGCCGGACCCGGACCGCCCAATCGAGGCGCTTCTCGCCGTCTTTGGGCAGATCTACCCAGACCTCGGGAGCCGGCTGAAGCGCCGGGACCTTGACCGCGCCGCCCACCGGGACAGCGCCCAGGCTCGGAACCAACTCCGCCGTGCTGTCGCCGAGGTCCAGCTTAACCTTCGCGCGGGTCGCCGCCGGCAGGTAGTTGTGGACGTTGGCGGAGAGGACGATGGTATCGCGCTCGACGAAGAAGCGGGGCGCCTGGAGACGGACGAGCAGATCCTTCTTGGTCGTCACCCGCGTCTCGCCCGCGCCTACCTGCGCGGCGGCGGTCGCGCCGACGGCGGTCGCGCGCCACTGGGTCAAGTTATCCGGCCAGGTCACCTCCACGGTCGCGTTGCCCTGGGCGTCCGTCACCACGGCCGGCGTCCAGAAGGCCGTATCCTGGAAGCGATTGCGGACAGACGCTTCCTGAAGGCCCCCAGAGTCGTCGCGATCCGCAAGGCCAGACCTCTTCCGGCCGGCGCTCTCTTCGGGCCGGCCCGGCATCGCCGGCGCCGAGGCCGCCAGTGCGCGGTTTCCCCGGAACCCAGCCCCACCCATACCGCCGAAT
>Ga0216301_1000381_pt1 | contig 11907 bp, 8 predicted proteins | sample 4hB_Boncat_minus_FD_156203 | JGI IMG/M metagenome (GOLD analysis project Ga0216301, IMG submission 156203) | Terrestrial sediment cell enrichment communities for BONCAT metagenomics from Utah, United States - 4hB_Boncat_minus | ecosystem: Environmental > Terrestrial > Deep subsurface > Rock...
GTGCAGGACCTGGAGAGCGAGGAGCGCCCGGTCGGCGCCGCGGCGCTGGAGTCGATCCACCGCCGCAAGACGGGCGCGCTCCTCGCGGCGTCGCTCCGCATCGGCGCCCTCGCGGCCGGCGCCGCTGAGGAGGTGCTGGCCGCCCTCACCGTGTACGGCGAAGACGTCGGCCTCGCCTTCCAGATCGTGGACGACGTGCTGGACGTCACCGCCAGCGCGGAGGCGCTGGGGAAGACCGCGGGCAAGGACGAGTCGGTGGGGAAGGCGACGTACCCCGCGCTCTTTGGCATCGACGGCGCCCGCGCCCTCGCCGCGCGCCGCGTGGAGGAAGCCGTTTCCGCCCTGCACGCCGCCCGCATCGCTTCGCCGGAGCTGGAAGCGCTCGCCCGCTTCGTGCTCGAGCGGCGCAGCTGATCAGCGAAGGATTGCGGGTGGAGGACGATCAGCTCTCTGGCGCCTGGAACCGCAGATGGTGGAAGTTGAACACTTCTGCGCCTTCCGAGGCGAGGCGCCCATACAGCGGAAGGTCGTCGGTGAGTATCGAAATCTGCTCGGCGGCGGCATGCTGTACCGCTGCGTCGGTGAGGCCTAGCTGGAGATACAGCCGCTCTTCGGTGAGGACTCTGCTTACGTAGAAGCGTTCCTCCGCTCCGTTGATGAATCCGGCGAGGACGCCGAGCGCCTTTCCTCGCAGCGGTTCAGCGAGCTGTCCGGCGAGGTTGCTCGTCTCCGTCAGCACGTTGGGCGTGGTGACGAGGGCTCGGTATCCGTTCACGAAGCCGCGCAACAGCTCGTAGTCCGCGCGAGTGTAGGCTCTGGTGCGCTTGAACCGTTCGATCTGCGCCGGTTCGGTCAGCCCGATCACCAGAAGAATCAGAAGGTTCGTATCCAGCAGAAGCTTGTCGCTCCGTTGCGGCATCAGGCGACGTCCCGGATCTTCATGGAGTGAACGGCGCCACTCTCCGCGTCGACATCGAACACCTTGTACACACGCGGGAGCTTCTGGATGTCGTCCTGCCCGTACGCCGGTATCAGCGGCGCGGCCTTCGCCCTCACCGCGGGCTCTACCCAGCCGAGGGTGATGTTCCAGAGCCTCTGGTCGTCCGAGAGCTCGACTTCCTCCACGCGGAGGTGCCGAAGCTCGTCCCCATCGAACAGCTCTCGCGCGAAGGTCGTTGCCGCTTTCACGGCCTGCTTGACGTCGATCATGGTACAGGGTGCTGGGTAAGGTGGCCGCGACGGAAACCTCTGAAACAAACATGCCGCTGACGACCGGCTCCATCCTCTAAATACCCCGCGTGTACGATCCGGTTTGCCGGCGGCTGTTCGGCGCGATAAACCACCGGTGCGCATCAGGAACCTACGCCGGTAGCAGGCGAAGGGTTGACGCGGAGGGGTGCGCTTTGTACTGTAAAGTGTAGCGCGCGCCGCGGCTTTGACCGCTGGAGGTTGGTTGAGCGCGGCTCACCGTCTAGATTGTTCGGATGGCGGCCGTTCGGCTGACGCTTTCGCCGGCCCTTGAGAGTGGAAGGAAGGAGCCCCGTGGCACTTCTCGACAGAGTGAAACTACCCGCGGACGTCCGCGCCCTGCCGGCCGAGGAGCTTCCCGCCCTCTGCCAGGAAGTGCGCGACCGCGTGATCGACGTGGTGGCGGCCCACAAGGGCGCGCACTTCGGCTCCAACCTGGGCGCCGTGGAGCTCACCGTGGCGCTGCACCGCGCCTTCGACACCCCGCGCGACCAGCTCATCTGGGACGTGGGGCACCAGGCATACCCGCACAAGATCCTCACCGGGCGCAACGACGGGATGCCCGGGATCCGCAAGCGGCACGGGCTCTCCGGCTTCCTGCGGCGCGACGAGAGCGAGTACGACGTCTTTGGCGCCGGCCACGCGGCCACCTCGATCGCGGCGGCGGTGGGGATCGCCGCCGCGCGCGACCTGCGCGGCGACGACTACGAGGCGATCGCGGTGATCGGCGACGGCTCCATGACGTGCGGGCTGGCGTACGAAGCGCTCAACAACGCCGGCGACACGGACCGGGACCTGATCGTCGTCCTGAACGACAACCAGATGTCGATCTCCCCCAACGTGGGGGCGCTGCACAAGTACCTGGGGGTGCACAAGCGGCTGACCGGCGTGCGCACCTCGCCGCTGTACAACCGCATTCGCGACGAGGTCAAGCGGCTGGTGCACGCGGCGCCGCGCATCGGCACCATCGGCGAGATGGTGGAGCACTTCGCCGTGCGCGCCGACGACGCCTTCAAGGGGATGTTCGTTCCCGGGATGCTCTTCGAGGAGCTGGGCTTCCGCTACGTGGGGCCGGTGGATGGGCACGACGTCGCCTCGCTGGTGGAGACGTTCGAGCTGGTGCGCAAGATGAAGGGGCCGCGGCTGGTGCACGTCCTCACCACCAAGGGGAAGGGGTTCGCGCCGGCCGAGGCGGACCAGGTGAAGTGGCACGCGCAGGGCGGCTTCGACCGCACCACCGGCGCGCCACTCAAGGTCTCCGCCGCCGGGCTCCCGCGCTGGCAGAACGTCTTCGGGCAGGCGCTGACGGAGCTGGCCGCCGAGGACGGGGACGTGGTGGCGATCACCGCCGCGATGGCGGGGGGCACCAGCACCGACATCTTCCAGAAGGCGCACCCGGAGCGCTTCTTCGACGTGGGGATCGCCGAGGGGCACGCCGTGACCTTTGCCGCCGGGCTGGCGACGCAGGGGATCAAGCCGGTGGTGGCGATCTACTCCACCTTCCTCCAGCGCGCGTACGACTCCATCGTCCACGACGTGGCGCTGCAGGACCTGCAGGTGTGCTTCGTGATGGACCGCGCCGGCATCGCGGGCGACGACGGGCAGACGCACCACGGCGGGCTGGACATCGCCTACATGCTGGCCGTGCCGGGGATGACGATCACGGCGCCGCACAACGCGGACGAGCTGATCGGGCTGCTGAAGCTGGCGCTGGAGTGGAAGCACGGCCCCTTCGCCATCCGCATCCCGCGCGACAACGTCCCCGCGCTCCCGCGGCCGGTGGCGGAGATCGAGCCGGTGGTGCACGGGAGCTGGGAGACGCTGCGCACCGGCAAGGACGTCGCGATCCTGGCCGTGGGGACGATGGTGGCCCCCGCGATGGGTGCCGCGGAGATGCTTCAGCGCGAGGGGATCTCGGCCACGGTGGTCAACGCCCGCTTCGTGAAACCGCTGGACGAGGGGACGCTGGAGCGCCTCTTTCCCGCGCACCCGCTGCTGCTGACGGCGGAGGAAGGGACGGTGGTGAACGGCTTCGGCGCGTACGCCGTGGCGCACGTGGCGGAGCGGTGGCCCGGGGTGCGGTGCGCTTCCATGGGGCTCCCCGACCGCTTCGTGGAGCACGGCGAGCGCGCGGAGCTGCTGGGCGAGCTGGGGCTGACTCCGGACGGCATCGCGGCGCGGGCGCGCTCGCTGGCCGGCAAGCCGCTGCGGAAGCTGCTTGAGACGGCCTGAGGACGCGGGCCCCCGGCGCCTGGGCGTCGTGGGCCACGCGCGGTACGCGGAGCTGGATGCAGCGCTGGCCCGCCTCCTGGCCTTTGGCCGGGAGCGCGGGCTGGAGCTGTTCGTGGAGGACGACCTCCTGGAAGCAGCCCCGGACGCGCCCGCCCTCTCCCCCGAGCTGGTGCCCACGCTGGACGTGCTCCTCACGCTCGGCGGCGACGGGACGCTGCTGAGGGGTGCCCGGCTGGTGGCGCGCGACGCGATCCCGGTGCTGGGGATCAACCTGGGGCACCTGGGCTTCCTCACCACCGCGCCGCCCTCCGAGCTGGAGGTGGCGCTGGACCGCTGGCTGCGCGGCGACTTCGAGCTGGACCGGCGCATGGCGCTGGACATCCGCTCGGTGGGCCCGGACGGCGTGGCGCGCGGATCGTACCTGGCGCTCAACGACGCGGTGCTGCACAAGGGCGGCTCGGCGCGCGTGATCCGCCTGCAGGTGACGGCGCTGCGCGAGGAGGTGGGGAGCTACAGCGCCGACGGGATCATCCTGGCGACGCCCACCGGCTCCACCGCGTACTCCCTTTCGGCGGGCGGGCCCATCGTGCACCCCAACGTGGACTGCATCGTCGCCACCCCAATCTCGCCGCACACGCTCAGCGTGCGTCCGCTCGTCCTCCCCGCCGAGGAGACGCTGACCGTCGAGGTGCTCTCCCCCACCGAGGAGCTGATCCTGACCATCGACGGCCAGGAGAGCGAGCGCCTCATCCCCGGCGCCCGCGTCGTGGTGCGCCGCGCGGACGAGCGCGTGTGCCTCGTGCGCCTCCCCGAGCGCACCTTCTTCTCCACCCTGCGCCGCAAGCTGCGCTGGGGCGACCTGGAAGAGCGCGAGAGATGAACGGCCCCGGTGCGTGATGCCCGGGGCCGTTGCTGTTTAGGCTTCAAGAACAGCAGCCTCACGCGGAGACGCGGAGACGCAGAGACAAGAAGAAAGACGAGCCGAGCAGTTGCAGTTCTTTCTCCGTGTCTCCGCGCCTCCGCGTGAGATTGCTGTTGAAATGCTTCCGCCGCGGCATGCATTCGGTTATTATTCGGGTAGAACGAGGCGGCGGGGCGGGGGTATACAGCGTGCTGATCCGTCGCGCGGGAGGGGCGCACGACGTACCTTGCGGGATGAACGCACGCAGATCCGGATGAATCCGCACGCTCTCAACGTCCTGGAGTACCGCGACGCGCTGGACATCGTCGCGCGCTACGCATCGTCGTCGCTCGGCGGGGACGCGGTGCGCGCGCTGGAGCCGTCGGCCGACCTCGGGTGGATCGAGCCGGAGCTGGCGCGCGTGGACCAGATGCGCGGCTTCCTCCGCGGCGACTCCGGGTGGTACATCCCCGCCATCCCGGACGTGCGCGACCCGCTCCGCAAGCTGCGCGTGGAGGGCTCCGTGCTCGACGGCACGCAGCTGCGCGACGTGGCGACGCTGCTCGCGTCGTCGCGGGTGACGCGGCGGGCGATCACGCTGCAGGCGGCGAGCTTTCCGCTCCTGGCGATGCTCGCCGGGGCGCTTGTGGAGGCGGAGAAGGAGGAGGCGGAGATCGGGCGCACCGTGGACGACCACGGGGTCGTGCGCGACGAGGCGTCGCCGCTCCTCTACCGCACGCGGCGCGAGATCAAGAGCGCGCGCAACCGGCTGGTGGAGAAGCTGGCGTCGTTCGTGTCGTCGCTCCCCGCGCACTACCAGGTGCCGGACGCGTCGGTGACGGTGCGCGAGGGGCGCTTCGTGATCCCCATCCGCCGCGAGGGGCGCGGCGAGGTGGGCGGGATCGTGCACGACGAGAGCGGCACGGGCACGACGCTCTTCGTGGAGCCGCCCGTCGCGGTGGAGATGATGAACCGCCTCCGCGAGCTGGAGGCGACGGAGCAGCGCGAGGTCACGCGCATCCTGCGCGAGCTCTCGGCCCGGCTGCGGCCGATGCAGCCGGAGCTGCTGGCCACGCTGGACGCGATGGTGGCGCTGGATTCGGTGTACGCCCGCGCGCGCTACGCCCTCAAGTCGGACGGGCACGTGCCGAAGCTTCTCCCCCCCGGGACGGAGGAGTACGAGGTGGTGAACGGCTACCATCCGGTGCTCCAGGCCCGCAGCGCGGCGGTGGTGCCGTTCGACCTGCGCATGGACGCGGGGGAGCGGACGCTGCTCATCTCCGGGCCCAACACGGGCGGCAAGACGGTGCTGCTGAAGGCGATCGGGCTGATCTCGCTCCTCACGCAAAGCGGCATCATCCCGCCGGTGGGGCCGCGCTCCAAGCTCCCCATCTTCCGCCAGGTGTTCGCGGACATCGGGGACGAGCAGAGCATCGAGGCGTCGCTCTCCACCTTCTCCGCGCACCTCAAGAACCTGCGCGAGGCGCTGGACGGCGCGGACTGGGAGTCGCTGGTGCTGACGGACGAGATCGGGAGCGGGACGGACCCGGTGGAGGGGGGCGTGCTGGCCCGCGCCATCCTCATCGAGCTGACGCGCCGCTCCGCCTTCACCGTCGCCACCACGCACCTGGGGCAGCTCAAGCTGCTGGCGACGGAGGAGCGCGGGGTGGTGAACGCGTCGCTCCAGTTCGACGCCGAGCGCCTGCAGCCCACCTACCGCCTGGTGAAGGGGATCCCCGGCCGCTCGTACGGCCTGGCGATCGCGCGCCGGCTGGGGATGGCGCCCTCGGTGCTGGAGCACGCCGAGTCCGCGATGCCGCAGGGGGAGCGCGACGTGGCCCGCCTTCTCCTGGACCTGGAGGCGAAGGAGCAGCGGCTCTCGGAAGCCACCATCGCGCTGGACCGCCAGCTAGCGGAGACGCGCGCGCTGCGCGAGGCGCTCGAGGAGCGGGAGCGCTCGCTGAAGGAGAAGGAGCGCGACGCGGAGCGCCGGTCCCGGCAGCAGGCGCGCGACCTCCTCCTCCGCTCCCGCGCCGAGGTGGAGGCCGCCATCCAGGAGGTGCGCGGCGTGGCCGACGCGGCGCAGCTGGAAGAGGCCGCCCGCGCCGCCCGCCGCCGCGTGGAGGAGGCCGCAACCCGCCAGCGCGAGCGCGCGCCGCAGGAGCGGAAGAAGGCCGGCGCGCCCGCCGCACGCACCGCCGCCGCGGTGGCGCTGGAGGCGGGGGTGCGCGTGCGGATCGAGTCGCTGGGGCGCACGGGGACGGTCGTGGAGGTGCGCGACGGGAAGGCGCTGGTGGAAGCGGGATCCATCCGCCTCCTCCTGCCGCGCGAGGACCTCTCCCCACTCCCGGCCGGCGACCAGCAGCGCGAGCGCAGCAAGCCGACCGCCGGCTACTACTCGCACACCAGCGAGGCGCACCCGGAGGTGGACCTGCGCGGGATGCGGGTGGACGAGGTGGAGACGGTGCTCGGCCGCGCGGTGGACGACGCGATCCTTGCGGGGCTGCCGTCGTTCCGCATCATCCACGGCAAGGGCACCGGCGCGCTGCGGGCCCACGTCCGCGACCTGATCAAGAACGACCGCCGCATCCTGACCTCGCGCGCCGGTGAGCTGTTCGAGGGCGGGACGGGGGTGACGGTGGTGGAGTTCGCTTGACGGCAGGGAATAGGGAATAGGGAACAGGGAATAGCAAGCAAACGCCTGCGGTCCCGCGCCTGGTTGGCTGTTCCTATTCCCTAATCCCTAATCCCTAATCCCTAATCCCTAATCCCTAATCCCTAAAGCAGTCCGTGCCGATCCCGGATCACCTCGTCGAACAGGTCCGACAGCAGGCGGACCTCGTGGAGATCGTCTCGGAGCACACGCGCCTCAAGCGCTCCGGGAGGACCTTCCGCGGGCCGTGCCCGCTGCACGGCGGCGAGGGGAACAACTTCTCCGTGGATCCGGCGAAGGGGTTCTACAAGTGCTTCGTGTGCGGCGAGGGGGGGACGGTCTTCACCTTTCTGATGAAGCACCTGGGGATGAGCTATCCCGACGCGATCCGCTCGGTGGCGGAGCGGGTCGGGATCGAGATCCCGGACGAACGGGCGCGGCACCAGGAGGTCGATCCCAACCAGCCGCTGTACGAGGTCAACGCCTTCGCGGCCGACTGGTTCAGGAAGCGGCTCTGGGACGACGAGCGCGGCAAGGCGGCGCGCGAATACCTGGAGCGGCGCGGGATCACCCGCGAGACGGCGGAGCGCTTCGGGCTCGGATGGGCGCCCGAGGAGTGGACCGCGCTGGGCGAGGCCGCGCGCAAGCACGGCATCGACGACGGGCGCCTGCTGGCGCTCGGCCTGGCCAAGGAGTCGAAGAACGGGCGTGATCCCTACGACGCCTTCCGCGCGCGCATCATCTTCCCCATCGAGGACCTGGCCGGGCGCGTGGTGGCGTTCGGGGGGCGCATCCTGGGCGAGGCGGACGAGCGCACGCCCAAGTACCTGAACTCCCCCGAGTCGCCCGTCTACCACAAGGGCAGCGTCCTGTACGGCCTGGGGTGGAGCCGCGGCGCCATCCGCAAGGAAGAGGCGGTGCTGGTGGTGGAGGGGTACATGGACTACGTCTCGCTGGCCGCGCACGGGGTGGGGAACGCCGTGGCGCCGCTGGGGACGGCGATGACGCAGGAGCAGGCGGAGCTGATCGCCCGCTACGCCCCGCGCGCCATCCTGCTGTACGACAGCGACAAGGCCGGCCTCAAGGCCACCTTTCGCACCGGCGACGAGCTGCTGCGCGCCGGGCTGGAGGTGCTCGTCGCCACGCTGCCGGAGGGCGAGGACCCGGACTCCCTCGTGCGCAACCAGGGGCAGGCCGCGCTCCGCCGCTTCCTGGACGACGCGGTGGACGTGATGGAGCGCAAGATCCAGATCCTGGAGCGCAAGGACTTCTTCTCCAGCATCAAGGGGACGCGCCAGGCGATCGACTCTCTTCTCCCCACTGTACGCGCCGCCTCCGACGAGCTGGTGCGCAGCGTGTACATCCAGCGCATCTCCGAGAAGACGGGGGTGCCGCGCGAGACGCTGGAGCGCGAGGTGGCCGAGGCCGCGGCGCGCGATCCCCGCGCGCCCGGCCCCCTGGAGCGCCGCCGCCGCGACGAGGGGAGGCGCGCCGAGGACTTCGCGCAGCAGCCCGCGCGCAGGGACATGCGCACCAACGCCGAGCGCTCGCTCCTCCTGCTGATGGTGCACGACGAGCGCTGGGTGGAGGAGGCCGCCAAGCACGTGGAGGCGGACGCCCTCTCGCTCCCCCTCTACCGCACCCTCTTCCAGGGCCTCCTGGACACGGAGGGGCACCGCGACGCGGAGGGGGAGTGGCTCACCCGCTTTCCCGCGGCGGTGCAGCCGCTCCTGGAAGAGCTGCGCGGCGACCCGGAGATCGCGTCGATGGTGCCGGCGGAGGCGTTCTTTCGCGGGAGCGTGTCGCAGATCCTGGAGCGCGCGCACCTGGAGCGGCTCGCCGAGCTGACCCGCGAGCTCAACATCGCCGGCCCGGAGCAGCAGATGCTCCTGCTGCGCGAAAAGGCCCAGCTCGTGAAGGTGATGCGCGAGAACGGCTACCTGCGCAGGCCCGGCTTCGTGCAGGCGCTCACGCAGAACTCACCGCGCTACCGCGCCGGGCCGGACTGACACCAGTGCGGGACGCGCGAGTCCCGGCCCGGCGCCGGCTGGATTCTTCGGTCGCCGCAGGAGTGCGGTGCGCCTCGTCGGCGGGCGAGTGGGCGGGCTCCCTCAGAATGGCAAAATAGAGCGATGACCCTGTCAGACCTGGAAACACCCGCGGCGCTGGTCGACGTGGAGCGGATGGAGGGCAACCTGCGGCGCGCGGCGGAGTACTGCCGCGCGCACGGGCTGGACTGGCGGCCGCACGCGAAGACGCACAAGACGCCGGAGCTGGCGGCGGAGCAGGTGCGCCTCGGCGCGGTCGGGGTGACGGTGGCGACCCCGCGCGAGGCGGAGGTGATGGCGACGGCGGTGGACGACATCCTCCTCGCCTACCCGCCGTTCGGGGCCAGCAAGCTGGAGCGCCTGATGCGCCTCCCCCCGCACGTGCGGCTCACGGTGGGGCTGGACTCCGCGGAGGCGCTGGATGCGCTGGCGGAGGCGGCGCGCCGGGCGGGGCGGACCGCCGGGGTGCTGGTGGAGCTGGACGCGGGGATGGGACGCGTGGGGCTCGGGTCGCCGGAGCACGCGGTGGAGCTGGCGCGGCGGGCGAGCGAGACACCGGGGGTGGAGTACCGGGGTATCATGTTCTATCCCGGTCACATCCGCGGTCCCGTCGCGGAGCAGGACGACACCCTCGCCGCCCTCGACGCCCGCCTCGCCGAGCGCATCGCGGCGCTGGCGGACGCGGGGCTGCGTCCGCGGGTGGTGAGCGGCGGATCGACGCCGACCTTCTGGCGCTCGCACGAGGTGGCGGGGATCACCGAGCTGCGCCCCGGCACCAACATCTTCAACGACCGCACCACCGCCGAGATCGGCGCCTGTGCGTGGGACGAGTGCGCGTACTCCGTCCTCGCCACCGTGGTCAGCACGGCGGTGGCGGGGCAGGCGGTGGTGGATGCCGGCTCCAAGGCGCTCGCCAAGGAGGAGCTGCGCGCCACGGGTGGCGGCTACGGCGCGCTCCTGGAGCACCCCGAGGTCGTGGTCAAGTCCGTCTCGGAGGAGCACGGCCTCCTCGACCTGGGCGCTACCGACTGGCGCCCCCGCGTGGGCGACCGGGTGCGCATCGTCCCCAACCACGTGTGCGTCTCGGTGAACCTGCAGGAGCGGCTGTGGGGGGTGCGCGGCGAGCTCGTGGAGGCCGAGTGGGAGATCGTGGGGCGCGGGCGCGCGCCGTGGGTGGCGCGGGCGCAAGCGGCTGCGGCGGGGTGAGATACGGGCGGGGTGCACTCTCCGCCCGTCTTTGGTTAGATTGCCCTCGCCCGACCCTTCCGCCGCACCTCCCGTCCGGAGCCCGATGAACCTTGTCCTCCGGCTTCTTTACGTGCTCCTTTCGGGGATGCGCGGTGCGCGGCTCCAGCCGCTAAACGAGTCCGTGGTGAAGTTCCGGGTCTTCCCCAACGATCTGGACACCAACCTCCACATGAACAACGGCCGCTACCTCACCCTGATGGACCTGGGGCGGCTGGACCTGCTGGTGCGCCTTGGCGTGGTGAGCGAGGTGCGCCGGCGCCGCTGGAACCCGGTGGTCGCCTCCCTCTCCATCCGCTACCGCCGCTCGCTGGCACCGTGGCAGAGCTACGAGCTGAGGACGCGCCTGGTGGGGTGGGACGACCGCTGGTTCTTTCTGGAGCAGCGCTTCACCCGCGGCGGGCAGACGATGGCGGTGGCGCTGGTGAAGGCGCTCTTCGTCGGGCCGGACGGTCGCGTGCCGCCGCAGGAGCTGGTGGACGCGACGGGCTACGACGTGGTGCCGCCGGAGATTCCGGATTCGATTCGCAGATGGGAAGGTGCCGAGGAGGACCTCCTCGAGCAGCGGGAGCTTGCGACCCGGGATGGATGAGATGCACGACTACGAGGCCCTGGCCGCCCGCATGGAGCGGCTGGAACGCACCGTCGAGGAGCTGGCCCGCCGCCTTCCCGCCGCGGAGCCCGTCGCGGCCGTGCGCGCCGCGCCCGCGCCTGCGCTCCCTTCACGCGTCCCCATGCACGCCGCGGTGCACGTCCCGCCTGAGGCGATCCGCTGGGACGGGCAGCTCTGGCTGAACCGGCTGGGGATCGGGCTCCTCCTGCTGGGGGTCGCCTTCCTCTTCCGCTACTCCATCGACATGGGTTGGACCACGCCGTTGGTGCGCGTGGGCTTCGGCACCGCCGTCGGCGTTACGCTGCTGGCCGCCGGGCTGCGCATCGGCGAGAAGCGCCGCTTCGGATCGGTGCTGGTGGGGGGCGGAATCGCGGTGTTCTACATCGTGGGATGGGCCGCCTTCAACCTGTACGCGCTGGTCGGCTACACGGCGGCGTTCGCGGGCGCGGTGGCGGTCACGGCGCTGGCCTTCGGGCTGGCGCTGCGCAAGGACGAGCCGGCGCTCGGCATCCTGGGCGCCATCGGCGGGCTGGGGACGCCGCTGCTGCTGGGGCTTTCGTATGGCACGCCGCGCGGCCTCGCCATCTACACCTGCATCATCATCGGCTGGACGGCCGCGCTGCACGTGAAGCGGAGCTGGCGGTGGGTGCTGTGGACGACGCTGGCGTTCGGGTGGGTGCTGCTGTGCCGGTACGCGTACCACGTGGCGCTACCGGACCGCCTCGTCGCCGCCGACGCGTGGGTGCTGCAGGGCGCGGCGGTCTTCGCCTGGGCCTGTACGGGCCTCCTGCCGCTCGTCGTGCGCCTGCGCCTGAGCCACGAGCGGCGCTGGACGGACCTGGATACGCTGCACTGGTACGGCGTCGCGCTGGTGCCGCCCGGCGCCGCGCTCCTGGTCACCGGCCTGGTGTGGACGCTCCCCGGCACGCGCTGGGGCGCGGCGGCGATGGTCGGCTCGGCGCTGTAC
>Ga0216301_1000382_pt1 | contig 11821 bp, 12 predicted proteins | sample 4hB_Boncat_minus_FD_156203 | JGI IMG/M metagenome (GOLD analysis project Ga0216301, IMG submission 156203) | Terrestrial sediment cell enrichment communities for BONCAT metagenomics from Utah, United States - 4hB_Boncat_minus | ecosystem: Environmental > Terrestrial > Deep subsurface > Rock...
GGGCGGGGCGCTCCTGGGGATGGCCGGCAGCCTCTTCTCGCTCCGCAAGTTCCTGCGCGCCGCCTAACACCTGTTTCGGGTTTCGGGTTTCAGGTTTCGAGTTGGCGATCCCTACAGCATCTGCACCCGCCATCCTTCCTTCTGCGTTCATCTGTAATCTCTGTGTCCATATGTGCTGAAGCGTGTTCTTCGGTTGTGGCGCCGCCGCGCTGTCGTTAGCCGGGCATCCAATCCGCAATCTTTACCCCCCGAACGGGGGGCGCGCTCCTAAATCCCCCATGATCTCTCTGCCGCAATCCAAATTCATGCCGCACCGCATTCCCGCCTGGGTAGCGCTCGGGGCGCTGTTCTTGTCGCTGGGGGCGGTCGTCTCCACGGAGGCGGCGCGGCCCACGAAACAGCAGCGCATTCGGACGCTGCGGACGCGGCTGAAGACGCTGAACCAGCAGATGGAGGTCAAAGAGGCCGAGCTGCGACAGACGAAGCGCACGCAGCGCCGCCTGTCCGACCAGTTGAACGACAGCTACCAGCGGCTGGAGGCGGCCAACAGCGCGCTGAAGACTTCCGAAGAGCGGCTGCGCGCGGCGGAAGCGGCGGTCCGTGAGGCGACGGTGCGGCTACAGGCGGCGGAAGCGCGCCTGGACCAGCAGCGGGCGCGCTTCGGACGGCGGATCGCGGCATCGTATGAAGAAGGCCCGGTGACCTTTCTGGATGTTCTGGTGGGCGCCCGGAACTTGTCGGACTTCATGGATCGTCAATACTACGTGTCGTGCGTGATGGACCAGGACGCGGAGCTGCTCACTTCGCTGCGGCAGGCGCAGGAAGCCGTGAAGCGAGAGTGGAGCCGGCTGGAAGAGCGCAAGACGGACCTCGAAGCGGCGCACGCAGACAACGCGGAGCGCGTGCGCGAGGTGGCGAACGAGACGGTGGAGCGGGCGCAGCTTCTCCAGGAGATCAAGGAACAGCGGGCGCTGCAGGAGCAGCAGCTTGGTGAGCTGGAAGAGGACTCGCAAGACGTTCAGCGGTCCCTGGAAGCGGACCTGGCGCGCCGCCAGGCGAACCCCGGAAGCTACCGAAACCTACCCCAGTGGTCCGGCTCGCTCTATATGCCCGCACGGGGACCGATCACATCGCGGTTTGGGTATCGCTACCATCCGGTACTGCATTATCAACGACTGCACTCGGGCATCGACATCGGCGCCGGAGCCGGCTCGCCGGTCTACGCAGCGGGGGCCGGAGAGGTCTTCTTCGCGTCTTGGCGGGGCGGATATGGCCAATGTATAATCATCCTACACGGTGGCGGGATCTCCACTTTGTACGGCCATCTTTCTCAGATCCGCGTGCGGGCGGGGCAATCCGTCCGCCGGGGTCAGCACATCGGGGCCGTCGGCAGCACGGGCCTTAGCACGGGGCCGCACCTGCATTTCGAAGTCCGGCGCAATGGGGCGCCTGTGAACCCGTTGTAAGCGATCGGACGTCCGGTTATATCACGTGGGGGAGCCCGTCGCTCCGCTCGCTGGAGACCAGTGGAATGAACCAAAAGGAAAAAGTCTGGTGGGTGTCCGCCACCGTTCTTAGCCTCGCAGGCTTCGCCTTCTTCGCAGGGTTGGGTATGCGAGGCTTATTTGACCGTCTTACGGGCCGGCCGATGAACGCCGCGTCGGTGCTGAACGGCTATCCCCGGGTAGCCTCTGCCGACCCCCGCGTCGGCGCCGAGCCTGATATGCGGCCGCGCGAGCTGTACCTGGAAGTGCTCCGCAAGCTGCAGCTCTACTACGTCGAGACGCTGCCCTCCGACACGCAGCTGGCCTATGGCTCCGTAGACGCGATGCTGAACTCGCTGAAGGACCCGAACACCCGGCTTCTCAGCAAAGCTGAGGCGGACGCCCTGCAGAGCGCCTCCACCGGCGAGTTCCCCGGCCTGGGCGCCGTGCTGACGATCAAGCAGCACCAGCGCACCGACAAGAGCAACGAGCGGCTCATCACCGTGGTCTCCGTCATTCCGGGCGGGCCGGCCGAGAAGGCGGGCCTCCTGGCCGGCGACCGCATCACGGAGGTGGATGGCCACTGGGTCGCTCCCGCGCACATCTCCTATCGCGTCCTGACGCAGCTTACCGACAGCCTCGGCCCGCAGGACTATCGCCCGCGCGACCCCAGCGAGGAGCCGGAAGAAGTGAAGCCGGACCCGGAGCGCGACAAGCAGAAGAAGGAAGCCGACGAGGCGCGCGCCCGCTGGAAGAACGCCACCGACATGAGCGCCGCCATGAAGGCGCTGCTGGGTGAGGAGAAGGGCGAGCACGAGCTGACCATCGAGCGCGGCAAGCCGGCGAAGGTTTCTAAAGTCAAGGTGACGCTGGGCACGACGACCGTGCCGCTGGTCTCCTCCCGCAAGCTGAACGACTCCACCGGCTATCTGAAGGTGCTGGCCCTGAGCGCCGGCAGCCTGCAGCAGGCGGGAGACGTGCTGGGTGAATTCCAGAAGAGCGGCGTGAAGAACCTGGTGCTCGACCTGCGCGGCAGCCCGGGCGGCAGCCTGGAAGCGGCCCGCGACCTCGCGGGCATGCTGATGGGCGATGGCAAGTTCGCGGTGCTGAAGCAGCGGGACGCCAAACGCCAGCTTGTGGACCAGCCGATGCTGGTGAAGGGCGCGAGCGTGCGGTTCAAGCCGGCCTCCCTCAGCATTCTGGTGGACAGCGGCACGTCCAGCTCCGCCGAGGTGCTGGCGGCGGCCCTCCGCGAGAACCTGGGCGCCAAGCTGGTGGGCGCGACGACGTTCGGAGACGGCACGGAGCAGGAGCTGGTTCGGCTGGACAACGGCTCCGGCATCTCCATCACCCGCGCCAAGATGCTGACTTCCAAGGGTGAAGATTTCGACGGCAAGGGCCTGAAGGCGGACGTGACCCCGCAGGGCGACCCGCTGGACGCCGCCGTGAAGGCGCTTGCTCAAGCAAACCGTCCCGCCGTAGCGGTGCGCGGGTAACAGGCCGAGATTATCCGACACGCCCATCGTCCCGCTAAGGGATGGGAGAAACCGATAGCGATGAAACGTAAAGGACTATTCTCGGCCTTCGTAGCCGTTGTAATGGGGGGATCGTTCGCCGCCGGCATCTTCGAGCCGGAGCTTCAGGCGGGGCTGCCCGACCGGCTCGCCATCTTCCGCCCGGGGGGCGAGGGGCGCGAGCTGGACCCGCTCTCCACCTATAACCGGGTGCTGGAGCAGGTCTACGGCAAGTTCTACGGCGAGCTGCCCAAGGATCTGAATAACCCGAAGGACCCGAAGCTGACGCCGGAGCGGCTGCTGACCTTCAGCGCCATCCGGGGCCTGCTGAGCGCGCTGGATGATCCGTACACCCGCTTCCTCGACCCCACCGAGTACCGCTCGCTCCGCGAGGAGAACGAGGGCTCGTTCGTGGGCATCGGGGCGCAGCTCGACGGGGAGCCGACCAAGGATGGCTTCATCCGCATCAACCGCCCGATCCCCGATACGCCCGCCCAGAAGGCCGGCGTGAAGAAGGGAGACCTGATTACCCATGTAGACGGCAAGTCCATCCAGGGTATGAAGGTGGATCAGGTGGTGAAGCTGATCCGCGGCCAGGAAGGCACCGTGGTGCGCCTCACCGTGAAGCGTATGGGGCAGGCGCAGCCGAAGGAATTCGCAATTACGCGGCAGGCGGTCCAATTCCGGGTGGTGGAATCCCGGATGGAAGCGGGCAATATCGGCTACGTCTCCCTCGCGCAGTTCAACGAGATGGCGGATCCGAGACTGGAGAGCGCTATCCGCGAGTTGGAGCAGAAGGGCATGAAGGGCCTGGTGCTCGACCTGCGCGGCAATCCGGGCGGGCTGCTCGATGCGGCCATCGACATCTCCAGCCGCTTCGTGCCGGCCAAAAAGAAGGTCGTCATCATCGTCCAGTCGCAGGACAAGGATGAGCGCACCGCCGTGCAGCGGAAGTTCATGGGCGGCCGCTGGCCGCTGGTGGTGCTGGTGAACCAGACCAGTGCTTCCGCCTCCGAGATCGTGGCGGGCGCCATCAAGGATAACGACGCCGGCACCGTAGTCGGCACGACGACGTTCGGCAAGGGCCTGGTGCAGACGGTGGTGCCGCTGCAGGACGGCTCGGCGTCGATGATCACGACGGCCAAGTACCTGACGCCCTCCGGTAAGGACATCAACCGGAGCCGCGAGCAGCGGGGCGGCGTGGAGCCGGACGTGAGGGTGGAAGTGACGGAAGAGCAGTTCTTCAAGAACGAGGACCCGCAGCTCAAGAAGGGGATCGAGATCCTGCGCCAGCAGCTCAGCGGTCAGATCCCGCCCAAGCCGAGCACGGCCAACGTCCCGAACCGGGCGGCGTCCGCTCCCAAGTAAGGGCGGTCCTAACTACAGAAGGGCCAGTAATGGAGAGGCATGCCGGCGGCATGCCTCTCCATCCGCATGGTGAGCGTCGTTCTACGACCGTGTATGCGCCCACGATTGGAAACGCGCTGTGATAGGTGTGACGGGACGGGAGAACACCAGTACAGATTGCGGAGGCCTTTCCTTGAAGATCCGTCCGCTTCCAGGACCCGTCAACGAGCTGCTCAATCAGGTCGGCGCGTCCCCGCGATTGGTGGCGCACCTGGCGCTCACGCATGAGTTAGCCCTCTGCATCGTTCAGCGGCTCGCCGAGCAGTGGCCCGGCCTGGAATACGATCGCCAAGCGGTGCTCTTTGGCGCGGCGACGCACGATATCGGCAAGACCTGCTGCCCCGAGGAGTTGACGGGACCCGGCAAGCGGCACGAGCGAGTGGGTGAAGAATTGCTGCTGCGAGCGGGCTTCCGCCCGGAGGACGCGCGCTTCGCCCGCACCCACGGGCAATGCTGTCGAGAGAGCCCCCTGGAAGATCTACTGGTGGCGCTGGCGGATACCGCCTGGAAAGGCAAGCGAGACAATGCTCTGGAAGACGCGCTTGTCGAGCGCATCTCCCGCGCCTCTGGCGAAGAGCCGTGGCGCGTCTACCTTGTGCTGGACGACCTGATCATGGCCTTGGGACATGAGGCCGACGCCCGGCTGGACTGGCAGCGGCAACACCCTGTCTAACAGCGTCCTCTGGCAGAGTGGGGTTCGGCAAGGCGCGACGAAGCAACAGAACCTGCACCGGCAACCCGGCGGGCCCGGCAGATCCCTGTCCCCCTTCCCAGCCGGAGCCGATAATGGAGATGAGGCGTGCTTCCGGCCGCCTCCCTCTGTTGTTGGAATGGTTCGGGGGACAATGGCAAAACGACGTACGGTCCCGGCTCGAAAAGCGAAGGCGGCTGCGGCCGCGCCACGGGCGAGCGGCAATCCGCTGCAGCCGTTCTTATACATGGCGATCATCGCCGGCGGGCTCTACATCGGAGTTCAGGCGCACGACAAGCTGCCGCTGAAAGACCTCCTGCCGGGCCAGCCCGCCGGCTCCGGGAAAGAAGGCGCCGTCACGCTGGTGGCGCACCGCGGCTCCGGGTCGAAGGAAGAGCCCTCATTCAGGAAGCGCGACGCCCGGCGCGCCGAAGCGCGCGACGACGAGGCGGAAGCAGGTCACTCGCACGGGCCGGAGCACAGCGAGCGCGACACACCCGAGGAAGGAAGCGAGCTGCCGGCGGAGACACTCGACCCGACCGGCCCGCAGCCCCCTCCTCCGGCCGCAGCGTCCGTCGACGGCAGCATGGCTCCGCCAGCGGATCTCCGACCGCCCTCGCCCATCGGCGAGACGCTGAAGCCGTCAGTCCAGGTGCGGCCGTCAACCGCGCAAGTCGCTCCCATGCCTGCCGTCGAGGTCGACCGGGGAACGGGACGGCGACGCGAGGTAGCGCTTACTTTCGACGCCGGCAGCGACTACCGGCCGGCCAAGCAGATCCTCCAGGCCCTGGCCGCTGAGGGAGCGCAGTCCACGTTCTTCCTTACGGGAGAATGGGTGCAGAAGAACCCGAAGACGACCCGCCGGATAGCGGACGAGGGCCACGAGATCGGCAACCACTCGTGGGACCACGCCAACTTCACGCGCCTCAGCGACGACGCCATCCGGGAGCAGCTCCGCCGCACCGAAGAGGCTATCCGCGAAGCCGCCTCCCGCAGCAGCCGGCCTTATTTCCGGCCGCCGCTGGGCGCCCGCGACCGGCGGGTGTTGAAGACGGTGGGCGACGAAGGGTTCATGACCATCTACTGGACCCTCGACTCCCGGGATTCGGTGGACGCGGGGATCACGGCCGCGCAAATCCGCGATCGGGTGCTCCAGAAGGCGGCGCCGGGCAGCATCGTGCTGCTGCATTGCGGTAGCCAGGCCACCGCCGACGCCTTGCCAGACATCCTGAAGGCGCTGAAAGCCCAGGGCTTGAAGCCCGTAACCATCGGCCAGTTGCTCTCCCCGTAACGGCCAGGGGACTGGACAGAGGCAGAGATCAACGATGAGCATTTCGGCTCCTGACGATGTGCCGGGAATCTTCCGGATGCGTGAGTTCGGCCCGGCTGCGGAGCCGGACCTGGCGGAGATGGTGCGGCGGCTGCGACGACGGCTGTGGATCGAGCGAGGCGTCTTCCTGGCGTTGCTCGCCACACTGGGCGCCGTCACGCTAGGGCCGGCGCTCTTTCCTCGCGTGTGGGCGGTGTACGTAGGAGACCGGCCGGTGGTGGCGCTGCGAGACAAGACGGCCGCCCTGGCCCTCCTGGAGCAAGTAAAGCGCGAGCAAGGCGAGGGCTCCTCCGGCGTGACCTTTGCCCAGCCCGTGCGGGTGGACCAGGCCGACCCGGCCCGCGTACCGGTGGCCGACGCCCGCACGGCGGCGCAGCGGGTGGCGGGCGCGGTGAAGCTACGGGCGGAGCGAGCGATGATCTACATCGACGGGGCGCCCGTCGCCGCGCTGCCCGACGCCGCCCAGGCGAATGAGGTGCTCGAGCGGTTGAAGGCCGAGCTAGGCGGCAAGCTGGAGCGCATCGACCAGGCGCCGGCGTTCAAGCAGCAGGTAGACGTGCGAGTGGAGCCGGCAGAGCAGGACGCCTGGGCGGATATGGAGGCGGCCCTCGGGCTGCTGCGCGGGGACGGCGCCGATGAGGAAGCAACTCACGTGGTTACGCCGGGGGATAACGGCTGGTCCATCGCCCGCAAGTATCGCTTGAGTGTGGACGCACTCCGGACTCTGAACCCGGAGGCCCACTTCGACCGGCTGCGCGTGGGGCAGCGGCTGCACGTGCGGGCGCCCGCCGCGCCGCTGCTTACCGTGGTGGCGGAAGGTCGGGAGACGGAAGAAATCCCCCTCTCGTACGACACCATCATCCGCCAGGCGCCGGCGATGTTTACCGGCAAGCGCATCCTACGACAGCCCGGCAGACCGGGGCGCCAGCGGGTTACCTACCGGGTAAAGCTGGAAAACGCCCGCGTAGTGGAGCGCCAGGAAATCTCCCGCGAGCGCGTGGAGGCTCCCCGGCCCAAGATCGTCATCCACGGCGCGAAGCCCCGCCCCGGCCGCGCGTGAGGCGGCCATTTCGGCGTGCGGGTTTCGGGCCGCGCCCTTTGTGACAAGCGTCCAGAGACGAGAACAGCCTGCGTCCATCGACGCAGGCCGCTCACACAACTTCCACTGCCGCGCCCCTAGTTGAGAGCTTTACTACCGCCCACCGCCAGCGGCTGCGCCTGGCGCAGCCGCTTCGGCGCCACGCCGGCGTCCACCGTCTCGCCTGTGAGGACGCTTTCCCCCGCTGCCTGCGCGGCGCCGTCCAGCACCGCCGCCAGGCCCAATGACAGCAGCTCGCTAACCACTTCCTCCTGGCGCAGGCCGCCGACTTCCTCCAGGATCGCGCTGGCGAGCTGGAACTGGACGGCCCCCATATCCTGGAGATGGAAGCGCGCGTCGATGTCGAGCGCCAGGCTCTGCCCGTTCCGCTCGCGCTCCTTGGCCGCCGCCAGGATATCCTCAACGCGCCGCGCAATCCGCCGGAAGACCGCCCCATCCGCCATTTCGGGTCCGATCACCTCGCCCTCCTTTCGGGCTCGCGCCCGGTCTCTTGCCTGCCGCGCGATTACTGACCGCTTGTCGCCATCTATCGGCTTATTCCCAAACGCCCGCCGGGCAAACCACCGGGCGACTCCACCTGCAGCGCTTCGCCACCGCGCCGAGCCAACCTTCCAAGCCCGCGCCTTGCTGTTCAGACACCCGCGTGACTGCCGGCGTTCCCCATCATCCTCATCGGCGCAAGTAATCCGTCCCGCAAGACACATCCGTGGACGTGCGGCGCGCGACAGCGCATATAGATTCCGGGAGTAAGCCGCTTAGCGCCGGGGAAGAATGGAACCACCCCGACGGCAGCGGTGTTTCTACAGCAGCAGAGGGTTCCTGACAGGCGGCCGGCACGGCCGCTTTCTGCGTCTGTAGGGCGCAGGCCGGCAGTAGAGGTGAGCAGGATGGCTGTGGAGCGAAGTGGGGCGACAAAATCGGTGCGGAGCCGGCAGAACGTAGCGCTGATCGCGCCGTTGCTCGTCCTGGCGGCGTGGCGGTTCGCCACCCGCCGGTACGCGCCGCCGTCCGCCGGGGACATGGGCCTGGACGTCGCCGGGATGCTGTTGCTCCTGGCCGGGTTGTGGCTGCGCGTCTATGCCCGGCAGTGGAAGGCGGAACAGTCGCACGACGGGCTGGTGACCAACGGCCTGTACCGGGCTATCCGGCATCCGCTCTACGTGGGCAGCTTCCTGCTGGGCCTCGGGCTGTGCGCCGTGGTGGGCGACGGCGTCTTGACGGCGGCGTTCCTGGCGGCCTTCTGGCTGAACCACGGCCTGGTGATCCGGCGCGAGGAGCGGGAACTGGAAGACCTCTTCGGCCAGGAATACCGCGAGTACCAACGGCGCGTGCCGGCGTTCATTCCCTCGCTGCGGGGACCCGGGCTCCGCTCGCTGGCGGCGGTGCGGCCGCGCCGGCTGCGCGAGGGCCTGGCGCGCGAAGGGGACGCCGTATGCCTGTGGCTGGCGATCCCGCTGCTGGTGAGCCTTGCGGAGTGCCTGATCGGAGGCACGGGCGACGACCGCTCGCGCCCGCTAGTCTTGCTTGCGGGGATCGCGGGCCTGACGGCGCTCTGGCTGCGCTTGAAGCTGGACTACCGCGCGCTCATCCGCACGGAGCGCCAGCGCCCCTTCATCCAGCGGAAAGCGGCGTAGGGAATTTCGATTTACGAATTTCAAATTCCAAATTGCAGGCCGCCGGAGCGCCGACTCATCCGGTTAGCTCGGCTAGCTTCGTTTCCAGGTGGGTGAGGATCACGCCGAGGGCGATCTCGTTGAAGCCGCCTTCCGGGATGATGAGATCAGCATTCCGCTTGCTCGGCTCCACGAACTGGAGGTGCATCGGCCGGACGGTGGCCTCCCACTGCTCGACGACGCTCTCGATAGTCCGGCCGCGCTCCTGAGTGTCCCGCTGCAGGCGGCGGATGAAGCGGAGGTCGGCGTCCGTCTCCACGTAGAGGCGCAGGTCCATCAGCTCGCGCAGCGCCGCCGACGCTAGGACCAGAATCCCTTCCACCACGACGCACGTCCGCGGCTCGATGCGTCGGGTGTCCGGCTGGCGCGCGTGGCGGACGAAGTCGTAGCGCGGCGCCTCCACCGCACGTCCCGCAATCAATTCCCGCAGGTGCTCCGCCAGCAGCGGCTCGTCGATAGCGTCGGGATGGTCATAGTTGCGGGCGGCGCGCTCCGCTTCGGACAGGGAGCCGCCGTCGCGATAATAGGCGTCCTGCTCGAGCAAGGCCACGCGGTCCGCGCCCAGGGCGCCGACGAGCGTCCGCACCACGGTGGACTTGCCGGAGCCGGAGCCTCCGGCGATGCCGACGACGACGGGTCGGTTCATCGGGGCCGCCGGCCACAGTTAAGAAGACGGAGCATTATTACCACCCCACTACGTCACACACTGCCAGGGAACTCTCCTTCTCGCGTCGAACCTTCCTGACATGCGTCCGCGTGCTGCGGCGTCCGGCGGACAGACAGCGAGGGGAGGACCCAGAATGCTCTCTGAAATCCCCGAAGACGAGTATTCCTCATTCCTGCGAGACATCAGCCAGGCCGTAGAGCTGGCGGCGGGTGGTCAACCGCTCCACGGCTACCAGCGGCTGTTGACGGGCTTGGCGCTGGCGCAGCCGGACGGCGCAGGGGAGCCCTGGCGCTCCGAGCTGGCGGGCCGCTACCTGGAAGCCCTCGAAGAGTACGCCGGGCGCTGGGGCGTGCGCCTGGAGTAAGCGAGAGTGCGCCCGCGTCGCCAGACTGAATCAGCGCCCGTACGGGCGCTGATTTTTTGTGTCTCCACGCTTGATAGAAATCCCGCATTCCGGGGTATAGCCGTAGCACGACGAAACTACTGCGGAATGCAGAAGGCGGGCGAGATCGCCCGCGGAGATCCTTTGGAGATACGAACGTGCTGGCAGAAATGAAGACACCCGCCCCGGCCATCGTAATCGAGGACCTGACGCCGGAGGCCCGCCGGTGGTATTGCCGGGCTATCGACGCGCTGAACCGAGAAGGAGTGCCGTTCCTGATGGCCGGCGCGTTCGGCCTGTATTGCCACACCGGCTTCTGGCGGGGCACGAAGGACATGGACCTGCTGATCCTTCCGGAGCACCGCGAGATCGCCATCGAAGCGGTCTGCAACGCCGGCCTCCGCGACATGTTCAAGGACGAGCCGTACGACCGGGAGTGGATCTTCCGCTCCACGCGCAACGGCGTGATCGTCGACATGATCTGGCAGCTCGCCAATAAAGAGGATGACGTGTCGCGAGCCTGGTTCGACCGGGCGGTCGAAGGCACGTTTCTCGATCTGCCGGTCCGCTACACCAGTGCGGCGGACATGTGCTGGATGAAGCTGTTCGTCTTCCAGGCCAAGCGCTGCGACTGGCCGGACATCATCAATATCATCCGGGGCACGCAGGGCAACCTGGATTGGAACCTCTTGCTGCGCGAGGTGGGCGCCCACTGGCGGCTGCTCTGCGCCCTTACCGACATCTTCGATTGGCTCTGCCCCACCGAGCGCCACTACATCCCTGCCGACTTCCGCGCGCGGCTGGAGGATCTGCACGGCCGAGACGCCGACGCGGACGACGACTGCCGCCGCGATCTCTTCGATACGCGGCCGTGGCTGGCGGAAGCCGGCGCCGGCTACACCAGCTACCAGAAGATTCAGTAGGGCCGACGGAGCGTGCGGAGATCCCTCCGAGAGAAAACCATTTCGGAGGGGATCTCCGCAGTCGCAGTTTCCTTCACAGCGAAAGCGGCTTTAGGCTCAACTAAATCTTCTTCTTCTACCCCTTGATTTCACCTTCCAGCGGTGATAGATTCTTCGCGGCTCGCTCGTGCTGCGAACCTGGCGTCCGGCCGGGCAGGCCAGCGCGACTCGCCGAGACCGCGATGCCTGTTCCCGAGAGACATGTGTTCGTCTGCACGGGCGACGACTGCCGCAAGCAGGGCGGCAAGAAGCTCTGCAAAGCCTTCAAAGAGGTCCTGGACGACCGCGGCCTCAAGCGCCGGATCAAGGTGCTGGAGGTGGATTGCTTTGACCAGTGCGCCAGCGCCCCCGTGGCCATCGTCTATCCGGACGCGACCTGGTATGCGAAGCTGGATGCCGAAGACGTGGAAGAGGTGGTCGACCGGCACTTGATCGCGGGGAAGCCCGTGACCGCGAAGCTGTACCGCCGCGCCCACGGCCCGCACAAGTAACCCGGCGCTCCAGCGCCCTCCCCCCGCCGCGCCCGTCTCGCGCCTCCTGCCTCCCGCGCTTCCCACCGCTTTCTCATCCTGGATGAGGAACCTGGGGCGCGGAAAGCGAACCGCATGGCAT